>Ga0209347_1000176_pt1 | contig 178507 bp, 164 predicted proteins | sample AutmiccommuBRH23_FD_187382 | JGI IMG/M metagenome (GOLD analysis project Ga0209347, IMG submission 187382) | Deep subsurface microbial communities from Mt. Terri, Switzerland - Autotrophic microbial communities BRH/23 (SPAdes) (version 2) | ecosystem: Environmental > Aquatic > Deep subsurface... | reverse complement strand
AACACCCCACACACTTTGCTTCTCCGCTTTGTTACCCCTTACAGTCTGACGACCATAGCGTCCCGGAACCACCCCTTCCCATCCCGAACAGGACCGTGAAACAGGATCGCGCCGATGATAGTGCCCAACTCGGGTGCGAAAGTAGGTCATCGTCAGACTACCCCTTGCAACGAAAAGCCGCTTCCCTCGACGGGAAAGCGGCTTTTTGTCGTCCACACGCCGCGATAAACGGCTTTCGCCCCTCCGGCGCCGGAGCGGAAAGAAGGCCGGAGCCCTCGGGCCTCTGCTTCGAGGGCGGTCCAGCCTGCGTCTCGACAGCCTCCGGTTTCAGAACCCCTTCGTCACGACCACCCGGCTCTGCCCTCCGGGGAGGCGTTTGACGTGGATGCGCGTGCCGATGCGTTCGGTCATTTCGGGCACATGCGATATCACGCCGACCATCCGTCCCAAGGACTGCAGGCTGTCGAGCGCATCGATTGCGACCCGCAGCGTGTCGGAATCCAGGCTGCCGAAACCTTCGTCGATGAACAGCGACTCGACCTGCACGCGATGCGACGACAGCGACGCGAGGCCTAGCGCGAGCGCGAGGGAAACCAGAAACGATTCGCCACCGGAAAGCGAATGGACCGAGCGTTGTTCGTTGCCCATGTCCTGATCGACGACCATTAGCCCCAGGCTGTTCGGTACGCGTTCAAGCCGGTAGCGCCGCGCGAGATCCTTGAGGTGCGAGTTGGCGTAGGCGAGCAGGATGTCCAGCGTGAGCTGCTGCGCATAATTGCGGAATTTCTTGCCGTCCGCGGCGCCGATGAGTTCATTCATCTGCCACCAGATGCGGGCCGCCCGGGTCTGAGCGTCGATCGCTTCGGCGAGCTTCGCGGAATGCTCGCGCACTTCGGCGTCGCGGCGCAGGGCGAGTTCGAGCTCGCCGAGTTTGTCGCGCAGCGCGGTGATGGCAATGACGGTTGCAGCGAGCGCAGCCTGCAGTGCGTCTGGCGTGTCGATGCCCGGCACCGGCGGGGTCGGGCGGTTGCGCTCGTGCGCTTCGCGCAGGTTGCGCATGCTGTCGAGCCCGCCGTTCGCGCTCGCGACCGCCGCCTCGAACTGCTGCAAGGCTTCGCGCTCCGTTGCGATCCATGCAGCGTCCTGCACCAGGAGGAAGCGCACGGCGGGCAGGTCGAGATTCGCGATCTCCCCCTGCCGGTTCTGTTGCCGGTTGAACGCCACGAGCCACTCGTCGAGTGTTTCGACGGCGCAGCGCACGGATTCGGCGATCGTGGCCGCTTGGCGAGCCAGTTCGGCGTGGGTCGACTGACGGCTCGCGAGTTGCTGTCCGGCCTCCTTTGCCGCCCGTTCGCATGCGTCCCGGCGCTCGCGCGCAGCCCCCAGGGCGCCATCCAGCGCAGCTTCGATTTCGGCAACAGTCAGGGTGTCGGCGGGTATCGGGGGCGGCGGGCCGGACCGAGCCGCGAGGGGCATGCCGGCGAAAACCGTGCGACGGGCGGCCTCTTTCGCGTCGAGCGCGCGGCGAAGCTCATCCGCTGCCGCGTCCGCCTGTCGTTGCTGCAGACGTGTCTGTTCGACGAGGCGCGCAATCCCGACCGCTTCGGTGTCGAGCCTGGTGATCTCCGCCCGCAGCGCCGTCGCGGCGTCCTGTTTTGCGCTCCACTCCGCCACGGACTCGCGACAACCGGCGTGGTAGGCAGCGGGATCGGCTTCCCACGCCGTGCGCCAGGGCCGCGCGTCGCTCGCCGGCTGAAGATATGCAGGCTCTAGCTGGGCGAGCAGGTCCGCGAGGCGGGTTTCGCACTGCGCGTGCATTTCGACGGCGGATTGCAGGGCCGCGGCGGTGCGGTCTGCGGCCGCTTGCAGCCGCGTGACGGCCTCGCGGGCGACATGCTCGGCTTTGCGGCTGTCGTCGAGGGCCTGCTGCGCCGCCTGCCGTTTTTCCTGCGCATCGCGGTATGCGACTTCGTCGGCGGCGAGGGTCTGCGCCGCACGGCGAAGTTCCGTGTTGCACGCTGCGAGCCACGCCGATATCGCCGCGCCGTCGTCGGCCGGTGACGGCGCGAAAAGCTCGCCGAGGCCTTGCAGGGCCTCCCGCCACGCGTCGTGCAGCGCCGCCAGCTGCTGATCGAGCGCAGTGAGTCGGGGCGCGATTTCCGCCCCCTGCCTGTCGCGGGCTGCGGTGTCCTTGGTGAGCGCCTGTTCCTCGATTGTCAGCGCGTGCAGCACGCTTTGACAGCGTTCGCGTTCTCCTGCGAGGCGGGTGAGCGCGTCATCGAAAGCCGGGTGCCGGGCGACATAGGGGTGGTCGACGCCGCCGCACACTGGGCAAGGCGCGTCCGGCCGAAGTTGTGTGCGCAACGCTTCGACGCTCGCCTGCGTCGCCTCGAACACGACTTTCCAGCTCTGGTCGGCCTGCGCAAAAGCGGCTTCCGCAGCCGGTCGCAGCGCGCGCAGTTCCGCCGCGCGTGTCTGGTTCGCTGTCACGGCTTGGCGCTGCGTCTCGCACTGAGTGGCCAGATCGTTTCGCTGCGCCTGGAGCGTGCACAACTCCCGCCAGAGGCCCTCGGCGGCCTGGGTGGCCTGCTGCTTCGCCTCGATCCCGCACCTGCGCGCAGCGAGCGCCGCGACGTCGAAGCATTTGAGCGCGTTCGTCGTCGTGGCCACTTCGGTTTCCCGCCGCGCCAGCTCCTGCGCCGTGGCGGCCTGCGTGTTCAGGGCGGCCTTCAGCGCCTCGGCCTCGCTGCCGGCCTGCTGCGTCAGCTGCTGCAGCTTTGCGCCTGCGGCGAATCGGGCGCGGCGTTCGATCGCCGCGTGCTCGAGCAGCGAATCCCACTTGATCCAGCCCTCTGCCAAAGGCGCGAGCTGCGCCGAGGCGGCGAGCCACGCGTGGGCGGTTTCGAGCCGGGCGAGCGTCGTGCTGCGCGCTACGGCGTTGCCGTCGGCATCGTTGCGCACTTTGGCGAGCGCCGCCGCCGCTTCTTCGCGCGCGCGTGCAGCCTTCGTATGTTCCGGACGCAGCGCGGCGATTTCGGTGTCCAGTTGCCGCGCACGGGCGATCAGCGGGTGGAAGTGCTGCTGCACCGCCTCGGCGTCGGCGAGGGCAGCATCCGCGGCAATCCGGCCGGCGTTCGCCGTCGCGACGACGCTGGCAGCGGCCTCGACCGCCGCTTCGGCCTGCGCCGCGCGGGCAGTGGCGCTGCCGTGTTCGCGCGCCAGGCGCTCGGTTTCGGCGACCATCGCCCGAGCCGGCTGAACCGCTTCGACGCGCGCGAGGTGTTCGCGCCGCGCGCTCGCCGCTTCGCGCTGCGCGAGCGCCCTGTCGAGCATCGTGCGAGCCCCGGCTTCACGTTCCCGCGCCAGGTCGAGGTCGCGGTGCCACTGGAGTTGCGTCTGCAGCTGCCTTTCCAGCGCTTCCTGCTCGGCGAGCGCGGCTTTCGTGCCGGCCCGCGCCTCCTCGAGGTGAGCGCGTTCTTCCGCGGCAAGCGGCTGCTGGTGCGCGAGTTGCGCCTTCAAGGCTTCGAGCTTCTGCTGCTCCAGCTTGTTGCGCTCGTAGGCGCGCCGCGACAGCACTTCGAAGCGGTCGGTCGCGGTGAGCGTCTGCAGCAGCGTCGCGCGCTCGTCTTCGCCGGCCTTGAGAAAAGTGAAGAACTCGTTCTGCGCGAGCAGCACGGCGCGGGTGAATTGCTCGAACGAAAGCCCGATGCGCGCGGCGATCGCCGGCAGCACCTCGGATTTCAAGCGCCCGCCGACCGGCTGCAGATCCTCGATGCGACACAGCGACATCTCGGACTGCTGCAGCTTGCCGTTCGCCTTGCTGCGCGCCCGGCGCACGCTCCAGCGGGCACGGTAGCCGACGCCGTCATTGCCGCGGAAGTCGACTTCCGCCTGCGCTTCGACGCAGCCGCGGCGCAGGATGTTGCGCCGGTCGTTCGGCAACGTCGTTTCCGTTCCGACGTCGGGCAGCTCGATGCCCCGTCCGCCGGCGTTGCGCAGACGCGGCGTGTCGTCGAAAAGCGCGAGGCACAACGCGTCGAGCAGCGTGCTCTTGCCCGCGCCGGTGGGACCGCTGATCGCGAAAAGCCCGGCCGAGACGAGCGGCTCGGCCTCGAAGTCGACTTCGAACGCGCCGGCCAGCGATGCGAGGTTGTTGCCGCGGATCGCGAGAATCTTCATGCGGACGCCCCTTCGGCGGGCTCGATCGCAAGTTCGGCGAAGGCCGCCGCGAGGGCGCCGAGCAGAGCTTCGCGCTCGCCGGGATCGCCGCCTATGCGCTGTTCACACAAGCGCGCGAACACCGTTTCCGGCGCGAGCCGTTCGAGATCGCCGAGCGACATCGCGGAACTGGCGGGCGCATCCCCGCTGCGTGAGTTGAGCGGGTCGATGCGCGCGAGCCGCACCGGCTTGCCGGCAAGCGCCGCCTCGATTCGAGCGCGCAGGCCCGGCTCGGGCGCGTCGAGCCGGACGCACACTTCGAGGTAGGGATGGGCGTGCGCGGGACCGTCGGCTGCGAGGCCCGGATCGAGCGCTTCGAGCAACGGCAGAACCTCGTCGATCGACGCATGGGTCTTCGGCACGCGGATCAGCTCGACGCTGCGCGGCACGCGTACCGGACGAATTTCGGCAACTGCTTCACCGTCGAGCTCTACGCACATGACCTGGTGCGGATAGTCGAGCTCGGCGAACGACATCGGCAACGGGCTGCCGCTGTAGCGGATGTGGTCGCGGCCGCCGACCGCTTGCGCCAGGTGCAGGTGCCCGAGCGCGACGTAGGCGATCCCCGCGTCGAAAATGCCGGCGGGCAGCGCTTCGGCACCGCCGACGACGATGCGTCGTTCCGAGAGTTCCGAGAGCTTGCCGTGGGCCATGTGGCAATGGCCCATTGCGACGATTGCCTGGCCCGCCTGGCGGCGCGAATGTGCCACCGCGAGCGCCTGGCGATACAGCTCGGCGACGCCCGCGAGGTACGCATCGTGCTCGCCTTTGCCGGCGACGCGGGGCACGTCGCCCGGGCGCAGGAACGGGATCGCGAGGCACCACGCGGCGACAGTCCCTTCGCGATTCTTCAGCGGCACCACCAGGCGCTCGACGTCGATCGACTGATCGGGACGGCGATGGACGTGGCCGACGACGGCCGCGTCGAACAGCTCCAGGAACGGTGAAGTCGCTTCGAGCCGCCCCGGAGAGTCGTGATTGCCGGCGATGATGACGATCGACAGATGGGGCATGCGCTCGCGAGCGGCGGTGAGGAAACGGTACAGCTGGTGCTGCGCGCCGGCCGAGGGATTCGCGTTGTCGAAGACGTCGCCGGCGATCAGCAGGACATCGGGCTGCTCGGTGGCGATCAGCGCCAGCAGCCAGTCGAGGAATTGCTGATGCTCGTACGTGCGGTCGAAGTCGTGCAGGGATTGGCCGAGATGCCAGTCGGAGGTGTGCAGGAGCCGCATCGGGAGCTCGATTCCTTTGTCGGGGTCCGCCGTATTGTGCCCCACTCCGGGTCGTGGCATCGATACGATGTCGACCGAGAGCGCCCGCTGCAGGCGCCGTGACGACGAGGCGGCACGCGGCACTGGGCTGGACGTGCGGGGATTTGCCGATTGCGACAACGAGCGCCCCATCGCGCCGTACGGTACGATGCGAGTCGTTCCTCCGCGCGGGTACTGACAGCTCCGCAGGGTTCGATAGCGGCACAACAAGGTCCGGCAGAGGCGGAATGAGCAATCCGCTTTCGTCCGCTGAAAAACAGGGAAAACGATGAGGAAAGCCCAGGGAATCGGGAACATCCGAGGTTTCGCATTGGCCGTATGCACGCTGCTCGCAGGCTGCGCCGCGGTCCCCGAGCCGGTCGCCGAGGTCCAGGCGCCCGCGCCGGTCGAGGTGCGGTTGCCGAAAACGGCTCGCGCGCCTGCCGCGCCGCCTTCCAAACCCCCTGCTCCGGTCGTGCGCCCCGCGGAGCCCCCGACATCGAAGCCGCCGGAGGCGATTTTCTCGCCGGCACCGGTCGCGCCGATCTCGGCACCGCGCTATCCGGGCCGCCAGCAAGGTGTCGCGCGAGTGCTGGAGCTGTTGCCGCCCAGCGTGACGCGGGACAGGAACGGCTGGGCCGCGGACATCTTCGCGGCTTTTGTCGCATTGCGCATCGCGCCGACCGCCGAAAATTTCTGTGCCGCGATTGCCGTCATCGAGCAGGAGTCGGGCTTTATCGCCGATCCGGCGGTGCCGGGGTTGTCGCGCATCGCGTGGCGGGAAATCGAGGCGCGTCGCCAGCGCTTCCATATCCCGAAGCTCGCGCTGGATGCCGCACTGGCGAAACCGTCCCCGAACGGCCAGACGTACAAGCGCCGGCTCGATACGCTCCGCACCGAGCGGGAGATGAGCCTGCTCTACGACGACATGATTGCCGAGTTGCCCGGCGGCCGGTTGCTGTTGAGCGGCTACAATCCCGTGCACACCGGCGGGCCGATGCAGGTCAGCATCGCGTTCGCCGAAGCGCATGCACGGACCGCAGGGGAATACGGCGGCGGGGTCGGCAAGGGGCTGCGCAACACGGTATTCACGCGTCCGGGCGGGCTCTATTTCGGCATCGCGCACCTGCTCGATTACCCGGCGCCGTATCACGACCCGCTGTTTCGCTTCGCCGATTTCAACGCCGGGCATTACAGCAGCCGCAATGCGGCATTCCAGCAGGCGGTGGCGCGACTGGCCGGCGTCAAGCTGGTCCTCGACGGGGATCTGCTGCGTTACGAAAACGGGGCACCGAGCGGCGAGGCCAGCGCGACGCAGAAAGCGGTGACCGCGCTGTCCGGGCGGTTGAAGCTCGATTCCGCGGAGATCCTTGCGGCGTTGCGGCAGGAAAAGCGCGACTCGTTCGCGCGGACCCAGCTTTACCTGCGCGTCTTCGCGATGGCCGACCAGGCCGCCGGAGCCCGCGTGCCGCGCGAAGCGATGCCGCGCATCGAGCTCAAGAGCCCGAAGATCCAACGCAAGCTGACGACTGCGTGGTTTGCCGAGCGGGTGCACATGCGCTATCGCGCCTGCATGAAGCGCGCGCCGGTGGCCTGACGTCGACGGGGTTCCGAAAGGGGCTCGTCGTGCCGGGCAGAAGGAGATCCAGCAATGCGAACAGACTCCTGGCAGCGGGCCGGTCGCGCGAAGCGGCTCGTCGTGGCCGGCGCCCTCGCCGGAATCGTTGCCGGAATCGTCGCGACGGCCGCGCAGCTCGCGTTGTGGGGGATCTTCTCCGACGCGTTGCCCGCAATCCTCTTTCGCGATGCCCGGCTCGCGGCGGCCATCGTCATGGGGCCCGGCGTGCTGCCGCCGCCGGCGACCTTCGACGTCGGCGTGATGCTCGTCGCGACAGTCGTGCATTTCGCCCTGTCGATCGTTTACGGCGTCGTGCTGGCGCCGCTGGTCGCCGTGATCGACGCGCGCCGCGGGTTAGCGGTTGGCGGCGTGTTCGGCCTCGCGCTGTTCGTGCTGAACATGTACGGCTTCACGCTCGTGTTTCCCTGGTTCGATGCCGCCAGAGACTGGATCACCGCCGCGGCCCACGTCGTGTTCGGCGTCACGGCAGCCGCTGCCTGCCGCTACCTCTCGGCCCGATAGCGGGCCAGCCGCGCCGGCGAGGGGGGATATCCGCCCTGCGGCGGGTCGCATCTTCGAGCACCGTCCCGGCTCGTCGCGCGCCGCGTTTGCGCCGCCCCGAAGCGGGGAATAGACTGGTGTCATTGTTCCAACCCTTCCCGGAGCATTGCCATGACCACGATGAAAGCAGCCGTCTTCAAAGCGCCCGGTCGCATCGAGCTCGTCGATAAACCGGTTCCGCCGGTCGGTCCGAACGACGCGCTGATCCGCATCACGACGACGACGATCTGCGGCACCGACGTTCATATCCTGAAAGGCGAATATCCGGTTGCGACCGGCCTGACGATCGGCCACGAGCCGGTCGGCGTCATCGAACAGCTTGGCAGCAACGTGCAGGGCTACGCCGAAGGGCAGCGCGTGATCGCGGGCGCGATCTGCCCGAGCTTCACGTCCTACGCCTGCCAGGACGGCGTGCCGTCGCAGGATGGCGGCCACGTCGGTCACGGCTACAAGCCGATGGGCGGCTGGCGTTTCGGCAACACGATCGACGGCGCGCAGGCCGACTACGTCCTCGTGCCGGACGCGACGGCGAACCTCGCCCCGGTTCCGGACGGCCTCACCGACGAGCAGGTGCTGATGTGCCCGGACATCATGTCGACGGGCTTTGCCGGCGCCGAAGCCGCGAACATCCGCATCGGCGACATCGTCGCGGTGTTCGCGCAGGGACCGATCGGGCTGTGCGCGACCGCCGGCGCGAAACTGCGCGGTGCGAGCCTGATCATCGCCATCGACGGCGTCGACGAACGTCTGCGGATCTCGCGCAACATGGGCGCCGACGTGACGCTGAACTTCCGCGAAGTCGATGTCGTCAGCGAAATCCTCAGGATCACCGGCGGGCGCGGCGTGGATGCGGCGATCGAGGCGCTCGGCCTGCAAACGACGTTCGAATCGGCGCTGCGCGTGCTCAAGCCGGGCGGCACGCTGTCGAGCCTGGGCGTGTATTCGAGCGACCTGACGATCCCGCTCGGCGCGTTCCACGCCGGCCTCGGCGACAACAAGATCGTCACGTCGCTGTGCCCAGGCGGCAAGGAGCGGATGCGCCGGCTGATGAACGTCGTCGCGTCCGGCCGCGCCGATTTCGGCGCCCTCGTCACGCACACCTACGCGCTCGACGACATCGTCGCCGCCTATGACCTGTTCGCGAACCAGCGCGACGGGGTGCTGAAGATCGCGATCAAGCCGTGAGGCGAGCGGCAGCGGCGGGGACGCCGTTGCCGCTTCAGCGTCAGTGTCCGGCGAGCAGGTGGCCGAGCCGTTGCGCCTTGGTACGCAGGTAGTTCGCGTTGTGCGGGTTCGGCTCGATGACGTGCGGGACGCGCTCGGCGACCACGATGCCGTATTGCTCGAGCGCGGCGACCTTGCGCGGATTGTTCGTCATCAGCCGCAGCGAGGCGATGCCGAGTTCGCGCAGCATCGCGGCCGCGACGGCGTAATCGCGCGTGTCGGCGTCGAAGCCGAGGAGGTGATTGGCTTCGACCGTGTCCGCGCCTTCGTCCTGCAGCGCGTAGGCGCGCACCTTGTTCAGCAGGCCGATGCCGCGGCCTTCCTGTCGCAGGTACAGCAGCACGCCGCGCCCTTCGGCAGCGATCGCCGCGAGCGCCGCTTCGAGCTGCGGGCCGCAGTCGCAGCGCCGGCTGAAGAGGGCGTCACCGGTGAGGCATTCGGAGTGGACGCGCGTCAGCACCGGCTGGCCGTCGGCGACCGCGCCGAGCGTCAGTGCGACATGCTCGCGCCCGGTCGCCGGCTCTTCGAAGCCGTGCATCCGGAAAGTTGCCCAGGGGGTCGGCAACCGGCATGACGCGACGAGGCGGGTGTTCCGCTGGTCGGTTTCATCGGCGCTCGCGACCGGCCCGGCGTTTCGGGTATCCGCGGTGTGCATCGTGATCTCTCTTCCATTACGGGTGGCGGCCGGGGTCATCGGGACGGCCTGCGCGGAGGTATTCTGCGCGTCTACGCGAGGCCCGTCGTACCGCCTTCGACGAGAAGGTGACCTGTGCGCGCGGATCGGTCAACTGCAAAATGCGTGGTTTCATTGCGCGCTGCGCTCCATCGTGTCCGGATTCGATAGGGTTGTGGCAATGCGCCGAGCGAACGGTCATTCCATTCGTGGCCTGCAGTGCCTTTTCAGCCCGTGTCGAGGTTCCGGAACAATTGATGGATTTCGCGGCGCAGCCAGCGGTTGCCCGGATCGTTATGGAAGCGCTGGTGCCAGAACTGGCGGATCGTGAAGGTCGGCGCGTCGAAAGGCAGCGGCAACGCCTCGACCCCGCCCGATTCCTTCAGCGTGCGCGCGACCTCGGCGGGAACGACCGCGATGAGATCGGTGCGGGTGACGATGTGGAGCAGGCTCAGGAAGCTCGACACCCGCAGTTTCACGTCGAGATCGAGTCTAAGCTGGCGCATGTGTTGCTCGATCAGCACCATGCTGCGGGCGGGGGAACTCACCGTGACGTGCCGCGCGGCGAGGAAACGCTCCATCGTCAGTTCGCCCCGTGCGAGTGGGTTGTCCGCGCGGACGATGCAAACGAAGCTGCAGTCAAGCAGCCCCTGCTGGAAATACTGAGCCTGTTCGAGATCCGTGAAGGGGCCGATCGCGAGGTCGACTTCCCCCGTCAGCATCGCTTCCTTCATTGCGTTCGAAGGCATAAACACGGTTCGGAGGCTGACGCCCGGTGCCTTGACCTGCAACGTGTTCATCAGCCTCGGCACGTAGTTGCTCTCGCCGATGTCGGCCATGCACAGCGTGAAGCGTCGAGTGGATTGCCCCGGGTCGAACGGCGCGGCGCCGAACACGTCGTTCCTTATCTTCTCGATCACCTCGCCGATCGGCAGCGCCAGCAGCGACGCACGTGCTGTCGGCAGCATCTCGATGCCCGTGCGGAAGAACAACGGATCGTCGAAGGTCGTGCGCAGCTTCGCGAGCGCGTAGCTCATCGCTGGCTGGCTAAGGCCGAGTTCGGTTCCGGCGTCCTTGACGCTCTTGTGGCGCAGGATTGCATCGAAGACCACCAGCAGATTCAGGTCCACTGAATGAAGATTCATTTTTTGGATTTTCCTAATCCATCGGAGTGGATTGACGGACTCTAGCACTTTACCGATATTGCCCTCAGTCGCCTGCATCGCCGCTTGCAGGGAGAAATCGGCTTCGCGACAACCCGCGACGGTCGTCCGCCGGGCATCGGAACAAGGTGCCTGCTGCCCCCGGAAGCCGGATCAGCAGGTCTACGCGTCTTGCACGGTGCCCTCATGTTTCAGGGAGGAAATGCACACGATGAACGACATCTGCGAAATGCTCGACGAGACTCCGGCTGTGGTCGCCGTCACCCCCTCCGCCTTTGACACACGCTGGCAGCGAATCATCGATTGTGTTGCGCTGAAGCAGCCGGACCGCATGCCGGTGGCTTTCTACTCGACGTTCTGGCTTGCCCGCTACGCCGGCATCACGTGCCGGGAGCTGATGTACGACTACGAAAAGGTGCGTGAGATCGGCGAGCGGGCGGTGCTGGAATTTGCCCCTGACGTCGTCAGTCCGCTGCTGCTCACGGCGACCGCCGGCCCGTCGCTTGAAGCCATCGGTTTCAAGCAGCTGCAGTGGCCGGGGCACGGCGTCGGCGACGATCAGCCGTTCCAGTACCTCGACCGCGAATACATGAAAGCCGACGAGTACGAAGACTTCATCTTCGATCCGACCGGCTATTACCTGCACACCTATCTGCCGCGTGTCGCCTCGGCGTTCGAGGGCTTCGAGGACCTGCCTTATCTGCCCGGGCTGTATTACTTCCGGCTGCTCGGCGGCATCCGTCCGTTCGCGAAGCCACGGGTGCGCGAGGCGCTGGAAAAGGTCATCCGGGCCGCGGAAGAGGCCGAGCGCTTCGCGCAGCACCATATCGCCTTCACCGACCGCCTGGCGACGCTCGGCTACCCGTGCACCAACGGCACGACAGGCATCGCGCCGTACGACTTCATCGCCGACTACTTTCGTGGCGCGACGGGCATGATGAAGGACCTGTACCGCAAGAAGGACCAGTTACTGGCCCTGCTGGACAAAGTTGCGGTATTCCTGCTGAAGCAGATCGTCTCGGCCGCGCGCGCTTCCGGCAATCCGGTCGTGTTCATCCCGGTGCACTGGGCGCCCGACGCGTTCATGTCGTCGAAGCAGTTCGAGACGTTCTGGTGGCCGTCGTTCCGCCGCCTGCTGATCGGCCTGATCGACGCCGGCTTGATCCCGATGCCGCTTTGGGAAGCCGACTGCACGAAGCGGCTCGAGATCATCAAGGACGTCCCGCCCGGCAAGTGCATCTACTGGTTCGAGCGCACCGACATGGTCAAGGCGTTCGAAGTGCTCGGCGACGTGGTTGCGCTGCGCGGCAATTTGTCGCCGTCGATGATGACCACCGGGACGCCCGCCGAGGTCGACGCCGCGGTGCGCCATCTCGCCGAAAACGTGTTTCACAAAGGTGGCAAGCTGATTCTCGACTGTGCGTTCGGCCTGCCCGATGAGGCGCCGGTCGACAACGTCCGCGCGATGTTCACCGCTGCCCGCAAGTATGCGGGCTGAGTGCCCGCGCCGAATCCTCACCGAAGCCGGAGTGCGGCTTCACCACGGGCTCGGGCAGACGAATCGAGCCACCCCGCCTTCACCGTCCCTCGTGCCTCCGCGAGGTCGCCTTCACGTCACCGTCGGCAGCCAGTCCGACTGATTTCCGGGAGACCCAAAGCATGAAAACACGCGCGCTTCTATTACCTGTGCTCGCCGCAGGGGCAATGGCCGGCGCCTTGCCATCGCATGCGGAAGTCGTACTCAAGGTACATCACATGTTGCCGCCGAGTTCCACCGCCCAGACCCAGCTACTCGGCCCGTGGTGCGCGAAGATCGCTGCGGAGTCTGCGGGCGAGCTGAAGTGCCAGATCTATCCGTCGATGCAGCTGGGGGGCATGCCGACGCAGCTGTTCGACCAGGCGAAAGACGGCGTCGCGGATATCATCCTGACCGTTCCGACCTACCAGGCGGCGCGCTTCACGGTCACCGAAGTGTTCGAGCTGCCGTTCATGACGAGCACCGCCGAAAAAGCCAGCCGGGCGTTGTGGAACTACGCTGCGAAGTACGCCGCCGAGGAATACAAGGGCGTGCGGCCGCTCGCCTTTCACACCCACGAAGGGGCGCAGATCCACACGACGAAGAAGCAGGTCAGGACGATGGCGGACTTCGCGGGTCTGAAGTTGCGTGCGCCAAGTCGCCTGTCGACCAAGCTCGTTGCGGCGCTGGGCTCGACGCCGGTGCCGATGCCGGTTCCGCAGGTCCCGGAAAGCCTCGCCAAAGGGGTCATCGACGGCGCGCTGCTGCCGTGGGAGGTGATGCCGGGGCTCAAGCTCGACGAAATCGTGAAATACCACACCGAGACCGATTCTGCGCTGCCGAACATCGCCAACACCATTTTCGTCCTGGCGATGAACCCGGCCAAATACGAGAGCCTGCCTCCGGAGCTGAAAAAAGTGATCGACGCGAACAGCGGCGCCGAAACCTCGGCCTGGATCGGCAGGATTTGGGATGAGGCGAAAGCGCCGAACCGCAAGCTGGCCGAAGCGCGCAACAACGCGTTCTACACCGTGCCGGCTGCCGAAGTGCAGAACTGGATCAAGGCCTCCGAGGGCGTGGCGCTCGAATGGGTCAAGGAGGTCACGGCCAAAGGCTACGACGGCGACAAGCTGCTCGCCGACGCGAAAGCGATGCTCATGCAGTAGCGGTCGAGGCGGGCGGGACCCGGTCCCGCTCGGCGCTGCCCGTTGCGGCCGGACGCAGCGTCGCCCCCGGCCGGGATACCTGGCGCGAGCCATTGCGGAATACCGCGAGCGGGGCGCGCAGCGCGGCGAAGCGCTCGAACGGCGACGTCTCGAGCAGCACCGCATCGAACGCCGCGCCTTCGGCGAGCAGCGCCGGTTCGCCCCAGTGACGCCGGGCCGCCCCGGTCGCCGCGCGCAGCACTGCCGCCACCGACAGCCCGGCCTCGTGCAGCCACTGCAGTTCGTCGAGCAGCCCGGTGCCATGACCGACGCCGTGGCTTCCGGCGTCCGAGCCGCACAGCAGCGTGACGCCCGCTTCGTTGGCGCGCACGAGGTTTTCCGCATGTTCGGCGAGGATGCGGGCGATGTTGTCGACCGTCTGCGGCGGCCACCCCGCGACTTCGGGGCGCGCCCACTGGAAATGCACTGGCGCGAAGGTCGGCGTCCACGCGATGCCACGGTCGGCCATCGCTCGGACCCTGTCGCAAGTCATAAAGAAACCGTGCTCGATCGAATCCACTTTCGCCGCGATCGCGACATCGAGCCCGGCCGTCCCGCTGCAGTGCGCGAATACGCGTTTGCCGAGCGCATGCGCGGTGCGCACGACCAGTGCCGCCGAATCCAAGTCGAACTGCGGCTCGCCGGCGACGCGACCGGCGTCGAAATCGATGATGCCGGTGAGGATCAGCTTGATGTCGTCGCAGTCGGCGGCAAGCTCATGCACCGCGGCGACGATCTCGGCGCTGTCGGTGACGTCCCGCCCCATGAATGCGCCATAGCGCTTCGGGCGCTTCAGCCCGAGGCCGGCGGAGCGTACTGCCGGCAGGCCGGCGTCCCGTTCAGCGGCCGCTGCCCGCAGGCGGTGGTTGATGCCGAAGCGGTCTCCCGCGTCGCGCACCGTCGTGATGCCGCACGCGAGCGTCACCGCCGCGTTACGCGCGGCCACCGCGAGCATCTCGTCGAGCGGCGCCTTCAAGTAGTCCGCACGTCGCGTCGCGTCGAGCTGGGTGCCATCGAGGAACAGGTGCACATGGGCGTCAATGAGGCCCGGCATCAGGAATGCCGCGCGCTGCGGTGCTGCGGCCGGAGGCGCGATGACCGCGAGCTGCGCTGCCGGCAGGATTGAGGCGATCCGCCCGTCGGCGATCAGGAAGCCGTACGGGCCGTGCTCGTGGTGGCGCTCGCCGTCGAAGTAGCTGTCGACAATGATGGTTTCGGTCGGCATCGCGTTAGGCCTTGTAGAACTTGCGCACCGCGCGCAGCGCCTGGCTGCCTTTCTGGTCGAGAAAGTGGCGGTAAGTCGTCAGTACGTAGTCGTCCTCGGGCAGCGGGTGATAGCCGCGCCACGGCGTGCCGAGCACGGTGTCGAAGCCGAAAGGCACTGCGAGCGTAAGGAAGGCGTTCTCGAGGCAGTGCTTCAGGTCCGACCCGTCGGCGGCTTTCGCCGGCAGCTGCTGGCCGATGTTGGACAGCCCGCCGGTCATGTGCAGGCCTTCGAGGTCCGGGTCGCTGCCGATCAGCCGCACTGCGTCGAGCGTGGCGCGGTTGAGCCCTTCGGTGTCCGCGATGATCGCGCTGACCGACAGGTCGATGTAGATGTGGTCCAGCGGCATGCCGCAGTCGTCGCGCAGGCGCAGGGCTGCGCGGCGCGCCGTCGATGCGATGTCTTCAGCGGTCTTGTTGTTCTTTGCGACGCCATCGACGACGCTCTCCGAGGCCATGACCATGACCTTGAACGGATGTTCGCGGTACAGCTCCATCGCGTCCCAGCGGTGCTCGGTGATGGAATTGACGATCGGCAGCTCGCCGCCCGCCGCGTCACGGTCGTAGGTCTCCAGGCACAGTTCGAAAAGCTCGGTGTTCGGCACGTCGAAGGACAGCGGCACATCCACGACCTCCTGGATGGCCTGGATCACCTCCGTCAGAAACGGGCGGTCGGTCATCGCCTGGGAGCCGACATTGATGTTCAGGTACACCGCTCCGGCCTCGACCTGCCTGACGGCCAGCGCTTGGATGCCGGCAATGTCGCTGTTGTCGAACAGCGCCCGCGTGCTCTTGAAGCCGGGGTTGATGCGCTCGCCGATGATCCGGATGTCGAAGCTGTTGCCTGTCGTCACGATCTTTCCTCCGTGTGTGCTTCAGTGGAATCCAAGGTTGTGGATGAACGCCCCCTGGAACTGCGCGGGCGTGCTCATCTCGACATAGCGGCAGTCTGCAGCGAGCTGCCGCGCCCGGCTGCGTGCCGCCGTGCTGGCGAGCATCTGCCGCACGCCGGCGCCGGCCGCGTTGCCCACCTGGACGAAACGCTCGCGCGGCAGGTCCGGGAACATGCCGAGCGCGACCGCACTGTCGATGTCGATGTACGTGCCGAAAGCGCCGGCGATGATGAAGCGCCCGATCGCCGGCGCCTCGAGCCCGGCGTCGGCGAGCAGTAGGTCCACGGCAGTGCGGATCGCAGCTTTCGCGAGCTGCACCGCACGCACGTCGGCCTGTGTGAAATGGACACCGGGGGCGAGCACCGCAAAGCGTTCGCCGTCCTGTCCGCCGACGTCGCGGTGCGGCGCCTGGATGCGCCCGCGGCGATCGACAATGCCAACGCGGCGCAGTGTCGCCAGCGCGTCGAGCACCCCCGAGCCGCACAAGCCGAGCGGCGCTTTGCCGCCGATCGTGCGCACCGCGAGGCGGCCGCCATCGAGCTCGACGCGTTCGATCGCGCCTTCGGCGGCGCGCATGCCGCAGGAGATGTGGCCGCCTTCTAGCGCCGGCCCCGACGGGCTCGACGCGGACAGGAAGACGCCGTCGTGGATCAGTGAGATCTCGGTGTTCGTGCCGATGTCCATCACGAGGCTCGTCGCGGCCGCGCTCCAGTGGTTTTCGGTCGCGAGCAGCGCGGCGACATGGTCGCCGCCGACGAAGCCGCCGACGTTCGGCGCGACGTGGACATACGCACCGGGACTGACGGCGAGGTCGAACTCGCGCGCTTTGACGTCCATTGCGTCGCGCATCGCCGCGACGAACGGCGCGCGGCCGAGCTGCCGCACCGGCAGCCCGAGCAGCAGGTGGTGCATCGCAGTGTTGCCGCAGACGACGACATCGACGATTTCGGTCGCTTTCGCGCCGACCGCGGTGCACAGGTCGCGCGCGAGTGCGCCGATCGCGGCGACTGCCGCGGCGCGCAGCTCGCCGGCCGCCCCCGCCGATCCGCTGACGGCGTAGTTGATGCGGCTGATCAGGTCGGCGCCCCACGCGACCTGCGGGTTTTCGAGGCCGAGACTGGCGAGGTGTGCGCCGCTTTGCAGATCGACGAGGAAGCCAGCCGCGTTCGTCGTGCCCAAGTCCACAGCGAGCCCGAGCACGCGGCTGCCCGGCCGGGCGACGTCGATCAGCTCGGAGCCTCTCAGGCACAGGCGCAGCGACCAGGCGGCGTCACGCAGCGTTTGCGGCAGCTGCCGTGAGGCGACTAGGTCGACCGTCTCGATCGCCAGCGCACCAGCCGCGTCGATGGGAAAGGCAAGCGCGCGGATCACGCGGTCGATGTCGGCGACGTTGTCGGCGAGCGTCGCTTCGGCGACGTGCACCTCGCGGCTCACGACCGCCGCGTCGAGGCGCAGGAGGTCGGCGTCGCCGTCGCTCGCGATGTCCGCGCGCGCGACCGGTGCGAGCGAGCGGGGCGCGACTTCGACGATGCAGTGGCTGCGGGGGCGAACGCGGCAGGCGCGGACCCATTTCTTCCGGTTTGTCGGCGCGGCGGGCAACGGGGGAGTGGGATCGGCATGATCGGCTTCGATCTCGCCGTCACTGATGTGCACCATGCACGCGCCGCAGGTGCCGCGGCCGCCGCATGCGCCGACGATGCGAACGCCGTGGCGCCGCGCGCTCTGGAGGACTGTCTCGTCGCCGCTCGCGGCAATGCTGCGGCCGAGCTGCGGGAAGTTCAGCGTCAGGGTCCGCACAAACGGTTTGTCACGACTGATCATGGAGGCTCCGCAGCGTTTTCGTCATGGATCAGGCGGCTGGAGCCACTGCCACGCCGTGCCGGCATCTCGCGCGGGAGCGGCAGTGCTGGCAGCGCGACCACGATACGGCGGGCAGGTCGATGCCGACCCCGAGCACCATCGACGTCGATTTGTGCGGGCGCATGAGCAGCCCGGCATTGAGCTCGATGCCGATGGCGGCGGCATCCCCGAGCCGCAGCACGGCGGGCTGGACGTCGAGTGCGAGGCCGGGGTCGCCGGGGCGCAATTCGCCGGCCATCATGAGCCCGCGGCGCCTTACGTCGGCGAGCATGCGGTCCTGGGCGATGCGGGAGACTTCGAACAGCAGGTCGTTGCCCAGCTGGTCGAGTGCCAGCGCACGCGAGGCCCGGCGCGCGGAGACGAGGCTCGCGACGCGCCTCTCGATGCCCGCGCCGATGGTGCAGCTCGCGCAGGCCAGTGCGGTCAGCCGGCCGGATTCGGGCAGCAGCCACGGCGCGTGGAAGGCCTCCCCGCCCGCGTGTAGCCACTCCCCCGGCGGTGCATCGAGCGCAACGATGCGGTAGCTGTACGCGGCCTCTACGAGCCGTTCGTCGCGCGCGAGTTCGAGGACTTCGCGCCGCAGCCGGCTGCGGCTCGCCGATCCCTCCGGCAGGCCGTCCGCGGCCTTCAGCACGTCGAGGTCGCGTGCGCAGGGCATTCGGAATCCGTCTCGCCGCCGGCCGCGATCACGCGGCGACGCCGATCCAGCTCTTGCTCAACGTCACCGCATCGACGGCGTTGACGCCGAATGCGTCGGCACGCGTGTAGGCGCACACCGTGTTGTCGATCTGCCCGCCGCCGATCATGATCTTGCGGCCTTCGCGCAAGCCCGCCCGCTCGATCGCCTCGATCGTCTCCTTCATCGAGTCGAACGCGAGCGTCAGAAAGCCGCTCAGCGCGACGACCTGCGGATCGAACTCCCGGATCGCGGCGAGAAACTCGGCGACCGGCACGTCGATGCCGATGTCCTTGACCTCGAAGCCGTTGATGTCGAGCATGAAGCCGACTATGTTCTTGCCGATGTCGTGCAGGTCGCCGTGTACGGTGCCGAGCAGCACGCGGCCGAGCTTCTGCGCGCCTTCGCCGTCTTCGCTGATCAGCGGCTTGGCCAGCGCGCCGATGGTCTCGAGCATCTCGCCGGCGAGCACCAGCTCGGGCAGGAAGTACTCACCCAGCTCGAAGCGCCTGCCGACCTCGTCCATCGCCATGCGGCAAAGCTCGAGCACGCGCAGCGGGTCCGCCTTCTCGTCGAACAGCATCTTCTTCGCGAGCTCGAGCGCGTCGTCCTCGTTCATGTCGGCGAGCCACTCCACGAGCAGCGTTTCCTGATCGGTCATTGCGTTCATCCGGGTTTCCTCCTCAATCGACACGGGATTTCAATGGACCTGCAGGGCCGGCGCGCGGCGCAGGCCCGAAGCGGCGATGATGTCCGCCAGCACGTCCTCGTTCTTGTGGCCCATCAGGTGCACGCCGGCGACGCCGTCGATCTGCGTCAGCGCGCGGATGGTTTCGAGGCATACGCGGCGGCCTTCCTCCTTCTGGTCGGGGGCCGCGGCGATGCGCCGCAGCGTCGCGTCCGGGACGTGCACGCCGGGCACGTGAGCAGCCATCCACTGCAGCGCGCGGGCCGAGCCGAGCGTGCCGACGCCGACGATGACGCGGGCGCGCCGGTGCAGGTCGCGGGCGCGTACTTCGCGCATGAAGTCTTCGAGCAGGTCGAGATCGAAGCAGAACTGCGTCTGGATGAACTGCGCTCCCGCGTCGATCTTCTTTTCGAGGTTGATGATGCGGTCGCGGTACGGCGGCACGAACGGGTTCGCGGTCGCGCCGACGAAGAGATCCGGCGGCGTGTCGAGCCGGCGGCCGGACGCGAACGTGCCGCCGTCGCGCATGCCGTACGCGGTGCCCAGCAGGGACACTGCGTCGAGGTCGAACACCGGCTTCGCTTCGGGCTGGTCGCCGCGGCTGACGTCGTCGCCGGTCAGGCACAGGATGTTGCGCACGCCGAGTGCGGCGGCGCCGAGGATGTCGCCCTGGATCGCGATGCGGTTGCGATCCCGGCACGTCACTTGGTAGATCGGCGTCATGCCGGCGGCGACCAGCAGTGCGGAGGCGGCGACGCTCGACATGTGGCAGTTGCCGCCCGCGCCGTCGGTAATGTTGATCCCGTCGACGAGTCCCCGGAAACGGGCTGCGCGCTGCAGCAGCGCAGCGGGGTCGGCAGAGTCCGGCGGGCCGACTTCGACCGTGACAAGGAAGCGGCCGGAAGCGCAGGCGCGCTCGAAAGAGCCTGCCGGATGCGTCTCGCGCAGGGGGCGCCCAGCCGGCGGTGCGGGGGGTTGCGGCGTCTGGGCGGCGATCACCTGGAGCCACGTCGACTGGCCGCGGCGGCGGTGATCGAGCGGTGCCAGCCGCGTCGCGGGGAGTCGCTGTCCGTACGCGATGCGCCTGCGCCCGTCGGTTGCCTCGAGCCACACGCAGCGCATTCCCGGCACGACTTCGCAGCCGCCGTCCGGCCGCACGCCGCCGCACGGGCCGTTTCGCATCTGCTTGCCGCAGTTCATGGGGCAGGCCATCCCCGTCGATGACAGCACGCACTGGCCGCACATACGACAATCGAACAGGAAGGCTTTGGCGGCACGCTCAACCGGCCCGAGCAGCCGTTCCGCCGGCCCCCGCCCGACGAGCCGCAGGCCGGCCCGGGCGACGGGCAGGGCGGCCAGCACCGCGCGATAAACGCGTGCCAGCGCCGAGGCGCGGCGGACCGACCAGCGGCGCATGAGCATCACGATCCCGCTCCCGTCGCCGGCACGGCGCCGCTCAGGCCTGTTCCCCTGTTCCACGCCGCCCCTGCTTCGACCGGTTTCGCTACCTGCATAAACCCCGCCCCCGAGCGTCGTGAAGTCTTCAGAACCGGCGCGGTACCGGAGATTTGGTCGTGCTCGTCCCGCACTTTCCAGATCCCCGGTGGTGCCGGGTCAGGGGTAAGTTAAAGCCTAGGGTAGGGTTTGTAAATTCGATCGACCAGATTGTAAATATCGAATTTTTGGATTGGGTCGGGCGCTCGTCCGGGGCGAGTGAGGGCCCGCACTGCCCGGCTTTTCACGTGGAAAAGCGGCTGGGGCGTGCGTGTCCTAATATTGGAAGGTGCGACAGCGGCAGGTCGAAGCCGACGCCGCGTGTGACGGCGAGCGATTGCCGAGTTGCTGACGGAGGAATGATGCATACGCCTACACCGCCGGTGCCGGGTCCACAGCCCGACCCGGCACCAGAGCCGGACCCCGTGCCGGACCCGAGCAAGGACCCGGATCCGGAGACGGACGACGATACCGCGCAAGTGACCCGCGAACACGTAAAGAAAGGGGCGATCCTGATCGGTTCACTCGCATAGGGGGGAATATGCCGGCGAAAAGGTGGGTCTGGTTGAGCTTGCTGCTGACGGCCACGCTGCCTGCCGGGTCCTCCGCGCCGCCGAAGGCGCAAAGTCCGATCGTGGTCGGCCTGCCGGCCGGCTTCGATGCGAAGGCGCACGCCGCACCTTACGACGGACCGCACCCGTCGCGGTTGCAGCGCCCTGCCGAGACGTTCCGGTTTCCGATAAGGCTCGGCGAGGTGGGGCCGAGCGAAGCCCTGTTTGCCGGACCCAGGCAGTATCCGTTTGTTTGCGATACCGAAGCTTCCGGTCTGGGCCAACCGCTGGTGGACAATCAGGCCGGAGTCGGCACGCCGGTCGTGTCGAAAGCCGCGACGGTGTTCGCGAACCCCGCGCCGATCGGCTACAGCCAGGACTGTCTCGCGCGCACCCGGGCGTGGTATTACTACAAGCCTCGGGACAAGGAAAAATTCGAGCGGTGGTCGGAGGCGGTGCGGGACGTCGACAGCGTCAGCCTCAACGGTACCCGGGTGCCGTTCATCGTGCGCGTCGAAATGGGCACGATCAACCGTTTCATCTACGTCATCGCGGCGCTGAAGGGGCCTCATGAAACTCTCGCTGCCCCGACTGCCGGGCACTGGAACGGCCGCCTGATCTACCAGTTTTCCGGCGGCGTCGGCATCGGGCACCGGCAAGGCAGGGTGAAGCCGTCGAGGGTCCTCGAGGGGCGGCGCGAGCAGCTGGCGCAGGGCTATGCGGTCGTCGCGTCGACCGGCACGACGACGTCCACCCATTACAACATCTGGCTGGCGGAAGATACCGCGTTGCGCGTGAAACGCCAGTTCGTCGCGCTGTATGGCGAACCGGAGTACACGATCGGCGTGGGCGGGTCCGGGGGCGCGATCCAGCAGTATCTGCTGGCGCAGAACCGTCCCGGCCTGATCGATGCGGCGATCGCGCAGTATTCGTATCCCGACATGGTCACCCAGACCATCTGGGCGTTCGACTGCGAACTGCTGGAGTATTACTTCGACCGGACCGACCGCCGCAATCCGCTGTGGCACCACGCCGAACACCGGCAATGGGTCGAAGGGCTCAACGCCAGCAACGATTACCAGGGCGAGGGCAAGGCAAGAGCCATTGCGACGACGACCCGGCTTGCGCTGCTGGCCGGCGAGCGTCGGGTGGCGGATCCGGAGGGTCAGACCGAATGCGTCGTCGGCTGGCGCGGGCTGACGCCGCTGGTGCTGAACCCGCGCTTTGCGTCGCTCGAGAACCGACTTGCCAAGCGGGTGTTCAGGCGCGTGCAGTGGAGCTATTTCGAGGATCTGAAGGATTTCTACGGCACCGATGCGCACGGCTATGCGCGCATCCCGTGGGACAACGTGGGGGTCCAATACGGCCTGCGGGCGCTGCAGCGCGGGCAGATCGAGGCCGAGCAGTTCCTGCGCCTCAATGCCCGTGTCGGCAGCTGGAAGCCCGTCGCCGAGATGAAGCGCGAGCGTTTCTGGCTCCTGCGCGGGGCCGACAGCGATCTGGAGGATTTCTCGCCGTGGAGCGCGCACAACATCAATCACGGCAAGACCCGCGACGCACCGGCACCGCGCTTCGAGGGCGACCGCCTGGCGATGGCGGCGGCGTACCGATCGGGCCAGGTCTTTCTCGGGCGGCTCGACATTCCGGTCATCGACGTGCGCCACTATCTGGAACCGGTGCTGGACATGCACCATGCTTCGGCGTCCTTTTCGGTGCGCGCGCGGCTCCTTGCGGCACAGGAAGATGCCGGAAACCAGGCGATCTGGGTCAGCGACAGAAAGCACGATCCGACTCCCGAGGCCTTCGCCGCGATCGAGCGATGGCTCGCCGCCAGACGCGCGCGTCCCGAACAATCCTGGTCCGCGCTGCGTCCCGCGGCCGCGAGCGATCGTTGCATCGATGCGCGGGGCAGGACGATGTTCAGTGGCGATCGGGTATGGGACGGCGAATGGAACCAGCGTCCGCGCGGGCCGTGCATGCGTGCCTATCCGATCTACGACAATCCGCGCACCGTCGCGGGCGACACGATACGCGGCGATCATTTCAAGTGCGCGCTGCAGACGGTCGGCGAAGCGCTCGATGCCGGGCTCTACGAACCGGTCGACATGCGTCCCTATCGGGCGCGCCTGGAGCGGATCTTTCCGCAGGGCGTCTGTGACTACCGGCAGGCCGATCAAGGCCGCCCGGCCGATCTGCCGGGGGTGGACGGCACGGGCTGAAAGCCTGCCGCCTGCCCGCACAAGAAACTGCGGCGCGCCCGGGATTGCCGGGCGCGCCGCAGCCTTGCTCAGAACGGCGTCACGAGCTTGAACCACGCCTTGTCGCCGCGGAAGCGGTTCTCGGCTTCGGTTTCGTGTTGCCACTGCGCGACCAGCAGCGTGCCGCCTTTCGTCGTGTAGCTGACGCTCGGGCCGATCGCGAACACTTCGCCGCGGCGGCCCGCGGACCACGGGCCGATCGCCGCGGGGATCTTGCGGCCGTCGAGCTCGTCGTCGGTCGTCTGCTTCACGTAGTAGCCCGACAAGCCCGCTCCCCAGGGGCCGAAGCGCTTGCCGACGAGATAGTCGATATGAAGTTCGTCGCCGGACTCGTAGTCCATCTTCGGCGCGCCCGGCGCGGGGCGGAAGTCGTTGTTCTTCGCCTTGATGTTGTACATGAACTTGGCCGACACCTCCCAGCCGCTCTCCGACAGCCAAGTCGCCGCGAACACCGGTTCGACGCTCCAGTAGTGCGCGCCGATGCTCTTTCGCGGTTCGCCCGACTTGTACTTGCCCGTCGGCGCGTAGAAGTCGAGCGCAGCGACCCAGTGCCAGTTGCCGGAATGCCATGCGACGACGAACGGTGAAAACACGATGTCGCCGAGCCCGCTGACCGTCTTGCCGCCGGCGCCGAGCTCCAGTTCCTGGTGCACGACCGGCAGGATCGCGTGCATCGCCCAATTGCCGCCGAAGACCTGCTGGTTCGTGACCTTGACCCAGCGCAGCGCGTCGAACCACGCGGTGACGGAGGCGCCGGGTACTTTGTCGCCGTCGCCGTCGCGCAGGTCGCCGTCGTAATAGCCGAAGTAGTTCAGAAAATAATCGCCCGGCGGCGGCAGTGCGCCAGCGAGCCAGTTCTCGCTGCCGTGGGGGTACTGGTCGCCGCCTTCCTTCGCGCTCGCGCTTGTCGCAACGAGTGCCGACAGGGCGATCGCAAGGCCGATTTTGTTCATCCTCATGTGCCTCCTCCTTGATGTTTTATTGCTCTGCTCACTGCAATGCTCCGGCCGCGACGAGCCTGCCGGCTCGTCGCGGCCGGAGCGGTAACACCTTCAGCTGTCCCGCAGTCACGCGCCCGTGCGGGATTGCGGAGTCACGAGTGCCGGCGCTGCGTCGTCACCCCTCGCGGCTGACATGGAAGCGCCGCGCTTTCATGTCGAAGCGCGGCAGGGCGTTGCGGCCGACGTGGTGTACGCGCGGCCGGAAGGCGAGGAGCGAATCGAGCTTTTCGGCGATCGAATGCACAATGCATGCGTCGGCACCTTCGCACAGCTCGATCTCGACGTCCATCTCGTCGAGCGAGTGCTCGCGGCGCACGTGGATGCGGAATTCGTCGACCTCGATGAACTTGCGGATGATGTTCTCGACGCCGGACGGATAGACGTTGACGCCGCGCACCGTGACCATGTCGTCGGCGCGGCCGAGGATGCCGCCTTCGAAACGCAGGAAGCTGCGGCCGCACGCGCAAGGCGCGTGGTTGACCTCGACGAGGTCGCCGGTGCGGTAGCGCAGGATGGGGAAACCCCAGCGGCCCAGGTTCGTCAGCACGAGCTCGCCGCGCTGGCCCGGCGCAACCGGCGCGCCGGTGGCCGGATCGATGACTTCGGCAATGAACTCGCTCTCGATCAGGTGCGTGCCGCCCGGCTGATGTTCGCATTCGAACGAATGCGCGCCGATCTCGGAAGCACCGGCGTGATCGAAACACTTCGCCGACCACGCCGACTCGATGCGCTGCTTCGTCGCCGGGATATTCGCGCCCGGCTCGCCGGCGTGAATCGTCGCGCGCAGCGGGATCGACGCGAGGTCGAAGCCCGATTCGCGCCCGACCTCGGCGAGCCGCAGCGCGTAGGTCGGCGTGCAGCACAGCACCGTCGCGCCCGTGTCGCGCATCAGCTCGAGCCGTTGCAGCGAGTCCCGCCCGCCACCCGGGATCAGTGTCGCGCCGACTTTGTGCGCCCCTTCGACCGCGGACCAGAAGCCGATGAACGGGCCGAACGAGAACGCGAGGAACACGCGGTCGGCCGGACCGACGCCCGCGCCGGCGAAGACATGCGCCCAGCAGCGTCCGAACCAGTCCCAGGATTGTGCGGTGTCGAGCACCTTCAGCGGCACGCCGGTCGTGCCCGACGTCTGGTGCAGCCGCACATAAGCTTCGGGCGGGTACGTCAGGGTCGTGCCAAACGAGCCGTTCGCTGCCTGCTGCGCCTCCATCAGCTCGGACTTGGTCGTGAACGGCAGCTGCGCGAGGTCGGCGAGCGTGCCGACGTCGCGCGGGTCCACCCCCGCCGCCGTCCATTTCGCCGTGTAGAACCGGTTGCGCTGCCATAGCTCGGCGAGCATCGCGCGCAGTTTTTGCAGCTGCAGCGCTTCGAGCTTGTCGCGCGTCAGCGTTTCGGTTGCTTCATCGAAAAAGGCCATGAGCGTCTTCCTTCGGTTGGGCGAGGCAATGCGGTGCCGTGCAAACCGCTCGCGCGGCATGCAGAACAGGTATCAAAGAGAGTCGGGGAAGCGCCGCGGCGGCGCGTCGGGTCAGCTGGGCGGACCGGTCGTCGGTGCCGCCATCGTCATCTCCCGGCGACCGAGCGCGCGGCCGGGCGCCGGCCCCACTTCCACGGCGCGGTGACGTCCTCGATGACGTCGAAGAACCAGCGGTCGAGGAGCGGCGCGCCTTCGGGGGAGCGCTGCAGCGGCAGCTGGCCTGGCGCGACGAGGCGCAGCTCGGCCGCGTCGTCGGCAGCGACCGGGTGCCCGCCGGTGGAATGCGCGCGATACGCGAGGATCAGCGCGCGTGCGCCGGTCTGCGAGTACGCGCCGACGAAACCGTCGACGACGACGTCAAGGCCGGTTTCTTCGCGCGCCTCGCGGATGACTGCGTCCTCCAGCGACTCGCCGAGCTCGACGTAGCCGCCGGGCGGTGCCCAGTAGCCGGCCAGCGGCGCGAGCCCGCGGCGGATCATCACGAGATGGTCGGCGTGTTCGATGATCGCGAGCACGACCGGCGCCGGCTTGTGGAACGCGACGTAGCCGCAGGCCGGACAGCTTTCCCGTTCGCGTCCATGTACGGTGGCGAGCGCGAGCGGCGTCCGGCATTCCGGGCAGAATTTCATTGTCATGACTGTTCTCCTCGGACGAGCCACGCGATCTCCGCTCGCGGAGCGGTGCGCGCGTCGCGGCTCGCGCCGACGCGCAACGGGACTGTGCTGCGGGTGAGATCGAGCCGCAGCGCGACGCGGTCGCCGTCGCCGAGGCCGAGCGTCGCGCGCACCGGCACCGGCGCAACGATCTCGAACTTGTGCGACGGGTAGTCGGCGACGTCCGGCAGCACCAGCGCGCCGTCAATCCGCCCGGCGAGCCGGATGCGAAAGCATCGCGCGCCGCAAAAGCCCGCCGGCGACGCGATCGCGATGCCCGGTGCGGCAGCGAGTCGCTCGCGCGCAGCGTCCCAGCGCGGGCCGGACATGTGCAGGTTCAGCGTGCCAGGGTGCGGCACGAAGCCGAGCTTCATGCGGAACTCCTCGACGAGCCAGTCGAGCGACGTGAAGCGGCGACCGACGCCATCGCCCGGGGTGACCACGCCGGCGAGCGGGATCCTCGCGCCGGCGACGGGCTCTACGCTGCCTTGGGGGGCGGACGACATGCGGATGAAGCGGCCGGTGCGCGTGACGGAGGCGTGCAGCATGATGTCAGCGCGCTTTCGCGAAATCGCGTTCTTCGTTGCCGGTCCAGCGGCCGAACAGGTCGACGTCGAGGTCGAACTGGTCGAGCACTTTCGTCACCGACTGGTTGATGATGTCGTCGATCGTCTGCGGACGATGGTAGAACGCCGGCAGCGGCGGCACCAGCACCGCGCCGGTCTCGGTGACCTGCGTCATCAGGCGCAGGTGCCCGAGGTGCAGCGGAGTTTCGCGGATCATCAGCACGAGCTTGCGGCGCTCCTTCAGCGTCACGTCGGCGGCGCGGATCAGCAGGTTCGTGTTGAACGAGTTCGCGACGGCCGACAGCGTCTTGATCGAACACGGCGCGATGACCATGCCGGCGTGGCGGAACGAGCCGCTCGCGATCGATGCGCCGACGTCGTTGATGTCATGCACGCAGGAGGCGAGGAGCTTGACGTCGTTGATCGAATAATCGGTTTCGTAGACGATCGTGCGCTTGGCCGAATCCGACATCACGAGGTCGGTTTCGACGCCGATCTTCTTCAGCACCTCGAGCAGGCGGATGCCGTAGATCGCGCCGCTGGCACCGGAAATTCCGACGACTATTCTCATTTCAGATCTCCCTCAGGAAAGCAGTGCGGCGATGACTGCGCGGGCTTTTGCCGCGGCGGCGGCGGGCAGCGTGATGCGGTCGGACTCGGCGCCGCTCGCGCGCGTCGCGATGAAGCCGACTTTCGAAGCGGCGTTGCCGGATGCCGACGGATCGATGACATAGGCTTCGCAGCCGTGGATCACGACGGTGTCGCGCGCGGGCTGGTAGCGCGTCGCCAGCGCCCACGCGACTTCGCGCGGATCACGGATATCGACGTCGTCGTCGACAATGGTGACCATCTTCAGGCGGCGGTCGAGGTTCAGCGCCAGCATCACGAGCCTTCTCACGTCGGCCGGCGTGCAGTCATGAACGGCGACGACGGCGGAAAAACCGCTCGTGCCGGCGGTCAGTTCCAGGTCGACGACGCCGCCGATCAGCGCCTGCAGCTGGCCGAGCAGCTCGGCGCCGGCGGCGAGCGACAAGAGCGCGTCGACTTCGGCCGACCACGGGCACAGGCCGGGGTAGATGAAGTTGTCGCGGTGCGTGACCGCGCTCACTTCGATGACGGGGCTGACGTTCGAGAAGTAATGCCCGGTGTTCTCGCCGAACGGCCCTTCGAGCTCGCGCACGCCCGGCAGCATCCGCCCTTCGATGACGATCTCGGCCCGCGCCGGCACTTCGACGTCGACCGTCTCGGCGCGCACCAGTTCGACCGGTTCGCCGCGCAACGCGCCGGCGATCGCCATCTTGTCCGGCACCAGCGGACCGACCTTGACGACCGATGCAAGCAACGTCGCCGGTTCGAGGCCGAGCGCGATCGCGACGTCGAGCGGCCGACCGGCGGCTTCGGCGCGCGCGAGGAACTGCGGCAGCGGCGGATTCGCGAGCAGGATGCCGAGCCGCCGGCCGCCCTTGACCATCATGCGGTGGATGCCCATGCCGCGCCGGCCGGTCTCGGGGTCGGTGCACAGCACGACGCCGGTGGTGATGAACGGCGCCGCGTCTTTCTCGTGGTGGGTCAGGATCGGCAGCAGTGACAGCAAGTCATCGGGAGCGCGATGCACAACTTCCTTGACCGGCGCCGCGCCCGTCGCCACGACCGGCGTCACGCCGGTTTCCTTGCGCTGCAGCCAGGTTTGCGCGAGCCGCTCTTCGGTCGTGCCGAGCGCGCGGGCGAGGCGAGGGCGGCTGGCAATCAGGTTGCCGGCGACGCGCGCGCCGGGATAGCCGCGAATGTTGTCGAACAGCACCGCCGGCGCGCCCGCGGGCAGGCTGCGCAACACTGCCGCGATCTCGAAGCGCGGATCGAATTCGTCGCGGACGTGCCGCAGGTCGTCGCCGAGGTCGGCGAGAAACGCGCGCAGATCGGAATAAGCCATCGTTCCCCCAGTTCTTGAAACCGTGTAGAGCGGCGGCACCGGCCGCGAGTACGCGTCCTGAACGTGCTGCCGCTGCCGCGGAACCCGGACGGGCCGCAACCCGTGCGGGCCCGCGCACGCATCGCTACAGATACTTCGCCGGCATGCGCTGGACCTGCTCGATGATGCGGATCGAGAACTGCTGGTTGCACAGCTGGCCGCGTCCGAAGCGCACTTGCAGGCGGTCGGGGAACTTGTCGAGCGAATTCGACAGTTCAGCCTTGACGCGCTGATAAGTGTATTTCTTCAGCCCCGGATTGAGTGTGCGCACGCTCAGTTCGAGCTCCGTGCCTTCCGGCAGCTCGGCCAGATCCATGACGAAAACTTCCCACTGGTTCATCGCGTCGTCTCCTTATTTGACCGGCTTGAAGCCGTAATCGGTCCAGCTGTTCGTGACCTTGTCCTGGATGTCCTGCGGATAGACTTTCTTGAAGCTCACGAGCGTCGGCACGTCGTTGGTCTTGTCCCAGTCGACCGGCCACAGACAGTCGAACAGCACTTGCGAGCCGATCGAGTACTTGCGGTCGTGCGGCGTCGCGTGCGGATAGAGCGCTGTGCCGGTCGTGTTCTTGAACACGTGGATGCCGCGCTCCGGATTGCAGCGCGTGCAGAACGCGTGATAGACCTCGTCCCAGTTGAAGATGTCGGTCTGGTCATCGACGACCATCACCATGTGGAACCACGGCCCGAGCTTCGAGCCGAACGCGAGCTGCGCGATCTGCATCGCGATGCCGGCGTAGGTCGGCTTCACGCCGACGATCATCATGTGGTGCGTCGAACGCGGGTGCATGTACACGCCGGTCACCGGGATGCCCTGGCTCTTCAGCAGTTTTTCCAGTTCGAGACCCAGCGAGAACGAGCGCAGCAGCTGCCCTTCGTCCTGCGGTACACCCATGTTCGAGATCGTCATCGTCGCGTTGTTGCGATACGTGATCGCATCGACGCGGAACGTCACGCGGAAGTCGCGCGGGCTCGTACGATAGCCGGTGTATTCGCCGAACGGGCCTTCCTCGACCTTGTAGTCGGGCAGGATCATCCCCTCGATGATGATTTCGGCATCGGCCGGCACTTCGAGGTCGTTGGTCTCGCATTTGACGAGCCGCACCGCTTCGCCCGACAGCATGCCGCACAGTTCCGGCTCGGGGATCGGCGAGGGCGCGCACGCGGCCATCGCGGCGAGCGGCGACAGGCCGATCGCGGTCGCGAACGGGCAGCCTTCGCCGCGCGGCAGGTAGTACTCGGATAACGCCTTGCCCAGATCCGAGAACGGGAACACCGCGCCGCTCATCGTGCGCCCGTCCCACATCATTTGCCGGTACATGCCCCAGTTCACGTCGCCGCGCACCGGATGCTTCGTGATCACCGCGTGCCACGTGCCGACGTAGCGCCCGCCGTCGCCGTCATGCACGAGCGGCACCGGCAGCTTCGTCAGATCCGCATCGGCGCCGAGCAGGACGTTCTCCTTGCACGGGGCGTCGCGGCGGTCGATCACGATCGGTTCGATCGGCTCGCTGTTGGTGCGCTTCAAGTACTCGGCGCCGATCTGCGGCAACGTGGAAGCCGGGTCCATGCCGAGCGAGATCGCCATGCGGCGGTACGTCGACAGCGGCGCGCCGAAGTAGCTGAAGCCCGGGTAATCCTTGATGTTCTCCATGAACGGCGCAGCTTCGCCGAGCTCACAGACGCGGCGCACGATCGCGCCGGCTTCGTTGTCCCAGTCCACTTCCTGCTTGATGCGTACCGCGTCACCGGACTTGACGCAGGCCTCGATGAATTCGCGGTTGTTCTTCGGTGCCGAAATCTTTGCCACGTCGATCTCCTTGGTGTGGATGAAAGCGATTCGAAAAGGTGGTGGATCGTTCAGTGGATTTTCGCGAGGACTGCGTCCCACTTGCCCTGTGCCTTGAGGATCAGCTCGGCGACTTCGCGCACCGCGCCATGGCCGCCGCGCGCGGTCGTCACGTAGGCCGCGGCTTCCTTGACGTCGGCGACCGCATCGCCGACCGCTACGGCCAAGCCGACGCGCTTCATCATCGACAGATCGACGAGGTCGTCGCCGACGTAGCAGACCTCGGCGTCGGAGATGTTCATCTCCTCGAGCATCTGCGCGTACGGCTCGGTCTTCTTCTTGATGCCCTCGTAAAATCGCTTGATCTTCAGCTCCTCGGCGCGATGGCGCACCGCGCCGGACTTCTTCGACGTGATGATCGCGACGTCGATGCCGCACAGCTGCAGCACGACGACGCCCATGCCGTCCTTGATGTCGAAGTTGCGCGATTCGATGCCCTCGTCATTGATGACGATGCGCCCGTCGGTCATCACGCCGTCGACGTCGAGGATCACGAGCTTGATGTACTTTGCCTGTTCCATGTCTCCGTCCCTGCTTTGGTGGTTGCTCTTCGCGTAGCCAGTCCGTGCTTCAGATGTCGATGCCGTACTCGTGCCAGCGCGCGCGGATCTTCGCGAGCATCTCGTCGTCCATGCGCGCCTCGACCGGCTTCTGTTTCCATTCGTATGGAATGCAGGCGTCCATCAGGATGCGCGACGTCGTGAGCTTGTCGCCGTTCGGGTCGAGTGCCGGGTCGAGCGGCGTCGAGCGGCCGCGCTTGATCAGTTCGGTGCCGCGCATCGGGTCGTAACGGCACGACAGCGCCCAGAACACGCGCTGCAGGTCGTCAGCCTGGATGTCCTCATCGACGGTGATAACGCCCTTGATGCCGTAGCTGCCGGTGTTGCTGCCGATCACGGCGTCGGCGACCTGGCGCGAGTGGCCCGGGTAGGACTGCTTGACCGACACGACGGCCCAGAAGCGGCCGGCGGACTCCGGCAGCACGCACACCGAGCTGATGCCGGGCACGCGCATCTGCTCGAGTTCCGTCCACAAGGTCGCGGTGCGCGTGAAGGCGAGCAGCATATGCACGTCGGTCACCGGCCGGCCCTGGCCGGTCGCCCACAGAATCGGGTTGTTGCGGTGCAGGATCTGCTGCACTTCGAGCACCGGCTTCGGGATCGGCTTGTGCAGCTCGTCGGTGTAGTAGCCGGTGTATTCCGCGAACGGGCCTTCGGGCAGGAAAGCGTTCGGGTCGATCTCGCCTTCGAGTACGATCTCGGCTCCCGCCGGCACCGGCAGGCCGGTCAGCGGTGCCATCAGGAACTCGGCCTGCTGACCGCGCACCGTGCCGGTGATGTCGTAGTCGGATGCGCCCTTGTGCATCAGCGTGCCGGCCATGAAGATCAGCGGGTCGCAGCCGATGATCGCTGCCGCGGGCATTTTCTTGCCCATCTTCGCGTACTTCTTCATGATCCGCTCGCCGCGCTTGCCGGGCAGGATCTGCACACCGCAGCGCTTGTCGTCGAGCATCTGCATGCGGTACGTGCCGAGGTTCACCTCGCCGGTTTCCGGGTCCTTCAGCACCACCGACACCATCGTGCCGATGTAGCGCCCGCCGTCGAGCGGGAAGAACTTCGGCACCGGGAACATGTTGAGGTCGACCTTGTCGCCGGTGAGCACGTTTTCGAGCACCGGGCCGTCCGTGACTTCCTTCGCCTTGATCAGGCCTTCGGACGTGATCGTCTTCTTCATCCACTGCTGCGCCGACTGGCACAGCGTCAGGTCGTGCGGCAGGCCGAGCATGATCGCGAGGCGCTTCGTCGTCGCGAACGCGCCGGTGAAGACCGGCGTGTCGTAGCCCTTGATGCTCTCGAACAGCAGCGCCGGACCTTTCTTCTCCTCGGTCAGCTTGGAGACGTGGGAGATCTCCAGATTCCAGTCGACTTCAGTCGTGACGCGCTTCAGTTCGTGGGCGTCGGCGCACTGGTTGATGAAATATCTCAGGTCCATTCGAAAACTCCTTGGTGGGTGACGGTGCAGGTCAGCGGGCGGGATCAATGAGGGATCAATGAGGGTTCAATGCATTGCCTGGACGGATTCGATGACTTCGAATCCTGCGTTTGCGAGCGCGCGGATCACCGTGTCGTTGTCGGCGGCGTGAAAGCGGACGATCACTTTCTTGGCGTGGGACGAGGAGGACGCGTTCAGGTGGCCGATGCTGATCGGATAGATCGCGAGCAGTTCGGCGTTCGCCGATTCGACGATGTCGACGATGCGGCCCATCGTTCCCGGCTTGAGCTCGATCGGCGCGAGCGTCACCCCGCTGCGCTTTTCCCAGGCGCCGAGGAAATGCGCAGCCAGCGAATACATCTCGATCGCCGAGATCATCCCGACCACGTTGCTGCCGTCCATCACCGGCAACTGGCCGACGCCGCGCTCCTGGCCGACCTGCAGGCAGTGTTCCATCGTGTCGTCGGCGTCGATCGTCGCGGGGTTGCGGACCATGATGTCCTTGACCTTGACGTGATTCGAGAAATAGCTGAGCTCGTCGGTGTCCTGGGTGCGCAGCGCGGCGTGCGCGGCCCGCAGGCAATTGACCCGCGTGATGAGGCCGCGCAGGCGGCCGTCATCGACGACCGGCAGCGCGTGGACATTGGCTTCCGACAGGATCCGCTTCGCCTCGGACAGCAGGGTGTCGCCGGTCAGCACGGTCGGATTCGGCTGCATCCAGTTGCGTACGATCACTTTGGTCGCCCTCCTAGCTGAGTCGTTTTCCGGCAAGCAGGCTCGACACGATGTAATCCATCGCCGACGTGCTGCTTGCCGCACCGGTGGTTTTCTGCCGATTGCTCCAGATCGTCTCGGGGCGCGCCTGCAGGATGAAAATGTTCCCGCCGGCCGGCAGGTTCTTGTCGATCGCCCATTCGATGTCCATCGGGCGGCCGTAGTGCTTTTCGATTTTCTTGGCCATCCACGCGAGTTCGCCAATCTCGTCATCGGTGATCGACTGGATGTTCTGGCGCTCGGCAGGGATCGGAAGCGCGATCGATTTCTGGGTTTTCAGATCGACGGTGTGGCAGATCTCCTTCGTCGAGACCGTCCGCTCGATGATGTCGAGCGTGATCTTGTTGACGACGAAGTTGTCCGGCGTGACCTCACCCGAAACCACCGATTCGCCAAAGCCGAAGTTCGCGTCGATGACGATCACCGAGCGGTCGCCGGTCGCCGGATGCACGGTGAACATCACGCCCGCGGTGTAGGCGTTCGCCATCTTCTGGATGCCGACGCTGATCGCGACCTGTTCGTGCGGGAATCCCATCTTCATGCGGTACGCGATCGCCCGCCCGGTGTAGAGGCTGGAGATGCACCGCCGCACGTGGTGGATCACGTCATCGACGCCGCGGATCCACAGGTAGGTGTCCTGCTGGCCGGCGAAGCTCGCGCCCGGCAAGTCCTCGGCGGTGGCCGACGAGCGCACCGCGACCGGTACCGCCGGCAGGTAGCAGCGCACCGAGAGCTTGCGGTAGGCCTCGGCGATCAGGTCCTCGAGCTCGATCGGCAGCGGGCGCGATTCGATCATCTCGCGGATCGCATGCGACGCCTCTTCGAGCTTGTCCATGTCCTCGTGATCGAGGCCGTCGAGGAGCCCCGCGATTTCGGCCTGGATGCCGGCCTCGCGCATGAATTGCGCATAGCCCCGCGTGGTCAGCGCGAAGCCCGGTGGCACGCGCACGTCGGCGTTGATCAGTTCGCCGAGCGACGCGCACTTGCCGCCGACCAGCTGCACCGAATCCTTGCCGCACTCGTCGAACGAGCACACTTTCGGCGCGACGCTGTCGAGGGCGGCCCAGGGCAGGGCCGCTGCAGAAATAATGCTTCCCATCGGAGTCACCTCTTCAGGCCGTGATGATCGAGATCACGCCGGATGAGCCATCCACGCGCAACGTCATGCCGGTCCGGATCACGCGCGTCGACACGCCCGTGCCGACAACCGCCGGCATGCCGTATTCGCGGCACACGATCGCGGCGTGGCTCATGACGCCACCGACGTCGGTCACGCAGGCCTTGATCTTGGCGAAGGCCGGCGCCCACGATGGCGATGTCGTCGGCGCGACGAGAATCTCCCCTTCCTGCAGATCGCGGATGTCCTCGGCGCTGCGGCACACGCGGGCGCGGCCTTCGACCGTGCCGGGACTCGCGGCAAAGCCTTTCAGCTCGGTGATGCTGCTCGGGTCGCCGATGTCCTGCACCGCCGCCCAGTCGGCGAGCGAGTTGTTCGTCACGCCCCACAGCACGATCGTGAAAGGCTCCTGGATGACTTCCGGCGCGACGCCGATCGCCGGCGGCGGGTTCCAGTCGCGGAACTTCTGCATCACGCCTTTGCGCCATTCGATTTCGGCCGGCCAGGTCGCGGTGCCGCGCGGCGTGACGCCGGTTGCCCACGCGGTGACGACATCCCACAGCGCCTGCTTGATCTCGTCGCGGCGCAGGTACCAGATGTCTTCAACTTCGGCGATCATGCGGTGTTCCTTCATGATCTCGGCGACTTCGCGCATCTTGTTCCAGAACACCGAGTGGAACCAGTGCTCGACGTAGAAGAGATGGTTCTCGACGTACGGGAACACCGTCTTCGCGCAGCCGAGTAGCTCGTCGAACTGCTTGCGGTCTTCGTCGTTGTCGATCAGCTCGCGGTATTCCGCGGTGATCCGCTCGCGTTCGGCGCGCACCGCTTCCATCGGCCGGTCGATCGCGATGCCGGCGCGCAGCTTGCCGATGTAGGTCTGGATGCCGTCGAGCGGGATGTTGAGGTTGTCGTTCCAACTGCGGTCGGTGTGGAACCAGCCGGTGCCCGACGAGATGTTGAACCACGGGTAGCGCGCCTTCTCGAACGCCGCGAGCCATTCCGCGCCATGGCGATGGCCGTCGAGCGCCGCGCGGACGTCGTCCCATTCGCGGTGGCCGACGACGATGCTGTCGACTTCGAGCGCGACGGCCTTCTTCGCCAGTTCCTTAAGCTCGTCGTCAGGCCGGTACATGATCACGTCGATGCCGGAGATCATCTGCGTGACGCGCTGCATCGGGATGCTCGGGAACAGCTTCTGCGTGAAGTCCATGAAGAACACGTAGGCCGCGTAGCCGAGGTTCAGGAACTCGAAGTGGTACTGCCAGCACTTGATGCCGAGGTTGATCAGGTCGTCGTAGTTTTTCAGCAGGTGATAGCCTTTCGACTCGCCGACGCCGTCGGTGACGACCGACAGATCCTCGACGTCGGGCAGGCGCGGGATCTCGAGCGCTTCGAGCTCGGCGATCGTCGCTTCCATCTTCACTTTCCACTTCGCTTCGAGCGCGTCCCAGTTCTTGTAGTAGAAGCCTGCCCGCTCCATGAAATTCGGCACGCGCGCGCCGATCTCGGCAGGGTCCTTGACCGGCACCGGCGAGATATAGACGTAGCCGTTGATGATGCGGTGATCGACGCCGCGCACCGGCGGCACCTGGAATATGCGGTTGTTGAACTGCGACAACGCGAGGTACCAGGCCTCGTCCCAGATCGTGTCGAACGGGTACAGCGGTTCCGGGTAATGCAGTCCGTCGTAGAACCAGAACGTGTCCTTCTCGTACTGGTTGCGCTGCGGGTCGTCGGTGACGAACTGGTACTGGTACGGATACATCCGCTCCCAGCCTTCGGTCCCCGGAATCGTCTTGGCCTTGATGTCGTGCGGAACAGGAAACTTCATCTGATGCCCCCTCCTTTGTAATTCCGGTGTCGATCGCGGCACCCGGACTTGTTGGACGACGCCTGCCGGAGCTCCTTCGCAAGGGGTGTGCCATTGCGGCGGCGCCGGGCTGCGGGACGGGCCTTGGGCAGACGCCTGGACGGGGCCGCAGCGCCTGCGCGGCGCGCGATGGAGGCGTTTTCGGGCGGTGACGCAAAAGGTCCGGAAAGGCGCACAAGGGGGGCCGCAGCCGGGCAGCGGGCGGCGAGCACGGCTTTATCAATTGATGAGATTTCACCTTCCTCGGCGGCGCCGCTTGATCATTTGGTGAACCGGCGTTCAGGGGAGGTCCCGCTCCGGTTGCATGGTTGTCGCCTGAACTCTTTGATCCAGGTCAACACGAGAGGCCGCGGCGACGCGTAGAACAAGCGATCCAGGAGGAGGGCGAGGCATGACCAAGCTCCAAGACGCGAGCCGCGCAGACGGCGCTGACCTGAGGTCACGCGTGCATTTCTGCTCCGACACGGGACAGATCTGGCTTCACGAACACCGCATGCTGCTCGTGCATGCGGAAGCGCAGGCGTCCTTGCGCAAGGAACTGATCGACACGCTGGGCATCACTCGCGCGCGCGGGCTGCTGCTGCGCATGGGCTACGCATCGGGGATGCGCGACGCCGAGCTCGTGCGCACCCGCGCGCAGGACATGACCGACATGGAAATCTTCATGACCGGACCGCGCCTGCATGCGCTCGAAGGCAACGTCGGCGTCGTGCCGATCCGCGTCGAGTTCGACCGCGCGTCTGGCAGCTTCTACGGCGAGTTCCGCTGGATCAACTCGTGGGAAGGCCAGTCGCACCGGCGGCACTTCGGCACGCACGACGAGCCGGTGTGCTGGACGCAGATCGGTTACGCCTGCGGCTACACGTCTGCGTTCATGGGACGTTCGATCCTGTACAAGGAAGTCGAATGCGTCGGCATGGGGGATGAAGGCTGCCGCATCGTCGGCAAGCCGGTCGAGGAATGGGAGGATGCCGACGAGCACATGCGCTTTTTCACGCCGGAATCGATCGCCGACCAGTTGATCGACCTGCAGACGCAAGTCGTGCAGCTGCGCTCGACGATCGGCGAGAAGAACCAGATTCCCGGCGACATGATTGGCACATCGCCCGGTTTTCGCGCCGCGCTCGAGCTGCTGAGCCAGGCGGCGGCGAGCCCCATCTCGGTGCTGCTGCTCGGCGAGACCGGAGTCGGCAAGGAGCTGTTCGCGCGCGCGCTGCACGAGATGAGCACGCGCCGCGACCGTCCGCTCGTCGCGATCAATTGCGCGGCGATCCCGCACGATCTGGTCGAATCCGAGCTGTTCGGCGTCGAGAAAGGGGCCTACACCGGCGCGCTGGTGTCGCGCCCGGGGCGTTTCGAGCGCGCCGACGGCGGCACGCTGTTCCTCGACGAGATCGGCGACCTGCCCCTCACGGCGCAGAGCAAGCTGCTGCGCGTGCTGCAAGAAGGCGAGGTCGAGCGCCTCGGCGACGATCGGATCCGCAAGATCAACGTGCGCCTCGTCGCCGCCACCAACGCCGGGCTGCTGCAGCTCGTCAAGGAAGGGCGTTTCCGCGCCGACCTTTACTATCGCCTCAACGCCTACCAGATCAATATCCCGCCGCTGCGCGAACGCCGCGAGGACATCTCCGTCCTCGCCAAGCATTTCCTCGAAAAGCACGCCGCGATCAACGGCAAGAAGCTGCTCGGTTTCACCGACAAGGCCAAGCGCGCGCTGACCACCTACGCGTGGCCCGGCAACATCCGCGAGCTGCAGAACACGGTCGAACGCGGCGTGATCCTCGCGCCGCACGGCACGCGCATCGAAGTCGAGCACCTGTTCCTGTCCTGGGGCAACGAGGCGCGCGAGTTCGGGCTCGACCCGGATGGCAAGCTCGACGCCGGGGAGGGCGACGCCGGCAAGTCGATCTGTGACGCGGTGTGCGACGGCACGATGACGCTCGACCAGGTCGAGGCGATGCTGATCGAGGCCGCGACGGACAAGGCGCGCGGCAACCTGTCGTCCGCGGCGCGCATGCTCGGCCTGAGCCGCCCGCAGCTCGCGTACCGGCTCAAGCGGCTGCACGAAAGCGGCCACGCGCGGGCGACGCCGCAGCCCTTGCGCGAGCCGGGGAGCGTCGAATCTTGACCGCGGCAGCGGCGCGCGAGGCGGCGCTCGCGTACCTGCAGACGCACCACGTGATGACGCTCGCGACGCACGGCAGCGACGGCCCGTGGGCCGCGGCGGTGTTATACGTCAGCGACGGCTTCACGCTGTATTTCCTGTCGGCGCCGGCAAGCCGCCACGCCGCCGCGATCGCCGCGCCTGCGCGGGTCGCGATCACGGTGCAGGAAGACTACGCGGACTGGCCGCAGATCAAGGGCGTCCAGGCCGAAGGGCTTGCCTGCGAAGTGTCGGGCGACGAGGAAAAGCGCGCGCGCAGGCTGTATGGCGACAAGTACCCCCTCGTCGGCAAGCTCGCGCTGGCCCCGGCCGCGATCGTCAAGGCGCTGGCGAAAGTGCGCTGGTACCGCTTCGTGCCCGAGCGTCTGTATTTCATCGACAACTCCGCCGGCTTCGGTCACCGCGACGAGATCGACTGCGCCGGCTGACCCCGGTCCGCGCGCTGCGGCATGCCGCCCATGGGCGATGCAAGCGGTCGCGCTCTGCCGCTTCCGCGCCTTCCTTTCCGCGAGTCCGCTTGCGCGGTGCAGCCACCCCGATGGGGGCGGCTGCGGGCGCGCTTCGCCATTTCTGCCATTCCGGGAAAAGTGATTCGATTTCGCGATATTTCGCTTCTCTTGACCTGCGTCAATACTGATGGACGTCAAACTGTTTGTAATCAACAAAACCCCGCCCGCGGTCGACGACGTCGCCCCGCAACCAGGGCAGGCAACCCGGGCCCATCGAGGAGGAAAGTCATGTCAGAAGCCGGATACACGTCCGAGGCCGAAGTCGATAGCAGGGAAGCCTGCGGCAGCATCGAAACCGCCGGCGCGTCGAGCGCCCGCGCCCGGGCCGTCGAGGCGCTCGACAGCGTCGTGATCCGTTTCGTCGGCGACTCCGGCGACGGCATGCAGCTCACCGGTTCCGAATTCTCGAAAGCCGTCGCGAAGGCCGGGCACGGCTTCGCGACCCACCCCGACTACCCGTCCGAAATTCGCGCGCCGACCGGCACGCTGTTCGGCGTGTCCGGCTACCAGATCCAGTACGGGTCGCGCCAGGTCTTCACGTCCGGCGACGCGCCCGACGCGCTCGTCGCGATGAACCCGGCGGCGCTGAAGACCAACCTTGCCGACGTCAAGCACGGCGGCATCATCATTGCGAACACCGGCGCGTTCGCCGACACGAACCTCGCGAAAGCCGGCTACACGAGCAATCCGCTCGAGGACGGCAGCCTCGACGGCTACCGGCTCTTCAAGATCGACATTTCGGCGCTGACCGCCGCGGCGCTGCGCGACTCCGGCCTGTCGAAGAAGGAAGTCGGCCGCTGCAAGAACTACTTCGCGCTCGGGCTGATGCTGTGCCTGTACGGCCGGCCGATCGAGGACGAAATCGCCGACGTTTACGAGAAGTTCGCGAAGAAGCCCGAATTCGCCGACGCGAACGTCAATGCGCTGCGCGCCGGCTTCGCGTATGCCGATGCCGCCGAAATCTTCGCCGCGACCTACCAGGTGCGCGAAGCGGCGGCGACGCCCGGCGTCTATCGCAGCATCACCGGCAACCATGCCGCGGCGCTCGGCTTCGTCGCCGCGTCCGAGTCGTCCGGCGTCGGGCTTTTCCTCGGTTCGTACCCGATCACGCCGGCGACCGACATCCTGCACGAGCTGTCCGCGCTGAAGCATTTCGACGTCACGACCTATCAGGCCGAGGACGAGATCGCCGGCATCTGCTCGACGATCGGCGCGGCTTACGGCGGCGCGCTCGGCCTGACGACGACTTCCGGCCCCGGCATGGCGCTGAAGACCGAAGCGATGGGCCTCGCGGTGATGCTCGAGCTGCCGCTGGTGATCGTGAACGTGCAGCGCGGCGGCCCGTCGACCGGCCTACCGACGAAGATCGAGCAGTCCGACCTGCTGCAGGCGATCTACGGGCGCAACGGCGAATGTCCGATCCCGGTGATCGCCGCGCGCTCGCCGGCCGACTGTTTCGATTGCGCGATCGAGGCGTTCCGCATCGCCGTCAAGTACATGACGCCGGTGATCCTCTTGACCGACGGCGGCATCGCGAACGCGGCCGAGCCGTGGCGGATTCCCGACGTCGCGAGCCTGCCGAAAGTCGAGGTGAGCTATCGCACCGATCCGGAAGGCTTCCAGCCGTACGCGCGCGACGAGAACCTCGCGCGCCCCTGGGTGCGCCCCGGTACGCCGGGCATGGAGCACCGCGTCGGCGGACTGGAAAAGGACTTCCTCAGCGGCAACATCTCGCACGATCCGCTGAACCACCAGCGCATGGTCGAAGTGCGCGCCGCGAAAGTCGCCGGCACCGCGCAGGACATCCCGCCGACGACGGTCGAGGGGCCGGCGTCCGGCGACCTGCTCGTGATCGGCTGGGGCAGCACCTACGGCACGATCGCGCAGGCGCGCGAGAAGGCGGAGGCCGACGGCCGCTCCGTCGCGCACGTGCATCTGCGCCACCTGAACCCGCTGCCGCCGGACCTCGGCGAGCTGCTCGGGCGCTACAAGACCGTGCTGGTGCCGGAACTCAACATGGGGCAACTCTCGAAGCTGCTGCGCGAACGCTACCTGCGCGAGGTCGTGCCGCTGAACAAGGTGCAGGGCAAGCCCTTCAAGGTCAGCGAAATCCATGACCGCATCCTCGAACTGAGCTGACGCACGCGCTGCACCGCGTCCACGAGCCCCACCGTTACAGGAAGATCATCATGAACGACATGTCCGCACCCGTCGCGCTGACGAAAAAAGACTTCGAATCGAACCAGGACGTGCGCTGGTGTCCCGGTTGCGGCGACTACGCCGTCCTCGCGCAGATCCAGAAGCTCCTGCCCACGCTCGGCATCCCGCGCGAGAACTTCGCCTTCATCTCCGGCATCGGCTGCTCGAGCCGCTTCCCGTACTACATGGACACCTACGGGATGCACAGTATCCACGGGCGCGCGCCGGCGATCGCGAGCGGGCTGAAGCTCGCCCGCCCGGAACTGTCGGTGTGGGTCGTCACCGGCGACGGCGATGCGCTCGCGATCGGCGGCAACCACTTCATCCACGCGATGCGCCGCAACGTGGACCTGAAAGTGATCCTGCTCAACAACCGCATCTACGGCCTGACGAAAGGCCAATATTCGCCGACTTCCGAAATGGGCAAGAAGACCAAGAGCACGCCGCTCGGCAGCATCGACCGGCCGTTCTCGCCGGTCGCGCTCGCGCTCGGCGCCGGTGCGACGTTCGTCGCCCGCTCGGTCGACACCGACCTGCCGCATCTCGCGTCGGTGCTCGCGCGCGCCGCCGCGCACAAGGGCACGGCGTTCGTCGAAATCCTGCAGAACTGCATCGTGTTCAACGATGGCGCGTACGCGAACCTCACCGACAAGGCGACCCGCGACGACGCGCGCGTGATCCTCGAGGACGGCAAGCCGCTGGTGTTCGGCAAGGCGCGCGACCGCGGCATCCGCCTGCGCGGCATGGAGCCGGAAGTCGTGACGCTCGGCGAAGGCGGTGTCGCCGAGAGCGAGCTCGTCGTGCATGACGAGAAAGCGGCGCACAGCGGCCTCGCGTTCTTCCTGTCGCAGTTCGACACGCCCGACCTGCCGGTCCCGCTGGGGGTATTCCGTTCAGTGCGTACGCCCAGCTACGACGAGCTCAACGCGCAGCTGCACGCTGACGCGCGGGCGAAAAAAGGCGACGGCCGCCTCGCCGAGCTGCTGCAAGGCGGCGAGACCTGGACGATCGCGTAAGCCGGCTGCGACGCAGCCGAAAACACGGCAGGAGGCGCAAGCCTCCTTTCTTTTTTGCCGACCGCAGACGAAAAACGGGCGCCCCGCGATGGGGCGCCCGTCCAGTGGCCGGGGAAGAGGAGGGACCCCGGCCGTGAAGCTCAGTGGTGGTACGCCGTCTCGCCATGGGCGGTGACGTCGAGCCCCTGGCGCTCTTCTTCTTCGGGCACCCGCAGCCCGACGAGGAGGTCGGCGACCTTGTAGGCGATCACCGCGACGACGGCTGACCATGCGATCGTGATGAGTACACTATAGGTCTGGATCCAGACTTGGCCAGCGATCGAGAAATCCTCGGCCCCGGTGCCGCCGAGCGACGGCGCGGTGAACACGCCGGTCAGGATCGCGCCGAGGATGCCGCCGACGCCATGCACGCCGAACACGTCGAGGGCGTCGTCCGCGCCGAGCATGCGCTTCAGGCCATTGACGCCCCACAGGCAGACGAAGCCGGACAGCAGGCCGATGACGATCGCGCCCATCGGCCCGACCGAGCCGCACGCCGGCGTGATCGCGACGAGGCCCGCGACCGCGCCCGACGCCGCGCCGAGCATCGATGGGCGGCCCTTGAACAGCGCCTCGCCGAGCGACCATGCGAGCACTGCGGCAGCGGTCGCGACGAGCGTGTTGATGAACGCGAGCGCCGCACCGGACGTCGCTTCGAGGTTCGAGCCGGCGTTGAAGCCGAACCAGCCGACCCACAGCATCGACGCGCCGACCATCGTCAGCGTCAGCGAATGCGGCGTCAGCGCTTCGCGACCGAAGCCGATCCGCTTGCCGACCATGTACGCGCCGACCAGGCCCGCGATCCCGGCGTTGATATGCACGACCGTGCCGCCGGCGAAGTCGAGCGCGCCATCGCCGAGCAGCAGCCCGCCCGGGCCCCACACCATGTGGCAGATCGGCAGGTAGCACAGCGTGAACCAGATCACCGAGAAGATCAGCACCGCGGAGAACTTCATCCGTTCGGCGAACGCGCCGACGACCAGCGCGCCGGTGATACCGGCGAACGTCGCCTGGAACGCGATGAACGCGTACTCGGGCAGCTTGACGTTGTCGGTGAAAGTGTCGGCGAGCGTGTCGATCGTCACGCCGGCGAGGAACAGCTTGTCGAGCGAGCCGATGAACGGAGTCGCTTCGGTGAACGCGAGCGAGTAGCCGTAGAACACCCACAGCACTGCGATCAGCGAGAACACGACCATCACCTGCATCAGCACCGACAGCATGTTCTTCGAGCGCACGAGGCCACCGTAGAACAGCGCGAGGCCCGGCAGCGCCATGAACAGCACGAGCAGCGTCGAGGTCATGATCCACGCGACGTCGCCTTTCTCGACGATCGGCGCTGCCGTGGCCGCTTCGACCGCGGGTGCGACCGCCGTTGCAGCGTCCTGGGCGAGTGCCCCGCCGCCGGCCAGCCCGAGCGCAAGCGCCGCGGGCAGCATTGCATAGAGTTTCTTCATGATTTTTTCTCCGTTACAGCGCGTCGGGCCCGGTTTCGCCGGTGCGGATGCGGATCGCCTGTTCGAGATCGAAAACGAAGATCTTGCCGTCGCCGATCTTGCCGGTCGTGGCCGATTTTTCGATCGCCTCGATCGCCTGGTCGAGCAGATCCGGGTGGATCGCGGCTTCGATCTTCACTTTGGGCAGAAAATCGACGACGTACTCCGCGCCACGATACAGCTCCGTGTGACCTTTCTGGCGGCCGAAACCCTTGACTTCAGTGACGGTGATGCCCTGCACGCCGATCGCCGAGAGCGCTTCACGCACTTCGTCGAGCTTGAACGGCTTGATGATGGCAGTGACGAATTTCATGGTCTTTCCTTTCAGTCGGGCGGGACGTGCCCGCGGCAGCGGTGGGGTTCAGAAGGTCCGGCTCAGCGAGAGGATCACGCGCTCCTCGGCGAGGTCGACGTCGTCGAGGTCGGTATCGACGTAATGCAGGCCGAGCGTGAAGTCGCCGACCGCTTGCGTCGCGCCGATCTTCCAGTCGGTGTACGAATCGGCGGGGCCCGTGACGACCTGGCGGCCGACGTGCGCGCTCAGCGCGAGGCCGGGCATCACTTCGTGGCTCGCCGTCAGGTCGAAGTACTTGCTGTGGTCCGAATCGGGCGTGCCGAACAGATCGGTGAAGGCATGGGAATACTTGAACGTCAGGAATTCCCAGCTCAGCCCGACGTAGCCTTCGAGGGTGTCCGGCTTCGACAGCCCGGTGTCGCGCCGCCACGAGCGGTCGAAGTCGCCCGGGTAGTAGTACTGCAGCAGGCCGACATCGAAGCCGAGCGCGCCGAATGCGGTCCGGTAGCCGCCATACACGTCCAGTTCGAGGCTGTTGCCCGACGACGAGTCCGTTTCGGCGTCGCGCAGCCACGAGACGTTCGTGCCCCAGACGCCGACATAGAAGCCGCTGTCGCCGGCGTAGTCGAACCCGCCCTGCAGCGCCGGCCGTTCATCGGTCTGGCTGATGCCACGGTACGCATAGTCGGTAACGACGCTGACGTTCGCGGTGAAGGGCCCGTCGGCGGCGAGGACCGAGCCTGTGCCGAGGGCCGGCACGAGGGTGAAGAGGGCGGCGGCGATTGTGCTCTTGCGCATTGGGTGCTCCTTCAGCGAGGGAAATTATTTGGCAGTGCACCATAAGCACGATCGATGCCAGACTGCCGGTGTGGTCTGCAAGCCAATGATTGATAAATATTTTCTCGAGGATCAGGAACTGCATGCGGGGAGTCGCGGCGCAAGGTGCAACGCGTGCGCCTATCACGATGCACCGAAAAGGTGCATCCGGCGCACGATGGTGCATCGCGCATCCCTTGCGGGCGGCGGGCGGAAATCCGCCGTGATAAACTGCTTTTCCCATCACAACCGCCGCACAGGTGCCGCCATGCCCGGTCCCCGCATCCTCGATGAACTCGGCGCCAAGCTTTCCGAAATTGCCGGGAGCAATCCGGCGCGCGATTTCGAGAAGAACGCCAAAGCCCTGCTCGGCAGTGCCTTCAGCAAGCTCGATCTGGTCACGCGCGAGGAATTCGACGTCCAGCGCGAAATGCTCGCCCATACGCGGCAAAAACTCGCCGAACTCGAAGACCGCGTTGCTGCGCTGGAATCCGAGCTGACGCGCGTGCGCACCGAAAACGACGCCGACTGAAACCCCGCGGCGCTCCCGCGCCACAGCCGCCTCGGTCGGCGCAACGCGACTGCGCCGGACCCGTCTAACCGTTTGTCATCGACCCCGTCTCCGGTAGACTGCTCGCAGTCCATTCCGGAGACTTCGATGTCGCTGGCTCTCGTACGTACCCGCGCGCTGGTCGGCCTTGCCGCACCGGAAGTGACGGTCGAAGTCCACCTCGCCAACGGCCTGCCCGCTTTCAACCTCGTCGGGCTCGCCGATACCGAAGTGCGCGAGGCGCGCGATCGCGTGCGGGCCGCGATCGTCACGTCGCAGTTCGAGTTCCCGCAGCGCCGCATCACCGTCAACCTCGCCCCGGCCGACCTGCCGAAAGAGGGCGGGCGTTTCGACCTGCCGATCGCGCTGGGCATCCTCGCGGCATCGGGCCAGATCGATGCCGGCGCGCTGTCGCGGCACGAGTTCGTCGGCGAGCTGTCGCTGAACGGCGCGTTGCGCCCGGTGCGCGGCGCGCTCGCGGTCGTGCTCGAAACCGCCCGCGAACGGCGCGCGCTGGTGCTGCCGGTCGCCAATGCGGACGAGGCGGCGCTCGCGGAAGGCGCGAGCGTGCTGGCCGCGGCGAGCCTGCTCGCGGTGTGCGGGCACCTGAACGGGCATGCCGTGCTGGCGCCTCACGCGTCTCCGCTGCGTGGGCGGGGCGGTCCGCCCGAGGCCGATCTAGCCGAAGTCAAGGGGCAGCTCCAGGCACGCCGCGCGCTCGAAGTCGCCGCGGCCGGACAGCATTCGCTGCTGCTGTTCGGGCCGCCGGGGACCGGCAAGTCGATGCTCGCGCGGCGCCTGCCGGGGCTGCTGCCGCCGATGGAACAGGCCGAAGCGATCGAGAGCGCGGCGATCCAGTCGATCGAAGGGTCGTTCGACGTGCGGCATTGGGGACGCCGGCCGTATCGCGCGCCGCACCACTCGGCCTCGGCGCCGGCGCTCGTCGGCGGTGGCGCCGACCCGCGGCCGGGCGAGATCAGCCTTGCGCACCACGGCGTGCTGTTTCTCGACGAACTGCCCGAATTCGACCGGCGCGTGCTCGAAGCCCTGCGCGAGCCGCTCGAAACCGGCCTCGTGACCGTGTCGCGCGCCCGGCGCCGCGCGGAATTCCCCGCCCGCTTCCAGCTCGTCGCGGCGATGAACCCCTGTCCCTGCGGCCATGCCGGCAGCGCCCGCTGCCGCTGCTCGGCGGACCAGATCGCGCGCTATCGCGGCAAACTGTCGGGTCCGCTGCTCGACCGCATCGACGTCATCATCGAAGTGCCGCTGCTCGATCACGCCGAGATGCTCGCGCAACCCGCCGGCGAATCGAGCGAAGCGGTGCGCTCACGCGTCGAGCGCGCGTGGGCGCGCCAGCGCGAACGCCAGAATGAGCCGAACAGCCGGTTGGCGGCGGGCCGCGTGGACGCGTTGTGCGCGCCCGACGGCGAAGGCCGCAAGCTCCTCGCCCACGCGATCGAGCGACTGAACCTGTCGGCGCGGGGTTATCATCGCATCCTGAAAGTCGCCCGCACGATCGCCGATCTGGCCGATGCCGACGCCATCGGTCCGGCGCATCTGGCCGAAGCGATCCAGTATCGACGCGGGCTGGACACGCGCTATTAACCCGGCAGGCAAATACCGTTCGGGCTGAGCCTGTCGAAGCCCTGTCAATGCCCTTCGACAGGCTCAGGGCGAACGGTTGTATTTGATTGCCGCCTTAATAGCGCGCTACGCGCGTGTGGCCGGGCCGGGCAGCGCGGGCAAAACTGCGTGCGGGCCGAAAGCGTGCCGGGCTGCGGCAACGCGAAGAAAAACAGAAAAAAACAGAAAAAACAGAAGGTTCCCAGAGAGATTCCGATGCCTGCTTCCTCGCCCTGGCTCGCGGCGATTCTCGCCGCGCTCGCCGCGATCGGGCCATTTTCGATCGACACTTACCTGCCGGCCTTTCCCGCGATTGCCGCCTCGCTCGGCGCGACGCCGATCGAAGTGCAGCAGACGCTGACGGCCTACATGGCGACTTTCGCGTTCATGGTGCTGTGGCACGGTGCGCTGGCCGACCATTTCGGCCGGCGACGCGTGATCCTCGGGTCGATGGTGCTGTTCGTGCTGGCGTCGCTCGTATGCGCGTTGGCGCCGTCGATCGAATGGCTGTGGACCGGGCGCGTGCTGCAAGGGCTGTCCGGCGGCGCAGGGATGGTGGTTGGGCGCGCAGTGATCCGCGACCTCTACGACGGCGCGCAGGCGCAGCGACTGATGGCGCGCGTCACGATGATCTTCGCCATCGCGCCCGCGATCGCGCCGATCATCGGCGGGCTGCTGCTGGCGATCGCCGGCTGGCGCGCGGTGTTCGTGTTCCTCGCGCTCTTCGCCGGCGGGCTGACTTACCTGACGTGGCGTTACCTGCCCGAGACGCTGCCCGCCGCGGCGCGCCATCCGCTGCACCCGGTCAGCCTCGGCCGCGCCTACGCGAAAGTGCTCGGCAGCGGGGCGTTCCTGCTCGTCGCCGGGGCGGTCGCGCTCAACTTCAACGGGTTCTTCCTCTACGTGCTGTCCGCACCGGCTTTCCTGATCAGCCATCTCGGCCTCGGGCCGCAGCAGTTCGGCTGGATGTTCGTGCCGACGGTGCTCGGCATGGTGTGCGGTTCGGCGCTGTCCGGGCGCATGGCCGGGCGTTGGCAGCACGGGCGCACGATCACGACCGGTTTCGCGATCATGGGCGCAGCGGCGGTGCTCAACGTGCTGATCGGCGCGCTGGTGACGCCCGGCCTGCCGTGGTCGGTGCTGCCGATCGCGATCTACACGATTGGCATGGCGCTGGCGACCCCCAGCCTGACGCTGATCGCGCTCGACCGCTTTCCCGCGCGCCGCGGCCTCGCGTCGAGCTGCCAGAGCTTCCTGCAGGTCAGCCTCAATGCGGTGACTGCGGGAGTGTTCGCGCCGCTGCTGTGGGGCTCGCCGCTGACGCTCGCTGCCGGCATGGCGGGCTTCATGTCGCTCGGCCTGTTGTGCTTCCTGTCCTGGCAGCGCCGCCTGGAAACCTGATCCGCGACACTCGCCCGCCGGGTTCAGCCGCGTTCGCCGACGTCGATCTCGCCGAGATAGGCCGTCCGCACTTTCGGGTCGGTCAGCAGCTCCGCGCCGCTGCCCGACAGCGTGATGCGGCCCGATTCCATGACGTACGCGCGCTGCGAGAATTCCAGCGCGAGGTTCGCGTTCTGCTCGACGAGCAGGATCGTCACCCCTTCCTGGCCGACCGCGCGGAGGACTTCGAAGATCTTCTCGACGACCAGCGGCGCGAGCCCCATCGACGGCTCGTCGAGCAGCAGCAGTTTGGGACGTGACAGCAGCGCGCGGCCGATCGCGAGCATCTGCTGCTCGCCGCCGGACAGCGTGCCGGCGACCTGGGCGAGGCGCTCCTTGATGCGCGGCAGCATCGTGTACACGCGTTCCAGGTCGGCTTCGACACCTGCAGCGTCGCGGCGCGAATAGGCGCCCATGCGCAGGTTCTCCTCGACCGTGAGGCGCGTGAAGATGCCGCGCCCTTCGGGCACCAGCGCAATGCCGCGACGTAGCCGCTTGTGTGCCGGCAGGTAGCGCAGCTTCTCGCCCTGATAGACGATCTCGCCCCCGGCGAGCGGCAGGATGCCGGCGATCGCGTTCAGCGTCGTCGTCTTTCCCGCGCCGTTCGCGCCGATCAGGCTGACGCGCTCGCCGCGATGGAGCTGCAGATCGATGCCTTTCACGGCCTGGATGCCGCCGTACGCGATCTGCACGCCGTCGAGCCGCAGCAGCGGGGATGCCGGACTAGGGTTCATGCCGGCAGCCCCCGCCGAGGTACGCATTGATGACCGCTTCGTCCGTCTGCACGACTGACGGAATGCCTTCGGCGATCTTGCAGCCGAAGTCGAGCACCGCGACGCGGTCGCACAGCCCCATGACGAGCTTCACGTCGTGCTCGATCAGGAGCACGGTGATGCCGTCGCGGCGGATCTGCTCGATCAGGAGCTTCAGCTGCGCAGTCTCGGTCGCGTTCATGCCGGCTGCGGGCTCGTCGAGTGCCAGGAGCTGCGGCTCGGTCGCGAGCGCGCGCGCGATCTCGAGGCGGCGCTGGTCGCCGTACGACAGGCTCTTCGCCGTCGCGGTGGCGAAGCGCTCGATGCCGACGTACTTGAGCAGCTCGTACGCGCGCTCGGTCGTCAGGCGCTCCTCCTCGACGGTGTGCCGGTTCTGCACGAGGATGCCGAAGACGCTCGCCTTCGTGCGGAGGTAATGTCCGGCCATGACGTTCTCGAGCGCGGTCAGCTCGCGAAAGAGGCGGATGTTCTGGAACGTGCGCGCGATGCCCTGCGCGACGACGAGGTGCGGCTTGGCCGAAGGCAGCGCCGCGCCGTTGAACACGAATTCGCCACCGTCGGGCGCGTAGGCGCCGCTCAGCACGTTGAAGAGCGTCGTCTTGCCGGCGCCGTTCGGGCCGATCAGGCCGTAGATCTCGCCCTTGCCGATCGTCAGCGACACGTCCGACAGCGCTTTCAGGCCGCCGAAACGCTTGTCGATGTGGCGGGCTTCGAGCAGCGTGATCATCGCGACACCCCATGGCGTTTCAGGTGTTCGACATGGGAGTAGCGCGCGTGCGCCGGGATCAGGCCGGCGGGCTTGAGCAGCATCATCAGGATCATCGCCAGCGACAAGAGCAGCATGCGCAGCACTTCGGGGTCGAGGAGCACGGTGCCGAACAGCGTCTGCTGCAGCGGCACCGCGAGGTGGCGCAGGATCTCGGGCAGTGCCGACAGGATCAACGCGCCGACGATCGCGCCGGCGACGTTGCCCATGCCGCCGAACACGACCATTGTCAGCACCGCGATCGATTCCATCAGCGAGAAGGATTCCGGCGACACGAAGCCCTGGAACGCGCCGAACAGCCCCCCTGCGACACCGCCGAAAGTCGCGCCGAGCGAGAACGCAAGCAGCTTCAGGTTGCGCGTGTTGATGCCGATAGCCTTGGCGGCGAGCTCGTCGTCGCGCATCGCCGCCCATGCGCGCCCGACGCGCGACACCTGCAGGCGCTGGATGAACACGATCGAGCCCGCGACGCACGCGAGGAAGAAGTAGTAGTACAGGAACAGCGAGTTGATCGATAGGTTCTCGGTGATCTCGAGGTTGCGCGACAGGTCCCAGCCGAACAGAACGAGCGGGTCGAGCGCATTGATCCCCTGCGGCCCGTTCGTGATGTTGACGGGATAGTTCAGGTTGTTGAGGAAGATGCGCACGATCTCGCCGAAGCCGAGCGTGACGATCGCGAGGTAGTCGCCGCGCAGCCGCAGCACCGGAAAGCCGAGCATGATTCCAGCCAGCGCGGCAAAGCCGGCGGCGACCGGCAGCACGATCCAGAACGGCAGATGCACGCCGAAATGCGGCGACGCGAGGAAAGCGGCGGTGTACGCGCCCACCGCGTAGAACGCGATGTAGCCGAGGTCGAGGAGGCCGGCGAAGCCGACGACGAGATTCAGCCCGAGCGCGAGCATCACGTACAGCAGCGCGAAGTCGAGCACGCGCACCCAGGTGCGCCCGAACAGTACCGCGACGAGCGGCGCGGCGATCGCGACGATGACGATCAGCCAGCGCGCCGCCTGCGGGTTGCGGCGGCCGAGCCAGGGGACGGCCGAAGCGAGCTCGTTCATGGTTCGGCGTTCCCCGTTCAGGCGCGGTCGGACACGCGTTCACCGAGCAGGCCGGTGGGCCGGAAGATCAGCACGAGGCCGAGGATGATGAACGCGAAAATGTCCTGGTAGGACGAATTCAGCAGGCCGAACGTCATGTGCTCGATGTAGCCGGCGCCGAAGGATTCGACGAGGCCGAGCACGATGCCGCCGAGCATCGCGCCGCCGAGGTTGCCGATGCCGCCGAGCACCGCGGCGGTAAAGGCCTTCAGTCCCGGCATGAAACCCATGCCGTAGTGCGCGATGCCGTAGTTGCTCGCGTACATCACACCCGCGACTGCGGCGAGCGCGGCGCCGATGACGAACGTCAGCGCGATGATGAGGTTCGTGTCGACGCCCATCAGCGCCGCGACGCGGTGGTTTTCGGCCGTCGCGCGCATCGCGCGGCCGAGCCGGGTTTTCGTCACGAGCACGATCAGCGCGGCCATGATGAGCGCCGAGCCGACGACGATCGTCACCTGGATCGGCGTGACGAACACGCCCGCGACCGGCTGCAGCGGTGCGGTCGAGACGAGCTGCGGGAAAGTGTGGTAGTTGCGTCCCCACAGGATCATCGCGATCGTCTGCAGCAGGAACGACATGCCGATCGCGGTGATCAATGGTGCGAGCCGCGGCGCGTTGCGCAGCCGCCGGTACGCGAGGCGCTCCATCGTGTAGCCGAGCATCATGCACACTGGAATCGCGACGGCGAGCGACAGCGTCAGCATCGTGAGCGGCGACATTCCGGGCGCGGCACCCATCAGGAACAGCATCGTCTGCAGCGCAGTCATCGCGCCGACCATGACGAGGTCGCCGTGGGCGAAGTTGATCAGCCCGAGGATGCCATAGACCATCGTGTAGCCGAGCGCGACGAGCGCATAGACACTGCCGACGACCAGGCCGTTGACCAGCTGCTGCAGGAAGATTTCCATCGTTACCCTTGTGATGCGGGGGCGACTCCGGAGCGCGATCACCTTCTGTCGCGCCCCGGTTGCGCCCCTGCGCCGTCACGTCCCGGCGAAGCTCACATCGGCGACCACGCGCCGTTCCTGTACTGGTACATCGTCACCGCGCCTTCCTTGATGTCGCCCTTGTCGTCGAACGCGACCGTGCCGATGACGCCCTGGAAGTTCGATTTCTTCAGCGCCGGCAGGTACTTCGACGGCTCGGCCGAATCGGCCGCCTGCATCGCCCGGATGATCGCCGTCGCCGCGTCGTAGGCGTACGGCGAATAGATCTGCACGTCGGTGTTGAAGCGCGCCTTGTAGCGGGTGCGGAACTCCGGCCCGCCCGGCATCTTGTCGATCGCCAGGCCGGGCATCGAGCAGTAGGTGGTGGCGTTGATCGCATCGCCGGCGAGCTTGATCATCTCCGGGCTGCAGCCGCCGTCGCCGGTGACGAACTTCGCTTCGATGCCGAGCTGCTTCAACTGGCGCAGCATCGGGCCGGCCTGCGCGTCCATGCCGCCGAAGAAGATCGCGTCCGGCTTGACGCCGCGGATCTTGGTCAGGATCGCGTTGAAGTCGGTCGCCTTGTCGGTCGTGAATTCGCGCGCGACGACTTTGCCGCCGGCGGCCTTGACCGCTTTTTCGGTCTCGTCGGCGAGGCCCTGGCCGTACGCGGTGCGGTCGTCGATGATCGCGACCGTCTTCGCGCCGAGCGAGCCGACGATGAACTTGCCGAGCATGCCTCCTTGCTGCACGTCGTTGGCGATCGTGCGGAACACACCCGGGTAGCCTTGGCGCGTCAGCGTCGGGTTCGTCGCGGACGGCGACACCATCGGCACGCCGGCCTGGTTGTAGATGCGCGACGCCGGAATCGTCGTGCCCGAATTCAGGTGGCCGACGACGCCTTTGACGTCGGCATCGACGAGGCGCTGCGCGACGGTCGTGCCGGTGCGCGGGTCGGCCTGGTCGTCCTCGCCGAGCAGTTCGAACCTGACTTTCTTGCCGTCGATCGTCACGCCTTTCGCGTTCGCGTCCTCGATCGCGAGCCTCGCGCCGTTCTCGTTGTCCTTGCCGAGGTGGGAGATCGTGCCGGTCAGCGGGGCGACGCTGCCGAGCCTGACGACGGTTTCCTGCGCATGGGCCAGCGACAGGCCGAGCCCCATGACTGCGAGTGCAACAACGCTTCTCTTCATGCTTGCCCCTCCAGTGAAAATCGGGAAACCGGGCCGATGCGCCGCGTGTCACGTCGCCCTCGCCCTCGCCCTCGGCAGCTGCGCGTCGGACACTCCGGAAAGCGCCACTATACTGCCCGGCAATGACGCCATGGTGAGCCGGTTGCGTCCCGCGCGGCGGAATTTCGCCCCGCTGAGCGGGCAGCCGCGGGGCGTCAAGGTCGCGCGCTCAGTTCAGCGCTTCCCACTTGCCGTCGCTGAAGCGGTACATCGTGACGCCGCCGTCGCGGATGTCGCCGTTCCGGTCGAACGCGATGGTGCCGGTGATGCCCTGCATGTCGAGCTTCTGCAGCGCCGGCAGGTATTTCTGCGGCTCGGCCGAGCCGGCCGTCTTCATCGCCTCGATCAGCGCCATCGTCGCGTCGTAGCTGTAGGGCGCATACAGCTGCACGTCGGTCTTGAAGCGCTCCTTGAAACGCTCGTTGAACTGCGCGCCGCCGGGCATTTTCGCCATCGGGATGCCGGCCTGCGTGCAGTACGTGTCGGCGCTCATCGCCTCGCCGGCGAGCTTGATCATTTCGCTCGTGCACACGCCGTCGCCGCCGAGGAAGCGCGCGCCGATGCCGAGCTGCCTCATCTGGCGCAGCATCGGCGCGGCCTGCGCGTCCATGCCGCCGAAGAACACCGCGTCCGGCTGCCTGCCCTTGATTTTCGTCAGGATCGCGGTGAAGTCGGTCGCCTTGTCGGTCGTGAATTCGCGCCCGACGACCTGCACGCCGTGCTGCTTCAGGCTGTCGGCGAACGCGTCGGCGAGCCCCTGCCCGTACGCGGTGCGGTCGTCGATGATCGCGACCTTGCCGACCTGCAGGCTCTGCGCCGCATGCCTGGCCATCGCCGCGCCCTGCTGCAGGTCGTTCGCGATGACGCGGAACGTTACTTCGTATCCCTGCAGCGTGAGCTTCGGGTTCGTCGATGACGGCGTGATCATCGGTATGCCGGCCTGTTCGTAGATGCGCGACGCGGGAATCGAGGCTCCCGACGTGACGTGGCCGACGACGCCCTTGACGCCGGTGTCGGCGAGGCGCTGCGCGACCGTCGTCGCGACGCGCGGATCGGCCTGGTCGTCCTCGCCGACGAGTTCGAACTGCACTTTCCGGCCGCCGATCGTGATGCCTTTCGCATTGGCGTCGTCGATCGCGAGGCGCGCGCCGTTTTCGCCGTCCTTGCCGATGTGGGAAATGGGACCGGTCAGCGGCCCGGCGTGACCGATCTTCACTGACGTCTGGGCAAGGGCCGAACAACCGAAGCCGACCAGTGCAAGTGCGAGCAATGTCTTTTTCATGAGGCTCCTCCCGGATGGGTGCAGGTCACCAGCGGCCGCGACTTGATTTGCACGCCGGCATGATGCGATTCTAGCCCACGGCACGATAGCCATCGGAGCCGTCCGGCATCGGGGAGAAACCAGTCCATGAAGCGCTTTTTACTGCTCCTGTGCAGCGTGCTCGCGGCGATCGGCCTGCCCGCGTGCGACTATTTCAACTTGCAGGAACTCAAGCCCGGCGTGTCCACGGCGATGGATGTGCACGACCGCTTCGGCCCTCCCGGCATGGAGTGGCAGAACGACGACGGCTCGGTGACGTGGGAATACTCGCGCCAGCCCGAGGGCACGAAGTGCTACATGATCACGATCGGCCCCGACAACGTGCTGCGCAGCGTCGACCAGGTGTTGAACGAAACGGGCTTCGCGCGTATCCAACGTGGCATGACCGGCGACGAAGTGCGCCGCGTGCTCGGCAAGCCGGCGTCGCGCCAGTACTTCGAGCTGAGCAAGGAAACCGTGTGGAACTGGCGCATCGAGCCGCCACCGCCGTCGAGCGATGCGACATTCTTCACGGTGCATTTCAACAGCGACGGGCGCGTCGCAAAGACGAGCCGAAACACCGAATATCGAGGAGGCTGAATGGCATCCCGCATCCTCGCGCTGCTCGCGCTGCTGATCCTCTCCGGCTGCGCGGCCTTCGCCCCGCCGCGCCCGCTGACGACCGAAGCCGAGGCGTTCGCCGTGCACGGCGAACCGGCGCGGCGCTGGGACAACGGCGACGGCACAACGACGCTGGAATACTCGACGCAGCCGTACGGTCATCGCGCGCTGATGGTGACCGTCGACGCGAGCGGCGTCGTGATCGACCAGTACGACGCGCTCTCCGACGAGAATCTCGCCCGGGTCAGACCGGGCATGACGCAGGACGAAGTGTCGCGCCTGCTCGGCACGCACCGCTCGGTGCAGGTGTTCAAGCTCAGCGGCGAAGAGGTGTGGGACTGGAACGTCTACAACGACGGGCCGGGCGTCGCGACGCTGTTCAACGTGCATTTCATCGATGGCAACGTCGTGCGCACGAGCCGCACCTATGTTTATCCCCGCGACGGCATGATGTCCGGCCACTGGTACCCGTATTCCCATCGCTACCCGTACGGGTATCCGTTTTCGTACCGGTCGCCCTACTGGGGCTGGGGCTTCGGGTGGCACCCGTGGTGAGGCTGCGGACCGGCGCTGCGGCGGACTGCTGAAGGCGGCCGGACGGACCATTAACGCTTTTCGCGCCGCGCGCCGGCGCTTCGCAGCCATCCCGCGTTCTATGGTTCGAGCACGGTCGGCGTGATGGCCAGCGGGTTATTCACGTGGACGCTGATCGTATCGCTGAGCCCGGGCCCGTACGACTGGTGCAGGCCGTCGGCGAACTGGAGCGTCAGCGTGTGCTTTCCGGGTGGGAGCTTGAGCGTGGTTTCGGTCTGGCCCTTGCCGAAATGCAGGTGCGTCGCATCCGTTGGCACCGGTTTGCCGGCTTCGATCGGCTTGCCATCGACGATCAGGTGATGATGCCCGGTGCCTTCGGCGAGTTGGCCCGCAGGCTGCACGCGCAGGCCCTCGACGCCCATTCTGACCGTGAATTCCTCGGGCACCGCCGCCCCGTCGGCGGGCTCGACGAAATAAGCGCGGTCGGCCGCCGCCGCAAGCGGCGACAGGGTCGCGGCAACGGCAAGGACGGCAAGGGAAAGGATTTTTTTCATATCGGCTCTCCGTCGGTTCATCTGCAGGGGATTTCATCCTAGACCGCGGCAGCGCCGATTTCGCGGCCAATTCGGTACCGCGGTATGAACGCTTCCGGGCCGGGCCGGGCCGGGCCCCTAGGGCCCGTCTGCAGTACGACTTCGTTGTCGGCCTTGCCGACAACGGGGCGGCTGCCGCTACACCGCGAGCTTGCCGCGCGCGAGCAGGCCGCGCACGGTCTCGTGCAGGTCGGCCGGCAGCACGACGAGCTTGGCGCTGTCGGTCGAGCCCATGCGCTCGATCGCGGCGATGTATTTCTCGCCGAGCATGTACATCATCGGCCCGGGCTGGTCGCCGATCGCGGCGGCGACGCGGCGGATCGCTTCGGCGGAAGCTTCGGCGAGCATCACCTGGGCGTCGGCGTCGCGCTTCGCCGATTCGAGGCGCGCCTCGGCTTCGAGGATCGCGGCCTGCTTCGCGCCTTCGGCCTTGGTCACCGCAGCTTTCCTCTCGCGCTCGGCGGCGGCCTGTAGTTCCATCGCGCGCTGCATCGATGCGGACGGCTTGATGTCCTGAATCTCGACCGACTTGACGGTGAGGCCCCAGTCGACGGCCTCGTCGGCGATGCTCTCGCGCAGCCGCGCCTTGATCTTGTCGCGCGACGACAGCGCCGCGTCGAGCTCCATTTCGCCGACGATCGAGCGCAGCGTCGTCATGATCAGGTTGCGGATCGCCTCGGCGAAGTCCGTCACGCCATACACCGCCTTGACCGGGTCGGTGACCTTGATGAACGCGATCGCGTTGGTGAGGATCACCGCGTTGTCGCGCGTGATGACCTCCTGCTCCTGCACGTCGAGGATGATGTCCTTGGTGACGAGCTTGTAGGCCACCTTGTCGAGGTAAGGAATGATGACGTTGAGGCCGGGTTTCAGCGTGCCGTGGTACTTGCCGAGGCGCTCGACGATCCATTCCTCGCCCTGCGGCAGGATGCGCACGCCTTTCGCGAGCGTGATGACGACGAAGATCAGGACTGCGACGACGACGATGAACCCTTCGCTCATGGAACCCCCTTGCTCAGGCTTTGACGACTTTCAGGAAACTGCCTTCGACCGCGACGACGCGCACGCGCTCGCCGGCGGGAATCTCGCTTTCGCCGAGGCATACCCATTCCTCGGCGCCCAGCACCGGGCGCTGGAAGCGCACCCGGCCGCGCTGGAACGGCGCAACCGCGCCGACGAGCAGGCCGACTTCGCCGATGATCTCGCCGGCCGAGGTGCCGACGCGGGTCTTGTGAAAGCCGGGCTTGAACACGCGGAACCACAGCGCGACCATCGCGAGCGAGAGCGCGGTCCACAGCGCGAGCTGGGTCGTGAGCGTGAGCGCCGGCGCCGCGAGCACGACGAGCGCCATCACGAGGGCGGCGACGCCGAACCAGATCACGAAGAAGGACGGGATCGCCAGTTCGGCGAGAATCAGCACGATGCCTCCGACCGCCCACTGCCACCATTCGATATTCATGGCGCCCTCCTTTGCGGCGATTGTAACGGGATGTGGTGGGCGTGTGCGCCGGCGTGATCCCGATCGACGACGCGGCCACCGTTCAGGGGGCATCCGCTTCCGAGCTGCCTGTTGGCAACAAATAGAACTGTCCGCTCTTGTAGCAAATGAATTGTCCGCTCGGTTGTGCGAGGCGGGAACGCTGCGAAGGGCGTAGCCCGTAGCGGCGTTCCCGCCTCGCGGCCGCTGCGGCGGACAGTTACGCAGCGGCCTGAAGTGAGGGGTCGAGGATCGCCCCGTCGGGGCCGTAACGGGCCAGCAGACGCGGACCGTGAAACAGCGCGAGCCGCCCGTCGGTGTCGCGCAGCACCCGCACCTTGACCTTCACGTAGTGGTGACGGGCGCGATCGGCCGGGATCTGCAGCTTGAGTCCGTCGAAGCTGACGCAGTTGTCCTTGCCCACGGTGCGCTCGAACTGCTCGCACAGCACCTCGTCCAGGTCACGCCCCACGTACGGAACGAAGGCCGAGCCTTCCTCCATCGCCGGCTGCATGAACTCGGCGTTGAACGCGGGCAGATAGTGCTCGCTCAGGTAGCGGTTGGCCGCTTTCAGCTCAGTGATGCCCAGGAGCGCGAGCTCGCGCGGCAGCCGCGCCTGATGCGTGCTGAACATGCGCTCGCTGCGCCCGCGCGCCTCGGGCGAGTAGGCCGCAATCATCTCGATGCCCAGGTGCGCCAGGGCGCGGCCGACCTGCGTGAGGTGGGTGCGATCGACCTTGCCCCCGGCCTCGGGCGTGTGCCAGTAGTGGCTGCCCCGATCGGTGTACAGGCTCGAGAACAGCCCGCGCGCCGTGATCACCTCGCGGAGGCCGCGCAGACTCGACGCGGTGCCTTCCTCCTCGACGAAGAACATCGAGTAGTGCTCGTTGGTCGCATCATCCATCGTGACGATCAGATCCCACTGCGCGCTTGGCACCCAGGCATGCGTGCTGCCATCCTGGTGCAGCATCATCCCCGGCCACGGCGAGCGCTCGCGCCGCTTCCTGTGCTTGCCCCGTCCGGACGCCTTCGCGATCAACTTCGCCTCCTGAAGACGGTTTTTGACCCACGTATAGCTGCGCGTGCCGCCCTCGCGCCGGTACCACGCGTAAAAGTGCTTCGCGCTCCAGCCCATGTGGCGACATCGATACCCGTCCTGAACCGCCACCACCTCATCGACCGGCGCTCGCCGATGCGAAACCTGTTCGAGCCGTCGGTCAATCAGCCCCTCAAGCCCGGCGTCCTCGTAGCGGTCGATGTAGCGCCGGAACGTGCGCTCGCATACCCCGAGCAGTCGCGCCGCTTCCTCCTGCCTGAGCCGGCCTTCCTGCCAGCCCGCGTAGGCTTCCTCAAATCGCATTGTACGGATCTCCTGCAGCAATTCCGTCCGTCTCATCGGCACCTCCTTCGTGCCAATGAAACCGGACAGATCTCGTGCTACAAGTCCGGACAGTCTATTTGCTCCTTACACCGCTTCCGAGCTGCCTTGGCACGCTGCGCCAAATTCCCTAGAATCACTCCCTTGCTGAGGAGCGCTGCGACCCGCGACGGGCTGTGACTCCCCGGGGCCAGGCTCAGCAACCGAACAACGGCGCTCGCAAACCATCCACCGGGGTTTGCCGCGCCGTCTGCTTTTGCGCGCTTGTTGCGGCCGCTGCCCGGTGCCTGAACCGCACGAGCGAGGTAGACCCCATGCAAGCCGACCGCACCGAAGAACTCCGCACTCTGCTCGCCCAGCGCATCCTGATTCTCGACGGCGCGATGGGCACGATGATCCAGCAGCACAAGCTCGGCGAGCCCGATTACCGCGGCGAAAGGTTCCGCGATCACCCGAAGGACCTGAAAGGCAACAACGACCTGCTCGTGCTGACCCGGCCCGACGTCGTCGCCGGCATCCACCGTGCCTATCTCGATGCCGGCGCGGACATCATCGAGACCAATACTTTCAACGGCACGCGCGTGTCGCAGGCCGAATACGGCCTGGCCGACTGCGCGTACGAGATCAACGTCGCAGGCAGCCGCCTCGTGCGCACGCTGTGCGACGAGTACACCGCCCGCAATCCCGACAAGCCGCGCTTTTGCGCCGGCGTGCTCGGGCCGACGTCGCGCACGCTGTCGATCTCGCCCGACGTCAATGATCCGGGCTTTCGCAACGTCACGTTCGATGCGCTCGTCGACGACTATTTCGACTCGGCGCACGGACTGCTCGAAGGCGGCGCGGACCTGCTGCTGATCGAGACGATCTTCGATACGCTGAACGCGAAAGCGGCGATCTTCGCCGTCGAGAAGCTGTTCGCCGAGATGGAAAGCCGCGGCGGCCACCGCGTGCCGGTGATGATTTCCGGCACGATCACCGACGCGTCCGGGCGCACGCTGTCGGGCCAGACCGCCGAAGCGTTCTGGAACTCGCTCGCGCACGCGCGGCCGATCTCGTTCGGCCTGAACTGCGCGCTCGGCGCGAAGGAGCTGCGCCAGTACGTCGAGGAACTGTCGAACATCTGCGACACCCACGTCTCCGCGCACCCGAACGCCGGCTTGCCGAATCCGCTGTCGCCGACCGGCTACGACGAGACGCCCGCAGCGCTCGCCGCGGCGATCCGCGAATGGGCCGAAGCGGGGCTCGTCAACATCGTCGGCGGCTGCTGCGGCACGACGCCGGCGCACATCAAGGCGATCGCCGACGCCGTCTGCGGCCTCGCGCCGCGCGCGGTGCCGGTGCTCGAGAAAAAGCTGCGCCTGTCCGGCCTGGAACCTTTCAACGTCGGCGCCGACAGCCTGTTCGTGAACGTCGGCGAGCGCACCAACGTGACCGGCTCGAAAGCGTTCGCGCGCATGATCCTCGAAGGCCGCTTCGACGACGCGCTCGCGGTCGCGCGCCAGCAGGTCGACAACGGCGCTCAGGTCATCGACATCAACATGGACGAGGCGATGCTCGACTCGCTGGCGGCGATGGAGCGGTTTTGCAAGCTCATCGCGTCCGAGCCGGACATCTCGCGCGTGCCGATCATGCTCGACTCGTCGAAGTGGAGCGTCATCGAGGCGGGCTTGAAATGCATCCAGGGCAAGGGCGTCGTCAACTCGATCTCGATGAAGGAAGGCGAAGCCGAGTTCCTGCGCCAGGCGCGGCTGTGCCGCCAGTACGGCGCCGCGGTGATCGTCATGGCGTTCGACGAGCAGGGCCAGGCCGACACGTTCGCGCGCAAGACCGGGATCTGCAAGCGCGCGTACGACCTCCTGACAGGAATCGGCTTTCCTGCGGAAGACATCATCTTCGACCCGAACATCTTCGCGATCGCGACCGGCATCGAGGAGCACGACAACTACGCGGTCGATTTCATCGAGGCGGTCGCGTGGATCAAGGAAAACCTGCCGTTCGCGAAGACGTCCGGCGGCGTGTCGAATGTGTCTTTCAGCTTCCGCGGCAACGACGCGGTGCGCGAGGCGATCCACACGGTGTTCCTGTACCACGCGATCCGGGCCGGCCTGTCGATGGGCATCGTCAACGCGGGGCAATTGGGCGTGTATGACGATCTCGATCCGGTGCTGCGCGACAAGGTCGAGGACGTCGTGCTCAATCGCAAGTCCGGTGCCGGCGAGGCGCTCGTCGAGCTGGCGCAGAGCGTCAAGGAAGGCCGGGCGAAGAACGCGGGCCCGGATCTCGCGTGGCGCGCGCTGCCGGTCGAGGAACGGCTGTCGCATGCGCTCGTCAAGGGCATCACCGACTACGTCGTCGCCGACACCGAGGAAGTGCGCGCGAAGCTCGAAGCCGCGGGAAAGCCGCCGTTGTCGGTCATCGAAGGCCCGCTGATGGCCGGCATGAACGTCGTCGGCGACCTTTTCGGCGCCGGCAAGATGTTCCTGCCGCAGGTCGTCAAGTCCGCGCGGGTCATGAAGCAGGCGGTCGCGCACCTGATCCCGTACATCGAAGCCGAGAAGCTCCGGACCGGCGCGACGTCGAAAGGCCGCATCGTCGTCGCGACCGTCAAGGGCGACGTGCACGACATCGGCAAGAACATCGTCGGCGTCGTGCTCGGCTGCAACGGCTACGAAATCATCGACCTCGGCGTGATGGTGCCGGCCGAGAAGATCCTGAATGCGGCGCGCGAGCACGGCGCGCAGGCGATCGGCCTGTCGGGCCTGATCACGCCTTCGCTCGAGGAGATGAGCCACGTCGCGGCCGAAATGCAGCGCCAGGGTTTCGCCGACGGCGCGATGCCGCTCTTGATCGGCGGCGCGACGACGAGCCGCGCGCACACCGCGATCAAGATCGCGCCGCACTACACCGGCCCGGTCGTCTATGTGCCGGACGCGTCGCGCGCGGTCGGCGTCGTCACCGCGTTGCTGTCCGAAGGCGGCGCGGCCGACTTCAAGACGCAGCTCGCTGCCGACTACGAGAGGATCCGCGCGCAGCACGCATCGAAGCGCGGCGTGCAGCTCGTGAGCCTGGAAGCGGCGCGTGCCAACGCGTTTCGCACCACTTGGGCGGCCGTTCCCGCCGCGGCGGGCGACGAGTCCGATGAAGTCCGCGAAGCGAAAGCGGGCGCGGGCTACCTGCCGCCGAAGCCGAACACGTTCGGCGAGCACGCGCTCGACGTGCCGCTCGCCGAGCTGGTCCCGTTCATCGACTGGGGCCCGTTCTTCCAGACCTGGGACCTCGCCGGCAGCTACCCGAAAATCCTCGACGACGAAGTCGTTGGCGAAACGGCGCGCAGTGTGTTCGCCGACGGCCGGGCGCTGCTCGAGCGCGTCATCGCCGAAAGCTGGTTGCAGGCGCGCGCCGTGTTCGGCCTGTTCCCGGCGAACAGCCTTGGCGACGACATCGCGTTCTACGGCGACGAGACGCGCTCGGCAGCGCTGATGAGGTGGCACGGCCTGCGCCAGCAGCATGAGCGCCCCAGCGGCAAGCCGCATTACTGCCTTGCCGATTTCGTCGCACCGAAGGATTCGGGCGTCGCCGATTACGCCGGCGCGTTCGCGGTCACCGCCGGCATCGGCATCGAGAAGCGGCTCGCCGACTTCCACGCCGTGCACGACGACTACCACGCGATCATGCTGAAAAGCCTCGCCGACCGGCTCGCCGAAGCCTGCGCCGAATGGCTGCACGCGCGTGTGCGCAGGGAGTTCTGGGGTTATGCCGCCGACGAGGCGCTCGACAACGACGCGCTGATTCGCGAGCAGTATCGCGGCATCCGCCCGGCGCCCGGCTACCCGGCGTGCCCGGACCATACGGTCAAGGCGGCGCTGTTCGAACTGCTCGACGCGCCGTCGAACGCAGGCATGACCCTGACGGAGTCGTTCGCGATGAGTCCGGCGGCGTCGGTCAGCGGGTTTTACTTCGCGCACCCCGACGCCCGCTACTTCGCGATCTCGAAGATCGGTCGCGACCAGCTCGCCGACTGGGCCGCGCGCACCGGGCGGACGATCGACGACGCCGCGCGCTGGCTCGCACCGCTGCTGTAAGCTGGATTCATGTTGCCGTTACGCCTTCTTGCCGTGCCGCCGGTATGAAGGCGCCAGGCGCGAAGCGGTCCGCCGTCGGCGCGCCGCTTCGCGCACGCTTCAACGCATTTCGAATGCTTCCTGATGGAAGCGCAAGCGCCCGAGCCAGGCCCGCGCGAGGCCGCTCCGCAGCTGCTCGGCCAACGCACGCGGGCCGCAGAACCACACTTCCGCGCGCTGTCGGCAGTCATGCAAGGTCGCCAGCCTCTCCGCAGTCAGGGCGCCCTGTCGAGCGGTGTCGTGAACATGCAGCGTGACCGACGGCAGGTCTCGGCACAGCGTTTCCAGTCGCCCGACGAAAGGATCGTCGGCGCCGGCACGAGTGCAGTAGTGCAGGTCGGCGACCGGCGCTGCGGCGGGACTTGCCCGAAGCGCGTCGAGCCAGGCGAGGAAAGGCGTGATGCCGATTCCCCCGGCGACCCAGATCTGCCTCGCCTTGCGGTCCTGACGCGCCAGTTCGAAGCGCCCGTACGGGCCTTCGACGGTGACGGCCTGGCCGACAGCGATGCGGCGCGAGAGCTCACGCGTGTAGTCGCCCAGCGCCTTGATCTGGAACCCCACGCTGCGGTCGCCCTGGTCGGCGCTGGCGATCGTGAAGGGATGCGCGCCCTCGATGCGATTGAAGGTCACGAATGCGAACTGCCCCGCCTCGTGGCCGCGCCAGTTCCCGTCGAGGTGACACATCACTTCGGTCACGTCCGGGGCGGGCGATGCCACCGCGGTCACGACGCCATGCGCCTGCCGACTGCGGCCGATGCGCCCGGTCAGGGACCAGAGGGCGGCAAGCGTGCCGGCCGACAACGCCCCTGCCAGCAGCAACCCGGCCGGCTCGCTCCAGTAAGCCGTCGGCGCCAGCACCGCGGCATGGAAGGCGAGCATCAGGTACAGCACCGGCATCGCGCGGTGAATGTGTCGCCAGAATTTGTACGGAAAGCGCTTCCACAGTGCCAGGACGATCATCGCGAGGACGAGGTAGATCGCGAACTCACCGAGCTCCTCCCCGGCATCCCGGAGCGTATCGAGCACGCCCGAGACGTTCTCGTCCGACGCGCGGCCGGCTTCACCGTATAGCTCTTCGATCACGTCGTCGGACATCTCGAGCAGCCAGTGCAGTGACGCGAAGCCGGCGGCCAGAATGCCCGCCCACTTGTGCAGTCGGTAAGCGCGGTCCATGCCTCCGAGCACGCGCTCGACCCAGGGCGGTCGCGTCGCCATCACCATCGCCAGCGACATCAACGCAATCGCGAGCAGGCCGCTGAGGTAGAGCCCCTGTTCGTAGACGACCCAGGGCATTGATCCGGAGCCCGCACCGTTCGCGACAACGGCCCAGCCCCAGGCGCCGGCAACAATGGCGATCAAAGCAGTCAGTGTGGGAATCATGCGCGTTCTCCGACGGGTGGGGGATGGCTGGCGATCCGGGCACTCAGCTCAGGTGATGGACGACACTGGCCGAGGCGAGCGTCAGCGGGATCGAGATAAACAAGCAGGCCGCGACAACGAGCACCGTTCCCACGATCACAGCAAGGAACTGCCTGAAAAAGAAGGTTTCATGAAGGTGCACAGCCTTGCTCCGGGTTGCGATGGCATGGAACACATTCTGTGGAAACACACATGAATCAATGCTGAACGGCGAGCAATGGGAAAATCCGGTTTTGGATTCGAAATGGCGACACTGCGAGGAAAACCATGCTCAAAAACCGGCTTGCGATGCTCCTGGCAACGTATGCGCTCGGACTCTCCGCTCACCTCACCGCGTCCGCGGTCGGAGACGAAGGCCCGCTCACCACCATCCCTTCGCTGGACGTTCCACGCTACATGGGGCGCTGGTACGAGATAGCGAAGTACCCGAACCGCTTTCAGAAGAAATGCGTCGGTGACACGACGGCGGAATACAGCCTCGAGCCGGACGGGAAGCTGCAGGTCATCAACCGATGCCGCATCGAAGATGGCCAGTTTGACGAGGCTGTCGGCGCAGCGCGCCAGATCGGGGATCGGTCGTCGCCGAAACTGGAAGTCCGCTTCGCGCCGGCGTGGCTGTCCTTCATTCCCGCCGTCTGGGGCGACTACTGGGTGATCGACCTCGATGCCGACTACCAACTGGCAGCGGTCAGCGAGCCGAAACGGGAATACCTGTGGGTCCTTTCCCGAAGCCCGAAAGTCAGCCCGGAGGTCTATGACGCGCTGTTGAAACGGCTAGCGGACAAGGGCTTCGACACGCGAAAGTTGGAGATGACACGCCACGCAGTGAAGAACTGAGCGATAGCCGCCTGTCGTTCATTTTGCGTTCAGCGTGAGCGGCGTAACGTTCAAACCTGATTCGACGTAATTGGAGAACGTCATGAACCCGCCCGTAATGGCAAGAATGGAGAGTCGGTTTGCGGCCGCCGACTCACCCCTTTCATCCCGGACCGCTTCAGGCTGGCCCGAATTGCGGGACCGCCTTCAGTGACAACAGAAAGGAGACAGGAAATGAACGCGAAATCTGCAAGAAAACTGGTCGTCGCCTGTGCGCTCGCGCTGACCGGCATTGCCGGCGTCACCACGGGAGCAGTCGCTGCAAACCTTCAGGCACCGTCCACGCAGGCCGACGTCAAATGGCAAACCGACACGGCGCTCGAGCAAGGCATGCTGAATATCCGGGCAATCGTGGAACAGAGTCTTCCGCAGATACGGGCAGACCAATTCGGCGACGAACACTACGATGCCCTGGGCCAGGCGGTCGAAACGCAAGTGGCATACATTGTGAAAAACTGCAAACTCGAGCCTGCGGCAGATGGCGTATTGCACGACCTTCTGGGGGAATTGTCGAGCGGCATCGACCGGGTTACCGCGAGGACGGCCGAGAACCAGCGCACCCACGGCGTCAGTTACATCATCGCTGCCCTGGATAACTACGGTCGGCATTTCGACCACGCCGGCTGGACGCCGATCAAAGTCGTGCCTTGAGGGCTGCCGTCGGTGCCGGGCGGGACGGGCGTCACCGGTAAGGCAACAATCGTGGGTAATTGCCTTATTAACCCGGTGATCAAATACAACCACAACCGTTCGCCCTGAGCTTGTCGAAGGGCACTGCCAGGGCTTCGACAAGCTCAGCCCGAACGGTATCTGCTTGCTGGGTCAGCAAGTTGTGTGGTCTGGGAACTCGATACACGCCATCGGATCGAGCGCCGCGGATGCGGTCGTCGTTGATTGCGGCGATGTCGTTTCCCCTATTCGAACAGCGCGCCCACGCTCTCGCCCGTATGGATCCTTTCGATCGCAGCGGCGAACAGCGGCGCGACCGTGAGCTGCGTGATCTTGTCGAGCCGCTTGTGCGGCGGCATGTGCACGGTGTCGGTGACGACGATCGATTCGATCGGCGCATCGCGCAGCCGCTCGATCGCCGGCCCGCACAGCACCCCATGCGCTGCGCCCGCATGGATCGAGCGCGCTCCGGCCGCGCGCAGCGTGTCGACCGTCGCGAGCAGCGTGCCGCCGGTCGAGATCTCGTCCTCGAAGATCACCGCGTCGCGCCCGGCGACTTCGCCGACGACGCGGCCCTGCTTGACGTCGGTGTCGCTGACGCGGCGCTTGTCGATGATCGCCATCGGAATGCCGAGCCGCTCCGAGAAACGCCCGACGCGCTTCGCGCCGCCGGCGTCGGTCGCGACCGCGACCATCCGCGACAGGTCGTGGTTCTGCCGGAAATGTGCGGCGATCGTCGGGATCGCGGTGAGGTGGTCAACGGGCACGCTGAAGAAGCCGTGCACCTGGTCGGCGTGCAGGTCCATCGTCAGCACGCGGTTCGCGCCCGCGGTCGCGAGCATGTCGGCGATCAGGCGGCCGGTGATCGAGATGCGCGGCGCGTCCTTCTTGTCCGAGCGCGCGTACGAGTAATACGGGATCACCGCGGTCACCCGCCGCGCCGACGCGCTGCGCAGCGCATCGAGCGTGATCAGCAGTTCCATGATGTGCTCGCTGACGGGCTCGGTGAAGGACTGCACGACGAAGACGTCGCGTTCGCGCACGTTGTCGAGGATCTGCACGCGCAGGTTGTCGTTCGAAAAACGCGAGATGTCGAGGGGACTCAGGCGCATGCCGAGTTGCTCGCAGATTTCCCCAGCGAGCGCGCGGTTCGAGTTGCAGGCGAAGATGCGGAGGGCGTCGTTCATACCGGTTCTCGCGAGAAGCTGAGGGGCGGATTGTATGTTGTCATCGTGCGTCGGCGGCAACTTGCGCAGGCGGTTCGCGTGGTCGGGCGTCAGCGATAGAGCAGGAATTCCTCGCGCGTCCCGCACCACGTGGCTTCGTCCGGCCGCGCCAGCGCGTCGAGGTCGCTCGGCGTCGCGACGGGGTCATCGACCCATTCGCGCAGCAGCTCGCTGCCGTTGATCAGGTCGATCGCGAGGCGGTCGTGCTCGTATTCGTACGCGAAGTCGCGCCACAGCGGGTAATCCGGCCGCAGCAGATGCAGCGCCTTGAACGCGAGCGCCTGCAGGCGCCACGGGCGGAACGCGCCGTGGTCGTAGTGCGCGGCGTCCTCGACGTGGATCTGCAGGCCGTTGCACAGCCGGCCGGCGTGCTTGTGGAACGTCGGCTCGAACCAGCATTCGCGCAGCACGCAGCCCGCGAGCCAGTCGGGCGCGAGCGCGCGCATCGCGGCGAGCAGCGCGCGGGCGTCGATGTCCGGCGCGCCGAAGAGTTCGAGCGGGCGTGTCGTGCCGCGGCCTTCGGACAGCGTCGTGCCTTCGAGCATCACCGTGCCGGCGTACGCGCGCGCCATCGACAGGTTCGGCGCGTTCGGGCTCGGGTTGACCCAGCTGCGCTCGCCCGCCGGCCAGCCGTAGCCGGGTGCCGCGTCCGGCTCCCAGCCTTGCATCGCGACGACTTCGCAATCGACATCGAGTCGCAGCGTCGCGATGAACCAGCGCGCGAGCTCGCCCATCGTCAGGCCGTGGCGCATCGGCAGCGGCCCGGCGCCGACGAAGCTTTCCCAGCCCGGTCGTAGCAGCAGGCCTTCGACCGGCCGGCCGGCGGGATTCGGGCGATCGAGCACCCACACCGTCTTGCCGTGCTCGGCTGCGGCTTCGAGCACGTAGCGCAGCGTCGTGATGAACGTGTAGATGCGGCAGCCGAGGTCCTGCAGGTCGACGAGCAGCACGTCGAAGCTGTCCATCATCGCGTCGGTCGGCCGGCGCACTTCGCCATACAGGCTGAACACCGGGATGTGATGCAGCGGGTCGACGAAATCGGGCGACTCGACCATGTTGTCCTGCTTGTCGCCGCGTAGCCCATGCTGCGGCCCGAACGCGGCAGTCAGCCGCAGGTCGGGCAGCGTGGCGAGCGCGTCGAGCGAATGGACGAGGCTGCGGGTCACGGAAGCGGGATGCGCGAGCAGCGCGACGCGGCGTCCGGCAAGCGGGCGGCGCAGCGCCGGAGTGTCGAGCAGGCGGTCGAGGCCGAACTGGATCGAGGAGGTCATGGCGTCCTTTGACGAAGCCGCGGAATGGCTGCGACGTATCCGGTCGTGAGCGCGAAGCCGTCGCGGAGGTGAAAGTCGGGGGCCGGGCCGGGGTGGCGCAGCGCCCAGTACGAGCGTACGCCGTCGCTGTCTTCGATGACCGCCGTCAGCCCGAGTTGCAGGCCGTCGAAGCTGCCTGCGGGCAACGCGGCGGCGTGGACGCGCACGTCGACATCGAGCCGTCGGCCGGCCGCGTGCAGGACGACGTGTGGCGGGACCGCGAGCGCGGGTGCAGCCTCCTCGGCGCGCTCGCGGTAGGCGCGAAACGCATACACCGCCCATTCGCCGGACGGCGAAAAATTGAATTCGCGGTATGCCCCGGTTCCGGGCGCAGCGACGAAACACTCGAAGCATGTATGCGCCCACAGGCCGTCAACGCGGGCGGCGGGACGTGGCGACGGAATGCGCAGCCGCGGCAGGTCGCCGTGCAGCCGGTAGCGCAGGCCGAGCGTGCCGTCGGGCGCGACGTCGACGCGGACTTCGAGCGCTTCGACGGCCGCGCACGGCGTTCGCGGATGGGGGAGCAGCGCAATGGATTCGCCGGCACCGGTCATCGCGGGTGTCAGTCGAGCGCCAGCGCGACCGAGAGATAGACTTGGCGCCTGACCGGATTGACTTCGCGTGCCCCATGCAGCACCTGCTCGCTGCCGTTCGCGATCTCCTGGTGGCGCGGCCCGAGATTGAGCGCGCTCAGCGCGAATCGCAGCGGTTTTCCGCCAAGTCGAGTCTCATAGCTCAGGTTCGCGTCGACCGTCGTATAGGACCGGGTGAGGTGTCGAAAGCGCGGCACGTAACCTTCGCTGCCGGCGAGCGGCCCCATGCGCAGCACGCTGATCATGCTTTTCCAGCCCGTGCCGTAATCCTGTATCCAGCTCACGCTGGCAGTGTAGGGGGCTGTGCGGGCTTCGAGGCCGTGGTTCCCGGTGTCGCGGTCGATGAGGCTGTGCGCGAGACGCAGTTCGGTTCCGCTGCGCGGGCGGGCGACGAGCTGGTATTCGACGCCGCGCAGCGTGACCGGGCGGTCGAGGTTCTCGTAGCGTGTCGAGCCGAGAAAGCCGGCGAGGACCGGCGCCGGCAGCAGATCGGGCTGCGGCACGCGCACGATGAAGTCGTGGATGCGCTCGTTGAAGAGGCGCACGTCGAGCATCGTGTTCCACGTCGCAAAGCGGCCGAAATAACCGAATTCGACGGTATCGACACGTGCCTGTCGCAGATCCCGATGCGGCAGGAACGGGCGGGCGAGGAGTTCGCCGCTGGCCGGGTCGATGGCGCGGATGTCGCCGTGGCGTTCGAAAAGATTGTGCTGGCGCCAGGCGCGCGAATAGCCGGCGCGCAGCGTGTCGGTGTCGGTCGCCTGCCAGTTGGCGAATGCGCGCGGGCTGAAATGCGCCGGCGCGGTGGAATACTTCTCCTGGGCGCCGCCAAGGTTCAGCGTCAGTCGCGCCAGCGGGCGCCATTCGGCGTTGCCGAACACTCGGTGCAGGCGCTGCGGAGCGGGGTTGCCGGTGAAGAACAGGAACGGCGCGTCGACTTCGTCGCGCCGCGCCCCGATGCCCCACACCAATTGCATGGACGGTGACGGCCTGCTGCGATGCTGCAGTTCGAGGTGGTTGCGCACGCTGTGCCGATTGCGATCGAGCGGCACGACCGGGTAGCCCGGCGCGCCCGCGATCCATTCGTCCCGCAGCCGTTCGTCGGTGCGGTAATAATTCAGCAGCCATTCCTCGCCGTCGTCCACGCCGTGGCGCCCTTTCACGTGCAGCGTCGTGGTCAGGCTGCGCGCGTTGCGTGGTCCGTTGTTGCCGAATACCGAACCCGTGTAGCCCTCGCCCCGCCGCCCGGCGCTCGCGCCGGCGCGCAGCATCAGGCTGTCCTGCGACGACAGTTGCCAGTCGCCGCGTAACGTCGCGATATCCATGTGACGCGTGTCGTGCAGCCCGTCAAAGCCGTCGTCGTGCTGCGAAGCGGCGTTGACCCGCAGCGAAACGGGCGAATCTCCGTTGTTCGTCCAGCCCGCTTCGACGTCGCGCACGCCGCCGCTGCCCACCCGCACAGCCCCGCGAGTGCCTGCGCCTTCGGCGCTGTGGCGCGTGATGATGTTGATGACGCCGAGAAACGCGTTGGCGCCGAAGCTCGCCGCGTTGGTGCCGCGCACGATCTCGATGCGGTCGATCTCGTCGAGGGTCAGCGGCAGCGCGCTCCAGTCGACGCCGCCGAACGCGCTCGGCGTGATCACCGAGCGTCCGTCGATCAGCACCTGCATTTCGGTCGGGAAATCGTTCGACAGGCCGTGATACGTGACCCACTGCGCATGGCCGCGCTCCTGCCCGACCTGCATCCCGGGCACGAGCCGGAACACCCTGGCCAAGTCCCGGTAACCCGTCGCGGCGAGGAGCTCGCGGTCGATCACCGTGACCGCGCCGGGTGCTTCGTGCAGCGGCTGGGGCAGGCGCGAGGCGCTGAGCACGCGGGGCAGTTCTTCGAGATACGGCACTTCGCCGGCACCCGCGCACGTCGCGATTGCGCAACTGGCGAACGGCACCCACAGGCATCGGGCGGTACGGGAGATCGTCATCGTGATCGGTGCGGAGGGCGGCGCAGCCGGCGGCAGCACGGGGCGAAGGATACCGCTTCTACCACGGCGAGGGTATGGGCGGCCGCCTCCCCTTGCGCATTCGCATGCGTCCGAAGGGCCGGCGTGACCACGACAAGGAGAATGTAAATGTTGATTTCCGACTCCCCGCCCCGGCGCGTTGCCGGGGGCGCATGCACGGGGGCGGTATGCCACGGTCCGGGCGCCAGTCCTGGAATTCCTTGTAACAGAACGGGCTGGAAAACGGGAACGACGTGTTTCCGCGCTCCGTCCCAAAATCGAGCGGCGCGGATTATTGGGCGACCTTCGCCGCCTGGAAAACCTGTTGATGCAGTCAGGAGGTCATCATGAACATCCGGACCGGTGTTTCGGCAATAGTGCTGGCGATCGCCGCCAGCGGTTGTGCAACGTGGGACAACATGTCGTCGCGCGAAAGGAGTGCCGTGATCGGAGCCGGGGTCGGCGGCACGGCCGGCGCTGTCGCGACTGACGGCGGGGTGATCGGCACTGTCGGCGGCGCGGCGATCGGCGGCGTGATCGGCGACCAGATCGGCAAGCGGCGCCATCCTTGAAGTTTTTGCAGCTCTCGCGAAAGCGGGTGGTTGGACGAACCGCGGGTGGCCGGCGACGGAACCCGCGGTTCGGCATTTTCGACGGCGACGTGTTGTATAGTCGGGCGCCATCGCTTTCGCATGACATGCCATGATCGAACTCCTGACCGACCCGCAGCTGATCGTCGCTTTCCTCACGCTCACCGTTCTCGAGCTGGTGCTCGGGATCGACAACATCATCTTCATCTCGATTCTCGTCGACAAGTTGCCGCCCGAGCGACGCGCCTTCGCCCGGCGGCTCGGCCTGTTCCTCGCGATGTTCATGCGCCTCGCGTTGCTGTCGCTCCTCGCCTGGCTCGCCGGCCTGAACAAGGCGCTGTTCGAGGTGTTCGGGCACGGTTTCTCGGCGCGTGACGTGATCCTGCTGCTCGGCGGCCTGTTCCTCGTGTGGAAGAGCACCGGCGAAATCCACCAGCTGATGGAAGGCGAGGAGGGCGAAGCGTCGAGCGCGGTCAAGGCGACGTTCACGGCGGTGATCACGCAGATCATCGTCATCGACCTGGTGTTCTCGCTCGACTCGATCATCACCGCGATCGGCATGGTGAACAACCTGACAGTCATGATCGCGGCGGTTGTTGCGTCGGTCGGCCTGATGATGGTCGCGTCCGGCCCGATCAGCGAATTCGTCTCGGCGCACCCGACCGTGAAGATGCTGGCGCTGTCGTTCCTGATGGTCATTGGCGTCGTGCTGATCGCCGAAGGCTTCGGTCACCACGTGCCGAAAGGCTACATCTACTCGGCGATGGCGTTCTCGGTCGTTGTCGAGATGCTCAACATCCGCATGCGCAAGCGCGCGGCAAGGCCGGTCGACCTGCACGAGCCGTACGTTGCCGAGAAGGTGGCAGCCAAACGCGTCTGAAGAGACGGGTCGCGCGCCGGGGAAGCGCTCCCCGGCGCGGTTCCGGACGGCCGCTACCGGCTTTTGTCTGCGCCGCGGCCGTCGCGCTCCTCGCGGGCGACCGCCGATAGGTCGCGCAGATACCACGCCGCATACGCGAATCCCGCGACCGAAACCAGCGCGGTGAACAGCAGCGTGCGGTCGAACGGCAGCCCGGCGGCGAGATTGGCGACGACGACGTAGCCGAGATAGCACGCGGCGACGAGGCCGGCGAGGATGCGGGTGAGGGCGAAGATCTTGCGCTGGCGCAGCGTCGGAGTGGCTCGGGACATGACGATATCGTCGAATTGCGGAAGGGCTGCATCATCGCAGATTTCCGCTCGACCGCGCCAATCTGCTGCGATCCGGTAATTACTTGATAGAATTGGGCTTGTCCCGCCCGGCCGCTCGGCTCGGCGGCTTTGTTTTTTGCGAACCGACCATGGCCGACACTCCCTCCGCCACGCCCTCAGTGCCTCCTTCAGCGATCCCGTTCCCGCCCGAATTGCTGCGCGACGTCGAGCGCCGCCGCACTTTCGGCATCATCTCCCACCCCGACGCGGGCAAGACCACGCTGACCGAGAAGCTCTTGCTGTTCGGCGGCGCAATCCAGCTCGCCGGCACCGTCAAGGCGAGGAAGAGCGCGCGCCATGCGACGTCCGACTGGATGGAAGTCGAGAAGCAGCGCGGCATCTCGGTGAGCAGCTCGGTGATGCAGTTCGAGTACGCCGGGCACACCATCAACCTGCTCGACACGCCAGGTCACCAGGACTTCTCCGAAGACACCTACCGCGTGCTGACTGCGGTCGACGCGGCGGTGATGGTCATCGACGCGGCGAAAGGTGTCGAGACGCAGACGATCAAGCTGCTCGAAGTGTGCCGGCTGCGCAACACGCCGATCATCACCTTCATCAACAAGATGGACCGCGAAGTGCGCGAATCCTTCGATCTGCTGCAGGAGATCGAGGAGGTGCTGAAGATCGACTGCGCCCCGATCACCTGGCCGATCGGCATGGGCAAGACGTTCCGCGGCGTCTATCACCTGCTCGAAGACCGCGTGCTGCGCTTCGCCCCCGGCGAGGAAAAGCGCAGCGAGGCGGAAGTCATCAAGGGTATCGCGAACGCGCAGCTCGACGAGCTGTTCCCGCTCGAAGTCGGCAAGCTGCGCGAGGAAGTCGACCTTATCCAGGGCGCGTCGCACCCGTTCTCGCTTGGCGACTTCCTCGCTGGCAAGCAAACGCCGGTGTTCTTCGGCTCCGGCATCAACAACTTCGGCGTGCAGGAGATCCTGCAGGCGCTGCTCGACTGGGCGCCGCCGCCGCAGCCGCGAGTTGCTGGCGTCACTGCGGCCGGAGTCAATGCGGGCGGCGAGCGCCTCGTGATGCCAGCCGAAGCGCCGTTCACCGGTTTCGTGTTCAAGATCCAGGCCAACATGGACCCGAAGCACCGCGACCGCATCGCGTTCTTCCGCATCTGCTCGGGCCGCTACAGCTCCGGCATGAAAGTGAAGCACGTGCGCATGGGGCGCGAGATGAAGCTCGCGAACGCGCTGACTTTCATGGCCAACGAGCGCGTGCTGATGGAAGACGGTGTCGCCGGCGACATCATCGGCATCCACAACCACGGCCAGCTGCACATCGGCGACACGCTGACCGAAGGCGAAAACCTCGGCTACAAGGGCATCCCGTATTTCTCGCCGGAACTCTTCAGCGCCGCGCGCCTGCGCGACCCGCTCAAGTCCAAGCAATTGCAGAAAGGCCTGCAGGAGCTCGGCGAGGAAGGCGCGATCCAGGTGTTCGAGCAGGAAGGCGGCAACATGCTGCTCGGCGCGGTCGGCCAGCTGCAGTTCGAAGTCGTCGCCCAGCGGCTCAAGGACGAGTACAAGGTCGACGCGGTTTTCGAGTCCGCCGACATCCACACCGCGCGCTGGCTGACCTTCCCGGACGAAGTCACGCGCCGCAACTTCGAGCGCGAACAGGGCATGCGCGTCGGCAAGGATGTCGACGGCAACCCGGTGTATCTGGCGACGAGCCGCTACAACCTCGAAGTGACGATGGAAAAGTGGCCGAAAGTCGGCTTCCACGCGACGCGTGAACACGGCGAGAAGCTGAGCTGAAATCCACGGCGCGTCGGAATCGTGCGCGCACCCCGGCTGTCGTCAGCGCCCCGCGGCGAGGCACGCCGCGAGACCCGTCGCGATCTCGCCGGCCATCAGCGCCTGGCGCCGCGGGTCGCGCAGCAGCAGCTCCTCGTCGCGGTGCTTGATGACTCCGGCTTCGAACAGCACCGCCGGCTGCCGCGCGCGGTACAGCACGACCAGGTTGTCGTAGAAATGCACCGCATGTTGCCGGTCGGCGTATTCCCGCTGGCGGCCGTTCTTCTGCGTCGGCACGAAACCCGCCCGCTGCAGCCGCGCCCCGATCGTCACTGCGCACAGCACGCTGCGCCCGAGATCCGGATTGCGCCGCGACACGAACAGCGAATGCCCCGCCCAGCGGTCGCTGTAGCTGTGCGTCTCGCCCTGCCATTCCCAGGATTCGAGCTCCCACTCGCCGACCGAGTCGTGGTGGATCGACAACAGGAACTCCGCATCGGGCACCGCGGCCGGCCGCGCCGCGAGCGACTCGATCGCGCCGTCGCCATTGACGAGGTCCGTTCGCACGTTCAGTCGGGCGAGCGCTTCGGTCACCTGTAGCGCGAGGTCGCGGTTGAACTCGAACTCCGTGCGCCCGCGGGCACTGGTGGCGCCGGGTGCCGCGAGCGTGTGGCCGACGTCGACGGCGACGGAGGGGAGCGCCGGGGCGCTATTAGCGGGGGTGGTGGTTGCGGCGGCAATGACGAGGCCGAGCGCTGAAGAAGGGCGGAGTCTGCTAGTCATCGTTTCAGAGGTGGTTCGGTCCGATCTGGAGGCCGGCGTGAAGTAGGGTTTCGAGTTTCGCTCCATCCGGCGAGCCATTTCGCCTCGAAATCCGTCCGCCGACGTTCCTGGTTGGCAAATTTTCCTTGCTACCACGTTGTCGAGTGATCGGGAAGGTTTGTTGTATAGCAGACGGGGCGAATGGAGACTGGTTTATCGCCAGCGACGGCAGATCTCCGATTTGCTGTACGGCGCATCTTACGGACGCGCACCATCCGATTCATCCCCCTATCCGTCGGGAATGCCTGGATCAAATTCCGAATTCCGGGTTATGCAGCGGCTGGTTCATCCCCCACGCAGGTGGGGAACGCGGCATTGAGCCCGACAAGGACTTCAAGAAGGCAGGTTCATCCGCACGGGCGTGGGGAACACCCCGCATTCAGGGGTGCGCCCTGAATTTCTGACGGTTCATCCCCACGGGCGTGGGGAACACCCTCGACAAAGGCTCTCGCTTGCTCCTCGATGCGGTTCATCCCCACGGGCGTGGGGAACACAGGCCTACCCGCAACCTCTCCTCGTGTGACCACGGTTCATCCCCACGGGCGTGGGGAACACTGATCGTGCAAAGCGCCCGCCGGTAACGGTCCCGGTTCATCCCCACGGGCGTGGGGAACACCCGCATCTGGAACCTCGCCCACCGCCCGCCGTGCGGTTCATCCCCACGGGCGTGGGGAACACGCAAAAATGCAGTACGGGAGTCGTCTTAATATGCGGTTCATCCCCACGGGGGTGGGGAACACTGACCGTTCCAGCCACGCCTCTACTTCAACCTCGGTTCATCCCCACGGGCGTGGGGAACACACGTCCGTTGCGCGCCTCTACCGCAAATCGGGCGGTTCATCCCCACGGGCGTGGGGAACACGATCACGTCATCCGGCAGTACCCCGCTATGCGCGGTTCATCCCCACGGGCGTGGGGAACACCAATCCGTGCCCGAGTAGAAAAAGTGCACGCGCGGTTCATCCCCACGGGCGTGGGGAACACAATGACGAGAGAGATAGCGGTCATCAGCACCGCGGTTCATCCCCACGGGCGTGGGGAACACTTTTTCCATCGGCTCGTGCTGATCGAGGAAATACGGTTCATCCCCACGGGCGTGGGGAACACCCCCGCATGCCCATCCAGGAACAAAACATCGTCGGTTCATCCCCACGGGCGTGGGGAACACGGTAGCCAGTTCGTGCGGAGAGTCCGCCTCCATCGGTTCATCCCCACGGGCGTGGGGAACACCGCGTCTGCCGCTTCGCCCATCGACTCGCCCGCGGTTCATCCCCACGGGCGTGGGGAACACCGCGCCGGCCGCATCCGTGCCGAGCCGGTACGCGGTTCATCCCCACGGGCGTGGGGAACACCCGCCGGCGATCCAGACGGCGTTGTACGCGGGCGGTTCATCCCCACGGGCGTGGGGAACACCGTTCAGGAAAAAGAACATGATTCTGCAAAAACGGTTCATCCCCACGGGCGTGGGGAACACGTTGGCCTCCGCGCGAATCTCGCGGGCGTAGTGCGGTTCATCCCCACGGGCGTGGGGAACACCCTGCAAGAGAGGAGCTACACGCTTCTCCATTCGGTTCATCCCCACGGGCGTGGGGAACACCTGACGGTCGAGGACCAGGCCGAGATCAGTCGCGGTTCATCCCCACGGGCGTGGGGAACACTACAGCGACCTGTCGCCGCTCAAGACCCTCACCGGTTCATCCCCACGGGCGTGGGGAACACCTGCGTCAGGTGCCGATGCAATTCACCGACATCGGTTCATCCCCACGGGCGTGGGGAACACGGTCGGCCCGGCACTCGGCCTCGCCGAAGATGCGGTTCATCCCCACGGGCGTGGGGAACACCTGTCGATGCAGTTGCCGCAGTTGCTCGGCGGCGGTTCATCCCCACGGGCGTGGGGAACACGATGTTGACGTGCTGCAAACGCAACTTGGCGACGGTTCATCCCCACGGGCGTGGGGAACACGCATCCCGAGCAACGCCGAGGCGGTGCCGCCCGGGTTCATCCCCACGGGCGTGGGGAACACCGCCTATGTGGGTTGATTGGAAACAGTGCCACCGGTTCATCCCCACGGGCGTGGGGAACACTGCTGAACGTTGAGTTCGATCACTGCTGCTCTCCGGTTCATCCCCACGGGCGTGGGGAACACCTGCCCTCAATCCACATCGCGCCGGCATCGAGCGGTTCATCCCCACGGGCGTGGGGAACACTCCGCCTCGTAGAGCAGACGGCCGGAGCGCACCGGTTCATCCCCACGGGCGTGGGGAACACTCCGGCTACACAACGTAAGGATCAACAGATGGCGGTTCATCCCCACGGGCGTGGGGAACACGCCCGGGCACGACGAAGGCGATCACCCCGCCTCCGGTTCATCCCCACGGGCGTGGGGAACACCCGCGCCAGTCGCATCGCCTCGCCCACCTGCGCGGTTCATCCCCACGGGCGTGGGGAACACACCCTTCGCCACTCTTCGCCGCGGCGAGATCGGCGGTTCATCCCCACGGGCGTGGGGAACACATGTCGTCCGTCTTCTTGCTGTAGCCGTACGTCGGTTCATCCCCACGGGCGTGGGGAACACGCGACCGATATCCTGCGCGCGATCGGATGGAGCGGTTCATCCCCACGGGCGTGGGGAACACGGTGACACCTGTTTTCAATCAACCCATGGGCGCGGTTCATCCCCACGGGCGTGGGGAACACGTCGAAATCCACAAGGTTCGGGGCGTCGAAATCGGTTCATCCCCACGGGCGTGGGGAACACGCGCCCTCGTCAAAGATGTACGTGCGGTCAGACGGTTCATCCCCACGGGCGTGGGGAACACTGCCTATCGGCCTCATCCACGGTAAGCCCGGCCGGTTCATCCCCACGGGCGTGGGGAACACACGGGCGCGCGTGGCGAGCGCCTGAGAATCACCGGTTCATCCCCACGGGCGTGGGGAACACGGACCAGATACGAATAGCGCGATCAGCAACCCCGGTTCATCCCCACGGGCGTGGGGAACACACGCTTCGGCCGCTTGCTTTGCGCTGATCCGCCGGTTCATCCCCACGGGCGTGGGGAACACACACGAGCCAGATGGGTGGCGTCCACATGGGACGGTTCATCCCCACGGGCGTGGGGAACACATTAGCGGCCTGGGCGACGTTTTCAACTACGGCGGTTCATCCCCACGGGCGTGGGGAACACAGATCGCCGCGCACCGTCATGCCGTCAATGTTCGGTTCATCCCCACGGGCGTGGGGAACACCGAACTCACGCGCACAGTCTTTCGCTTCAACGGCGGTTCATCCCCACGGGCGTGGGGAACACCCATCCGACGATCCTGCCGTGCCACTGGCTGCCGGTTCATCCCCACGGGCGTGGGGAACACGCAACGAAGGGCGATTCCTCGAATCCGAGCCGCGGTTCATCCCCACGGGCGTGGGGAACACAGCGCATAGCCAAAGTCGAACTCCTCCGCGTCCGGTTCATCCCCACGGGCGTGGGGAACACATCCGCAGGACGCCCATCACGCTGAAATCAACCGGTTCATCCCCACGGGCGTGGGGAACACACCTGGATGAGCGTTGTCGGCGTCGCCCAGGACGGTTCATCCCCACGGGCGTGGGGAACACCGCGTCCGCCGCTTCGCCCATCGACTCACCCGCGGTTCATCCCCACGGGCGTGGGGAACACGCAGTTCATTTCCCAAATCACCAGACCGTTTTTCGGTTCATCCCCACGGGCGTGGGGAACACAATCGACGACGCGACCGAACTGCGCGTATTCGCCGGTTCATCCCCACGGGCGTGGGGAACACACGACCAGATCGCCACTCATCGTGCCGCCCGTCGGTTCATCCCCACGGGCGTGGGGAACACACTTCCTCCATCTCCATGAATTTTAATGGGATTTCAGAGTGTTCAAATACTACCGGCTGAATTGCATGCCAAAAAGATATTTTTCGGATTGTTAAGGATCGGGGTTGTCGGCTTCCGGGTGGAAGCTCACCAGCCGCACTCCGTCCCAATCAGCGGGCAGACGCCGGTTGGCACCGAGAGTTTGAAATTCGAACCCTGCTTCGTTGTTTGTATGCCATGCCATCACTGCGTTACCGTCTTCGATACCTTCCTCCACCTGCCCCCAAACGTGCTCCCGCACTTTGCGCGAGTAATTGCCCACGTAGACCCCGGCCCGTATCTCCAGCAGCCATATAGCGAGCCGCCCGCGTAAACGGGGCGGAGCGTTTTCAAGCACGATGACCAGCATCGCCCAGGTTCTCCGGATTCGGAATGGCGGGACCGACAGCGTTTTCGGACGCTTCCGGTCGCGGGATCTCGCCGGCAGCGAGGATTTCCTCGATATCCGGGATGATCCGCTCCAGCAGTTTCGTTTGCCGGAAAATGTCGCGACAGGCGAGGCGTACCGCACGTTCCGGGTTCGGTGGTCCGCTCGCGGCTACTTTGAATGCGGCCGGGACGACGGTTTCAAACTTGTAGATATCTGCAACGTCATAGACGAACGACAGCGGTTTTCCCGTGTGGATGAAGCCCACCGCTGGCGCGTAGCCTGCGGCGAGTACGGCAGCCTCCGTCACGCCATACAGCGCCGCCGTGGCCGATGACAGGCAGCGGTTGGGCAAATCCGACACATCCCAATTCTCCGGGTTGTAGTCGCGTCCCGACCATTTCACACCGAATTTCTGTGCCAGCAACTGATAGGTGCGCCGTACTCGTGCGCCTTCGATACCGCGCAACTGTTCGACGCTTCGTCGCGTCGGTGGCTCCTCGCCGAACCGCACCGCATACATCTTGCGCACGACTTTCAGTCGTAGTGCTTCATCGAGAGCCAGCTTCGCCTGATAGAGCAGTCGGTCTGCCCGCGCGCCGCCGGGCTGGCCGGATGAATAGAGTCGGACGCCGGCTTCACCCACCCACACGAGCAACGTTCCCACCCGCGCCGCCAGCGCTGCCGCCCGATGGGATACCCGTGTGCCCGGCTCCAGCATGATGCAGGCTACCCCGCCCACTGGAATATGCGTGAGCACCGGGCGTACCCGAAGGCCCTGATTGTCGACGACGACGAAGGCACCGTCCACGACGTCGATCTCGCCTTTCTCGACGAATACGACCGACATCCGTTCCTTGATCGGAATGGGTTTGAGGGGCGGGAGCATGGTCAGATTTCTCCAGCGCGGCAAAGTGCTTCGCGCACCAGATCCGCCGGTATTCGATAACCGTACCCGGCCAGTGCGTTGAAAAGCGGTGCGAGGGCGTCAATGTTGCCGGCATGCCGTGCAGCGAGCAGCACGCCGACGGTGCCGACTATCGGGATGCCCAACTGTCGAGCGACCCGGCGTCCTTTGCGTTCGTCGACGAGTGCCGGGCAAGCGCGTTCCTGCGCCAGAACCAACGCCGCCGCTTCGCCTCCGTCGAGCAGATGGTCAGCGGCGAACTGGTCGACGCCTGCCACTGCAACGCACGCAAATAAACCGGATTCGCGAGCGGCGCGGATTGCCTGAGCGCCGGGGCGATGCGGATGGATGGTGCATTCGGCGAATACCTCGTCGGGCACCAACACTTCGTCGAAATGGGTTCGCAGCAACCGGAGTAGATCCAGTCTCGCCAGCGCGATCAGCGGTCCGCTATCGGCGACGACCATGGCGTGCGATCACCGCGAGCTCGTCGTCCAGTTCCTCGGGCGTCTGCTGAACCACCGCGATGCCTGCCGCGCCGGTGCGTTCGATCATCTCCTCGATCGCGAGTCCGGCGAGCTTCGCCGCCTGGCCCAGCGTGAGCGTGCCATCATCGAACAGTTTGATCGCCAGCGACGTGCGCACCCCGCTTTCCAGCAAGGCATCGTCGAAAGGCACTGCGACGAAGACCGGGTTGCCGTGCTTGGTGACAACCGAAAGTTTTCCCGCTTCGGCGCCGCGGATCAACTCCCCGGTGCGCTCGCGCAGGTCGCGGACGGTGAAGGTTTCCATGCGGAGCTCCGATGCGATAATTGTGCTATCAAAAGATAGCACAAAGCTAAGCGCCGACCGGGGCGACGGACAGCATTCCCAGTCCTAACGCCTTGCCGTGACCGACGCCGCCCAGCAGTGCCTTCCGGAGTGCGTCCGTATCGCTGGCCTCAAGGACTCCGTCAAACCGCACGGTCTGAACGGTGATCCTGTTTCCCTTGTTGGGCTGTTTGACGATGAGGCGTTCGCTGCTCCCGCGCACCGCCTCGAGCAGCCGGAAGCCGCAGCGTTCCCCCTGGCGTGCGAGCCAGTCTTGCTGCGTGTCCTCCTGCGACAGTCCGTAACGTTTTCCGGCTCGGGTGACGGTGGGATTGGCCGTGATGCGGAAATGGTAGCGTCGGCCTTGTCGCAGGAGTGCTGTGAGATCCACTTTCTTGTTGGCGTGAAGCCTCGGGGCATATTCACGTTGGGCGAACAGCGCTTGCCAGTCGCCTGGCTCGCTCGACTGCACGAGAACAACTGCGCCTTCCGTGTTGGTCGGACCATTGCCGCACTCGGTCCTCCACAGAAAGCGCCTGGGCGGGGCGTCGGCGAATGGAGAAAATGCGCGGCACAACGTCCGGTGCATCTCGTAGGCGTCGGCCAAGTCGCGTCGTGCCTGGGAGTGGCCGGGGTCAAGGATGAGTTTGGACAAGTACATCGACCACTCCTGAACGGACGAAGCGCGGGCCGAAGCGGCGCGCGGCAAATGGGGCAAGGGGTTGGTCCAGGCGGACAGCGCCTTCCGATGCGTGTTCGATCATCAGTCGAACGCCATAACTGGCGTGCTCACGCTGCGGTTCAGCGATGGCCGGTGCCTGAAGCAGGGCCGTTTCCAGTTCGGATTCTTGCAGGCCGTCGGCAAGCCAGACTGGCTGGCTCGGTGGGAAACTCTTGCGCCCGAGTGATAACGGCCAGGCCGGCGCCCGCAAGGCTCGTTGTATGGATTCGAGCAGGTCGCGATTTGCCCCTTCCAGTCCCACGAGAAATGCCGCATCGGCAAGGTAGTAGCGTGGGCTGACGACGGTGCGGTGGAGGTCGGCTTTCCCGGTGGCGATCATCACGCCGGTGGCCGTCTGGTAGTCCCGCATCAGGATGCCTTCGCGGTCCACCCGCACGCCCATGCGCAATGCGGCGAGATCGTCGATCGCCTCGGACCGGTCGCGGCCCAAAGCGGCGCAAACGAGGCCGAGCACGCCGGACTTGGAGGGTTCGAGTTGGGTGTCGCGTTCGTCGAAGCGGCTTGTGGTGCCCCATGACTGCATCGGGCCGGCCAGCCGCAAGAGCAAGGTCGGCATGGTTCAGACTCCCAGTTGGCTTGCGACCTGCTCCTTCACCCAGGTGGCCAGCGCATCAAGATTGGGTTGCCCCTTTCCTTTTCCGTCAGGCCACATGCCCGAGAGGTCGAGATAGGCCCATGCATCCTGTCCGTCGCCGTAGAAGGCACTGACCTTGTTGTCGTGTTCGGCCAACGCCGCCACCGAAAGTGCGCTGAGCGGAAAATCCTGTTTGGGCCAGACGGGCTTTTCGAACGCATTGGCGAGGTTGATCGGGCTCGTTCGGCGCAGCACGACGCCGACGAAGGCCGGGAGATTGTGCGCGGCGAATGTATTCTGCTTGCCGCTCGGGATGGCGCGTGCCATCGCCTTCGTGAAGGCTTCAAGGCCGGTGAGGGCCAGGGCCGAATCCTGTTGGAGATTGCCCACCAGCTTCGCTGCGTCGACAACGGCGTAACGATAGAAGGTGGCAGAGTTGAATTCCACCTGCCCGATCATGCCGGCACCGGTCTCGTGGGCGGCGCCTTCGTCATCGACGGCGGTGAAGTAGTCGAATTCGCGCTCCACGCGGTGGGTGCTAATAGCATGTGCGACTTGGCATGCAGCGTCTTGATTGGCAGAAGGAAGGTCGGCCAGCATTCGACCAAAAAGCGCGATGTCGACCGCGCGAAGCTTGCTTAGGGAAGCCTTAATTGCGTCCTTGAGTTGGTCCGGAACATCGGTAGGCTTCAACTTCCTTTTCTGCGCCAGGTTTTTAATCGTATCAGCATGATTCCTCACCATTTCCCCGAGCGCCATGATTTCAGCGGGCGAGATAAAGAATAGGTAAGAGAGGAGCGCTTCATCCTCTTTGTCTCCCTCCTCTGCCTTTTCCCCTTTAGGGTTCTTCTTCTTGAGTGCCATGCTGACGATCTCATTTAACTTCGATGGCTCGGAGAGGCCAAGCTCGGCGAGTTCCTCTGCGAGCAGATGTTCGAGATGGCGAGTACGTGTGCCAAGCACTGACGGGCTCACCCCGCCGTTCTTCTTAACCCAAAGGCGAATTTGCCTTTTAAAGCACTGACTACTCACTCGAGCCCGCCGGTGGCCGCCGAAAAGCGCGTCCTTTGGGGCCCCGGTATCGTCACGATTGAGATTGGAGGGCGCGAAGTTCTGGATCAGGTGGAATTCGACAAACAGGGCCATGGTGTCCTCGCTTTATTCGGTAATCGGGCTGGCTTCGGGGAGTGCGTCGTCTTCGGGTTCGCGCTGGGCAAGTGCGCGGTAGAAGTCTCTTGCCCATCGTTGGCGCAGCGCGTCGCGCTGTTCCTGCGCGTAGGGGTTGAGCCAGCGAGCGAGGTCGTCGAGCAGCAGTGCATAATCGAAAGCAATGCCGTCGGCGGCCAGCAGTGACACGGCCTGCCTCAGGTAGTTCGGCAGGTTCTCGGGCTCCGCACCCAGTAGCGCGATGAAGCGCTGCTCGATGCTGTTGCTGTCACGCTTCACCTTCAGGCGCCCGAAGGCCATGGCGAAGCTGCAGGCGGCGCGCTGTTCCGGAGAAAAGGCAAAAAGACCGGCCACCACATAGAGCGCCTTGCGGAAAGGATCCGCCGCGTGGCGCTCGGAGCCGGTAAACCGTTCCACGTAAGGGAAGGCGGGCGGATAAGTGCCCGGGTCGAAGCCCAGGCTGCGCCGCAATGCTGCCAGCGCGCCGCGGTCTCGCTCGACCAGATGGCTCAGGTGCCGCACGAAGTCCTGCGCAAGGCTGGGCGGCTGGGGTGAGGTCGCTGCGGTCACGGGTACACCTCCTCTGCTTGAACGTCGGATTTGACCTTGCCTGCCGGCTCGGTGCTAACGGCTGTTTCCTTGCGTCGCAGTTCCCGCAGCAACAGGCGAAGCTTGAAATGGACTTGCGCTTCGGCCCGAATGGCTTCTGCGGATTGCCCCTGACTTCGATAAGTGGCGTCCCACGCGGCTTGGGCGGAGGCGGCCAGTGTGCCGCGCCATTGGCTGTCGGCTTCGTCGATATCCCCGCTGGCGATTCGGCGCATCAGGTGGGGCAGCGCACGTTCAGCATTCGCGAAATAGACGGCTGGACAGGGGCCGGCATCGAGCACCGCCCGAGCACGTGTGCGCGTGTCCTTGCTGGCCGGATCGGGCATGGTCTCCGCAATCATTTCGGTGGCGATGCCGCGCAAACGGAACCAGGCGTCGTCGGTCGCCTTGAGATGCAACCGCAGTTGCAGCCCTGCGTCGGGGTTGAGCAGCAGGGGCGCGGGCAGGACAAAGCGCTCCGAACGCCAGCGTAGCAATTTGGCCTTGTCGCTGGCCATCCCGGCAACGAGCACCGGCACCTCGGCGTCCCACGTCCCCATCGTCTCATGCAGCGTCGCGGCCCACGCGAGGATGCTGGCGGGAATGGCGTGCTGGCCACTGATGTCCGGCATCAGCGAGGGAAGATCCCGCCATACTGCGCGCCCTTCGGTGAAGGAAACGCGGACCGGGCCGTTCGTTCCGATTCGGTAGCTCGCCATCGGATCCGGGGCATTTGTATCCTCGGCAAGCGCCAGGCCGGCGGCGAAGCGGATGTGCCGGATACCGGCAGCATTGTCGTCCCGAAGGAACAGCACGGCACGCGACTGGCGGGTGTAGCGGTCGCACGGGCCAGTCGCAAGGCGGGAGTCGGCGCTGAGTGCCGCGAGCGACGGCGGCACGCATTCCCACGCTGGAAGATCGAATTCACTGGCACGGCTCGATGGATGAAGCGCCAGGCACAAGGTCTGGTTCAGGGTCTGACCGAGCGGCACAGTCGCCGCCGTATTCGCAAGCGCCCCGGCCTTATCCGAACCGCGAATGACCTTGACGAGGCCACCGGGCGTGAATTGCAGGAAACCCAGCAGGTTGCGAAGAGCCTGCGCAGGCGAAATCGCAATGGGTGCCGCGTCGACCGAATGGTCGAACACCACCGGCGCGTTGCCGTTCGCGCTGTCCAACGTGATCTGGGTCCATGGCTTTGTCTTGTCCCGTGTTTCGTCTGCGTTGGCGAGTGCGGCGACCTGCATGAACGGATGTTCCGGGTGGAACATCCAGAAGCGATCGCGCCACTGCTCCAGATAACCGCTCAAGGCGTCGAGCGGCAAGCCCCTGCGGTACCAGTCAGCCCGGTCCTTGTCCTTCCAGCTGCCCTTGGCTTGAACCAGCGCCCGGTGAGTCATCGCCAGCAACAGGCGATACAACGCAATCAGGTTGGGGGGAGACGTTTCGGTGAGCGTAGTGATGTCGTTGGCACGGTTGAAAAGTTCGAGCAGCCCGACCTCCCGGCGTTCGCCTCCGCTGAATTGGACAGGAATCCAGGGTTCGTCCAGTAGATTGAAGCTGCGTGTCATCGAGTTTCTCCTCGCTCATGGAAGTGCGGGCAGTACGCGTGCAAATCGAAATAGCATAGGCACATGATGCCCTTCAGCCCTTGTCGTAGATCAGTCCCAGCTCAGGGTCGAGCCGCAGCGTGAGGTCGCCCATCGTAGCCAGACCGTCTGTGAAACACAGAGGCTTCAGGTTTCGCAGCAGTGGGTGTTCCGCGAAACAGCGTGGCGATTCGATAGCGCTCAGTTCGGCCACCACGGCCTTGTGGCTCAGTTTGAGCTGACGGGCATAAAGGCCACGCGCCAGAGCGTCACTTGCCGGTTCCTCGGTCGTGAACGGGGTTTCCTGCGGATGCACGCGCCAGCCAGACTCCGATACCCAAACGGGAACCACGGCGATGCTGTCGTCACCGAGTCGCGTGCGATTGCGGATCCCCAAGCCTTCGCCCTCTTCGTTGCCACGCGGCTTGTCGGCGTAGGCTTGCTGGGGTTCGGCATCCGCGTCGAGAGCGGCATGCATCGCATAGAGAAACTCCTGCTGCACCTTGGCACGATGTTCGCCGTAGGCGCTTTCATCGATGCGTTTGCGGTCGGCTTCCGCAAGGTCATCGGGCAGCGGGATGTCGTCGTTGTAGACGCGCTGCACCAGGCGATCGATATCGTGCGGTAGCTGCCACAGTGGCTCGTTGGCCGTCAGCGCCCAGGTGCGGCCGAGAATGTAGGCGTCGTAAACATACTGCCAGGCCGTCTCCTTGAGTTCCGGAAAGCAGCTCGCGATCAGCCCGGCGACCGCCAGTCGTGCCTCGCGGTGCGCGTCGGGGCGTTCCCGTTCGTGCCGGTGCAGGCGCCCGGCGCGCTGAAGCAGGAGGTCGATCGGCGCCAGGTCCGAGACCATGAAATCGAAGTCGATATCGAGGCTCTGTTCCGCGACCTGAGTGGCGATCAGCAGGGCGCGTGTGGGACGCATCCCCTTCCGTCCGAAACACGCCAGCACGTCCCGTTCCCGTCGGCCGCGCTCGTCGGCGGGATAACGAGCATGAAACAGCATCAGCGTGCAGTCGGCGGAAACCTGATCGCGTAACAGCCGATACAGTTGTTGTGCGCGGTCCACGGTATTGACGACGATGGCACCGCAGCCCCCCGAGGCGAGCTGCGCCAGCGCGTGCGCGGCGATCGCTTCGGGCGCTTCCGGGATGCCTTGCACCTGGATCGGGGGCAGGGGCCGGGCGGCGATCGTATCACCGGTGATTCCCCTTGCATCGGCAGCAAGCAGGCGAGGGTAGTCGAGTTCCGGGACATCGGATCGGGGCACCCCCCACGCGGCCAGCAGTTCGAGCTGGCGTTTCCTCGGAAGTGTGGCGCTCATCAGTACAACCGAGCAGTTGAGCGCCTTCAGCCAGCGCAGGAGCGCGGCGATCAGGCCGCTCGTATAGGTGTCGTAGGCGTGGACTTCGTCCAGAACCACGACGCGGTTGGCCAACCCCCACAGGCGTACGAAGTGGTGCTTGACGTTGAGCGTAGCGAACAGCGCCTGATCGATCGTGCCGACGCCATAGGGCGAAATCAGCGCGCGGCGACGTTGGGAGAACCACGCAGAGGAGCTTACGTTGTCGCCCCGCTCACCGTGGATGCCACGCAGGTGCGCGATGCGGTCGTCGAGCATCGCGCCGCCGTGTGCGAGCTGGATATCCAGATGCGTGCCGTCGCCGAATGCGCAGAGGAAACCCAGGGTACGGTCGAACATCGCGTTGCCGGTTGCCTGCGTCGGCAGGGCAACGTAGAGGCCGCGGTGCTGGTTCGCCGCCTGCAGGCGCAGGTGGGCAAGCATGGCGAGCTCGGTCTTGCCTTCCCCCATTGGAGCCTCGACGATCAGCAGCGTCGGCCCTTCGGAATTCGCGAGCAGCGCATCCGCCGTGGTCTGGAGGGGGCGTGCGCGGATTTCGGTATCGGTGCCGATGATGCGTCCGATCAAGCTGTCGGTGTCTCCCGTATCCAGGAGTGGCCGATAACGCGGCCAGCCGATGGTGTCGAGTGCGCTCTCGGCTCGTTGCCGCGCGGCGTCGAAGTGTCCGTTCAGATCCTCGGCACGTTCGCCGAGGGGGAACCACTCGGCATTGGAGCCGAGCCAGTCGGCAACACTGGTTAGCCCCGCAAGCCATTCGACGGTTACGAGCGACAACTCTTCGCACAGCGGTTGTCCGGCTGGCGCGATCGTTTGCCAATAGGCATCAAACAGTTCTCGCCGAGCGCTGGCCCAGGCAGCCGGTTCATATGCGGGACGCGCGCGTTCAATTTCCGGGCGCAGGTAGTTGAAACCGTGGTGCGCACTGATCGACTGCAGCACACCGTTGATCCAAGCCGGATGTTCGACCTTTTCGCTCAGCAGCGTTCGCAGCAGAGCCGATGTCGCGGCCGCATGATCGTGGGGTTCGAGATTGCGCGATGCGAACGGCAAGCCCCCGCTTTCACCGAAATTTCGTCCTTCCGGCCACTTTGCCTGAAAGCCCGTGATCGCCTTGCCGAAGTCATGGAGACCGATGATTGCCGATATCCACAAGACCGCCGAATCAGTGGGCAGGCCGAAGTTGTGTGCCATCCAGTTTCGAGTGCCTGGCGCCTCGCGCTCAAGGATCGCAGTTGCGACTGCCGCGACATCCAGCATGTGGGCGAGCAGGCCGTGTCCGTGCCCTTCACCGCTCTTGGCCCATAGATACCGGCACGCGGTCGATAGGCTCGAAAATGGAATCATTGATTAACTCGCACGAAAGGTCATCGTCAGGATGCAGGTGGATGGGCTCACGGAATGAGCCTGACTCGTCGTGTCGCGCAATATCTCATCGACATTTCATTCACGTCCCCCGCCGTGACCCGCCTCAACCCCTCCGGCCCCAGCACCTCGCAATGCGTCCCGGGCGCGAGGCGGTAGCCGCCGAGTTCGCGGTCCCGCACGATCGGGGTGTTCATCGCGTCGCGCAGGAAGGCGATGTCGCGCTTGAGGGTCGCGGCGGAGATTTCGAGCGCGTTGAGCAGCGTCCGGCAGCTGACGGCGCGCCGCTGGTCGGGCAGCAGCGCAGAGGCGGACGATGCGATCAGTCTGACTCACGGCAACCTCGCGAATGGGGTTGCGCGATCTTGACGATCCTCATGGCATTTGGCGAGGAATTACGTCATTGCTATTTGCATATTTCCGCAAATCACCCTTCCATCTTCCCCAGCCGCCCCGAGATCGACTCCGCGCAGCCGCGCAGTTTCTCGGCCAGCAGGCCGTGCCAGTCCGGGTCGAAGTTGTCCGCGGCGCCCATTGCGGTGATCGTCAGCGCGATGTGGGCGTTGTGGTCGAAGACCGGGGCGCAGAACGCGTTGATGCCGGGGATCGGCTGGCCGACGGCGCGGGCGAGGCGCTGGCGGCGGATTTCTTCGAGCTCGGCGTCGAGCTGTCTTCTCGACAGGCGCAGCGACGGGTCGGCGGCGCGGGCGAGGTGGGCGAGCTCTTCGGCGATCAGCGTTTCGGTCAGGCGCGCCGGCAGGAATGCGGCGAAGACGCGGCCGGTCGCGGAGGTGACGAGGTTCATCACCGTGCCGACGCGCATGTTCACGTGCACTTGGCGGCTGCACTCCTCGATGCTGACGACCGTCGCGCCCTGGTTGCCCCACACCGCGATTGCGACGTTCTGGCCGATCTCGTCGGAGAGCTTCGCGGCTTCCGGCGTCGCGACGCGCAGCGGGTTGAGTCCGTGCAGCGCCGACAGGCCCAGCTGCAGCGAGAACGTGCCGAGCCCGTAACGGCCGGTCAGCGGGTCCTGTTCGATCAGGCCGAGCTTGCCGAAGCTCACCAGGTAGGGGTGGGCCTTGGCCGGCGGCATGCCGGCTTCGCGGGCGAGGTCCTTGAGGATCATCGGCGCGCCGTGGCGCACGAGCGCCTGCAGCAGCGCGCCGCCGACTTCGATCGACTGGATGCCGCGGCGGTCGCCGTTGCGTTCGGCGGGGCGTGTGGCGACCGGCTCGGTCATTTGCTCGTCTTTCACGGTGGTCTCCTGTGCGGCGCGAATCTTAGCAGCGGGGCGGCAAAAACATGCTTTCCGGGGGTGGGTGGATTTAACAATAGCGAATCGATTGACTAATAACAAATCGTCGTCTACGCTTTGTCCATCCCGTCGCACTTCAAGGAGTCCGTTCATGAACACCAAGGTTTTCGCTTCGCAAGCCGACCTGGAAGAGAAGCAGATCAGCTTCGAGCAGCTCTCCGACCACGCCTGGGCCTACACCGCCGAAGGTGATCCGAACACCGGCATCATCGTCGGCGACGACGGCGTGATGATCATCGACGCGACCGCGACGCCGGTGATGGCGCAGGGCGTCATCGCGAAAGTGCGCGAGATCACCGACAAGCCGATCAAGTACGTCGTGCTGACGCATTACCACGCCGTGCGCGTGCTCGGCGCGTCCGGTTACAAGAGCGAAGGGCTCGAGCAGATCATCGCGAGCCGCGACACCTACGACCTGATCGTCGAGCGCGGCCAGCAGGACATGGACTCCGAGATCGGCCGCTTCCCGCGGCTCTTCAACGCGGTCGAGAGCGTGCCGGGGCTGACCTGGCCGACGATCACGTTCACCGGCGAGATGAGCCTGTGGCTGGGCAGCGTCGAAGTGAACATCCGGCAGGTCGGCCGCGGCCACACGAAAGGCGACACCGTGGTGTGGCTGCCGCAGGACAAGGTGCTGTTCTCCGGTGACCTCGTCGAGTTCGACGCCGCGTGCTACACCGGCGACGCGTATCTTGCCGACTGGCCGGCGACGCTCGACCGGCTCGCCGCGTTCGGCGCCGAAAAGCTCGTGCCGGGCCGCGGTCCGGCGCTGAAGAGCCCGGAGCAGGTCGCGCAGGGCATCGCCTATACGAAAGCTTTCGTGACCGCGCTGTACCGCAGCGCGCAGGAAGCGGTCGCGCTGGGCTACGACCTGAAGGCGACGATGGAGCTGACGCGACGGAACATGGACCCGCAGTTCGCCCAGGTCTTCATCTACGAGCACTGCCTGCCGTTCGACGTGACCCGCGCGCACGATGAGGCGTCGGGCATCCGCGATCCGCGCATCTGGACCGCCGAGCGCGACCAGCAGATGTGGCACGCGCTGCAGCAATAATCCGCACCCCCGATCCCGACAGACGAGACAGACGACAGGCCGCCGACCGCCCGCAGAAGGCGGCGCCGGTCGATCAAAAGCAGAAGAGGAGGAGAACCCGTGCTCAGCACGTACAACTATCCGAAGTTCGAATACCGCAGGCCGCCGGAACTTGCCGAGCAGCGCGACGGACGTTATCCGGTCGTCGTCGTCGGCGCGGGCCCGGTGGGCCTCGCCGCGGCGATCGACCTGGCGCTCCAGGGCACGCCGGTCGTGCTGCTCGACAATGACGACACGGTGTCGATCGGCTCGCGTGGCGTGTGCTACGCGAAGCGTGCGCTCGAGATCATGGACCGGCTCGGCTGCGCCGAGGAGATGGTGCAGAAAGGCGTGTCGTGGAACGTCGGGCGCACTTTTTTCCACGAGGAAGAAGTGTTCAACTTCAACCTGTGTCCGCAGCCCGACCACCACCGCCCGGGCATGATCAACCTGCAGCAGTACTACCTCGAGGAATACCTCGTGCGCCGGGCGCAGAGCCTGCCGAACATCGACCTGCGCTGGAAGAGCAACGTCATCGCCGTGGCCGACCAGGGCGACCGCGTCGCGCTGCGCGTCGAAACGCCCGACGGCGCGTACTCGCTCGATGCCGACTGGCTGGTTGTGGCCGACGGCGCGCGCAGCCCGATCCGCCACATGATGGGGCTGGAAGTCGAAGGCAAGATCTTCATGGACCGCTTCCTGATCGCCGACGTCGTCATGAAGGCGGATTATCCGGCGGAACGCTGGTTCTGGTTCGACCCGCCGTTCCACCCGAACCAGTCCGTGCTGCTGCATCGCCAGGCCGACAACGTGTGGCGCATCGACTTCCAGCTCGGTTGGCACGCCGATCCGGAAGAGGAAAAAAAGCCCGAGAACGTGATCCCGCGCATCAAGGCGATGCTCGCAGCGAAGGGAAATGAGGAGCGCGAGTTCGAGCTCGAATGGGTCAGCGTGTATACCTTCCAGTGCCGCCGCATGCACGAGTTCCGCCACGGCCGGCTGCTGTTCACCGGGGACGCCGCGCACCAGGTGTCGCCGTTCGGCGCGCGCGGGGCGAACTCGGGCATCCAGGACGCGGACAATCTGGTGTGGAAGCTCAAGCTCGTGCTCGACGGCAAGGCGCCGCAGACGCTGCTCGACACGTATTCGGAAGAGCGCGTGTTCGCTGCCGACGAGAACCTGATGAATTCGACGCGCTCGACCGATTTCATCACGCCGAAGAGCGCGGTCAGCAAGACGTTCCGCAACGCCGTGCTGGGTCTGGCGAAGGACTTCCCGTTCGCGCGCGCGCTGGTCAATTCCGGCCGCCTGTCGGTGCCCAGTTTCCTCACCGAGTCGCGCCTCAACACCCCGGATGCCGATGTCTTCGCCGGCGTCATGGTGCCGGGAGCGCCGCTCGACGATGCGCCGTGCGAGACGGCGGGCGGCGAACAGTGGCTGCTGCAGGCCATCGGCAACCGCTTCCAGCTGCTCTACCATGTGCCGGACGCAGCCGACCTCACCCCCGCGGACGCGGCGGCCCTGGCTGCGCTGGCCGACGCGCCGGTTCCGGTCGAAGCTCTCGTCGTCGCCGAGCGCGGCACCGCCCCGGGCGGCTTGAAGACGCTGATCGACAGCCGCGGGCGCATCCGCGAGCGCTACGATCTGCAGCCGGCCACGACCTACCTCGTGCGGCCCGACCAGCACGTCGCGGCACGCTGGCGCAGGTTCGACGCCGGCCTCGTCCGCGCTGCGCTCGACCGCGCGACCTGCAACGCCTGAAGGAGCGAAACATGAGCCTCAACACCGATTCGAATTTCTTCACTCCCGGCAAGCGCTATTTCCGGGCGTTCAGCCCCGGCGACGACTTCTACGAGGTGCTGATCGAGACGCACCGCGACCTGAGCGCCGAGCAGAGCGCGATCGTCAATGCGCGCCTGATCCTGCTGCTCGCGAACCATATCGGCGACATCTCGGTGCTGCGCGAGGCGATGGCAATCGCCCGCGACGGCGCGTGATGCGCGCAACGGGAGTGAGTTGGCATCGAATGCATCCCGTTCGCCCTGACATCAAACGCATCCCGTTCGCCCTGAGCCCTTCGACTTCGCTCAGGACAGGTGTCGAAGGGTGGTGGCGGGGCTTCGACAGGCTCAGCCCGAACGGTATTTGATTGCCGGCTATTCATTGGAGACGAACAATGCTGATCAAGAAGATCCACCACGTCGCGTACCGCTGTCGCGATGCGAAGGAAACCGTCGAGTGGTACGAAAAGCACCTCGGCATGAAGCTCGTGCTCGCGATCGCCGAGGACGAAGTGCCGTCGACGAAAGCGCCGGATCCGTACATGCACATCTTCCTCGACGCCGGCCAGGGCAACGTGCTGGCGTTCTTCGAGCTGCCGAGCAAGCCGCCGATGGACCGCGATCGCAACACGCCGGACTGGGTGCAGCATCTGGCGATGGAAGTCGGCTCGGTCGAAGAGCTGCTCGCGGCGAAGGCACGCCTCGAAGCGGCCGGCATTGAAGTCGTCGGCCCGACCGATCACACGATCTTCAAGTCGATCTACTTCTTCGATCCGAGCGGCCACCGGCTCGAACTCGCTGCGAACACCGCCACGCCGGAAATGCTGCAGAAGCTCGACGCGGTCAAACGGGACATGATCGAGGAATGGTCACGGACGAAGCGGGCGCCGCAGCACGCGCGCTGGATGCACGACGGCAGCATGAACCGGGAAGGGGGCGCACGATGAAGCTCGCGACGCTCAAGCGCGGCGGACGCGACGGCACGCTGGTCGTCGTCAGCCGTGACCTCACACGCTGCCAACCCGTCGCGGCCATCGCGAAGACGCTGCAGGCGGCGCTCGACGACTGGGACGCCGTCGTCGACGACCTCGAGCTGGTCTACGACATGCTCAATCACGGGCGCACCGGGAAATTCAACCGCCATGTGCTCCCGTTCGACCCGGCGCAGTGCCATTCGCCGCTGCCGCGCGCGTACCAGTGGGCGGATGGTTCGGCGTACATCAACCACGTCGAGCTCGTGCGTCGCGCCCGCGGCGCGGAGCTGCCCGAGTCGTTCCAGACCGATCCGCTGATGTACCAGGGCGGCTCGGACAGCTTCATCGGTCCGCGCGACGACATCGTCGCGGCGAGCGAAGACTGGGGCATCGACTTCGAGGCCGAAGTCGCGGTCGTCACCGGCGACGTGCCCTTGGGCGCCTCGGCCGACGAATGTGCGCTGAAGATCCGCCTGCTGATGCTCGTCAATGACGTTTCGCTGCGCAACCTGATTCCGGCCGAGCTCGCGAAAGGCTTCGGTTTCTTCCAGTCGAAGCCGGCGTCGGCATTCTCGCCGGTCGCGGTCACGCCGGACGAGCTCGACATGGCGTGGCACGACGGGCGCCTGCATCTGCCGCTGCGCGTGACGCACAACGGCCAGCTGTTCGGCTGCCCGAACGCCGGCGTCGACATGACGTTCAGCTTTCCGCAGCTGATCGCCCATGTCGCGAAGACGCGCGAACTCGAAGCCGGATCGATTATCGGTTCGGGCACCGTGTCGAACCGGCAGGGCGGGCTGCACGGTTCGAGCATCGAAAATGGCGGCGTCGGCTATTGCTGCCTCGCCGAAGTGCGCACTTACGAGACGATCGAAGCCGGCGCGCCGAAGACGCCGTTCATGCGTTTCGGCGATCGCATCCGGATCGAGATGCTGACCGCCCGCGGCGAAGACGTGTTCGGCGCGATCGAGCAGACGGTCGTGCCGCTCGCGCGCTGACGCTCAGACGCCCCAGACGACCGGGACGCCGTCCTTCAGCGACGATTGCAGCATGTCGAGCAGCGGCCACGCGCGCTGGGCGAGGCCGACCGGCGCGCCCATGCCGGTCTTGCCCGCGGCGGCGGCGGCCTCCTGTTCTTCCTCGGTTTCCTCGTCATGCGCGTCCTGCCGCGCCTTGTCCTCGTCGATCGCGGCGCGCAGCCGTTCGATCGCGCCCGGGAGTTGTTCGACGGTGACGATGCCTTTCACGTCTTCCGGGTCCTTGCCGACGATCGCGATCAGCTTCTTCGCGACGTCGGCGAACATGATGACGGGGGCGGCGGCGTCCGATTTGAATGTGTATAGCATCGCGGATCTCCTCAAAGTCCCTTCACTGCGTATATCCCCGGCGCGTTGCGCCAGTAGCCCTTGTAGTCCATGCCGCAGCCGAACAGGAAACGGTCGGCGACGTCGATCCCGGTGAAATCCGCCCGCATCCCCGGGTAAGCCTTGCGGTCGTGCACCTTGTGCGCGAGCACTGCGGCGCGCACTTCCTTCGCCCCTTCGGCGCCCAGGTACTCCAGGATCGCGTGCAGCGTGTGGCCTTCGTCGAGGATGTCGTCGAGCACCAGCACGGTGCGCCCGCGTAGGTCGGACGTCGGGCGCACGCGCCAGTCGAGCTGCGTGCCTTTCAGCGCATGGCCGTAGCGCGTCGCGTGCAGGTAGCCGACTTCGAGCGGGAAAGGCAGCCGCGGCAGGATGCGCCCGGCGAGGATCAGCCCTCCGTTCATCACCGTGTAGACCATCGGATTGCTGCCGGACAGCTGCGCGGTGATTTCCGCCGCCATGCGCGCGAGCGCAACATCGACCGCGGCCGCGTCGGCGAGGCAATCGGCCTCCTCGCGGGCGCGGATGATTTCGTCCATATCGACCGGCATTGCAGCAGCCTCCTGAAACACTGACATTGCGAAAACGTCGGATCGGCCATTCTACCGGGCAGTGCGCGGGGCTTCCCGGTTCAGTGCGGGGCGGCGGACGACCCCTGGCGGAGGAACCGGTCTGCTATGTGAGGCTGCAGCCGGCACCGGAAGTTTCGCCGGCGGGGGCCGAAATCGCTACAAACGGGCGGCGCGCCATCGGTCGAACGCCCCGAGCGCGGGGGCGAACCGCTGGCCGAGCTTCCTGAAAACGATCCAGCCGAGCCACGCCCGGCGCGCTACACGCAACGTCGCGCGCGGCTTGACGAGCGCCACGATCAGCACCACGGAAGACAGCAGCGGGACGTGCTCGCGCGCCCAGCGCACCTGGTCGCGCGCGCGGTCGACGAGGGCGAGCGCGGACTCGATGCCGCGCAGGTGCCCGAGCATTTGCGTGCGCTGCTGGTCGGCCCGGATCTGCAGCCGCTGCTTCTTCAGTGCCAGTTCGACGAGCCTCGGGTTCATTCCCTGTGCCGCACGGCTTCGCGATCGCGCGCGAGTTCAGCGAGGCTCGCCGCGAACAGTCGGGTGCCGCGCCGCAGATCGGCGGCGGCGTTGGAGGCGGTGAACAAGCCCGCGCCGAACAGCGCCGCAGTGCCGAGCCCGAGAGCGAGGAGGCGATGCTCTTCCCAGAACAGGACGGTGAGGAAAATCGCCAGGAACACGACGCCGAATCCGACCAGCACCGCAGTGAGCACGATGTTCAGCAGCAGGCCAGCGAGGCGCAGCTTTTCTTCCTGCACCTCGACGACGAGCAGTTCGAGCCGCGACTGGACGATCCCCAGCCCCGAATCCATGAGGCCGCGCAGGCTGGCGGCCAGACGCGGCCTCGAATCGTTCGCCATCGCGTATCAGCGACGCCCGGAACCGGCCAGCAGGCCGAGCAGGAACGCGACGCCGGCGGCGACGCCGACCGATTGCCAGGGATTCTTGTGAACGTAGTCGTCGGTCGCATAGGCGACTTTCTTCGTCTGTTCGCGCACTGCGGACTCCGCATCCGCGATGCGGTCCTTGGCCGTGACAAGGCGATCGCCGAGCCGAGTGCGCACATCGGTGAGCTTGTCGCCTGCCTGGCCGGCAGTCAGTCTCAGCAGTTCCTCGGCATCCGCGACCACCACCTTGAAGTCTGCGACGAGCTTGTCGCGGGACACCGTATCGGTTGTGTTGAGCATGTTGTTATCCCCTTCTCAGGTCATGACATCCGCGCGGACGCGCGAGCTGAGTACACGCTAGCGCCATTCCCAAGTGAAGGCAAATCATGAGTGAAACGATGCATTCGGGGCCTGCACGAACAGGGGCGAGAGGTCGCCGCAAAACCGCATGTCCTTGTTGGGAGTCGTCACGGGCTGTGGTTGTGATCGATCATCAGCGGTGCGTGATCGAAAAAAACGCCGCGCCTTGAACGTCGTCGCATCGTCCCCGCGACTGGCGATGTCCGGCGTCGCGGTTTGGTAGTCACCGCGATGAAATATCGGAATGCACCTGTCGGCGAGTGCCGGGAGACGACCCCATGTAGCCATCGGCATCGCTGCGAAGCGGCAGCCCAAGGCGTCCGGAGGCCCGGAAACCCGATTCTTGCCAAATTTTGCCAAGTCACCTAGGCTGAAGCCATGAGCACGATGAACATTTCCTTGCCCGACAGTCTGAAGGCCTTCGTGGACGCGCAGGTCAGCGAGCGTGGCTACGGCACCAGCAGCGAGTACGTGCGCGAATTGATCCGCAAGGATCAGGACCGCCAGCGGTTGCGTGGCTTGCTGCTGGCGGGCGCAGCCTCTGCACCAGCATCGCCAGCCGATGTCGCGTACTTCGAACGACTGCGTGAGCGGGTACGCAAGGCTGCCAAGCCTGTTTCTCGCGGGTGAAGATCAAACCGGTGGTTCCGCGGGAGCACGCCAACGAAGACGTCGACGACGCGGTCGCCTACTACCTGGAAGAGGGCGCCGCGTCGGTCGCACTCGATTTCATCGACGCATTGGAACAGGCCTATACCCATATCGGTCGCCATCCCGGCACGGGCTCGCCTCGCTACGGGCATGAATTGGGCCTTCCTGGTCTGCGCTCTTGGGCGCTGTCTCGCTACCCCTACCTCGTCTTCTATGTCGAACGGCCAGATCACATTGATGTCTGGCGTGTGCTGCATGGCCAGCGCGATATTCCCGCCTGGATGCAAGACCCGGAAGCCTTCGCCTGACGCCCCCGCCCGGCATTCCGCGAGCCAGTAATGGCTCTCCGCTTGCGCCCGCTTCCAGTGCTCGCTTCCAATGCTCGCTTCCAATGCTCGCTTCCGGCCCGTCTCCCGCCAATACCCTCGAAGCCCCTCGCAAGCCGTCAGAAGCCGAAATCGTAATCGACAGCCAGTGGCGCATGGTCGCTGAAGCGCTCCGCTTTGTAGACCGCGGCCGACTTCGCAGTCGCGGCGATGCCCGGCGTTGCGATCTGGTAGTCGAGGCGCCAGCCGACGTTCTTCGCCCACGCCTGGCCCCGGTTCGACCACCACGTGTAGCCTTCGCCGCCGGCGTCGGGATACAGCCGGCGATAGACGTCGACCCACGCCTGTTCCTCGAGCACGCGGCTGAACCAGGCGCGCTCCTCGGGGAGGAAACCGGAATTCTTCTGGTTCGATTTCCAGTTCTTCAGGTCGATCTCCCGGTGCGCGATGTTCCAGTCGCCGCAGACGATGATCTCGCGGCCGCACGCGCGCAGCGTCGCCAGATGCGGCAGGAAGCGCTCCATGAAGCCGAACTTGATCTGCTGCCGCTCCTCGGAGCTGGAGCCGGACGGCAGGTACAGCGACACGACCGACAGCGGGCCGAAATCGAGCTGCAGGAAGCGGCCTTCGGCGTCGATGTCGGCGATGCCGAGTCCCTCGACGACGCGGTCGGGCGATCGCCGTGCGTACAGCCCGACGCCGCTGTAGCCTTTCTTTTCAGCGTGATGGAAGTGGCCGGTGTAGCCGTTGGGGGTGCGCACCGCGCCGGTGAGGTCGCCCGCCTGCGCCTTGAGTTCCTGCACGCAGACGACATCGGCGTCTTGCGTGGCGAGCCAGTCGAGAAAGCCCTTGCCGACTGCCGAGCGGACGCCGTTGAGGTTGAGGGTGATGACGCGTAACATTCTGCCGGATAAGCTCAAAGTGGAAGCAAAACGTGGATTTTAGCCGGGATTTCATTGCATTGGCCTGCGCCAAAGGGGTGCTGCGCTTCGGTTCGTTCGTGACCAAGGCCGGGCGCAATTCGCCGTATTTCTTCAACGCCGGCCTGTTCGACGACGGGGCGTCGTTCCGCGAGCTGTGCGGCTTCTACGCGCGGGCGATCCAAGCTGCCGGAGTGCCGTGCGACATGCTGTTCGGCCCGGCATACAAAGGCATTCCACTCGTCGCCGGCGTCGCGATCCGGCTCGCCGAACAGGGCGTCAATATGCCTTTCGCGTTCAACCGCAAGGAAGCGAAGGACCACGGCGAAGGCGGCACGCTGGTCGGCGCGCCGCTCGCGGGCCGCGTGCTGATCCTCGACGACGTGATCTCCGCCGGCACGTCGGTGCGCGAGTCGGTCGAACTGATCCGCGCCGGCGGCGCCGTCCCGGCCGGTGTCGTGATCGCGCTGGACCGCATGGAGCGCGGCAAGGGCGCCGAGTCGGCGGTCGAGGAAGTGCGCGCGAGCTTCGATATTCCGGTGATCGCCGTGGCGACGCTCGACGACCTCATCGGCTACCTCGGCGACAGCCCGGAACTCGCCGCGAATCTGGACGCGGTGCAGGCCTATCGCGACACGTATGGCATTTGTTCGCCGCGCTGAGCTGCTGTGCGCAGTGCTTTTGGCGCTGCCGCCCGCGGTCGCTGCGCAGAGCGAGCGCACGATCTACTGCTGCGAGGACGCGAACGGCAGGCCGGTGTGCGGCGATGTGCTGCCGACCGTCTGCTACGGCCGCGCCTACCGTGAAATCAGTCCGCAGGGCACGGTGCGCCGTCACGTCGCGGCGCCGCTGACGAGCCGCGAGATCGCGCAGCGCAATGCCGAGATGCAGCGCCGCAAGGACGAAGAGGCGCGCCTGCTCAAGCAGCGGCGGCTCGACCAGGCGCTGCTCGAGACATACACGAGCCTCGAGGACATCGATAACCGCCAGGACCGCGAGATCGCGGACATTCGCCGCGAGATCGAAGCGGCGCGTGCCCGCGAAACCGAGCTGCTGGTCGAGCGCAGGCGCCTTGCCGAAGAGGCTGCGGCTTACCGCGGCAAGGATCTGCCGCGCAATATCGCGGTCGCACAGCAGAGCGTCGACGGCGAACTCGCGGCGCAGAAAAGCATCATCGATGCGAAAATCCGCGAAACCGAGGCCGTACAGGCGCGTTTCGCCGCCGACCGGCGCCGCTACGCCGAGCTGATCGCGGCCGGAGAAGGGCGCCGCTGAACGTTCTCCGCCGGGGGCCGGACGCGGCGTCCGTTGCGCGCCGGCCTTGCGGCGTGCGCGATGTCAGGTGACGGTTTTGAGGGAAACTCATGAGCGAGCCCGTTGAAAAGGTGGTCCGTGCGGCCTGCCCGCACGATTGTCCCGATACCTGCGCGATGGAAGTGACCGTCGCCGACGGCCGGGCGGTGAAGATCCGCGGCGCCGCCGAGCTGCCGTTCACGAACGGCGCGCTGTGCCCGAAAGTCGCGCGCTACCTCGAGCGGGTGTATTCGGAGCAGCGCCTGCTGCACCCGATGAAGCGCATCGGGCGCAAAGGCGAAGGCCGCTTCGAGCGCATCGGCTGGGACGAGGCGCTCGACACGATCGCCGCGAAGTTCGGCGCGATCGCCGCCGACGATGCGCGCGGCATCCTGCCGTACAGCTATGGCGGCACGCTCGGCTTCGTGCAGGGCGGCAGCATGGATTTCCGCTTCTTCCATCGCCTCGGCGCGTCGCTGCTCGATCGCACGATCTGTTCGTCGGCGGGCGTCGCCGGCTGGAAGGCGACGGTCGGAGCCATGGTCGGCACGGACCCGGAAGCGCTCGTCGACGCGAAGCTGATCCTGATCTGGGGCGCGAACCCGGTGGTGTCGAACCTGCACGGCTGGCGCTATCTGCAGGAGGCGAAGCGACGCGGCGCGAAGCTCGTCTGCATCGACCCGCGGCGCACGCAGACTGCCGAGAAATGCGACGAGCATCTCGCGCCGTGGCCCGGCACCGACGGAGCGCTCGCGCTGGCGATGATGCAGGTGCTGATCGAGGACGACCTGATCGACCGCAACTACATCGCGGCGCATACGCTCGGCTTCGACGCGCTCGCCGAACGCGTGAAACCTTGCACGCCGGAATGGGCGGCGCCGCTGACCGGCCTTTCGGCGGAGGCGATCCGCAGCCTCGCGCGCGAGTACGGCAGCGTCAAGCCGGCCGCGATCCGCCTCAATTACGGGCTCAACCGCTGCGGCGGCGGCGGCATGGCGATCCGCAACGTCGCGTGCCTGCCCGCGCTGACCGGCGCATGGCGCCATCCCGCGGGCGGCGCGGTGCTGTCGACGTCCGGCAATTTCCCGGTCGACCAGCACGCGCTCGAGCGGCCGGACCTGTACCCGCACGAGCCGGGCCGTCCGCCGCGCACGATCAACATGGCGACGATCGGCGATGCGCTGCTCACCGCGGACGACCCGCCGATCCGCGCGATCTACGTCTACAACTCGAATCCGCTCGCGGTCGCACCGGACAACCGCAGGGTGCGCGAAGGGTTCGCCCGCGAGGACCTGTTCTGCGTCGTGCATGAACTTTTCCAGACCGACACTGCCGATTACGCCGACATCCTGCTGCCGGCGACGAGCCAGCTCGAGCACCGCGACCTGCACAAGTCCTACGGCCACCTGTACGTGGTGGACAACCAGCCGGCGATCGCGCCGCTCGGCGAGGCGAAGCCGAACAGCGAAGTGTTCCGCCTGCTTGCCGCGCGGCTCGGCTTCACCGATCCGGCGCTCGCCGAGTCCGACGACGAGATCGCCGCAGCGGCGTTCACGCGCCGCGACAACCGCGTCTACGGGCTCGAGCGCGGCCTTGCCGGGCAGGGCTGGGCGCACCTGAACCTGCCGCGGCCGTTCGCGCCATTCGCGAAAGGCGATTTCCTCACGCCGTCGGGCAAGTGTGAATTTTTCTCCGCCAGCCTCGCCCGCCAAGGGCACGATCCGCTGCCGGCGTGGGTGCCGCCGCACGAGTCGCCGGCCAGCAACCCGGCGCTCGCGGCGCGCTATCCGCTGGCGCTGATTTCGCCGCCGGCGCGCAATTTCCTCAACACCAGCTTCGCGAATCTGCCGCGCTTCATTGGCGAGGAACGCGGTCCGTCGCTCGAGATCCACCCTGCCGATGCGGCGGCGCGCGGCATCGTCGAAGGCGAGCGGCTGCGCATCTTCAACGACCGCGGCGCCTTCCACGCCCGCGCGGTGCCGACCGATCGCGTGCGACCCGGCCTCGTCGTTGCACCGTCGGTGTGGTGGCGCAAGCTGTCCGGCGATGGCGAAAACGTGAACGCGGTGACATCAAAGGCGCTGACCGACATGGGCGGCGGCCCGACGTTCTACGACTGTCTCGTCGAGGTCGCGAAGGAGGCGCACGATGACTGAGACGCACGTTCTCGATGCTGTCGCGCGGTTGGTCGCCGATGCGCCCCGCATCCTGTTCATCACCGGCGCCGGCATTTCGGCCGATTCGGGCCTGCCGACCTATCGCGGCATCGGCGGGCTCTACCACGAGCGCCTGACCGACGACGGGCTGACGATCGAAGAGGCGCTGTCGGGCGAGATGATGGAGGCGCGCCCCGAAGTCGCATGGAAGTACATCGCGGAGATCGAAGCCAATTGCCGCGGCGCCGCGCCGAACATCGCGCACCGCATCATCGCCGCGCTGGAGCACGAGCACCCCGGCGTGTGGGTGCTGACGCAGAACGTCGATGGCCTGCACCGCGCGGCCGGATCGCGCAACCTCATCGAGATCCACGGCAGCGTGCATCGCCTGCGCTGCACGGAATGCAAGCACGCGCGCTCGGTGCCCGACTATTCCGGGCTGCGGATTCCACCTGCCTGCCCGGCGTGTGGCGGCGTGCTGCGGCCGGACGTCGTGCTGTTCGGCGAAATGCTGCCGGAAACCGGCCTGAAGCGCCTCGCGGCGCTGCTCGACGACGGCGTCGACCTCGTCGTGTCGATCGGCACGACCAGCGTCTTCCCGTACATCTCGGGGCCGATCTGGTGGGCCGATCAGGTCGGCGTGCCGAGCGTCGAGATCAACCCGGGCGAAACCGGAGTCAGCGAAATCGTCACGCACCGCCTGCGCCTGCGCGCCGCCGAGGCAATGCCGGAACTGTGGCGCCGCCTGCATCCGGAGCGGCCGCTCGAGGACTGAGTCTGAACGGTTGTAAGAGCTGACCTCCTGCACGCGCTGTGGTCGCTGCCGTCGGAGGGCAGCGACCACTCGGCGCGCTGGAAGGGCGTCAAGACCGCCTTCGCCAAGACGCTATCGGAGCACGCAGCGCTGTCCGCGGTGCGCGCCGCCAGGGCGAACGGGGCAGCTGGCAACGGCGCTTCCGGAGACATGCGGCCCGCGACGAACGGGACTGTGCCCGCGTGCGCGAGAGGCCGGCATCGCGGAAGACGCGCGGAACTTCGCTCCCTGTCCACAGTCCTTCTTGCGGCACCGCAGCATTTACGCAACACGTACGCAGGAAGAATAAATACATGACGGACAACAGCGCCCCCGTGGAACCAGCGAACTCGCACTGCGGGGCGGCGCCGCTGGCGGGGTCAGGTGGGAGGCGCTCCGCGCAATCCTCGAGCCCGATCGTGACCCCAGCGCAACCCGGCTCGCTGCAGATCGAACGGCCCCACGCCCTCGCGGCCAAAGAGGTCCTCGTCCGACTGTCCGCCGACCGCGACGGCCTGTCCTCGGCCGAAGCCGGGCGCCGCCTCGCCGAGATCGGCCCCAACCGACTGCCCACCCCACCCAGGGACGGGCTGCTGAAGCGCTTCTTCAAGCACTTCCATGACATTCTCATCTACCTACTGATCGCCGCCGCGCTCATCACCGCCCTGCTCGGGCACTGGATCGACACCGGCGTGATCCTCGGCGTGGTGGTCATCAACGCCATCATCGGCTTCATCCAGGAAGGCAAGGCCGAAGAGGCGCTCGAAGGCATCCGCAAGATGCTGTCGGTGCATGCCCATGCGCGGCGCGACGGCCAGTGGTGTGAGGTCGAGGCCGACGGCCTCGTGCCGGGTGACATCGTGCGCCTGCGCTCGGGCGACCGGGTTCCTGCCGACCTGCGCCTGATCGAAACCACCAACCTGCGCATCGAGGAGTCCGCCCTGACCGGCGAGTCGGTGCCGGCAGACAAGAACGCCGAGCCGGCCGAAGCCGATGCCGGTGTCGGCGACCGCTTCGGCATGGCGTATTCCGGCACGATGGTCGCCGCCGGCCGCGCCATCGGCGTAGTCACCGCGACCGGGCCTCACACGGAGCTTGGCCGCATCAACCGCATGATCGCCGAAGTGCAGACCCTGCAGACGCCGCTCACCCGGCAGATGGCGCAGTTCAGCAAGATCCTGGCGGTGGTCATCGTCGCCCTCGCGGCGCTGATGCTGGCAGTCGGCGTCGTGCTGCACGATTTCCCGCTCGCCGAGGTCTTCCTCGCCGCGATCGGCTTCGCGGTCGCAGCCATCCCCGAGGGCCTGCCCGCCATCCTCACCATCACGCTCGCGCTCGGCGTGCAGCGCATGGCACAGCGCAATGCGATCACGCGCAAGCTCACCGCAGTCGAAACCCTGGGCTCGGTGACCGTGATCTGCTCGGACAAGACCGGCACGCTGACCAGAAACGAGATGACTGCGCGCCACGTCATCACCCGCGGCGGCTTCTACGAAGTCAGCGGCACCGGCTACCGGCCCGAGGGCGACATCACACTCGACGGCAAGGCCGCCCGCCTGGAACACCACTGCCATCTGCGCGCGGTGATCGAGGTCGTCGCGGTCGCCAACGATACACATGTCGCCGAGGAAGACGGCCAGTGGAAGGTCACCGGCGAACCCACCGAGGGAGCGCTGCGCACCCTGGCATACAAGGCGGGCTTCAACGCCGACGCCCACGAGCGCCACGCCAGCATCCCCTTCGAGTCGGCGAACAAGTTCATGGCCACCCTCAACACCGTCCCCGGTGGGGCGCGCCGCATCCTGCTCAAGGGCGCCCCCGATCGGCTGCTCGACCGCTGTCACAAGGAACTCGGCGCAAGCGGTGAACTCGAGCCGCTCGACCGTGTTTTCTGGGAAATGCACATCGATGCGCTGAGCGCCGAGGGCTTGCGCGTGCTCGCTGCGGCGGCGCGCGAAGTCCCCGATACCAAGAGCGAACTCGCGTGCGCCGACCTCGATGAGGAAATGGTCTTCATCGGCCTCATCGGTATCATCGACCCGCCTCGCCCGGAGGCCATCGCCGCGATCAAGTCCTGCCACGAGGCCGGCATCCGCGTGAAGATGATCACCGGCGACCATTCCGGCACTGCACGCGCGATCGGCATCGAGATGGGCCTGGGCAAGGCCGACACGCTGAAAGTGATCTCGGGTGCCGAAATCGAGGCCGCCTCGGAGGAGGAGCTCCAGCAGATCGCCCACGACTGCGACATCTTCGCCCGCACCAGCCCCGAGCATAAGCTGCGCCTGGTAAAGGCACTGCAGGCGCGTGGCGAGGTGGTGGCGATGACCGGCGACGGGGTCAACGACGCCCCTGCTCTCAAGCGCGCCGACGTCGGCGTGGCGATGGGCATCAAGGGTACCGAGGCCACCAAGGAAGCTGCCGAGATCGTACTGGCCGACGACAACTTCTCGTCGATCGAGCGTGCCGTCGAGGAAGGCCGCACCATCTACGACAACCTGAAAAAGGCGATCCTCTTCATCCTGCCCACCAACGGCGCGCAAGGCCTGGTGATGCTGACCGCGGTGGTGTTCGGCCTCACCCTGCCGCTGGCGCCGGTGCAGATCCTGTGGGTGAACATGGTGGTGGCGATCACCTTGGCGCTGGCGCTGGCCTTCGAACCGGCCGAGCCGGGCGTCATGCAGCGCCCGCCGCGCAAGCCAGGCGCACCGATCATGGGCAGCGCCATGCTGTGGCGCGTAGCGAACGTGTCGCTGCTGATCGGCGGCGCCACCATCGCCATGTTCGAAGTCGAACTGGCGCTGGGCATGGAACTCGGTGTGGCGCGAACGATGGCGGTCAATACCTTGGTGATCGCGCAGGCGTTCTATCTCTTCAACGCCCGTTTCCTGATCGAATCCAGCTTGCGCAGGGAGCTGATCTTCACCAACCGCGCCGCCCTCATCGCAGTAGGCGTGCTGATAGTGCTGCAACTGGGCTTCGTCTATCTGCCACTCATGAACACCTGGTTCGGCACCTCACCGCTCGCCCTGCGTCACTGGCTCGCGCCGCTCGGCATCGGCGTCGCCGTGTTCCTGCTCATCGAGGCCGAAAAGGCCTGGGGACGGCGGCGCCGCGCCACGGCCTGAGCCACGACCCGAGCCTCAACCGGAAACCGCCGTCCAGCCCAGGCTCAGCCAGGCGCCGGCAACGCCGGGCACACCAAATAGCAATACGGTCCCCTGCATGGACCCCTTCGCGGCCAGAGCGCCTGTTGCCTTCGGCCCTGGCGACCGCTTCACTTGGCGATCCCTTGGAACACGGCCAGGCAATGCTCGACTTCCACCATCGCATCCGCACCAATGCAGCCGAAGGTTTGCCTCATCTTGACGGGTTTCACGGTCATGGCCTTGTCCGCCATCACCTGCGAAGGCTTCGGTTGTGTGTAATGGGATGCCCCTGGCCAGGGCTGGCGTGGCTGCTACATTGGAAAGCGGGTGCTTTCGATACCCACAAGGAGGAAGACATGAAGACCCTGGTCCGCCACGCCCTTTCCGCCAGTTTTTTCACCAGCCTCGGCCTGGCTGCCGCCGCCTTCGCGCAGGACGCGACGGTGACGATCAGTTCGCCGGCCGACGGCGCCAAGCTCGCCGCGACGGCGCCGATCGAGATCGCCTACGATGTGGCGCCGGGGCCGCGCGGCGACCACACCCACCTCTATGTGGACGGCAACGAGGCGGCGGTGCTGCGTCAGCTGAAGGGCAGCCACAAGCTGGAGCCGCTCGCCAGCGGCATGCACGAGCTGTGCATCAAAGTGGTGAACAAGAACCACACGCCGATCGGTGTCGACAAGTGCGTCAAGGTCGACGTGCAGTGAGCCGCCGAGGTGGCGGTCGATCTGCAGAACCTCGCTTATGCGTTGGTGCAGCTGGTGCATAACTTCGGGGCGGTCGCCGTCACCGGCAGCGCGGCGGCAGCATGGTGGGCAGACGGGCGGCCGCCTGCGCTGCGCGGCCTTGCGTGGCTCGTGCTCGTCGCCTGGGCGCTGCAGGCGGCGAGCGGCGCCGGCTTCGGCGCCGTGAGTTATGCCTGGTACGGTCGCTTTCCGGAACTGCACGGCATCGCGGTCGCGGCACTCGTCGTGAAGATGGTCTGCGCGGTGAGCGGCTTCCTGCTCGCCGCCGCCTATCTGTGCTTCGCCCACGGCTGGCAGGAGCGGCGTCGCCGGGGCGCATGGCAGGCGCTGTTCGCCCTCGCCGCCACCGCGCTGTCGGCGGCGGCCTTTCTGCGCTGGTTCGCCTGAGTGCCGCGCCCGCAGCGGAGCGATCAGCGCTCACGCCCGCCCGCGGTCGGGCTGCGCTTCTCCGCCCGCTCGCTGGCCGTGCTCAAGGGGAAAGTCAGTCATGGGCTGGGTGATGCCATTTGCCCGAGTGCATTCAAATGAATAGAATGCATTCATCGAATGCAAAGCGAGGTAGTGAAGATGGCCATGTTGACCGTTCGCAACATTCCGGAGGCGGTGCACCGGGCCCTGCGCATGCGTGCCGCCCAGCATGGTCACAGCATGGAAGCCGAGGTGCGTGAGATCCTGGAGTCTGCCGTCAGCCCGCAAGGCCGCGTGAAGCTGGGCTCGCTGTTGGCCGACATGGGCCGCCAGGCCAGGCTGAGCGATGAGGAGTTCCGCGTCTTCGAGCAGGTGCGCGACAAGACTCCTTCTCGTCCGGTGAGCTTCGAATGATCCTGCTGGACACCAATGTGGTGTCGGAGCCGCTGCGCCACGCGCCCGAAGTCCGCGTGATCGAGTGGATCGATGTCCAGCCGCTGGAAACGCTGTTTTTGTCCGCCATCACCGTCGCGGAATTGCGCGCGGGGGTGGCGCTGCTGCCTCCTGGCAAGCGGCGCTCGGGCTTGCAGGAAAACCTGGAAAAGCGCGTGCTGCCGCTGTTCGCCGGCCGCGTGCTGCCCTTTGACCTGGCCTGCACGCGAGCCTATGCCGAACTGATGGCCAAGGCACGAACAGCCGGGCTCGCCATTGCCACCGCCGACGGCTACATCGCGGCAATCGCTGCCGCCAACGGTTTCGCGGTCGCCACACGCGACACCAGCCCTTTCGAGGCCGCCGGCGCGGCGGTCATCAACCCTTGGCAGGCATGAGAGCTCGTGTTTCTTGGGGGTAGAGCAAGCGTCGTGTCACCAGTCGCCACTTCGCAGCCGGAAACACGGGCGGCAAGGTTTCCGGCCATTGAGCTATCCGGGAGGGGTTCGGCCATCGCATCCCCATCGATGCGCCCGAAAAGCGAAATAGGGGACAGACGGACAGACCTCGCTTTTCTACGGCACGAGCCCCGGCAGATAGGCTTTTGCGACGAGGGCGGCTGCGGCCACCAGAATCGCGGCCGTGCACGCGAGCGTGACGCCGACCATCGCCTTGAGCCGCTGCAGGTCGGACTTCGCGTCGGGGAAATCGGCTTTCAGTCCCCGCAGGTCGGCTGTGACGTCCACCATGTCCGACCTTATCTCGCCCAGGTCCGCCTTCACGGGCGTTGCCAACGCTGCGAGGTCGGCCTTGACGGCGCTCCCGTCAGCCTTCGCGGCAGCCATCCCGGCCTTCAGATGCGCGAATTCCGTCTGGACGGCGGCGAGATCGGTGCGCAGCCCGTGGATTTCGGGCGTCGCTCCCGCGAGGTCTTCCGCAATTCCCGAAACACGCGTCTTCATCGCCTCGACGTCCGCCTTCAATTGCGACAGGTCGGCGGTAAGCAGGGCGAAAGCGCCCTTGAAGCTACCGAAGTCGGCCGCGATGCGGGAGCCGCTGTCGGCGAGTCCCGTCGCCTGCCGGGCCAGTTCGTCGAGCGAAGCTTCCTTCGTGCGCAGCTTCGCGGCCACCGCGCCAAGGTCGTCCCGCACGGAGCCGAGGCCGCTTTTGACCTCGTCTGCGTCCTCCTTGAGTGCCTCGACGAGCGCCCGAAGACGCGGAAGGTCGGCGCGGAAATCACCTGCCTGCGCGCGGAAATCGTCGGCGCCGAGCCGCAGTCGCTCGGTGCCGGTTCTTACCTCGGACAGGGTCTGCGAGAGTGACTCGAGGCGCGTGCGCAAATCGCCGACGCCGGTCTGGCCGAGCGCGTCGGCAAGTGCCTCGGCTTGGGCCCGTGCCTGCGCCTCGGTGAGCCCGGCAGCCGTGAGGCTGCGAACGAACTTCAGTGTGTCGAAGTAGACGCCGCTCACGCTTGTCTCCTTTCTTGTGCGGCTGCAGCCCGCAAGCCCCAGAATTTTTCCGCCGTTATCGGCCGGCGGGACCGACTGCCACTGCGCGAGCAGGCGCGATGCGCCGTTTCGTCCACTGCGCCTGCTCCCGGCGTCGCCATGGCCAGAGGGGTGCCCGCGCCTGAATTCGCCCTCCGCATTCTGCCCTTTTTCGCGCCCGGCCGTGACCTGCTGAGCCGGGCCAGCTGCCAAAACAAATAAAGGGCCAGAGGAAAATATAGGTATTGCAATACAACTTCACCCGTTCCTGGATTGTTCGTCCGGGTGCGGTGTCGGCGAAGTTCCGGGGCTGCGGCCAAGAGCGGCGGCAAGCAGGGCGATGTATGGCAGGCGGGAGTGGGGGTGAGCGTTACCCCCGATTATGGAGAGCACGGTTCATGGCACGGCGTGGCGGCGCGCCCTGCCGCGTCAAGGAACATCAATAATCCGCGCCGCCCGCTGCGCGAGGACAGGTTCAGCGCGCTTCTTCACCCGAAATCGAAGGGCCGTTGCGTATATCCGAAGAATCGAATCATCTCTGCACCGCCGCGCAGCCCGCGTCGCGGGCCTGCAGTGTGAACACGTGCGGTGCGGATCCTGCGCGCGTTACTTGCCGAATTGTGCCTTCGCCCTTTCCTGGCAAGCGTCCTTGGCGTCGCCCGCCATGGCATCGCATTTTTCCCGGGCGACCTTGTACTCCGCGTCACGCTTGTCTTCGGCAGCGTCCTTGCGGGCTTCCGATGACTTTTCCCCGGCTTCGACGTTCGCCTCGCCCGACTCCATGCGGGCTTTCGCGTCGGCCTTTGCCGCGGTCTCGGCGGCCTTTGCCTCTTTCATGCATACATCCTTGGCGTTGCCCGCCATGTCGTCGCAGCGTTCCTTCGCGACTTCGTAGTCGGCCTCCGCCCGCGCGACCCACGCGTCATGGCGATTTTCCGGACTCGGCTTGTACGCGGCCTCGAGTTCGGCCTTGTCGACCTTTTCATTGCCCTTGGCATCGGCGACGCAGATGTCCTTCTTGTTGCCGGACAGGGCGTCGCAGGCTTCCTTGGCGGCCTCGTAGTCGTTCTCGATCCTGTCCTTGGCGGCGTCGTAGTCGGTTTTCGACATGTTCTGGGCCATTCCGGCGGTACTGAATGCCAGGCCGAGTGCGATCGCAATCGCGTCAATCGTGCGTGTTCTCATTTTGTTTCTCCATATGCTGACGGGAAGACGGTGCAGAGGAATGTGCCGTCGGCATGCTTCTCCTGAGCCCCGTGCTGCTTCCTAGCAACATACGTTCCCGCCCCACGCGACCACGGCGCCCCGCGAGCACCCGGGCCGGCTACAGCAGCACCCGCTCGATGCCGCCGGTGTTCGCGCGCTGCACGTAGTCCGGCATCCAGTTGTCGCCGAGGAGGTGCTTCGCCATCTCGACGACGATGTAGTCGGCTTCGACGCCGCCGCCGTCGTTGGCGTAGCGGGACAGGCCCTGCAGGCACGACGGGCACGATGTCAGGATCTTCACCGGATCGGCCTCGCCGTCGCGCAGCGCCGCCGCGCCTTTCTCGATCTCTTCCTGCTTGCGGAAGCGCACCTGCGTCGAGATGTCCGGTCGCGCGACCGCGAGCGTGCCCGACTCGCCGCAGCAGCGGTCGTTGAGGTCGACGCGCGTGCCCATCAGTTGATTCGCGACCTTGATCCCCGAATGCACTTTCATCGGCGTGTGGCAGGGCTCGTGGTACATGTATTTCGTGCCTTGGAGGCCTTCGAGCGCGACGCCTTTTTCCATCAGGTACTCGTGGATGTCGAGCAGCCGGCAGCCGGGGAAGATCTGCTCGAACTGGTATTTCTGCAGCTGATCCATGCACGTGCCGCAGGACACGATCACGGTCTTGATGTCGAGATAGTTCAGCGTGTTCGCGACGCGGTGGAACAGCACGCGGTTGTCGGTGGTGATCTGCTGGCCCTTGTCCTCCTCGCCGGCGGCGGTCTGCGGGTAGCCGCAGCACAGATACCCCGGCGGCAGCACGGTGGTCGCGCCGACCTGGTACAGCATCGCCTGCGTCGCGAGGCCGACCTGGCTGAACAGGCGCTCGGAGCCGCAGCCGGGGAAATAGAACACCGCTTCCGAGTCGTCGCGCTTCAGGTGCGGGTCGCGGATCACCGGGATGACGTTGGCGTCCTCGATGTCGAGCAGCGCGCGGCTGGTGCGCTTGGGCAGCTTGCCGGGCATCGGCTTGTTGATGAAGTGGATCACCTGCGCGCGCAGCGGCGGCTTGCCGAGAGTCGCCGGCGGCTGCTTGACCTGTTGCTGGACGAGGCCGAGCGACTTGCCGACCCGGTGCGCGAGCCGCTGCGCCTTGTAGCCCCATTCGATCATGCCGGTGCGGATCAGCTTGATCGTCGCCGGATCCTTCGCGGTCAGGAACGCCATCGCGGCGGCCTTGCCGGGGTTGAAGGACTTCTTGCCCTGCTTCCTCAGCAGGTTCCTCATCTTGATCGATACGTCGCCGAAGTCGATGTCGACCGGGCACGGTTTCTCGCACTTGTGGCAGACGGTGCAATGGTCGGCGACGTCCTCGAACTCGGCCCAGTGCGCGAGCGACACGCCGCGCCGCGTCTGCTCCTCGTACAGCATCGCCTCGACGAGCAGCGACGTGCTGAGGATCTTGTTGCGCGGGCTGTACAGCAGGTTCGCGCGCGGCACGTGCGTCGAGCACACCGGCTTGCACTTGCCGCAGCGCAGGCAGTCCTTGATGTCGTGCGCGATGTCGCCGATCTCGGTCTGCTCCATGATCAGCGACTCGTGGCCCATCAGGTTGAAGCTCGGCGTGTAGGCGTTGTCGAGATTGCCGGTGATCACGCCCAGCCCGCGCATCAGCTTGCCGCGGTTGAAGCGGCCTTGCGGGTCGACGCGACGCTTGTATTCCCAGAAGTTCGCCATCTCGGCGTCGGTGAGATAGTCGAGCTTCGTGATGCCGATGCCGTGCTCGCCGGAAATGACGCCGTCGAGCGAGCGGGCGAGCGCCATGATGCGATCGACGGCGCGGTTCGCGGTGGCGAGCATCGCGTAGTGGTCGGAGTTGACCGGGATGTTGGTATGCACGTTGCCGTCGCCGGCGTGCATGTGCAGCGCGACGAACACGCGCCCGCGCAGCACTTCCTTGTGCACTTCCTCGATGCGCGCGACAACCGGGCGGAACACTGCGCCGTCGAAGATCTTGTCGAGACGCGGCTTCAACTCCGTCTTCCACGACGTGCGAACCGAGTAGTCCTGCAGGCGGTGGAAGAGCTTCGGGTTCGCGGCGCGGTTCGTCAGCTTGCCGGGGTGGATGCCGAATTCATCGAACTGCGCTTCGGCCTGCGCCAGCGGCAGGTCGAGGTTGTCGAGCAGCCACTGCCAGCGGCGCCGCACGCTCGCGACGTAGTCGATTGCGGCCTGGCGACGGTCGCCGATCAGCTCGTCGCTCGGCAGGTTCGCGTCGCCCTGGTCGAGCGGCAGTTCGCCGGCGAGCAGTTCGGTGAGTGCGTCGCACAGCTCGAGCTTGTTGCGCGTGGACAGCTCGATGTTGATGCGCTCGATGCCGTCGCAGTAGTCGCCCATGCGCGGCAGCGGGATCACGACGTCTTCGTTGACCTTGAACGCGTTGGTGTGGCGCGAGATCGCCGCGGTGCGCGAGCGGTCGAGCCAGAAGCGCTTCCGCTGCTCGGGGCTCACCGCGATGAAGCCTTCGGCGCCGCGGATGTTGCACAGGCGCACCACTTCCGACGCGGCCGTCATGACCGCCGCTTCGTCGTGGCCGACGATGTCGCCGATCAGCACCATTTTCGGCCGGCCGTGGCGCTTCGCCTTCGTCGTGTAGCCGACCGCGTTCACGTAGCGCTCGTCGAGGTGCTCGAGGCCGGCGAGCTGCACGCCAAGGCGCTCGCCCTCATTGCCGGGCTTGAACCAGTCGGTGATCTCGACGATCGCCGGCACCGCTTCGCGCACCTGGCCGAAGAATTCGAGGCACACCGTGCGCGTCACCGGGGGCATCTTGTGCAGCACCCAGCGCGCGGCGACGATCAGCCCGTCGGTGCCTTCCTTCTGCACGCCCGGCACGCCGCCGAGGAATTTGTCGGTGACGTCCTTGCCGAGCCCGACTTTGCGGCAGGAGGCGCCGGGCAGCGTCAGCATCTCCTCGCCGGTCTGCTTTCTGCCGCTCGGGTCGAACCGGCGCAGGCGGAAGCGCACCGTTTCCTGCTCGTGGATCTTGCCGAAGTTGTGGTCGAGGCGCTCGACTTCGAGCCAGTCGCCATCGGGCGTGACCATTTTCCACCACGCCAGGTTGTCGAGCGCAGTGCCCCACAATACGGCCTTCTTGCCGCCGGCGTTCATCGCGATGTTGCCGCCAATGCACGACGCGCTCGCCGAAGTCGGGTCGACGGCGAACACGCGCCCGGCCGCAGCCGCCGCTTCGGCGACGCGTTCGGTGACGACGCCGGCGCCGGTGCGGATCGTCGCGTAGCGCGTGCCTTCACTGCCATCGGCGCCCGGCAGGGCGAGTTCCTCGACCGGGCCGATCGCGATCAGTTTTTCGGTGTTGATGACGGCCGAGCGCGCATCGAGCGGCACTGCGCCGCCGGTGTAGCCGGTGCCGCCGCCACGCGGGATGATCGTCAAGCCGAGCTCGATGCAGCCCTTTACCAGCGGCGCCATCTCTTCTTCGGTGTCGGGGTAGAGGACGACGAAGGGGTATTCGACGCGCCAGTCGGTCGCGTCGGTGACGTGCGAGACGCGGGCGTGGCCGTCGAAGCAGATGTTGTCGCGCGCGGTGTGGCGCGTCAGCGTCTTCAGCGTCTTCTTGCGCAGCGCTTCGGTGTCGCTGAAGAGCTGCGCGAAGCGGTCGACCGCGTCGTGCGCCGACTCGATGAGGCGCGCGACCTTGTCGCTGCGTTCCGGGTCCTGCGCTGCGCTTTCCTCGCGGCGCTTCTCGACTTCGCGCAGCCGGTGGCGCAGCGCCTCGATCAGCGCGCGGCGCCGCTCCGGGTTCCCCAGCAGGTCGTCCTGGAGGTAGGGATTGCGCTGCACGACCCAGATGTCGCCGAGCACTTCGTAGAGCATCCGCGCCGAGCGCCCGGTCACGCGTTCCTCGCGCAGCGCATCGAGCGCGTGCCAGGCGTCGGCGCCGAGCAGGCGGATGACGATCTCGCGGTCGGAGAACGACGTGTAGTTATAGGGAATCTCGCGCAGGCGTTGAGTCATCAGATGTTCCGATACCAGGACGGCGGGGAAGCCGCAAATTGTAACTTACCGCGGTGCAATACGAACGTCGGTCAAGTCCCTGCGCAGCGTAGGGGCTTGATTTTCCAGCGGCTTGTATCGTGCCGTCGATTCTGCTCGAAGTGCGCGGCAGATTTCGGGCGGCAGCTCATCGAGCAGCCGACGAGGCGGGCTCACAGCACGGCGAACGCGACGAGCGCGTAGCGTAGCAGCTTGCCCGCCGCCATCCACAGCAGGCACGGCAGCCACGCGAGGCGCAGCCAGCCGGCTGCGGCGCACAACGCATCGCCGATCACCGGCACCCACGACAGCAGCAGGATCGGCGCGCCGTGATGGCGCACCCAGGCGAGCCGGCCCGTGTCCGCCTTTCCGGGCAGCAGCCGGGCGAGCGCCCACGTGCTCATGCCGCCGAGTGTGTTGCCGAGCGTCGCGAGCGTCAGCGCGGCGACGAGCTGCTCGGGCCGCAGCGCGAGCACGCCGGCGAGCACGAGCTCCGAGCCGCCCGGCAGCAGTGTCGCGGAAAGAAAGCTCGACGCGAACAGCGCCGCGAGGCCGGCTTCGGGGCCGGGGTCGAGCAGCGAAAGGAAACTCATCGGCGGTTGCGGGCGCGGGCCGCCTAGACGATCTCGAAAAACGCCAGGTCGCGCTCGATGTCGTTCGCCGAGAAACCGCAGCCGATGCGGCCCGGGCCGATCAGCGGCAGTTCGCCGGCCTTGATGCACCGCTCGGCGCCGCCATTTTCGGCGACGTACGTGCCGTTGGTGCTGCGATCGATCAGGACGAAACCTTCGCGCCGGCGCTCGATGCGCGCGTGCTGACGCGAGGTGCGTCGGTCGATAATGACGATGTCGTTGCCGATCTCGCGCCCCAGCAGCACTACCGGGCGGTTCTCCTCGACGAACAGCACGTCCTGCTGGTGGTGGATCCTCAGCCGTTGCGAGATTCGCTCCGCAGCCGGGATCGAGGTGATCGTGCCGGAATACCGCACGATCTCGAACACCGGCCAGCCCAGGCCGTCGAGCGCCGGGTCCTGCAGCGGCGTGTTGCAGGCGAGGTGGCGCACGCCGGGCGACAGCTGCATCACGACCGCATTGCTGGCGAGGATGTGGCCGGGTTTGGCGGTATCGGCGAGGCGCATCGCGAGCGCCTCGTCCGCGCTGACTGCCTGGCCCGGCGCTGCCGCGCCATAGTGCACTCCGACCCGGATCGTCATGCGCAGGCCGCGCAGCGGCGGCAGGCTCTCGACGCGCTCGAGCATTTCGCAGGCGGCGAGGATCGCCGCGTCGCAGCGCTCGAACGCCGTGCACGCGCGTGCCGCCTCGCGGCGCAGCCGGGCCCCGCCGTTGGCCTCGACGGCGCGCTCGATGCGGTGCATGCAGCGCTCGACCGCATGGTTGACCTCGTGCGCGCCGAGCGCCTCGGCAAAGCGCTGTCTCCCGGGTACTTCGGCAACGAGGACGCAGACGTTCTTCGGCTGGATCATGTGCGGGGGCAGTCACGGCCGCGGCCGCGTCCCGGCGCCGGGCGGGCCGGGACGGGACGTGTCGCGTGGGAGGGTCAGGTTCTCCGCGGGGCGGATCGGCGCCTACTCCCCGTCCGTGGGGTGGTCGGCGAGTTGCATTGCGGCGGGCATTACGGTGGGCATTACGGTGGGCATGACGCCGTGCATGACCGTGGCGGCCGCGGACGGCACGTCGACGCGGTCGAACGCGATGTCGCCCTCGGCGACGACCGTATCGCGCGTCAGGTTGCGGAAGTCGAACAGCGATGCGTCGGCGAGATGCGACGGCACGACCTGGCCGAGCGCAGTCGCGATCGATTCGATGCGCCCCGGGTGCTCGCGCGCCCAGCCCTGCAGCATCGTCTTGATCTGCTTCCTCTGCGCGTTTTCCTGCGAGCCGCAAAGGTTGCACGGAATGATCGGGAACTCCATCGTCCGCGCGAAGCGCGTGATGTCGGCTTCGGTGCAATATGCAAGCGGGCGGATCACGACGTGTTCGCCGTTGTCGCTGACGAGCTTCGGCGGCATCGCCTTGATCTTGCCGCCGAAGAACAGGTTCAGGAACAGCGTCTCGAGCATGTCGTCACGGTGATGGCCGAGCGCGATGCGCGTCGCGCCGAGCTCGCGCGCAACGCGATAGATGATGCCGCGCCGCAGCCGCGAGCACAGCGAACAGGTCGTCTTGCCCTCGGGGATCTTGTCCTTGACGATCGAGTAGGTGTCCTCGGTGACGATGCGGTATTCGACGCCGATCGACTCGAAATAGGCCGGCAACACGTCGGCGGGGAAGCCGGGCTGCTTCTGGTCGAGGTTCATCGCGATGATGCGGAAGTCGACCGGGGCGCGTTCGCGCAGCGCGAGCAAGCACGACAGCAGCGTGTACGAATCCTTGCCGCCGGACACGCAGACCATCACCGTGTCGCCGTCGCCGATCATGTTGAAGTCGGCGATCGCCTTGCCGACGCTGCGTTCGAGCTTTTTCTTCAGCCGCAGGAAAGTGTTCGAAAAACGACTGTCGGCCGCTTCGGCGGGGGCTGGAGTCGGCGTGGCGACAGCGGAAAGGGGAGTCACGGTTGAGCGTCCGGCGGGGAAACGAACGGAATTATACCTTTGTGCACTGCGCCAGCGGTCCTGCTGCGCTCACAGGTGCGCGCTGCGCCCGCCGTCGACGGCGATGATCTGCCCGGTCACATAAGGGGCGTCGAACAGCAGGAAGCGGACCGTGCGGGCGATGTCGGCAGCCGACCCGATCCGCCCGAGCAGCGTGTGGCGGACGATTTCGTCGCGCTGTTCGGGCGGAAACTGGCCGTCTTCCGGCCACTCGATCGCACCGGGCGACACGCCATTCACTCTCACGTCGGGGGCGAGTTCCAGCGCCAGCGCCCGCGTCAGGCCGAGCAGCCCCGCTTTCGCGGCGCAATACAGCGGGTAGTTGCGCAACGGGCGCTCGGCGTGGATATCGACGATGTTGACGATCGCGCCGCGCTGGCGGCGCAGCATCGGCGCCGCGGCCTGCGCGAGGAACAGCGGGCCTTTCAGGTTCGAACCGATCAGCTCGGTCCATGCCGCGGCGTCGATATGGCCGAGCGGGGTCGGGAAGAAGCTCGACGCGTTGTTCACGACCGCGTCGAGCCGGTCGTGCGTCGCGAGCAACGCGTCGATCAAGGCCGCGGGAACGCCGTCGTCCTTGAGGTCGCCGTGGGCCAGCGACGCCGAGCCGGCGCGCACGCCGTCGAGCTCGTCGGCCAGCGCATGGGCCTCGGCGGCCGAGTTGCGGTAATGCAGCACGACATGCGCGCCGGTCGCGTGCAACGTGCGCGCGATTTCCGCGCCGACCCGCCGGGCGGCGCCGGTAACCAGGATGACTGGCGAGGCTGCGGTGCTCATCGTGCCGGATTCCTCGGTTCTGGCCACCCGCGCGTGGCCGCTGGAGACAGACGCTAGAATACGCGTTTTCCCGATTGTCGCCGCCCATGTCCCTGCCTCAACCTTCCGCCGACGCGATCGAACAAAGCGCGCGCCTGATGCGCTCGATCACCGAATCCATCGCCGTGGCCGGCGGCTGGATTCCCTTCTCGCGCTACATGGAACTGGCGCTGTATTCGCCGGGGCTGGGGTATTACAGCGGCGGGGCGAGGAAATTCGGCCCGGGCGGAGACTTCATCACGGCCCCGGAGCTGACGCCGCTGTTCGGCCAGGCGCTCGCGGGGCAGGTCGAGCAGGTGATGCGCGCTTCCGCCGCGCACGTGATCGAAGCGGGAGCCGGCACCGGTCTGCTCGCCGCCGATCTGCTGCTCGAACTCGAGCGGCGGGAATGTCTGCCCGAGACTTACGGCATCCTCGAACTGTCGGGCGAGCTGCGCGAGCGCCAGTTCGACCTGCTGGCCGAGAAAGCGCCGCGTCTGGCGAGTCGCGTGCGCTGGCTCGACGCGCTGCCGGAGCGTTTCTCCGGCGCGCTGGTCGCGAACGAAGTCCTCGACGTGATGCCGGTGCACGTTGTCGTGTCGCGGCCCGAAGGGCTGTTCGAGCGCGGCGTCGCCGTCGATCCGGCCGGCACGCTGCGCTGGGCGGATTCGCCGGCGAGCGGAGCGGTGGCCGAGGCGGCGCGCGCGCTCGACCTGCCGTTGCCCGAAAGCGGCGAATACGTCACTGAGCTGAACCTCGCCGCGCGGGCGTGGGTTGGCGAATGGGCGCAGCGGCTCGAGCGCGGCGCGCTGCTGCTCGTCGATTACGGTTATCCGCGTGCCGAGTATTACCTGCCGTCGCGCTCGAACGGCACGCTGCTGTGCTATTACCGCCACCATGCGCACGCCGACCCTTTCCTGTGGCCGGGGCTGAACGACATCACCGCGTTCGTCGATTTCACGTCGGTGGCCGAGGCTGCGTTCGACGTCGGGCTCGACGTGCTCGGCTACACGAACCAGGCCGCGTTCCTGTTCAACTGCGGGTTGCTCGAATGCCTCGCGCGGCGCGGGCCCGAGACGTCGGCAGACTACATCCGTGCGGCGCGCGCCGCGCAGCGGCTGACGACGCCGCAGGAGATGGGGGAGCTCTTCAAGGTGCTTGCGCTGGGCAAAGGCCTCCCCGAACCCCTGCTCGGGTTCCAGCGCGGCGACAGGATGCACGCGCTGTAACCGGCGGCGCCCGGAACGCATCGCTCGGACGCACTGTGCGAGTCGGCGGGACGGGCAGCGCTGTTCCGGCTACGTCGCGCTTCCCGGGTTCCGCCTCACGCGCGGCCTCCGCGGACCTCTGGAGGCGCTATTCCTGGTAGCGGTAAACCGCCTGCAGGAAATCGTCGACGTCGATCGGCGGCGAGGGCCGGTTTCCCGCCACCTCGCCGCGTTCGACGTGCTGCAACGGGAGCGCGGGTTCGGGTTGCGGCGGCAGCCAGCTGGCATTGAGCACTTCGTCGCCGTATTCATCGGGATTCCCGACCACATTGCCTGTGTGCATTTCCATGATGATCACCCTGATGGCCTCCGCGATGTACCCCGTTGTCCCGGCTTCCCGGCTTCGGTCTTCACGGACCGGGAGAGAGGCCGGAGGCACCGGGGTGCCGCGATTGTCTGCAGCCGCCGCTCCGGGTTCGAACTCCGGAAGTGACATGGCTGGCGGGGTTCCGGAATGGCCCCGCGTTTTCATCTTGGCGCCGAATGATTACAGTTTCCAGCACTAAACTTCGACAAGTTGTACCGTGAGCCACTCAAGGAGCATTTCCGCAACACTTTGCCAGTCGCGCTCGAGCATGACTCCATGCCCCAGGCCCGGCAGGATCGTCGCCTCCAGGCCGTAGAGCGCCGCGGTCATCGCGACCTGCGCCGGCGGGATGAGGTGATCGTGTTCCGCGCCGACGATCAGCATCGGCGGACGGTGCATGCGCGAAGGTTGCGGCAGGTTGAAAAGCGTCATGTCCCACACCGCGCGGTGGGATTCGGGCTGGCACAGATGGTAGTAGCGCATCAGCGCGTCGTCATCGACCGGCTGGTGGAACAGGGCTTCGCGCAGGCTTTCCGGGTCGGGCTGGCTGCCGGCGAGCATCTGGTTCAGGTTGCCGAGGAGGTGCGGTTTGTTGAACATCAGGCCGAGCGCCGAGCCCATCAGCCCTTGCGGCGGGACCGAGCACAGCAGCGCGACGGCGGGGACGTCGGCCTGCTCGAGGTACTTCTGTATCACCATCCCGCCCATCGAGTGCCCGATCAGCGCCGGCGCCTGCGGCAAAGCGGCGACGACTTCGCTGACGTCGCGCACGTAGTCCTCGATCGAGAACGAATCGAGCCCCCCGCGCCTGCGGCTTGCGCCATGGCCGGACAGCGACAGCGCGTAGCAGTCGAAGCCGGCGGTGGCGAAATACGGCAGGAAATGTTCGTCCCAGCACCACGCACCGGTGTAGGCGCCGTGGATGAACAGCAGCGGGACCGGCGAAACCGCCTTGCCGGCAGGGGTACGCGCGATCACCTCGAGCTCGCCGAAATGCCGCGCGCTCATTGCGGCACCGCCATGCCGCGCTGCACTGCCGGCCGCGCCGCGATCGCATCGAACCATCGCCGCACCTCGGCGAAGCGGTCGAGATCGATTCCCTGCCAGTCGTGGCTTGCGATCCACGGGAACGTCGCGATGTCGGCGACCGAATAGTCCGCGCCGGCAAGCCAGTCGCGGCCGGCGAGGCGGGTATTGAGGACGCCGTAGAGGCGCTCGGCTTCCTTCGCGTAGCGTTCGACTGCATACGGAATCACTTCCGGCGCGTAACGTAAAAAGTGGTGCGCCTGCCCGAGCATCGGGCCGACGCTGCCCATCTGGAACATCAGCCACTGGAGCGCCTCGCAGCGCCCCCGCGCTCCGGGCGGCAGCAGGCGCCCGCTCTTTTCCGCGAGGTACAGCAGGATCGCGCCGGATTCGATGACGGTGATCGGCTGGCCGTCCGGCCCTTCGTCATCGACGATCACCGGGATGCGGTTGTTCGGGTTCAGCGCGAGGAACTCGGGCGTGAATTGCTCGCCGCGTGAAATGTCGATCGGGCGCGTTTCGTAGCGCAGCCCGAGTTCCTCGAGGGCGATCGAGATCTTGCGGCCGTTGGGCGTGGTCCAGGTGTAGAGCGTGATCATCGGACAGGCTCCGTCGATGGCGGCGCGAAGGCCGCGTTGCGAGACGCACCCCTCGCGAGGTCTAATGCGAATTTGGGGCGGAGATGGGAATGCTCAAGTGGCTGGTCGTGGTGGCGCTGATCGTCCTCCTGACCGCCCTGCTCAGGCCGGACGTCATGCGGCGCATGCGTCGCCTGCGCTTCGGCCATCTGCCGGGCGATCTTCATTTCCGCCTGTGGCGCCGCGCCATTCATCTGCCATTCACCAGCACGATACTGCTGGGTGTTCTCGGGTGGGCGCTGCTGCGGGCATTGTGAGTCGCTCCCTGCGAACGGGCCAGCGGAGTCAGTCTTCCTCTTCCGCGTGCCGAGCCTTGACGGCCGCAACCCGGGCCTCGTGCACGCGTTGCGGGATGCTTGCCTTGTCGGTGCAGCTGCGCGCAATCGCCCCCGCGTCGACCGACCGGACCGCGGCGAGCGCGGCGTGCCAGATCGCGGCCTGCGTATAAGCGCGCTCGGCCATGCCGGGCCGCCCATGGAAATCGCATGCCGCAGCTTCGAGCAACAGGCCGAAACGCTCCGGGCGGCGCAGCGCGTCAGTGCGTTCGAGCAGCTTCACGATCGTTACCGGACGCAATGCATGTGCCTGATGCAAGATGCCGTGCTCGCGCGCCAGCAGCACGGCGAGGTCGCGGCAATCGACCGGCGCCTTCAGGCGCTCCGACACGGCCCGCGCGCGATCGGCGCTCTTCGCCTCGTGGCCGTAGTGGTGCGGCAATACGTGCACGGGCGTGTCGGCTTTGCCCAGGTCGTGCAGCAGGCACGCCCAGCGGACGGCGAGCGGCTGCGCGGTCGCCGCGGCGTGATCGACGACCGCCATCACGTGGATGCCGGTGTCGACTTCCGGGTGGTGCTGCGGCGGTTGCGGCACGCCGAACAGGCGATCGACTTCGGGCAGGATGCGCGCGAGCGCGCCGCATTCGCGCAGCACGGCGAACATCCGCGAAGGCCGGGTTTCCATCAGGCCGCGCGCGAGCTCCTGCCACACACGTTCCGCGACCAGGTGATCGACTTCGCCGTCGTCGACCATCGTGCGCATCAGCGCGAGCGTCTCGGGCGCGACGGAAAACCCGTCGAAGCGCGCGGCAAAGCGTGCGACGCGCAGCACGCGCACCGGATCTTCGGCGAACGCTTCGCTGACATGCCGGAACACGCGCTTTTCGAGGTCCCGGCGACCGCCGTACGGGTCGATCAGCGTGCCGTCCTCGTCCTGCGCGATCGCGTTGATCGTCAGGTCGCGGCGGCGCAGGTCCTCTTCGAGCGTGACGTCCGGGGACGCGTGCACGGTGAAACCGGTATAGCCGCGGCCGCTCTTGCGCTCGGTGCGCGCAAGGGCGTATTCCTCGCCGGTGCGAGGATGGAGGAACACCGGGAAGTCCTTGCCGACTGCGCGAAAGCCGCGCGCGAGCATCTCGTCGGGGGTCGCGCCGACGACCACCCAGTCATGATCCTGCACCGGCAGGCCGAGCAGGCGGTCGCGCACCGCGCCGCCGACGACATAAACACGCATCAGCCGTAAAGGTCTTCGGACGGGATCGATTCGCTTTCGGCATTCGCTGCCGCTGCCCATTCCTGCATCAGCGGGTGCGCAAGCATCGCGTCGAGATACTCGCCCGCAGCGGCGGCGGGTCGCACGCCATAGGTCTTGAAGCGGAAGCAGATCGGCGCGTACATCGCATCGGCTGCCGAGAAGGCGCCGAACAGATACGGCCCCGCGGGGTTCGCGCGCGTGCCGAAACGCTCGCGGCAGTCGTTCCAGATCGCCTCGATGCGCGCGATGTTCGCATCGACCGCCGCGTTGTGCCCTTGGCCGGTGTAGTCCTTGCGGATATTCATCGTCATGTGCTGGCGCAGGTCGGTGAAGCCGGAATGCATCTCGGCGCTGACCGAACGGGCGATCGCGCGCGCTGCGGTGTCGGCCGGCCACAGCCCCGGCGCCTTTTCGGCGAGATATTCGCAGATCGCGAGCGAATCCCAGATCGCCAGGCCGTGGTCGATCAGGCACGGCACTTTTCCGGACGGCGAATGCGACAGGATGCGTTCGCGGCTGCCGGGGATGAACAGCGCGATGCGGATCTCCTCGAACTGCTGCCCGCTGGCCTTCGCCGCGAGCCACGCACGCAACGACCAGGACGAGTAGTTCTTGTTGCCGATGATCAGTTTCATGCGCGAAGTCTCCGTCAGGTGGAAAATCGTCCGGCCGTTCAGCCGTGGGGGCGGCCGGAGTGGCTACGCATCGAATAGTAGCGGGCGCGCTGCGACGTGTCGCCGATATATGACGGCGCGACGGCCTCCAGCGGTGTCGGTGTCATGCCGAACGGCAGCGGCGCGCCGCTCGCGACGTTGTCGACGCGCATCGAGCGCAGGTTGTCGCGGCTCATGATCGGATTCGGCAGCCATTCCATCAGTGCCGCCTGCATCATCGCGAGCGCGTTCGGCAGCGGGATGATCGGGCGCGGTGCACCGGCCAGCTCGCTGATGTATTCGACCAGCTCGCGCAGCGTATAGACGCGCGGCCCGGCGAGTTCGAACGTCTCGCCGGCGGCGGCCGGCTCGCGCAGGCAGTGGCAGATGACCGCAGCGACGTCTTCGACGTGCACGGGCTGGAATCGCGCACGCGCGCCGCCGAGCGGCAAAACCGGAAATCGCCTCGCCAGCTTGGCGAAGAGGTTCGTGAAGTGGTCGCCGCGGCCGAACATCACTGCCGGACGCAGCACGGTCCACGCGGGGGCGTCGCCGCCGGCGCGCACTGCCGCTTCGCCGGCGGCTTTCGAGCGCAGATATTCGGACGGACCGTCGGGCGAGGCGCCGAGCGCGCTCACATGCACGAGATGGGGGACTCGCGCCGCGTGGCACGCCGCCACGATCTTTTGCGGCAACTCGACATGGGCGCGCGCGAAATCCCGGCCGTACGGGGAGCCCGACCGGGAATGCAGGATCCCGACGAGGTTGACGACCGCATCGACGCCGCTGACGAGGTGGGCGAGCGTCGCCGGGTCATGCACATCCGCCTCGACCACTTCGACGGTCGGCAGCAGCAGCAGATCCCGCGCGCGGCTCGCGCGGCGAGTCGGAACGACGACCTCGACAGCGGCTCCGGCAAGCCGGTTGGCAACGGCGCTGCCGACGAAGCCGGAGCCGCCGATGAGCACGACGCGTTCGATTTTCATGTTGAGGCTCCCGTGAAGGCAACGATGCGATGGGTCACTGGTCCTCGGCGGGTCGGGGAGCGATCGTGCCGAGCCGCTGCTTCAGCGACTGGGGTCGGCCTTCGAGCATCGCCGCATAGATGACCGCATTGGACATCACCTTCTTGACATAGTCGCGTGTCTCGTCGAAAGGAATCGTTTCGGCATAGATCGCGCCTTCGAGCGAACGCTGGTCGCGCCAGCGCCGGGCCCGGCTCGGCCCTGCATTGTAGCCGGCCGATGCGAGCACCGGATGATTGTCGAGTCCGTCGAGGATCAGCCGCATGTAGCTCGTGCCGAGCAGGACGTTGGTGTTGGGGTCGGTGAGCATGCCGACGTGGTAGTTCGGCAGGCCGATCTTGCCGGCGACCCATTTGCCGGTTGCCGGCATCACCTGCATCAGCCCCTGCGCGCCGGAACTCGAGCGCGCCGGCGCGATGAAGCGGCTTTCCTGGCGCATCAGCCCGTATACCCAGCCGATGTCGAGCCCGCGCTCGCGCACCTGCGGCTCGATCAGCGGGCGATATGGCGTGATATAGCGCAGGTCGAAGTTGGCGCGCGCATCGGTGCGTTCGGCGGTGTTGATGGCGCGGTCGAAGATCTCGTGGCTGAGCGCGAGGCGTGCGGCCGCGACGAGGAAGCTTTCATCCTGGTCGCGCAAGGCCCAGTTCCATTCGCGCGCCGCTTCGGTGCGCAGGTCGAGCCGGTACAGCGCGAGGGCGCGCTGCAGGCCGGGATCGGCTGCGGCCCGCGCGGTGTCGCCCGCCGACACCGCGCCGTTGACGGTGGGCGCGGAAAAAAGCTCGCCGCCTTCTTCGGCCGCGAGCAGGCCGTAAAAATGCGGTTCGCCGGCGATGCGCCGGTAGAGCGCCGCTGCCTCGTCCGCGCGGCCGAGGGCAGCGCGTGCGCGGCCCAGCCAGTAGATCCACTCCGCGCGGGCCTGCTCGGCCGCCGGCAGCGCCTCGATCGAGGACTCCACCATGCGCCAGTCCTCGACCCGCAGCGCCGCGCGCACCCGCCACGCGCGCTGCTCGCTGCTCATCGCCACGTCGCCTGCCGCGCGGTACCACTCGGAGGCCTGCGGCAGGCGCGCGAGCGCGCCGAAATGGCCGAGGATCGCGTGGGCGTAGGCCCGTTCGTCGTGATCGAGCCGATCGCTGATGCGCTGGAAGCGGACCTGCGCAGCGCGCGGATCGTCCTTGCGCGCGAGGCTGACCAACGCCGTCAAGGCGAGCTCGCGGCCGGGCCGCGTCGCGGCGAAGTTCGCGGGCAGGCGGTCGAGGTACGCTTCGGGGGACTTCACCGCGTGGTCGAAACTGGCGAGCTTCGGCATTTCGCCGGCCGCGAGCCAGGCGAGCGTGCTGCGCGCCGCGGTGAAGCTGCGGGTCTCGATCTGGCGGCGGAATCGCCACCACAGCTCGTCCGCGCTGACCGCGCCGCCGGTCGCGAGCGCGCGCAGGACCGGCTCGCACGCGACGTGGCTGCCGGTCAGTTCCATCCACTGGGCGCGCGTCTCGGCCAGCACTGCAGTGTCGCCGAGGTTGAGCCGGGCGGTGCGGTAATGGCAGCGCAGCTCGGCGTCCGGTTCGCGCAGGTCGGCGTAAAGGCGCACGAATCCCGACCAGTCCTCGTCGCGCACCGTCCGGCGCAGCCAGTCGGCGCGCAGCCGCTCGGCAAGCAGGCTGTCGGGATCCTGCAGCAGGAACTCGGTCAACTCGATGATCGGCGCCGGATCGGGGCGTGCCAGCTTGTTCGACAGCAGCCAGTACCTGACGTACGGCTCGAGCGGGTGCGAGGTGCGTTGCGCATCGAGTTGCTCGAGCGCGCTCCGGTCGCCGGTGCGCAGCGCCTCCCGCGCTGCCAGGATCCGTTCATCCCCCGGATCGCCGTGCACCCCCGCGCTCAGAGCCGCCAACGCCAGGGCCACGCCCGCCCACAATCCCTTGATCATCCCTTACCATCCTGTTTTTGATTCGATTCACCTTAGCACAGTGACGACCCCCGTTTCCCCTGCCGACGACGACGCGGACCGCATCCGGCGGGTGCTGCGCGAGCGCGCCCATGCCGAGCGCCTGGCGCTGCCGGACGAGCGCCGTGCGGTGCTCACCGAGCAGCTCGAAGCTCATCTGGACGGGCTGGTCGCGCGACTTGCCCCGCGTGTGCTGGCGTTCTGCTGGCCATATCGCGCCGAGCCCGACCTGCGTGCATGGATGTGCCGCTGGCTCGCCGGGGGACCCTCGCGCGTCGCAGCGCTGCCGGTGGTGCTGGCAAAGGCCACGCCGCTGGTGTTTCGCCGGTGGACGCCGGGCATGGAAATGGTCTTCGATCGCCACGGCATCCCGCATCCCCCCGACGCCGAGGCGATCGTGCCGGACGCGGTGCTGGTGCCGTGCAACGCGTTCGACGCCGCCGGCTACCGGCTCGGCTACGGCGGCGGTTATTTCGATCGCACGCTGGCGCTGATCGACACGGTCGCGGTCGGCGTCGGTTTCGAGCTGGGGCGGGCCGAAACGGTGTATCCGCAGCGCCATGACCGCCCGATGCAGTGGATCGTGACCGAAGCCGGGGCTTTCCCGGCCCGGCCGCACGCTGCCTGAAGCGAGGGCTTCAGCCGAGGAACATGCGGTACGCCGGGTTTTCGGACTCGTCGGCGTATTCGTAGCCGAGCCGGTCGAGGAACGCGCCGAAGGCTGCCTTGTCGCCGGGAGGCACCTGCATGCCGACCAGCACGCGGCCGAAATCCGAGCCGTGGTTGCGGTAGTGGAACAGGCTGATGTTCCAGTCCGAATGCAGGTTGGTGAGGAAATTCATCAGCGCGCCGGGCCGCTCGGGGAATTCGAAGCGGTACACGAGCTCGTTGTCGACGTGCGGCGCGCGGCCGCCGACCATGTAGCGGATGTGGCTCTTCGCCATTTCGTCGTCGGTGAGATCGACTGCCGGCAGCTCGTGGCGGTCGAGCATCTCGATGAGGCGGGAAGCCTCGCCGCGGTTGTGCACCGACACGCCGACGAAGATGTGCGCCTGTTCGGGGTCGGCGTAGCGATAGTTGAACTCGGTGATGTGGCGGTCGCCGACGAGGCTGCAGAATTTGCGGAACGAGCCGGGCCGCTCCGGGATCGTCACCGCGAACACCGCTTCGCGTTGCTCGCCGACTTCGGCGCGTTCGGCGACGAAACGCAGCCGGTCGAAGTTCATGTTCGCGCCGGACGCCACCGCCACCAGCGCCTTGCCATGCAGGTTGTGGCGCTTCGCGTATTCCTTCGCGCCCGCGATCGCGAGCGCGCCGGAAGGCTCGAGGATCGAGCGCGTGTCCTCGAAGACGTCTTTCAGCGCAGCGCAGATCGCATCGTTGTCGACGAGGATCATCTCGTCCACATATTCCCGGCATAGCCGGAAAGTCTCTTCGCCGACCTGTTTGACCGCGGTGCCGTCGGCGAACAGGCCGACCTGGTCGAGCACGACCCGTTCGCCCGCGGCGAGCGAGCGCGTCATCGCGTCGGCGTCCACCGTCTCGACGCCGACGATCCTGATGTCGGGGCGCAGCCGCTTCACGTAGGCCGCAACCCCGGCGATCAGTCCGCCGCCGCCGACGGCGCAGAAGATCGCGTGGATCGGATCGGGGTGCGCGCGCAGGATTTCCATGCCGATCGTGCCCTGCCCGGCGATGACGTCCGGGTCGTCGTACGGGTGCACGAAGGTGAGCTTGTCCGCCTTTTCCAGTTCCAGCGAGTGGGCGTAGGCGTCCGAGTACGAATCGCCGGCGAGCACCACTTCGCCGCCCCGCGACCTGACCGCATCGACCTTGATCTGCGGCGTCGAGGTCGGCATCACGATCACCGCGCGCACGCCGAGCTTCTGCGCCGATAGCGCGACGCCCTGCGCGTGATTGCCCGCCGACGCGCAGATCACCCCGCGCTTGAGCGCCTGTGGCGGCAGGTGCGCCATCTTGTTGTAGGCCCCGCGCAGCTTGAAGCTGAATACCGGCTGCATGTCCTCGCGCTTGAGGTAGATGCGGTTGTGGATGCGTGCGGACAGGTTCGGGGCGAGATCGAGCGGCGTTTCCTCCGCGACGTCATAGACGCGGGCGTTGAGGGTTTTTTCCAGATAATCCGGTATTGCGGCAGTCATCGGCGGTCCCTGAGCGGGAGAAACAAAGGGAACGAGCGTAGCAGCCGGTGCGGCACGGCGGCAAGCGGGGGATCAGTCCGAGCCGGGCTCGCCTTCGAGCATGCGTTGCTGCCGGTCGATGAACTCCTGCGTCGAATCGATGCCGCGCAGCTGCAGGATCGTCGAACGCACCGCCGCTTCGAGCAACACCGCGATGTTGCGGCCGGCCGCGACCGGCAGGATCGCGCGGAGGACCGGCACGCCCAGCACCTCCTGGGTTTCGCGGTGCATCGGCAGCCGCGAAGGATCGGTCTGGCCGGGCAGGCGCCGCTCGAGATGGACCACGAGGCGCAGGCGCATCTTCCGGCGGCACGCGGTCTCGCCGAAGATGGTGCGGATATTGAGGATGCCGAGGCCGCGCACCTCGATGAAATCCTTGAGCATTTCGGGGCAGCGGCCTTCGAGCACGGTCGGCGCGATGCGCGAGAACTCGACGATGTCGTCGGCGACCAGGCCGTGCCCGCGCGAGATCAGTTCCAGCGCGAGTTCAGACTTCCCGGCGCCGGAATTGCCGGTGATGAACACGCCCAGTCCGAGCACGTCCATGAACACGCCGTGCAGCGAGATTTTCTCGGCGAGCTCGCGCGACAGGTACAAGCGCAGCTGGTCGATGACGCTCGCGGCCGGATGAGGCGTGGTGAACAGCGCGATGTCGGCGTTCTCGCAGATCGTGCGCAGGATCGGGGGGATTTGACACTTGTCGGCGACGATGATCGCCGGCGGGCGGGCGTTGATGATCTCGGTGAGGTGATGGCCGATTTTCTCGCGGGACTGACGCTGCGCCCACGACAGCTCCGCGGCGCCGAGGATCTGCAGCCGCGCCGGGTGGATCAGGTTCAGGTGGCCGATCAGGTCTGCCGGCCAGATGCGGTCTTCAGTGACCGAAATCGTGCGGTCGAGCTGTCCGCTGACGTGCGTCAGCGCCAGCCGTTCGCGCTGCGCTTCATACAGCAGCGCGACGTTCGTCTGTCGCATGGGGTCCCCAGGAGGCGAACAGGGAGTGGATCGTGGCGGCATCGGGCGCAGTGAGCAGGCGCTCGCGGAAGTCGCGGTCGCTGAACATCTGCGCAAGCTCGGACAGCAGCTGGAGATGGCGCTCGTTCGCCTGCTCCGGCACCAGCAGCACGAACAGCATGTTGACCGGTCGCCCGTCCGGCGCGTCGAACTGCACCGGCGTCGCGAGCCGCAGAAACGCGCCGGCCGCGTCCTTCAGGCCCTTGATGCGGCCGTGCGGAATCGCGATCCCCTGGCCGAGCCCGGTCGAGCCGAGGCGTTCGCGTGAAAACAGGCTGTCGAAAACCACGCTGCGGGCAATGCCGTGGTTGTTCTCGAACAGCAGGCCAGCCTGTTCAAAGACGCGCTTCTTGCTGCTCGCGTCGAGGTCGATGACCACGTTTGAAGGTGGCAGGAGTTCGGCAATGAGGCTCATGCTGCTCATGACGCGCGCGACGCCGGAAGAGGCGCCGCGCGCGCGGGAAAAGTCGTGGGGCGTGACGCAGCCGTGGGACGGATGCCCACGAATTATAGACACACCCTGGAGCGGGAAGAGAGAGGGACTCGATCAGAGTTCCGTGCTTTGGTGCTTCAGCGCGTCGTGATTGTGGTCGAACGCTTTCTGCTTGTACTTCATGACCTGGCGGTCGAGCTTGTCGACCATCGCGTCGATCGCCGCATACAGGTCGACGTCGTCGCTTTCGACGTAGATGTCCTTGCCGCGCACGTGCAGGGTCACTTCGGCCTTCTGCCGGAGCTTCTCCACCGAAAGAATCACGCCTACGCTCGTCACGTTGTCGAAATGGCGGATCACGCGGTCGAGCTTGTTCGTGACATATTCGCGGATCGCGGGGCTGACTTCGACGTGATGTCCGGTGATGTTGAGATTCATGATCATTCCTCTTTTCAGATCGTCTTGCGCAGGCTGACCGGCGGGATATTGAGTGATTCGCGGTATTTTGCAATGGTGCGCCGCGCCACCACGATACCCTGCTGGCCCAACAATTCGGCAATCTTTGCGTCGGACAGAGGTTTCTTTCTGTCTTCGGCCTCGACCAACTGGCGGATCAGCGCTCGAATCGCCGTTGAGGATGCCGCTCCACCGGTATCGGTGGCGACGTGACTGCCGAAAAAATACTTCAGTTCGAACACGCCCCGCGGGGTGGCCATGAATTTCTGTGTCGTGACTCGCGACACCGTCGATTCGTGCAGTTCCAGCTGGTCCGCGATTTCCCGCAGCGTCAGCGGGCGCATCGCCACCTCGCCATAATCGAAGAACTGCCGCTGCTGGTCAACGATCGCCTGGGAGACGCGCAGGATCGTGTCGAAACGCTGCTGCACGTTCTTGATCAGCCAGCGCGCTTCCTGCAACTGGCTCGTCAGGGCGCCCCCGGAGCCGCGGTTCTGCTGCAGGATGCTGGCGTACAGCGAGTTGATGCGCAGTTTCGGCATCGCTTCGGGGTTCAGCGTGACGACCCAGCGCCCGCGCTGCTTGCGCACGACGACGTCGGGCATGATGTAGCGGGTTTGCTGCACCGAATGCTGCGACCCGGGGTGCGGATCGAGGCTGCAGATCAGCAGGTGCGCGCAGCGCAGCGCATCGTCGTCGCAGCCGAGCAGGCGCTTGAGGCGGACGAAGTTGCGTTCGGCGAGGAGCTCGAGGTGATGGTCGACGATCTTCAGCGCGAGCTCGCGCGCGGGACTCGGCTGCATCGCGCGCAGCTGCAGGCTGAGACATTCCTGCGGCGTGCGCGCCGCAACGCCTGCGGGGTCGAGGTTCTGCACATGGTGCAGCGCGATCGACAGGTCGTCGAGGTCGTATTCGAGTTCCGGCGGCAGCAGCGGCAGCAGCTCTTCGAGCGACTGGTTCAGATAGCCGTCGTCGTCGAGCGCCTCGATGATGAAGCGCACCAGCGCGCGGTCGCGATCGGACAGCGGCGACAGGCTGACCTGCTGGTCGAGGTGATCGCTCAGGCTGGTTTCGGCGGCCTGGAACTCCTGGTAGTCGCTGTCGTCCTCGTCGTCGCGGTTCGACGACCCGCTTCCGGCGCTCGACCATTCACCGGCTTCGTCGAGATTTGCCGGTCCCGCTTCGGCGTGCTGTTCGCTGGCGGCGGCAGGCGTTTCGCTCTCGCTGGCCGCCGCCACTGCGGTCGCGGGCGGGGGGGCAAAGTCGCTCCCGTCGCCGTCCTCGCGTTCGAGCATCGGGTTCTCGAGCAGGAAGCGTTCGAGTTCCTGGTTCAGTTCGAGCGTCGATAGCTGCAGCAGCTTGATCGACTGCTGCAGTTGCGGCGTCAGCGTCAGGTGCTGGGAGAGTTTGAGCTGGAGGGTCGGCTTCATCGGGAGGCGGCTCGATCTGGCTCAGAGGCGGAAATGCTCGCCGAGATAGACCTGGCGGACTCTCTCGTTGGCGACGATTTCGCCGGGCCGCCCGCTCGCGAGCACGCGGCCTTCGCTGATGATGTAGGCGCGGTCGCAGATGCCGAGCGTCTCGCGCACGTTGTGGTCGGTGATCAGCACCCCGATGCCGCGGTCCTTGAGGAAACGAATGATTTTCTGGATGTCGAGCACGGCGATCGGGTCGACGCCGGCGAACGGCTCGTCGAGCAGGATCAGGCGCGGGTCGGTCGCGAGGGCGCGGGCGATTTCGCAGCGCCGCCGCTCGCCGCCGGACAGCGAAATCGCAGTGTTGTCGCGCAGGTGCGCGATACCGAGCTCCTCGAGCAGTTGTTCGAGTCGCGTGGTGATCTCTTCTTCAGTGAGCGTCTGCAGTTCGAGCACCGCGCGGATGTTCTCGGCGACCGTGAGCTTGCGGAAGACGCTCATCTCCTGCGGCAGGTAGGACAGCCCGAGACGCGCGCGGGCGTGGATCGGCAGGTGCGTGAGAAGCGCCTCGTCGAGCGTGATGTCGCCGCCGTCGGCCCGCACGAGCCCGACGATCATGTAGAAACACGTCGTCTTGCCGGCGCCGTTCGGCCCGAGCAGTCCGACGACTTCGCCGCTGCCTACTTCGAAGCCGACGTCGTGGACAACCGTGCGTGCCTTGTAGCGCTTTTGCAGCCCGGCAACCTTAAGCAGACTCATCGGGCGTCTCGCTCAGTACCTTGCGGATCACGTCGCCGCCGAAGCCGCGGCTTTGCAGGAAGCGCGCCTGCTTCGCCCATTCCCGGGCGTCGGCCGGGGCGATGCCGAACTTGCCCGTCCATACCTGGCGGGCGCGGCCGAGTTCGTCAGCGCCGCTTTCGCTCGCCAGCGCGGCATCGACCGTCTCGCGCGCCACCCCCCGCTGCGCCAGGTCGTGGCGCAGGCGGGCAGTGCCGAAGCGGGCGGCCTTGCCGCGCACCCAGGCTTCGGCGAAGCGCCGGTCGGAGAGCAGTTCCAGTTCGTGCATGCGGTTCAGGACGTCGTCGATTTCCTCGGCGCTGCCGTATGGCGCCAGCTTGCGGGCGAGTTCGGCGCGGGAATGGTCGCGTCGCGCGAGATGGCGTATCGCCCGTTCCCGCAAGCTGATTTCAGCCATCGTGCCGCTCAGGGCTCGACGGGAGCCACCCCGGCGGGTGCAGCCTCGACTGCCATCGCGTTCAGCCCGACCACCGCGCGGACCTTGTTTTCGATCTCGCGTGCGAGGGCCGGGTTCGCCCGCAGGAATTCACGCGAATTGTCCTTGCCCTGGCCGATCTTCTCGCCGTTGTACGCATACCACGCGCCGGACTTGTCGACGATCTTGTGCTGCACGCCGAGGTCGATGATCTCGCCTTCGCGCGAGATGCCTTCGCCGTAGAGGATGTCGAAATGCGCTTCCTTGAATGGCGGCGCGACCTTGTTCTTGACGACTTTGCAGCGCGTCTCCGAGCCGACCACTTCGTCGCCTTTCTTGATCGCGCCGATGCGGCGGATGTCGAGGCGCACCGAAGCGTAGAACTTCAGCGCGTTGCCGCCGGTCGTGGTTTCCGGGCTGCCGAACATCACGCCGATCTTCATGCGGATCTGGTTGATGAAGATCACCAGCGTGTTGGTGCGCTTGATGTTCGCGGTGAGCTTCCTGAGCGCCTGGCTCATCAGGCGCGCCTGCAGGCCGGGCAGCTGGTCGCCCATCTCGCCTTCGATCTCGGCTTTCGGCGTCAGCGCCGCGACCGAGTCGATGACGACGATGTCGACGCCGCCCGAACGCACCAGCATGTCGGCGATCTCGAGCGCCTGCTCGCCGGTGTCCGGCTGCGAAATCAGCAGATCCTGGATGTTCACGCCGAGCTTCTCGGCGTAGCCGACGTCGAGCGCGTGCTCGGCGTCGATGAACGCGGCGGTGCCGCCGAGCTTCTGCATTTCGGCGATGACCTGCAGCGTCAGCGTCGTCTTGCCTGAGGATTCCGGGCCATAGATTTCGACGACCCGGCCGCGCGGCAGACCGCCCAGACCGAGCGCGATGTCGAGCCCGAGCGAGCCGGTCGACACCGTCTGGATGTCACGTTCGATGGTGCCGTCGCCCATCCGCATGATCGAACCTTTGCCGAACTGCTTCTCGATCTGCGAGAGCGCGGCGGCGAGAGCCTTGGCCTTGTTGTCGTCCATGTCCTGTCCTTTCAAACTTTGCGAATTATGGCACAGAGATTGCTGGTACGCAGGGTGCTGCTTCAGCGGCCTGCTGGGAAATCATATGTCATTATCCCGCGCAGCGCCCGGATCACCGCCTGGCGCCGCACCGCTTCCCGATCCCCGGGAAAATGCCGCGTTTCGCTGTCGATCGCGGCCCCGCGCCGCCCCCACGCGAAACACACCGTGCCGACTGGCTTGGCCGCAGTGCCGCCGCCCGGGCCGGCGACGCCGGACACCGCCAGCGCGACGTCGGCCCGGCTGCGCGCGAGCGTTCCGGCGACCATCTCGCGCACCGTTTCCTCGCTGACCGCGCCGAAATCCGCCAGCGTTGCCGTCGCCACTCCGAGGAGATCCTGCTTGGCCTCGTTCGAGTACGTGACGAAACCACAGTCGAACCACGCCGAGCTGCCGGCCGTCGCCGTAACCACTTCGGCGATCCAGCCGCCGGTGCACGATTCGGCGCTCGCAAGCCGCATGCCCCGTGCCCCAAGCCACGCGCCGGTTTGCGCCGACAGTGCAGCCAGTTCCCTGTCCATCATCTCATCCGAAAAAACGCACCAGCAGAGCCAGCGCGAGAATGGCGTAGCCGGCCGCGATCACGTCGTCGAGCATCACGCCCAGGCCACCCTTGATGCGACTGTCCGCCCACCGGATTGGTTGCGGCTTGACGATATCGAAAAAGCGGAACAGCACGAAAGCGACGCTCTGCCAGAGCAAGCCCGCCGGGGTGAAGAATAGTACCAGCCAGAAAGCGACGATCTCGTCCCAGACGATCGCCCCGTGGTCGGGCACGCCGAGGGCTCGCCCGGTGCGCTCGGCGGCGATCACGCCGGCGACGAAGAAACTTGCCAGCAGCGCGAGGAACACGAAATCCGAGATCGGTGCGCGCAGCAGCGGATACAGCAGCCAAGCGGCGAGCGTGCCGGCCGTGCCGGGAGCGTGCGGCGCGAGCCCCGTGCCGAAGCCGAGCGAGATGAAATGGGCCGGATGGCTCAGGAGCAGGCGGCACGTCGGGGGCAGCATCGTCGGCCCTTGTCGCACAGGGGTAGGTGACAGCATCGGGAGCGCCAATGGAAATCAGATGAAATGATCGTAGCTGCGGCACTCGGGCGGGCGTTCGCTGCCGTCCGGGTGGCGCAGCAGCAGGGAGCCGGCGTGGCCGGTGATCGTGCCGATGCGCGTGAACGGCAGATCCAGGTGGCGTGCGAGCGCGCCGAGGTGCTCGCGTTGCGCTGCGGCGGCGGTGAATAGCAGCTCGTAGTCGTCGCCGCCGCCGAGCACGCAGCGCTGCGCGAATTCGACGTCGGCGCCGGCCGCGAGCAGCGCGCCGAGCGGCAGCGCGGCGAGGTCGATGACCGCGCCGGCGTCGGACGCCTCGAGGATGTGCGCGAGATCGCCGACCAGTCCGTCGGAAACGTCCAGCATCGCATGGGCGACCCCGCGCAGCGCGAGGCCGGCGGCGACGCGCGGCTGCGGACGGTGCAGCGCGTCGATGCACGGCGCGACCGTGGCGGCATCGAGCGTCGTCTCGCCGCGCAGGAAAGTGAGGCCGAGCGCCCCGCGGCCGGGTTCGCCGGTGATCCAGATGTCGTCGCCCGGACGTGCGCCGGCGCGCGTGATCGCCATGCCTGCCGGCACTTCACCGATGATCGTCACGCACAGGTTCAGCGGGCCGCGCGTCGTGTCGCCGCCGGCGAGGTCGACGCCGAACTGCGCGGCGCACGCGAAGAGGCCGCGCGCGAACGCCTCGATCCACGCTTCGTCGGCCGTTGGCAGGGCGAGCGCGAGCAGCGCCCAGCGCGGTTCGGCTCCCATTGCCGCGAGATCGGAGATGTTGACCGCCAGCGCTTTCCAGCCGAGCGCCTCGGGCTCCGCGTCGGCGAAGAAATGCGTGCCGGCGACGAGCATGTCGGTCGAGGTTGCGAGCTGCATGCCCGGCCGCGGCGTGAACAGCGCCGCGTCATCGCCGACGGCGAGCTCGGTGTGACGGGCGGGGCGGGTGAAGTGGCGGCGGATCAGGTCGAATTCGGAAGGCATCGCGGCACGGCGCAGGCGGAATGGAGCGGCTCATCGGGTCGAAAAGCTTAACCCGGCCGCCCCTGACTGCCCGAACTATTTTCCGCGGCTGCGGGATTTCTCCGCAGGGTTTCCGCTCACTCGCACAGGCCGAGGATTTTTTCCTGCTGCGTGCACTGGCTCTGCTCGACGGCTGGCGACGCCGCGGTCAGCTCCGGGCACGCCCGCAGATGCCGCTCCATCGGCGGAAAGTAGGACCAGCCTTTGCCCAGCGCCGGCAGCGAAAGCTCGACTTCATTCCACTTCGGGTGGCCTTCGGTGCGCAGCCGCGGGAAGTTGTGGCACAGCGATTCGGCGAATTTCGTCAGGTAGCGGATCGTCTCGGGGCGGTTGTAATTGTAGGTCACGAGAAACGCCTTGACGGCGATGCCGGGGACGTCCGCGGTCAGCACGTTGGGATAGTTGGCGGCGCGCACGGTGGCCGGAAAGTACGTGCGCAGCGCGGCGCGGCTCGTGCTGTGGTTCGGATCGAGCTTGAGCAGCTTGATGAACTGCCGCGCCTCCGGTTTCATGTCGGTCAGGAGTTTCGCCGGCTGCCCGGCGACGACGACGACGACGTCGAGCGTCTTTTCGGTCAGCAGCTTGACGAGGGCGTCCTCGTTCGAAAGGTAGCTGGTGTTTTCCTCGGCGATCGGTTTGCCGAACATCAGCCGGTACAGCGTCGTCGCCGACAGCGCAGTGCCGCTGCCCACCGGGCCGACGTTGATTTTCGCGTCCTTTATTTCGTGGATGAATTCGGCCGGAGTGTCGGCGCGCGTGATGAAGTAGATCTCCTCGTTGTACAGGGGCATGATCACGCGCAGCGGGTGCAGCATGCGGGCCGCGGCGACGTTGCCCTCCTGCGCCTGATCGAGGAACGCCTGATAGACGTCCGACTGCACCATCGCGAACTTCACGCCGGGCTCGTAGCGCAGGCGCCGCACGTTTTCGGCCGAGCCGGCCGACGGCAGCACCTCGAGCGCGATGTTCGCCTCCGGAGCGATGAATTTCGCGATGTCGCGGCCGATCTGGATGTAGGTGCCGCGCTCCGACGCGGTCACGATCTTGAACTCCGCCGCCGCCGATGCTGCCGGAACCTGGAGGGCGAGGAGAATTCCTGCAACGATGCCGATCGTCGATACCCGCATTTCGTTTCCCCTTTTAGCGTGAATGCTCAGTTGCACTCAGTTGCACTCAGTTGCACTCAGTTGCACTCAGTTGCATAGTCCGAGTGCGGCGACTGCAGCAGTGCAGGAATATCGCTGCGCCCGCGCGTCGTCGGCTGGTGCCGAAGGTTCTGTCGTGGCTGGGGGCGGCGCCGGCTCGGCCGCAAGCGCTTCCTCGTCCGCCGATGCTTCCGGCGGGAGCGGCGCAGGTGTGACCGGCACCGCGTCGACCTCGTCGGCCGGCGCGGAAGATGGCGGGACGGCCCTGAGCGTGGCGTCGACCGCGGGGATGGAAGGCGATGCGGCGTCCTGCGCCACGCTTGTCGTCTCGTCGCCGCTCAGGTAGATGCGGTAAAGAATCACGGCGCCGATGACGAAAATCACCACCGCCAGCGCTCTCGTCCAAGGGCTGGAGAGGGAGTCCCCGGGAGCGCCGGCCGGCTTCGCGCTGCTCGCCGCTTCCGGCGGGCTAGGTTCGTGCGCGAAACGCGGGTTCATCGTCGTATCGGCGGCTTCGTCGTCGGTCGCTTCGGGCGGCACGCTCGGCTCGTCGCCGCTTGCGAATGAAGCGCCGCACTTGTAGCAAGTGGTCGCCGAAGCGTGATCGATGGCGCCGCAATGCTTGCACAACTGCAGGTTCAGCAAGGAACCGCAGGCATTGCAGAATTTCGCGCTTGCCGGGTTCTCGTGGCTACAGAATGAGCATTGGAGCGTATCCATAGGGCTCAGAGTATGGAAGAGACCCGGTTACATTCAAGAGCCCATTACATTCGGATACTCAAACCCGCTTATCAACCTGGCGACCAAAGTAACCCGGCGACCAAATACCGTTCGGGCTGAGCCCTTCGGCCGCGCTCAGGACAGGCTTGTCGAAGCCTTGGCAGCGCCCTTCGACAAGCTCACGGCGAACGGTTGTATTCGATGGCCGCCTTATAGCCCGGAACGGCGGGCGCGTTTCAGACGAACACGGGCTCGGGTTCGAGATCGACGCCGAACTGCCGCGAAACGTCGTCCCGGATCGCCTGCGCGATGCGCCGGACATCCGCGCCGGTCGCTCCGCCGCGGTTGACGAGCACCAGGGCCTGCCTTTCATATACGCCGACCGGCCCGAGGTCGCGCCCTTTCCAGCCGCAGCGGTCGATCAGCCAGCCGGCGGCGAGCTTCACGCTGCCGTCGGGCTGCAGGTAGTGCGGCAGCCCGGGGTGGCCGGTGACGAGGCGGTCGAGCGTCGCTGCGGTGATGACCGGGTTCTTGAAGAAGCTGCCGACATTGCCGAGCGCTGCGGGGTCGGGCAGCTTGCGCCGGCGGATCGCGATCACGGCGTCGGAAATGTCGAGCGGATTCGGGGTGACGCTGCCGCGCGCGGCAAGCTCTTCGGCGACGTCCGCGTAGCGGGTGACCGGCAGCCAGCGCTTGGGCAGGCGGAAAGTGACCGACGTGACGAGCGCGCGGCCCGCCAGGTCGTGCTTGAAAATGCTGTCGCGATAACCGAAGCGGCAGTCGGCGGCATCCAGCCGGAAGCTCGCGCCGGTTTCGAGCGACACGGCGGCGAGCGATGCGAAGCGATCAGCGATTTCGAGCCCGTACGCGCCGATGTTCTGGATCGGGGCTGCGCCGACGGTGCCGGGAATCAGCGACAGGTTCTCGAGCCCAGGCCAGCCTTGCGCGAGCGTCCAGCGCACGAAATCGTGCCAGTTCTCTCCGGCGCCGGCCTCGACGTACCACGCGTCGTCGTCGTCGCCAATGAGCCGGCGTCCGCCGATTGCGACTTTCAGCACGAGTCCGTGGAAGTCGCCGCTCAATACCACGTTGCTGCCGCCGCCGAGCACGAGCCGTGGCACCTCGGCCCAGTCGGGTTGTGCGAGCAGCGCGGCGAGTTGTGCCGGATGCTCGACGATCGCGAGGCGGTCGGCCCGCCCAGGGAGCCCGAAAGTGTTGAGAGGCTGCAGGTCGGCGCGGGTTTCGAGCGCCGGCAGCGGCGCGGCGCCGCTGTTACTTGGCACTGGAAAGCGATCCGCAACGCTGCGGTTCGATCGGGAACGCGCGGTCGTAGCCGAGGTTGAATGCGAAGGCGTACAGCACGTAGGCCGTTGCGAGCCCGAGGTCCGCGAGCAGGGCTTCGAACCAGCTCATGCCGGTCCAGGCCATGATGATCGGCAAGCTCATCAACAGCAGGCCGCCTTCGAAGCCGATCGCGTGCGCGACGCGCAGCGCGAGCGGCCGGCGATCGGCCGCGCGTGCGGCGAGCGTCGCTTCGATGCGGTCGAAACAGGTGTTGTAGACGGCATTCCACGCCGCCGCGAGCAGCGAGATCAGCGCCAGCAGGCCGATCGAGTCGGACAGCGGCACGCCGCTCGCCCAGGCGAAAGGCGGAGTCACCAGCGCCAGCCCGCCCAGCTCGAACAGCGCGACCTGGCGGATCCGGTCGCGGACGGAGCGCAGCGGGGGTCGGAGTTCGGAGGTGGGGGGTGACATCGGCGACGGCATTCGTAAAGCCGGCAAAGATAGAGCCTCGCCGCACCCAGCGCAACCGGGCGGGTACGTCAATTGCCGGGCCTGCCTTCGTCGGCCGGACGTCGCCGCTCGCCGCGCGCCGCTTCACCTTCATTTCCCGTGGCCCGACGTTCCATCTGCCTGCGCTGCTCGCTCTGCTGCCGCTCCTGCATCTCGCGCTGTCGTTCCAGTTGCCGCTGCTGGCGCTGCAACGAGTCCGGTTGCTGACTCTGTTGCTGCCGCAGCTGGCGTTCGCGTTCCTGTGACTGACGCTGCCGCAGTTCCTCCTGCCGCTCCATGGCCTGGCGACGCTGCTGCCCCTGTTCCTGTTGCTGCTGCATCCGCTGCTGCTCGAGTTCCCGTTGCTGCCGTTGCATCCGCTCCTGCTGCTGGCGCTGGAGCTGCTCCTGCTGCTGACGTTCGCGCTGCTGCGACTGGCGCTGCCGCAGTTCCTCCTGCCGCTCCATCGTCTGGCGACGCTGCTGTTCCTGCTGCTCCAGCGCGCGCTGGGGCTGCGGCTCGTCGCGGGTGCGGTCCTGTTGCTGCCGGTCCTGGTCCCGTTGCTGTTGCATCCGCTGCTGGCGCTGCTGGCGCTGCTGGCGCTGCTGGTCCTGTTCCTGCTGGCGCTGTTGCAACTCCCGCGCGTTCTGCTGCGGCGCGCGTTGCGGCATGTCGGGCGCGCGTGGTCGCGCTTCCGGGGCGGAAGGGAGCAGACGTTCGCGGTCGCGCTCGACCCGCCGCTCGCCGTCCGTCCCGGCTCGTCCCTGTTCCCTGGCCTCGCGGCGGGGCCCGGGGAAAGTTTCGCGGCCGCGTCCGTCTTCGGGCAGGGCGCGCAATCGCCGTTCTTCGGGCCCTGCGTGCTCCCGCTGCCGGCGCTCTTCGACCGCTTCGCGCAGGCGGGCAGTGCGACGCGCCTGTTCGTCGCGCAGCCGCTCTTCGTCCCGCGATCGCGTTGCGCGTTCGACGCGGTCATGTTCGACGACGAGACGAGGGTCGAGTGGCGGGACCGGGGTCGCCGTGCGCGGTGGCCGCCCTTTGCGCTCGTCGTCGCGCACCGCATGACGGAAGACCGGGCGGGAATGCCTGACGACTTCGCCGGGCACGACCGTCACCGCGTCGTGCCGGTCTCGATGCACATGGCGGACGTGTCGCGGTTCCCGCACCGTTCGGTCGATGTGGACGACGTTGGTGACATGGGTGATGTTGATCCGGCGCACGTAAGTCGTGCTGTGGCGGTAGCTCGGAACGTAGACTTCGCGCGGCCCGAGGGGGAACCAGCCGATGTGCGGCAGCGAACCGGACGAGAGGCTGATGCTCACGCCCGGCAGGCCCATCCACACGACGAGCGCAGGCGCGTACACCGGCCGCGCAACGTAGGCGCCCGGCACCCAGCCCCATGTTCCGCCGACCATCACCCAGCGGCCGTAATGGAACGGGGCGAAGCCCCACGGCGCGTCGTCGACCCACGTCCACCCCCACGGCTGGACCAGCACCCAGCGCCCCGAACGATAGGGGGCCCAGCCGGGCGGCACGCTGCGCGGATACCACACCGGGCCGTAACCGTCGACCGTTCGCCAGTCGCCGTATTCATGCAGATCCTCGGCGCCGGTCATCTCGCGCGACACGTGGCGCGGCTCGCCGAGTCGGTCTTCATGCTCGTCGCGGGCCAGCGTCCAGTCGGAGAAATCGTCCCGCTCGGGGTCGCTCCAGCGCACTTCGGTGTGGTCGGAAAACAGCACGTGCGCGCGTCGCCCTTCGGCCACGACGACGTCGCTGTCTTCCGAGCGGAAATCGAGCTCGCCACCGCGGTAGTTCGTCAGGACCGTCGTGGCGTTCTCGTAATCCACGCGGTACTGACCCGGCTTGTCGGCGACGACCAAGCCGTCGCGGGTCTCGACCTCGATCGCCGCTGCCGCGTCGCGGCTGCGGATCCGGATCGCGACGCTGCCGCGCTCGAGCTCGATGCGGATACGTTCGTCATCGAGTTGGCGGATGTCGATGGATGTCGAGCCGGCGAGGCGCAGCACGCTCGATCCGATCCGGACTTCAGCGCGGCTGCGGCCTTCGGTGCTGAGGGCATCGCCCGAAGTCAGCGGCCAGTTGAGGCTGGCGCTTTCCCACCGCCGGCTGTCGGCGGGGCGCAGCGACACCTCTCCGTCGAGCAGCGCCAGGCGCCCGACCCGGCCGGGCGGGTCGGCCCAGGCGCTACCCGCCACAAGCAGGACGAGCGGCAGCACGAACATGAAGCGAAGAGCGTGGAACATCTTGTCGAGTCTCCCGAAAACCCCTCGGACAGGGGAAAGGGCCGTGAGCAGCGTGCCGGTCGAGGTTGCCGCGTTCAATGCCGGCAGACGTGACGTTTCGCCCGTCGTACCGGGTTCAACGTATGGACGAGTCGGACGATGACGAGGCGCACAATTGTTTGCAATTGGAGGATTACGGGCTCGAGGGGGTTCGCGAAGGCATGAAACCACTGTTGCAATCTGTCGAAGATATTTACATTCTTTCCTCTGTACTTAGCTGCCGAATCGTAAGGCTTTGTTAAAAAAGGTGAATTGAATCCGGGCGCGGGAAATGCTTTGAAAATCCGGCAGGGAGGCCTGCGTATATTCCACCCGAAAAATGCAAGGAAAATAACAATGACAATGCGACCACATATCGGAGTTGCCGCAATCGCCGTGGCAGCGATCGTGCCTTCCATGGCCAATGCGCTGATGCTGACCGACCTGGAAAGCCTCGGCAGCTACGCTGGCCTGGCGACCGTCACGATCACCCGGCAGGGGCCCACGGCACAGGCGACGCAGTCGGGCACGGCCAGCGCGAGCGGGAATACGACGTTTGCGATGGGCTGGACGGGCGGCGGCGCCGCTTACGCCTATCTGCTCGCGGATGGCTCCGGAGGACGGTTCTTTGCGGTCGATTTCGGCGCGATGCTCGCGGGGAGCGCGCCATCGAGCCTCGGAATGCACGTCTTCAACCTCGGGCTCGACCCGGGCGACGTCGATCCCGGCGAGCTGGACTTCACCGGGCCGTCGATCGGCGATGTCGCGAGTGCCCTCGCGCTCGCCCAGGATGCCGAGGATCGCGCGAGTTGGGTCGAGAGCGTCACCCAGGGGATATTCCAGGCAACTTATCACCTGTTCCTGTTCGAGGCGGACGCTTTGCCGGAGGATCCCTTGCAAGTGGCGCCGAGCGCGGTACCGGAGCCGGGCGTGCTGGCGCTGCTCGGCATCGGCCTCGCTGGCCTCGCGGCGGGTGCACGCAGAAGAAGGTCCTGACCGACTCGCGATCTGAAGCATTTTCACACGTCGCAACCCCGGACCCCGCGGGGGTTGCGACGCGTCCGTTTCACGGCGCCGGCTATGTTGCCGGCTCCCCGCGCTGCGCCATCTGCGCGGGGCGCGCCGCCTGGTGCAGCGACGGCAGCAGGATCGGCGCCATCGACTTCAGGATCTGCACCGGCAGCCCCGACGTGAAGCGGTACGCGGCGGCGTCCGGGCCGATGACATAAGCGGTCAGCGTGCCGAAATGCCGCGGGCCGAGGTGGAACACGAACGTCGCGGTGCGGTTGAGCGCGATCCCGCCGCGCCCGCGGGAGGTGACGATGCGGTTGTCGCCGGTGCCGGTCTTGCCGCCGACCGCGAGCGGCGTCCCGTCCGGCAGCGCGAATGCGCCTGCCAGGCGTCGCGCCGTGCCGCCTTCGACGACTTCCGACAACGCGCTGCGCAGTGCCGCTGCGACTTCCGGCGCCATCACCCGTTCGCCTTTGCCGGGAGGCAGCGCGAGGACCGTTTCATACGGAGTTCCCGCGGCGAAGTGGAGCCGCTCGACGCGCGCGGTATGCTGGCGCACGCCGTCATTGACGATGATCCCCATCAGCTCGGCGAGCGCAGCCGGACGGTCGCCGGCGCTGCCCAGCGCGGTCGCCAAGGACGGCACGAGGTGATTGAACGGGTAGCCGAGGAGCGCCCAGCGCCGGTGGATCTCGAGGAAGGCTTCGACTTCGAGGATCGTGTAGATGCGCTGGTCCTGCGCGCTTTTCGCCCGCGTGCGGAACAGCCAGCGGTACACGGCCTGGCGTTCTTCGCTGCTCGCTTCGACGGCGTCGCCGAAGCTCGCTTCGGGATGCGCCATCAGGTAGCTGGCGAGCCACAGTTCGAGCGGGTGCACGCGCGCGATGTAGCCCTGGTCGGGCAGGTCGAAAGTGCCCGGGGCGTAACGCCGGTAAAGGCTCGCGAGGCGGGCGTCGCCGAGCTCGGAATTGGGCAGGCGACCGCGTATGAACGCGCCGAAGCGCTCGGCATCCGCGTCGGGGTTCAGATAGCGGAACGCCGCGGCGAGGCGGTCGGCGGTGGGACGCAGCCCGTCGAGCAGCGTCGCCTGGATCTCGTTCGCATTCTGGTCCTGGTATTTGCGCCAGAAGCGGCGCAGGAATACCTGGCCCTCGCGGTCGGCGAAGCGCGACAGATACTTGCTGCGGCGCGGGTCGCTGTCGTCTTCGAGCAGCTTGGCAGTGCTGCCGGGCACCTGGTACATCGTGTGGCGAACGATGTCGCGCATCAGGCGCACGAACGGCAGGTTGATCGACGCCTGCAGCGCTTCGCGCAACGTCACCGTGCGGCTGTTGTCCTCGGGGCGGAAGTTGTTGAAGGTGTGCAACCCGCCGCCGGTGAAAAACGATTCGCCGGGGCTGGCCGAATAGCGGCGCTCGAGAGCCGCGTGCAGCATCGTCGGCAGCTCGCGGTTTTTGCTTTCAAGCAGATAGTCGAGCGCCCAGCGCGTGAGCCTGTCATGCCGGTCGACGGTGGTTTCGCGCAACACCTGCACCGGCTGGTTGACGTAGCGCTGGTGCAGTTCGGCAACGAGTTCGAGATAGGTCGCGAGCACGCGCAGCTTGGCGGTCGAGCCCAGTTCGAGCTTGCTGCCCTCGTTGATGTCGAGCGGCTGGTCGGTGGTATCGGTCTGCACTCGCACGCGGTTGCCGTCCGGCGTGCGCTCGAACAGCGTGAAGCTGTAGTTCACCGTCCGCGCCTGGCCGGGCGTCAGCAGGCGCTCGCCGATCAGCCCGGTCTGGCGCGCGAAGTCCACGTCGCGCAGCCGCTCGAGGTAGTCGCTGACTTCCTGCTGGAGTTTCTGGTCGAGCGTCGCAGAAGCCTTGAGGTCGATCCGGTCGAGATCGTAGAGCGAGACGTCGAGCATCCCGGCAAGGCGCGTACGGATCAGGGTCGCGCCCTTGTCCGCTTCGACCGGTGCGCGCGCCCGGGCGCGGTACGGATCGCGGAATGCGAGCCGCGCGGCAAGCGCAGCGTCGCGCAGCCCAGGGCCGATGACGCGCGCCTCGGCGAGGATGCGCAGGTGGGCGTCGGTGAGTCGCGCGAGGTCGTCGCGGCCGAGCCCGAGGTAGTGTGACGGGCGACGGTGGGCGATCATCAGCGCGAGCACCTGGCGCAGCGCGAGCCCTTGTTCATCGAGGAGCGCGCCTTCGGCCTCGGCCGCGGCGAGTAGCCGGTTGGTGTGCGCGAAATCGGCGCCGAACCAGACCCATAGCCCGTCACCGAGCCCATGGACTTCGCCGTACAGCGGCGCGGCGGACAGCGGCACGGTGTTCAGGTAGTGGAGCACGAGGTCGCGTCGCACCGGGAGGGTTTCGCGCCCTTCACTGTACGCACGCACCGTCGCCGATATCATCTGGCGCAGCTTTTCCCGCGGTGAATGCGTGATGCCGTCGGGTGAGTGACGGTATTTTTCGATTTGCGTCGCAAGCGTGCTGCCGCCCGGAGTGTTCAGGTCGTCATCGACGATTTTCATGAGCTGCGCCAGCGCGGCCTGGCCAAAGCGCATCCAGTCTATCGCCGGGTTCAGGTAAGGACGTGCCGGGTCGAGCAGGTTGCGGTTCTCGATGAAAAGCAGGCTTTGCACGACGCGCGTCGGGATCTGCTCGAACGCGGGATAGCTGCGCACCGGGTATGAGGAGCGGTATACGGATTCGCCGTAGGCGCCTTCGATCTCGAGTCCGGCGCGGGTTTTCTCGCGATACGGGGGGAAATGGCCGCGCTCGGTGAAATCCACGAGCTGCGGCGAGAACCGCGCCTGGTTCACGATCGTCATGTCGCGCGCCTGCAGCCGCTCGATGAAACGGGGCAGTTTCGCGTAGCCGAGCCGAAGGTCGGACGGGCCGTGCGCCGGAAAACGGACCGAATCGCTCGGCCCGGCTTCGACGTGGTACCGGAGGTTCTCGGCGTAGCGCGAGAGTTCGCGCGCCTGGAACCAGGAGCTGCGCACTTCGAAGACCAGGAATGCGGCTGATGTGATCAGCGCGAGGAAGAGGAGGACGAGAAACAGGCGCGTGATGATTTTCAGCCACGGACGCCCGGGCGTTTTCTTCGAAATCGTTTCGGACACGTTTCCGCCCGATTGTTGTAATGCATGCATTATCGGGCAGTTCTATGACAGGCGGCACCGCAGTGGGTCGAAACAACACCCGCGTGCCGAAAAGCCTCGTCCGGGCGCCCGCATCGCCGGCCGATCGTCGCGCTGCTGCTTCTACATCCGGATCCCCGAGCGTTTGATCAGCGCCGCCAGCTCGCCGACGATGCCGCGGCGGAACGCGAGCACGCAGATGACGAAGATCACGCCGGTCAGCACGCTGACCCACTGGCCGAGCTCCGCGCCGTAGTTCTGCAGGCCGACGACGACTGTCGCGCCGACGATCGGGCCGAACACCGTGCCCATGCCGCCGAGCAGGGTCATCAGCACGATCTCGCCCGACATGTGCCAATGCACGTCGGTCAGCGAGGCGAGCTGGAACACCAGCGTCTTGGTCGCGCCGGCAAGGCCGGAGAGCGCCGCGGACAGCACGAAGGCGAGCAGCTTGTAGCGGTCGACGTCATAGCCGAGCGAGATCGCGCGCGGCTCGTTCTCGCGGATCGCCTTCAGCACCTGGCCGAACGGCGAGTGGATCGCGCGGTCGATGACCCAGAACCCGCCGAGGAACACCGCCAGCACGAAGTAATACATTTTCATGGTCTGCGACAGATCGACGAGCCCGAACAGGTGCCCGCGCGGCACGCCCTGCAGGCCGTCCTCGCCGCCGGTGAAGGGGAACTGCAGCGCGAGGAAATACATCAGCTGCGCGAGCGCGAGCGTCACCATCGCGAAATAGATGCCGGAGCGGCGGATCGCGAGGCTGCCGAAGACGAAACCGAGCGCCGCGGCGGCCGCGGTTCCGGCGAGCAGCCCCAGTTCGGGCGACAGCCCGAGTTCCTTCATCGCATAGCCGCAGGTGTAGCCCGCCCAGCCGAGGAACGCGGCGTGGCCGAACGACAGCAGCCCGGTGTAGCCGAGCAGCAGGTTGAACGCGCAGGCGAACAGCGAGAAGCACAGGATCTTCATCACCAGCACCGGATAGACGAGGAACGGCGCGACGAGCCCGAGAACGAGCAGGACGATCCAGCCGATGTTTTTGCCTTTCATTGCGCCGATCCTGGTCTGGATGATGGAGTGACGGGGGACGACAAAGGGCCGTGCGCCTCGCGGCCTAACGCTCGCGCCCGAACAGACCGGCCGGCCGCATCAGCAGCACGATTCCCATGATCACGAAGATCACGACCGCGGAAGCTTCCGGATAAAACACGCGCGTCAGCCCTTCGATGAGGCCGAGGCCGAGGCCGGTGACGATCGAGCCCATGATCGAGCCCATGCCGCCGATGACGACGACGGCGAACACGACGATGATCAGGTTCGAGCCCATGACCGGGTTCACCTGGAACACCGGCGCAGCGAGCACGCCGGCAAACGCCGCGAGCGCGACGCCGAAGCCGTAGGTCAGCGTGATCATCAGCGGCACGTTGATGCCGAAAGCCTGCAGCAGCTGGGGGTTCTCGGTGCCGGCGCGCAGGTACGAGCCGAGCTTCGTGCGCTCGATGATGTACCAGCTGCCGAAGCACACGACGAGCGACACCGCAATGACCCACGCGCGGTATTTCGGCAGGAACATGAAGCCGAGGTTGAAGCCCCCCGAAAGCAGTTCGGGTACCGGGTAGCTTTCGCCGGAAATGCCGAAGCGATAGCGGAAAAGGCCTTCGATGATCAGCGCGAGGCCGAAAGTCAGCAGCAGCCCGTACAGGTGGTCGAGCCGGTACAGGTGCTTGAGCATCGTGCGCTCGATGATCATGCCGAAAATGCCGACGACCACCGGCACCGCGACCAGCGCGACCCAGTAGTTGATGCCGAGGTAGGTCAGCCCGATCCACGCGACGAACGCGCCCATCATGTACAGCGCGCCGTGCGAGAAATTGATGATGTTGAGCAGACCGAAAATGATCGCCAGCCCGAGGCTCAGGATCGCGTAGAACGAGCCGTTGATGAGCCCGATCAGCAGCTGCCCCATCAGGGCCTGGATCGGAATGCCGAAAATGTCCATAGCGGGCGGCCTGGTTGCGGCGCCGAACGGCCGGCCCTGACGGGCGCGCGATGCGCGCCGCAGGCCGGACGCCGGAAGCCGGGTCGGAAAGCTATTTCTTCATCAGCGGGCAGGTGCTTTCCGCGGGCGGGATGAACGCCTCCGCGCCCGGGATCACCTGGCGGATGTGGTAGTAGTCCCACGGATACTTCGACTCCGACGGCTTCTTTACCTGCGCCAGGTACATGTCATGGACCATGCGCCCGTCGGCCCGGACCTGGCCGTTCTTCGCGAAGAAGTCATTGACCGGGGTCTCGCGCATCTTCGCCATCACCGCTTTCGCCTCGTCGGTGCCTGCGCTCTTGACCGCTTTCAGGTAGTGATAGACGGTCGAATAGTCGGCCGCCTGCACCATCGTCGGCATGCGCTTCATCTTGTCGAAATAGCGCTTCGACCAGGCGCGCGTCTCGTCGTTGTGGTCCCAGTAGAAGCCGGTCGTCAGGTACATCCCGGCGGTCGCATCGAGCCCGAGGCTATGCACGTCCGATATGAACATCAGCAGTCCGGCGAGCGACTGCTTCGGCGTGATGCCGAACTCGCGCGCCTGCTTGATCGAATTGATCGTGTCGTTGCCGGCGTTGGCCAGACCGATGACCTGCGCGCCGGAAGCCTGCGCGCTCAGGAGGAAGGACGAGAAATCGCTGCCGGGGAAGGGGTGGCGCACGCTGCCGAGCACTTTGCCGCCGCTTTTCTTCACGACGTCGGCGGTGTTCTTCTCGAGCGAGTGGCCGAACGCGTAGTCGGCAGTGATGAAGTACCAGCTCTTGCCGCCCTGCTGCACGACCGCTTTCGCGGTGCCGACCGGCAGCGAATAGGTGTCATAGGCCCAGTGCACCGTCGTGTCGTTGCACTGCTCGTTGGTGATCGGCGTCGAGCCCGCGCCGGTCACGAGCGAGATGCGGTTCTTCTCGTTCGCGACCTTCATCACGGCGAGCGCGGTCGAGGTGGTGACGAGGTCGACGATCGCGTCGACCTTCTGCGTGTCGATCCACTCGCGCGCCTTGTTCGCCGAGATGTCGGCCTTGTTCTGGTGGTCGGCGGAGACCATCTCGATCTTGAAGTCCGGTTTCTCGTTCGCGATGAAGTCCTCGATCGCCATCCTGGTCGCCTCGACCGCACCGGGGCCGGCGAGGTCGGAATACGTGCCCGACATGTCGGTGAGCACGCCGAGCTTGACGACGCCGTCGCTGATCGTCGCCGACTGCGCGAGCATCGGTTGCGCGACCAGCGCTGCCGCGGCGATCGCTGATGCCAGAGTCCTGGGTTTCATTTTTCTCCTCCTTGTTGGTCCACCGTGCTCACACGCCCAGCAGTTTTTGCAGCAGCTGCATCTTCGAATCGAGTTCGTCCTTCGTCACCGTCTCGACGATGCGGCCGTGCTCGATGACGTAATGCCGGTCGGCGAGCGGCGCGGCGAAGCGGAAGTTCTGCTCGACCATGATGATCGTCAGTCCCTTGGCCTTCAGGCTCGTGATGACGCGCCCGAGCGTCTGCACGATCACCGGCGCAAGGCCTTCGGTGATCTCGTCGAGCAGCAGCAACCTCGCGCCGGTGCGCAGGATGCGCGCCATCGCCAGCATCTGCTGTTCGCCGCCCGAGAGCCGGCTGCCGGGGCTGTGCCGGCGCTCGCGCAGGTTCGGGAACATCTCGTAGATCTCGTCGAGCGACATCCCGCTGCTGTTCACGGCGGGCGGCAGCAGCAGGTTCTCCTCGGCGGACAGGCTCGCGTAGATGCCGCGCTCCTCGGGGCAATAGCCGACGCCGAGGTGGGCGATGCGATGGGTCGGCAGGTCGATGACCTGGCGGCCGTTGATCATGATCGAGCCGGTGCGCCGGCCGGTGAGCCCGAGGATGGCTTTCAGCGTCGTCGTGCGCCCGGCGCCGTTGCGCCCGAGCAGCGTCACGAGTTCGCCGCGGTTCACGCTGAAATCGATGCCGTGCAGGATGTGCGATTCGCCATAGAACGCATGCAGGTCGCTGACCCGCAGCATCTCGACGTCCGGATTGTTGCGGGTGCTGGCGTCAGGCATGTTCGGTACCCATGTACGCTTCGAGCACGCGCGGGTCCCGCGACACCTGCTCGTACGGCCCTTCGGCGAGCACCGCGCCGCGCTGCAGCACCGTGATCGTGTCGCAGATATGCGAGACGACGCTGAGGTTGTGTTCGACCATCAGCACCGTGCGGTTCGCCGATACGCGCTTGATGAGGTCCGCGACGCGGCCGACATCCTCGTGGCCCATGCCCTGCGTCGGCTCGTCGAGCAGCATCATCTCGGGTTCGAGCGCGAGCGTGGTCGCGATTTCCAGCGCGCGCTTGCGCCCGTAAGGCAGTTCGACGGTGGTCGCGTCGGCGAACGACTGCAGGTCGACCGCTTCGAGCAGCTCCATCGCGCGCCCGTTCAGGACGTCGAGACTTTTCTCCGAGCGCCAGAAATGGAAAGTCGTGCCGAGCTTGCGCTGCAGCGCGACGCGCACGTTGTCGCGGACGCTCAGGTGCGGGAACACCGCGGAGATCTGGAACGATCGCACGATCCCGCGCCGCGCGATCTGCGCCGATTTCTCGTGCGTGATGTCCTGCCCGTTGTAATGGATCGTGCCGCGGGTCGGCGTGAGGAATTTCGTGAGGAGGTTGAAGACGGTCGTCTTGCCCGCTCCGTTCGGCCCGATCAGCGCGTGGATCGAGCCGCGCCGCACCTGGAGATTGACCTTGTCGACGGCGACGAAACCCTTGAACTCCTTCGTCAGGTCTCGTGTTTGAAGAATGAAGTCCGTGCTCATCGCGTCTGACAGATCCTGCCTCACTCGTGGGAAGCTGAACTGTGCCGGCGAGCCCGCGCCGACGCCAAACCGCTTCATCCCGGGCAGGACGCAAGGTCCCGCCGGCGATGAATCTTGATGCTCAACGTATATGGGAATTCAATTCAAGGCGGGACTAAGCTAACACCCGGGTAGGGGGGCGTCAACGCGACGAGGATAGGGGTGAACCCGCATCGCCTGGGGGTTTGCGGGCTGCCGCGGGCAGCAGTGCCGGCACTCCCCGAGGGCATGCCGATTGCTTGGGACGCAAGCAGCCCTGCATTAGTGGCCAAGTGCCGGCGGCGCCGACGCACTGTTCGAACTCGCGGAAAGGCGCCATGCGAATGAAATTCGCCGGCCAGTGCCGGGCCGGGCCTGCGGAAAGGATTGCCGGCCCGGTTTCGCCGCAAGCTGCGATTAGTCGATCGCCAAGGTCGATCTGGCCTGCTCGCGCAGCACGAATTTCTGGATCTTGCCGGTCGAAGTCTTCGGCAGCACGCAGAATTCGATGTGCTTGGGCACTTTGTAGCGGGCGAGGTGCTCGCGGCAATGGGCGATGATGTCGTGAGCGGTGACCGCCGCGCCGTCCTTGACCTCGATGTATGCCGCCGGCACTTCGCCCCATTTCTCGTCGGGCTTCGCGACGACTGCGGCCGTCATCACTGCCGGGTGGCGGTACAGCGCTTCCTCGACTTCGAGGGACGAGATGTTCTCGCCGCCCGAGATGATGACGTCCTTGGAGCGGTCCTTGATCTTGACGTAGCCGTCCGGATGCATCACCGCGAGGTCGCCGGTGTGGAACCAGCCTCCGGCGAAGGCTTCGTCGCTCGCCTTCTCGTTCTTCAGGTAGCCTTTCATGACGAGGTTGCCGCGGAACATGATCTCGCCCATCGTCTCGCCGTCGGCCGGCACCGGCACCATCGTTTCCGGGTCGAGCACCGCGATCGCTTCCTGCATGTGGTAACGCACGCCCTGGCGGCCGTTGCGCTCGGCGCGGCGGTCGATCGGCAGTTCGTCCCACGATGGGTGCTTCGCGCACACCGACGCCGGACCGTAAGTCTCGGTCAGCCCATAGACGTGCGTGATGTCGAAACCGATGCGCTCCATGCCCTCGATGATCGCGGCCGGTGGCGCAGCGCCGGCGATCAGCGCCGAGACCTTGTGCGTGATGCCGTCGCGCATGCCCGCCGGGGCGTTGATCAGCATGCCGTGCACGATCGGTGCGCCGCAGAAATGGCTCACTTTGTGGGTGCGGATCAGCTCGTAGATCAGCGCGACATCGACTTTGCGCAGGCACACGTTGATGCCGGCATTGGCGGCCATCGTCCACGGGAAGCACCAGCCGTTGCAGTGGAACATCGGCAGCGTCCACAGATACACCGCGTGCTGCGGCATGCCCCAGCTGATGATGTTCGACGCCGCGTTGAGGTACGCGCCGCGATGATGATAGACGACGCCTTTCGGGTTGCCGGTGGTGCCGGACGTGTAGTTCAGCGCGATCGCATCCCATTCGTCGGGCGGCAGGCTCCACGCGAACTCGGGGTCGCCGGCGGCGAGGAATTCTTCGTACTCGATCGCGCCGAGCCGGTCGGTGCCCGGGTATTCGGCGTCGAGCGCATCGATGACGAGCGGCTTCGGTCCGTCGAGCCGCTCCAGCGCGGGCCCGACGAGCGACGCGAACTCGGGGTCGGTGATCAGCACTTTCGCTTCGCCGTGCGCGAGCATGAAGGCGATGGCTTCCGGGTCGAGGCGGGTGTTGAGGGTGTTGAGCACGGCGCCGATCATCGGCACGCCGAAGTGCGCTTCGAACATCGCCGGGACGTTCGGCAGCATCACCGCGACCGTATCGCCGCGGCCGATGCCGTGCTGCACCAGCGCGCTCGCGAGACGGCGGCAGCGCGCATAGGTTTCCTGCCACGTGAAGCGGCGGGCGCCGTGGATCACCGCGGTGCGCTGCGGGTACACCTGGGCCGAGCGTTCGATGAAGCTCAGCGGCGACAACGGGACGTAGTTCGCGGCGTTCTTTGCCAGACCTTCGGCATACGGGCTATTCGACAATTCTTTCTCCTGGGGCGATCGTTCCGACGGGCCCACGCGAGCGGCGAACGTGAGCGTACACGATCAAGCATCGCAACAAAGCTTGTCGCAAATTGCGCGCAAATGTACTCAATCTTGTCGTCGCTCCGGCGGCGTCGCGACGGGCGCTAGAATCGGGCGGAACAGGCATGAAGCGCCGCGCGGCAATCGCGGCGCACGACGGGAAAAAGTATGGACATCGACGACAGGCCTTCGGCGCAGCCCGGGGACCGGGCTGCCGAGAACCGGCGCCTGCGCGACATCATGGATGCGATTCCGGCGCACATCGCCTATTTCGACGACAGCTGGACGTATCGCTACGCGAACAAGGCGTACGCAGCGTGGTTCGGACGGGAAAGCGATCAGGTCGTCGGGCAGCGCATCGTGGATGTCGTGCCCGCGGAGGTTTTCGACGCGGTGCGCGAGCCGCTCGGCCGGGCGCTGGGCGGCGAGCGGGTCACCTATGAATACACGATGAGCGACGCGGCCGGGCGCACGCTATACGCGCGCAGCACGCTGGTGCCCGAGCTCGGCGCCGCCGGCGACGTGCTCGGCTGCTACGTGCACGCGGTCGACATCACCGAGCAGCGCCGGACGCAGCACGCGCTCGCGCAGGCGCAGAAAATGGAGGCGATCGGCCAGCTGAGCGGCGGGCTCGCGCACGATTTCAACAACATGCTGACCGTCGTCATGGGCAATCTCGCGGGCCTGCGGGAAACGCGCCCGGACGACGCCGCGATCGAGGAATTCGTCGCCCCGGCGATGCAGGCCGCGCAGGGCGGCGCGCAGTTGATCGAGCGGCTGCTGACGTTCTCCCGCCAGCAGCCGCTCGCGCCGCGCCCGGTCGAAGTCAACGAGCTGATTCTGGGCATGGCGAAGCTGATCCGGCGCTCGCTGCCCGAAACCATCGCACTGCACACGGCGAGCCGCAATGCGGAACTGGTGGCGATGACCGACCCTCACCAGCTCGAGAGCGCGTTGCTCAACCTTGCCCTCAACGCACGCGACGCGATGCCCGAAGGCGGGGAGCTGCGCATCGAGTCCGCAGTCGAGACGCTCGATGCAGCTGCCGCGGCGGAACTCGATATTCCGCCGGGCGACTATGTGCAGGTGACGGTCCGCGATACCGGCACCGGGATGGATGCGACGACCGTCGCGCACGTGTTCGAACCTTTCTTCACGACGAAGCGTTTCGGCATGGGCAGCGGGCTGGGTCTGCCGATGGTGTATGGCTTCGCGCGCCAGTCGGGCGGAGCGGTACGCATCCGCAGCCGCCAGGCCTGCGGCACCTCGGTCGCGCTGTTGCTGCCGCGCACCGTCGCGACTCCTGCCGCAGCCGGGGAAGCGGGCACTGCGGCGCCCGCGACGCCTCTTGCGGGGCAACTGGTGCTGCTCGTCGAGGACGACCCCGAGGTGCGCACCGTCGTGCGCAAGCAGCTCGCCGCGCTCGGTTGTTCAGTGCTGGAAGCTGAAAACGGCCAGGAAGCAGCCGACATTGTCGAGAACGTGGCGGCGATCTCGCTCGTGCTGTCGGACGTCGTGATGCCCGGCGGGCTCGACGGGTGCGGGCTGACGCGCTTCATTCGCCGCTTTCGGCCCGGCCTGCCGGTGATCCTGATGAGCGGCTACGTCGACAGGGCCGATGCGATCACCAGGGATCTCGGCGTCCCGCTGCTCGCGAAGCCTTTCAGCAAGGAGAGACTGTCGGCTATGCTGGACGCAATCTGTCGCTGACCGAATTGCGGAGTCCGTGCCGTGCCGAACAAGCCGAAGGAAACGATCCACGTCGTCGAGGACGACCCTGCGGTCGCCCGGCTGATGGCCCAGACGCTCGAGAAATTCGGCTTCGAGGCGCAATTTTTCGCGACCGGCGCGGATTTCCTGCGGCGGCTCGATTCCGACCCTCCGCGCCTGTGCGTTCTCGATCTCGGCCTGCCCGACATGGACGGCCTCGACATCCTCAGCCACGTGCGCGCCCGCCACGGCTTCGGCCTGCTGATCGTCACCGGCCGCGGCGACACCCATGACCGTGTGACGGGGCTCGAACTGGGGGCCGACGACTACATGGTCAAGCCGTTCGAGCCGCGCGAATTCATCGCGCGGGTGCGCAGCATCCTGCGGCGCTATCGCGAACCGCCTGCGACCGGCGCGGCAGCGACCGGCGTGCGCATCGCCGAATTCGCCGGCTGGCGCTTCGAACTCGGCAACAACGCCCTCACTTCTCCCGACGGCGAAACCGAGACGCTGAGCATGGCCGAAGCCCGGCTGCTGGGCGCGTTGCTCCAGCGTCCCAACCAGATCCTCACCCGTGAGCAGCTCCTCGGCGGGCGCGACGTCGCGGCGCTCGACCGCAGCATCGACCTGCGCATCTCGCGGCTGCGCAAGCGACTCGAAGAAAACCCGCTTCACCCGAGGCTGATCAAGACCGTGTACGGCGCCGGCTACCTGTTCTCGGCGAACGTGGACTGGCTGTAAAGACCGGCGGGCATGGGCAGGCCCGGGTCGCGTTTCCGTCCGTGGCAGCGATGTAACGACATGTACGCGCCGGAACCCGCCTCCTTGCGTCCCGTCGAATTCTGACTGATCCAGCAAGGAGCTTGCGATGGCCACCGAACCGGCTCGACCCGAGACTCATCCCGGCGACCAGGCCCCTCCCGGAACTCCCGGAACCGGGGAGAACACCTGTCGCGCGTGCAAGGGAACCGGAGTCGTCGAGGGCAAACCCTGCAGCGAGTGCGGCGGCACTGGCGTAGTCATTGAAGGAATCGGGGGAGCATAGACAGGAGGAAGCAGAAATGGCCGAACCTCACACGCGAAAGTCGGACACTGCCGACAATCCCCAGTCCTCCGCAGCGAACCCGCCGAAGCCCGGCACGCAGGGTGACGATGCGCGGAGCGACAAGGAAAAGCAGCGCGAGAATCAGCAGCGCATGGGCGTGACGCCCGAGCACAAGACCGAAGACATGGAGAAGAAGCACCGCGGCACGTTCCCGTGAGCGGGGGTGGCGCAGCTCACTTCATCGACACGACGCGCACTTCGCCTTGCTTGCGCGTCACGTGCAGCGTCACGTCCTGGGCGCGGCGGTAGAGTGTCAGATCGACCGAGCCGCCAGGGATCCGAAGGCCCCGGATCGTGACGTGGTCGAGGAAGCCGGGCAGCGCGGCGTTGTCGAACACGATCTCGGCGGTTTCCGGCCGGAACGACAAGCCGAGACAGGACTGCAGCAGGTAGAACACCGTCGCGCTCGCCCAGGCCTGCGGCGAACACGCGACCGGATACAGCGTCGGGCCTTCGCCGGGGCGCTGGCCGAAGCCGCAGAAGAGTTCGGGCAGGCGGTACAGATCCATGAAAACGCTCGACTCGAACATCCCTTCCATGACCCGCAGCGCTTCGCGCTTGAGGCCATAGCGGGCGAAACCGCCTGCGACGAGCGCGTTGTCGTGGGGCCAGATCGAGCCGTTGTGGTAGGACATCGGGTTGTAGCGCGCCTCGCGGCTCGACAGCGTGCGGATGCCCCAGCCCGAGAACATGTCCTCGGCGAGCAGCGTGCGCGCCACCGCGGCAGCTCTCTCGACGCCCGCGATGCCGGAGAACAGCGCGTGACCGGCGTTCGACGAACGCACGCTGCATGGGCGCTTCGCGCCGTCGAGCGCGATCGCGTAGGTGCCGAGCGCCTCGCTCCAGAAAGCCTGATCGAAGCGCGTCCTGAGCGCCTCGGCCTGGCGTTCGAGCGCCGCGGCGCGCTGCGGTTCGCCGAGCAGTGCCGCGAAGCGCGCAGCGTAGCGTTTGGCCTCATAGACGTAGCCCTGAACTTCGCATAGTGCGACGGGCGGTTCGACGAGCCGCCCGTCGGCGTAGAACACCGAGTCGTCGGAGTCCTTCCAGCCCTGTTGCTGCAGCCCCTTGCTGCTGTGGCGCGCGTATTCGACGAAGCCGTCGCCGTCGGCGTCGCCGTAGGTGTCGATCCACGCGAGCGCGCGTTCGATGTTCGGCCACAGCGCAGCGATCAGGTCGCGGTCGCCGGTGCGCTCCCAGTAGGCGCCGGCGAGCACGACGAAGAGCGGAGTGGCATCGACGCTGCCGTAGTAGCGGTCGAACGGGATCTCGCCGAGGTTGGCCAGTTCGCCGGTGCGCGTCTCGTGCAGGATCTTGCCCGGCTCGGCGTCGCGTTCGGGGTTTTTTTCCTGCGCCTGCGTCGAGGCGAGGAATTGCAGCACCCCCTTGGCGAGCTGCGGATTGACCCACAAATATTGCAGCGCGGTGATGATGCCGTCGCGCCCGAACGGCGTGCTGAACCATGGCACCCCCGCGTACGGGTAAGGGCCGGCGGCGGTTTCGGTCGTCAGCATCCGCAGGTCGGCGAACGAGCGGTTCAGCCAGCTGTTGAACTGCTGGTTCGAAGTGTGGATCGCGCAGTCGGTCTCGTCCCACGCGTGCAACTGGTTCTTGTTGCGCGCATACGCCTGCTCGTAGGTGCACACGGCGCATTCGCCTTCGACTTCGCAGGTCGCGGTCACGAACAGGTCACGCGACTGCTGCGGTTCGAGCCGCAACGCGAACGTCAGCTGCGACGCGTCGGCGCTGCACGGCTGCTGATCGAATCCGATCCGCGTGCGGCGCGTCAGCCCGTCGCGGCCGCGATAGCCGAGCACGATCTCGCGGGCGTCGATCGTCGGCGCCGCCAGCTCGCCGACTTGCGCGCGCTGAAAGCCGCGCACCTCGAAAATGTCCGCATAGTCGGCGGCAAATTCCAGCGTCAGCGTCAGCTCGAGCGGTTCGCGGCCGTAGTTCATCACCCTCAGGTGCTCGTGGAGCACCGCTTCCCACAGCAGCTTGCCGCGAAACACGTGTACGGTGCCTTTGTCAATCGCCCGGCCGCCAACGCTGAGGTCGGGGTTGGTCAGGTCGACCGCGAGCAGGCTGTTGTCCTGCTTCATCGTCGAGTTGAGCAACATCGGCCTGACGCCGTTCAGCAGCAGCCGCTGCTGCGACAGGAAACGCATGCCGCCGTGGTAGAGCCCCTGCTCCGCGATGCCGATGTGGCGCACGTCGCCGTAGCGGTCGAACAGCGCGAACGTGTCGCCCTGCTTGAGCACGCGGGTGCGGTCGTCGGCCAGCGATGAAGTGGCGAGCACGTACCATCGGTCGTCGATCTGGATTGCGTCCTGCATCGGAAGCCTTCATGTCCCGGCCGGTGCGGCCTTCAGTTGCTGTTTTATCAATTCACGATAGACGCGCAGGTAGTTCCCCGCCATCGCCGACGCGGTGAACCGCTCCTCGAACGCTTTGCGGCAGGCCTTGCGGTCGATGATGTCGATCGACGCGACGGCCCGTTCAGCCTGGTCGAGGCTGCCGACGATGAAGCCGCTGACGCCCTCGCGCAGCACTTCGGGCACCGAGCCGCAATGCCACGCGATGACCGGCGTGCCACACGCGAGCGACTCGATCATCGCCAGGCCGAACGGTTCGGGCCAGTCGATCAGGAACAGCAGCGCCGCAGCGCCGCCGAGGAACGCGGCTTTTTCCGCTTCGGCGATCTCGCCGAGGTACTCGACGTGCGGCTGCGCGAGCAGCGGTTCGATCTGCTCGTCGAAGTAGCGCTGGTCGACGGGCGCGACCTTGGCCGCGATGCGCAGCGGCATCCCGACCCGGCGCGCGACTTCGATCGCCCGGTCGACGCGCTTCTCCGGCGAGATGCGACCGAGGAAAGCGAGGTAGCGCCCCGGTCCGGGCGAGAACGGCAGCAGCGTCGCCGGCAGCCCGTGATGCACGGTCGCCTGCCAGTTCAGCCACGGCAGCGGGCGCCGCTGGCTGTCCGAAATCGAGATCACCGGCACTTCGCCGAATTCGCGGTACAGCGGCACCAGGTCCGGAATGTCGAGCCGCCCGTGCAGCGTCGTGACATGCGGCACGGGCAAGCGGCGCGACAGCGGGAAATGCAGATAATCGATGTGAAAGTGGATCAGGTCGAAGTTGGGCGCGTCGCGGCACACGTGCTCGAGCATCAGCACGTGATGCGCGATCTGGTCGATGCATTCGCGGTCGAGCCGCAGGCTCTGGCGCGCGACGGGGTGCAGCCTTGCGCGGGTCTGCGAGTCGCCGCTCGCGTACAGCGTCACGTCGTGTCCCTGCGCGACGAGCTCTTCGGTGAGGTAGGACACGACCCGTTCCGTTCCGCCGTAGTACTTCGGCGGGACACTTTCGAACAGGGGGGAGACCTGCGCGATTCTCAATGGTCGGACCTCGATCGACTCAGGCAGCCGGCCACTCACGCCGGCAAAAGGGGCTGCATCGGACCTGCGCCCGAACTGCCGGCGGATTTCAGCAAACGCTGTGCCCCGCTGTGTTTCGCGCCGAACGTGCGCGTGCGCAGCGCACGGCGACAGGCGATCTGCAAAAACTACGGGTCATTGAAAGAACTCCCGCCGCCCCCGCGGCTGCCGCGTCATCGGTCGGCGCGAGACGGCAGTGCCGGCATCGGCGTCGGCGGCGACGAGCGGCGCGCCCTCGTGGTTCGCGGCGGCTGCACGCGAAAGCATCGGGCTTGTTCGGGCGGCCGGGGACGTAAAGGAGGCGAGAAGATTCTGTCCGCTCGCTTCAGCCGAGCTGACGAACCGCCGCGAGCGCCGCGTCGACTTCGGCCGGCGAATTGCGGATGCTCGGCGCCAGGCGCACGTAGCGCGCGGCGTAGGGCGTGACGGTGGCGACGAGGCGGTGTTCGCGCAGCCGCTCGACCGCGGTCCACGGGTCCATGCCGTCCACCTCGAAGCAGACGATCCCCGCCGACAGCGTATCGGCCATCGGTGTACGCAGCGTGATGTGCGGCATCTGCGCGAGCCCTTCCTTGAGCTGGCGTGCGAGTTCGTGCGTGCGCCGCTGGATGCGCGCCTTGCCGATGTCACGGCAGAAGCGGAACGCCTCGACCAGTGCCCACTGGTGCTCGAACGGCTTGAAGCCGCCCGGCGACATGCGCGCGCCGTCGGGGCGGCCGGTGACCTCTTCGCCGGCGATCCATGCCCGGTGCGTGCCGTCGTCGAGGAAGCTCGGTATCGTTGGCAGGCAGCGCCGCAAGCCCGCCTCGCTGCCCCACAGGATGCCGGTGCCGCGCGGGCCGAACAGCCACTTGTGGCAGCCTGCCATGAAGAAATCGCAGCCGAGCTCGGGCAGGACGACGTCCTCGACGCCGAAGCCATGGACGCCGTCGAGGCACAGCAGCACGCGCGCGTCCTCGTCGCGTTCGTCGTTGATGCGCTTGAGTGCCTCGCCGATGCGCGCGACCGGCAGCTTCAGGCCGGTGCCCGAATGCACCCACGTCAGCGCGAGCGCGCGCGTGCGCGGCGTCACGCGGGCGAGCAGCCGGTCGACGAGCTCGTCTTCGCCGACACGCGTCACCTCGTCGTACAGCACGGCTTGGCGCACCGTCACGCCCTGGCGCTCGGAGGTGAGGCGCAAGGCTTCATGGGTCGCGTAGTAACCGTGCTCGGTGGTCAGGATCTCGTCGCCCGGCGCGAAACGCAGGCCGTTATAGACCAGGCCGATGCCCATCGTCGTGCTGTCGGTCAGCGCGACGTCGTCGGCGTCGGCAAGCCCGAGATAGTCCGCCGCGGCCGACAGGGATTCACCGACCAGGCGACGGTTATTGTCGTTCAGATAGAGCACGGGGTTCGCGTCGAGCGCGCGCCGGTGCCGTTCGATCGCTTCGCGCACCGGTTGCGGGTGCGAGGCGACATACAGCGCGGACATGTGGATGTAGTCGTCGGACAGCGCGAACTGCCCGCGCACCGCGTCCCACTCGCCGTCGCCCGCCAGGCGCGGCGCCGGAGTGGGGGGCGCCGCCGACGACGGCGCCTGCTGACCGGACGGCCCGCAGCCGGTGCCGGCCGCGACGGCGGCCAAAGCGAGGCCGCCATGCACGAGAAATTGCCGGCGGTTCGTCGGCCGAGTCTGCGGCGACGCGCTACGCGGTTTCACCGGATTCACTGCGCCCCGCGGTGGTGGCGACGGCGAGGACGCTGGATGACGGCAGGATCGGTGACGGCACGGGGCTCCTCCGGAGAAAAAGGAAACGGGCTTGACCGGCAAGGCAATCGGCGTACCCACGCCGCACGCCGCGGCGCGCGCAATGCGTGCGGGAATGCGCCTTGCGTCTGCGGTGACGTCGATTCGAAGGAGACCGCCACCATGAAGACCATCGGACTTCACGTCGCGCTTTTGGCTGTGCCGCTCGTGTCACATGCCCGGTGACACCGTGCGCGGGAGCGAGGCGGGCGGCGGCCGGGGTGATGCGTTCGGACGCGCGCGAATGCGTTACGCGGTGAGACGGCTGCTGGTGGGGATCCTCGCCGGTCCGGCCTTGGGCTTCGCTGCGGCGGACGTCGATGAGACGGCGTCGGAGATCGTTTCGCGAACGAACGTTTTTCGCGAAGCGCAGGGGCTCGCCCCGGTCGAGCGCGACGCGGCGCTCGAGCGGACCGCGCGCGACTTCGCCCGCTTCATGGCGAAGACCGGGCGCTATGGCCACACTGCCGACGGGCGCCGCCCGTCCGAGCGGGCGCTGGCCGAAGGCTACGAGTACTGCATCGTCGCCGAGAACATCGGCTACCAGTACCGCTCCGACGGTTTCGGCTCGTCCGCAGAGCTTGCCGAGGCCTTCGTCGAAGGCTGGAAAAACTCGCCCGAGCACCGCGACAACATGCTTGCGCCGGCCGTCACGCAGACCGGCGTCGGCCTCGCGCAGGGCGAGGATGGACGTTTTTTCGGCGTGCAGATGTTCGGCCGGCCGAAAAGCGCATCGATCCGCTTCGAGGTGCAGAACCGCAGCGGGGAACGTGTCGCTTACCGGACCGGCGAGCGCGATTTTTCGCTCCGGCCGCGCGAGTTGCGAAGGCACCGCACATGCCACCCGGGACGACTCTCGATTGCACTTCCGGCGGGTGACGCGCCCTTCACCGCCACCCTCGAGGACGGCACGCGCTACACCGTGCGCGATGACGCCGTTGTCACGCAGCCGGTTTCCGCGCAATGATTCCGGAGGCCGAGGGCAACCGCCTCGGCAGCTGGCGTAGGCGACGGCCCTTCCGCGGGTGATCGCCCGCATTCGCGCCGGGCCAGGTCGCGGGGCTATTTCAGCGTCGCGAGGTAGGCGGCGATGTCGTGCGCGTCGCGCTCGTCGACACCGAGGTCCGGCATCGTCGTGAACATGTGGTGCACCCACAGCCCGAAGCTCAGCAACGCGGTGCCGGCCAGCGCCAGGACGACGAAGCGGTAGCCGACGAGCGGCGTGCGCGCCATCGTCGGCACGATCATCGACACCATGCCCGCCGCGGGCAGGAAAATGATGTACACCTCGGGGTGGCCGAAGAACCAGAACAGGTGCTGCCACAGCAGCGGGTCGCCGCCGAGATGCGCGGCGAAGAACGGCCAGTGGAAAGCGCGCTCGAGTTCGAGCAGTGCGGTCGCGAGGATCACCGCCGGAAACGCGAACACGATCATCAGCGCGAACACCAGCATCGCCCACGCGAACATCGGCATGCGCCCGAGCGTCATGCCCGGCGAGCGGGTGCGCAATATGCCGACGATGATTTCGATTGCGCCGGCGATCGCCGAGATTTCGATGAAGCCGATGCCGAGCAGCCAGAAGTCGGCGTTGTAGCCCGGCGAGTAGGTTTCGCTGGTCAGCGGCGGGTTCATGAACCCGCCGCCGTCAGGCGCCCAGCCGACAAAAATGCTCGCGAAGAACACCAGCCCGCCGACCAGATAGGCCCAGAACGCATACGCCGACAGGCGCGGAAACGGCAGGTCGCGCGCGCCGAGCATGTTCGGCAGCAGCAGGATCCCCATCGCCTCGACCGCCGGCACGGCGAACAGGAACATCATGACGGTGCCGTGCATCGTGAACAGCTGGTTGTACAGCGCGGGGCCGATGAAGTCGTTCTCGGGCACCGCCAGCTGCACCCGCATCCCGAGCGCGAGGATGCCCGCGAGCACGAAAAACAGGAAAGCGGCGCCGACGTAGAACACGCCGACGTAGTTGTTGTTGATGACGGTGATGAAGCGCAGCCCCTGCGGCGGTTCCCACAGCCGGCGCAGTTCGTCGACTTCGCCGTCAGGGCGGGGACCCGGGTTGGGCAGCGCGCTCATCGCAGCGTGTAGAGCACTGTGAGCCCCGCCGCGTAAGTCGCGAGGACGAGCAGCGAGTCGCCGCCCATGCGCAGGATCATGACGTGGCGCCGCTCGAGCAGGCCGGCGATGAACAGCGCGGTCACGGCGATTGCGAGGATCGCGGCGAAAGTCGCGAAGCGCCCGGCTTGTGCGAGTACCGGGTCGCCCTGATAGACCGCATCGACGACGAACAGCAGCGCGAGCCCGAACAGGTTCGCGCCGAAGATGTTGGACACCGCCATCGCGTAGTTGCCCAGGCGCACCGACGAGAAGACGATGCTGATCTCCGGCAGCGACGTGCTCAGCGCGAGGAACACTGCGCCGAAAAAGCTCTGGCCGAGCCCGGTCTGCTCGGCCAGGGTCTCGCCGGTCCGGGCGATCGCGTAGCCGGCTGCGAGGATCACCACGGCGCCGAGCGCGGTCTTGCCGAAGGTTTTCGCCAGCGAGTCGCCCGGCTCGCCGCGGTCCGCGGGGTCGCGGTGCGCCTGATCGCCTTTTTCCGGCTGTCGCGAATCGGTCCCTTCCGGTACCCAGGGCTCGCGCCCGCGTGACTTGCGGATCGCGAACACGCTCAGCAGGTAGGTGATCAGCAGCAGCCACGCCCACAGGCCGATGCCCAGCACTGCCCGATCGCCGACCACCGTGCCCCCGGCGACGATCGCGAGCATCAGCACCAGCAACGCGCCCTGCAGCATCGGCAGCGCCGAGGCGACCGTCGAAGTGAGCGCCTCGCGCCGGATCGCGGCGTCGGCCGAAGCGAGGATCGCGACGTTCAGCGCCATGCCACCGAGCAGGTTATTGACTGCGAGATCCGGGTTGCCGGCATAGGACGCGGTCACCGTGACACCGAACTCGGGCAGCGCGGTGATGAAGCCGAGCAGCAGCATCCCGACCAGCGCTTCGGCGATGCCCATGCGCTTCTGGATCGCATCGGCGTAGCGCGCCACCCGCGTGCCGGCCAGCCACACGACGACCCCGGCGGCGAGGAACACGGCGACGTTGATCCACAGCGGCAGGTCCTTGAACATTTATTCGAGCGTCTCCAGCCAGTGCGCGAGCGCGACGACGAACAGCGCCATCTGCGCGTGCGGGCCGCCGCAGTACTCGGCGCACTGGCCGCGGAATCGACGAATGTGCTCCTGTCATATTGCTGCCTTCCGGGACGAATCGGACCGCATCGGCTGCGAAAGCAATCGGGGTGCCCTGCCGGACGGTGCGGACTGGCGGATTGCTTCGGACCGCGCGCGTCACCGCGGGCGTTTCGCGCCGGCCGCCTGTCCGACCTGTCTGCCGAGGGCCTCGGTGAGACGCGCGGTTTCCTTCCGCAGCGCGGCCAGCTCCGCGCGCAGCGCGTCCGGGCCGCCGGGGTCGGGCAGGCCGCCGCGCTCGACGAAGAACGACGCGAGCGCGGCGGTGACGTAGCCGAACACCGAGAACGCGTAGATCGCCAGCGCGAGGCACAGCACGCGGCCTTCCGGCGTGCGGGGCCAGAAATCGCTGCCCATCGTCGCGACGATCATTGCGGTCCACCACAGTGCATCCCAGTAGGTCGTGAACGCGCCTTCCTCGAGCACATACATGCCGGCCGCGCCGGAAAACGTCACGACCAGCGTCAGCGCCACGACGTAGCCGGCGCCCTTGCCGCCCATGCTGCGCGCGAGCGCGCGCATGCTGCGGTTGAGCGACGTGGTCAGGCGTACCAGTCGCAGCCCGCGGGTCGCACGCGTGAGCCGCAGCACGCGGGTCAGGCGGAACACGCGCAGCGCCGGCAGCGCGAGCGACACGAGCGTGAGCCAGTTCTGGCTGATGTAGGCGAGCTTGCCCTTGGCCAGCGCGAAGCGCAGCACGAAGTCGCCGATGAAAACGGCCCAGATCAGATTGCTCGCCGTATCGAGCCAGTCACGCGGGCCGCCGACGAACTCCACGATCAGCAGCCCGATCCAGACGAAGGCGAGAAAGACCATCGGCCCCTCGAGCCAGCGCTCGAGCCGCCTCAGGGGCCTGTTTTCCTTCATCCACTGGATCCGCTCCCTGAACAGGTTCATCTGCCCGGGCCTTCGCTCACCACACGAGGTAGCGGTCCCAGCCGGCATAGGAGCGCACGACGGGCCCGCGCGGGATCGCGAGCACGATCAGCAACGCGCCGACGATGATGCTGGCGACGTCGGCCGCCGGCGAGCCGCCGTCGAGCACCCACGGCGCGACGATCAGCCACGCACCGAGCACCATGTTCAGCGCCCGCAGCGGTCGGGCCGTCTCGGCGTACGCGGTGATCGACACGGTGAATACCAGCGCGCCGACCAGGTGATCGCTGTCGGCCATCGCCCCGTCCGTACCAAAAATCGTGCGGGTAAACATCAGCCAGACGCCGAGTGCAGTGGCGAGGATCAGCGCCTTGGGCAGCACGCGGGCCTGATCGCGCAGCCGGTCGAGTGCGGCCGCGTCGATCGCGAGCGGCGGGCGCTCCTCGCGGCCCGCGCCGTCGATGACGCCGCCGTGCCAGAAAACGCTCGACAGCGGCTGCCCGGCGCGTTTCGCACCGATCAAGAACTGGATCATCGCGACGACTTCGTCGATCGCGTACGGCAGCATGAACACCATCGCCGCGGCCGACGCGAGGCACAGCGTGCACCAGGTGCCGATGACGATCGGCTGGATGATGATGAAGAAGATGCTCACTGCGCCGAGCGGGATCACCAGCACGCCGAACATCGCGACCATCCATGGCATCGTGCGCCAGCGCTGGCGTCCGCCCATCATCCCGGACAGCGCTTCGAGCAGATAGCTCATCGCGCCGAGCCCCGCGTCGGGGATCGGCCACGCGCGTGACACGTCCGAAGTGATGATGCGGGCGGTGCCGTCGTCGAAGAACGGGTCCCACACAGCGGAGACGTGGCCCATCTGGTAGGCGGTCAGATAGCGGGCGATGAAAAAGCCGACGAAGGCCAGCGCGATCATCGGCAGGCGCTGCGACCACGCCGACGGCGAGTAACTCCACCCCGGCGGGATGTCGCGCTCGTCGTGCATCGCATCCATGCTCATGCCCGGCATCATCGGCACGAGGATCGAAAACGCGATCGCGAGCGCGCCGACCAGCGTGTCGTTGGCGTAGGACGCGGGCTCGGGCGACCAGAACACCAGCGGCGCGGCGAGCAGCCAGATGCCGGTAAAACAGCTGCCCCACTGCGCCCAGCGGTGGCGCCAGAACAGCGACAGCGTGCCGAACACGACGAGCAGCGCGCCGCTGGCGATGTCGCTCCACGCGAGCGCCGCGGCGCGCGAGGCGAGCGGCGCGAGCGCGCGCTCGGCCGTCACCTGCTCGGCGCCGGCACCCCAGTTGCCGGGTTCCATGTAGCCGAGGATCGCCGGCGCGGTCAGGCACCAGAGGCCGAGTGTGATGATTGCGAAATGCGCCCACAGCATCCTGCCGTGCATCTCGCGCATTTGCGCCATGTGTTCATCGTGTGCGGCCGGGGACATTGCCGGTCTGCTAATCGGCGTACGCGATCGTCGTGAGCAGCGCGAGCGCCGCCTGGCGCGAGTCGAGCCGGGTGTGCTGCACGACGATCGGCACCGTCGATTCGATGACGCTTGAATAGGGGATGTTGACCGGGATCCGCTCCGGGTTGTCGAGTTCGTCGAAGCGCAGATGGCAGGTGCGCCGCGGCGGCACCGTCAACAGGTACGGGCCGGCCGGTTCCCGGTCGGTGAAGAAGATCGTGATCTCGATCTGCGCGACGCGGTCGCCCGCGTTCAGGATGCACGCGGCCTCGTGGCTTTTCAGCTCGTAGCTCGCGTCGGGGCTTGACGGCGGGATATAGCCTTCGGCGATCGCCCAGCGGCGTTTTCCGATCGGGTCCATGTCATTCTCCTTTGAGGGCCAGCCGCAGCACTTCGGCGAGGTGCAGGGGCCGGCGGGCGGTGCTCTGCATGATCTGCTCGCGGCAGCTGTAGCCGTCGGCGATCAGCAGCGTGTCGTCGGCGGCCGCGCGCACCGCAGGCAGCAGCGCGCGCTCGGCGCAGCGCATCGACACTTCGTACTTGTCCTTTTCGAAGCCGAACGCGCCGGCCATGCCGCAGCAGCCGGAGTCGAGGATGTCGCAGTCGAGGCCGAGTTTTTTCAGCACCGCGGCTTCCGCGTCCATGCCGATGACTGCCTGGTGGTGGCAGTGGCCGTGCACCACCGCGCGGCGCGCGAGGGTGCCGAAGCGCGCGTGCGGGGCGCGCTGCTCGAGAAATTCGCTCAGCAGGAAGACCTGACTGCTCAGCCGCCTGGCCTGCTCGTTGCCGGGCAGCATCTGCGGCAGTTCCTCGCGAAAAACGGTGAGGCAGGCCGGTTCGAGGACGACGACGGGCAGGCCGTCGCGAATCTGCGTGTCGAGCGCGTCGAGGATGCGCAGCAGGTAGCGCCGGGCCCGACCGAGCATGCCGAACTCGTACAGCGGGCGGCCGCAGCACAGCGGCACCGGCGGCAGGCGGACTTCGAAGCCGGCGTGCTCGAGCACCTGCACTGCGGCCAGCGCCACCTCGGGGTGGAAATGGTTGTTGAAAGTGTCCGGCCACAGGATCAACGGCTTTCCCGCTGCGGCGGGCGGCCGCCGGCGACGGAAGGTCGGCGCAAAAGCTTCCATCGCGAACGCCGGCAGACGCCGCGCGGGGTGAATGCCGACGAGCCATTTGGCGAAGCCCGCGAACGGTTCGGTGCGCGAGAAAAAGTTCACGATGCCGGGCGCATGGGACGCGGCGCGCGACCACACGTCGATGAGCCCGAACGCGTAGGCGGCGAGCGGACGCATGCGGCCTTCGTAGTAATGCGAGGAGAACTCGGCCTTGTAGGTCGCCATGTCGACGCGCACCGGGCATTCGCCCTTGCAGCCCTTGCACGACAGGCACAGGTCGAGCGCTTCCTTGACCGCCGGCTCCTTCCAGCCGCCCGTCAGCGTGTCGCCGCGCAGCATCTCGAACAGCAGGTGCGCGCGCCCGCGCGTGGAATGCATCTCCTCGCCGGTGGCTATGTAGCTCGGGCACATCACGCCTTTCTTGCTGCGGCAGGCGCCGACCCCGACGCAGCGCAGCATCGCGCGCGCAAAGTCGCCGTTGTCCGAAGGGTAGGCGAAGCGGGTTTCGATCGGCCGGGGGTCGTAGCCGGTGCCCAGGCGCAAGTTTTCGTCGACGCGAAACGCATCGACGACCTTGCCCGGGTTCATGCGGTTGTCCGGGTCCCAGATCGCCTTGAACTCGCGGAATGCCTGGACCACTTCGTCGCCGAACATGATCGGCAGCAGCTCGGCCTTGGACTGGCCGTCGCCGTGCTCGCCCGAGATCGAGCCGCCCAGCCCGGACACCAGGCGCGCGGCCTCGTGGATGAAAGCGCGGTAGCGGGCGATGCCGTCGGCCGTTTCCAGGTCGAAGTCGATGCGAGTGTGCAGGCAGCCTTGGCCGAAATGGCCATAAAAATCGCCGCGATAGCCGTAGCGGTCGAGCAGCGCGCGCAGCTCGCGCAGGTAGCGGCCGAGGTTTTCGGGCGCGACCGCCGAGTCTTCCCAGCCTTCCCAGATCAGCCCTTCGTTGGGCACGTGGGCGGTCGCGCCCAGACCCGATTCGCGGATCTTCCACACCCGCTGTGCGTCGGCCGGGTCGGTGTACAGCTTCATCGACGGCTTCGGATCGGCGCGCTCGAGCCGTTCCATCAGCGCGCGCGCCCGGCCCTCGGCCTCGTCCCGGTCGGCGCCGCCGAACTCGACCAGCAGCCAGCCCGCGCCTTCGGGCAGCAGCCCGACGTTGCCCGGCGCGAGCCCCATCGACTCGATGTCGCCGACCAGCCGGTCGTCCATGCCTTCGAGCGCGATCGGTCCGGCCGCCATGACTGCCGGCACCGCGTCCGCAGCCGTATACACGTCGGGAAGCCCGCCACCAGCAGCGTGCGCGCCGGCGGGCTGTCCACGAGGTGCACGGTCGCTTCGAGCACGACGACGCAAGTACCTTCGGAGCCGACCAAGGCGCGCGCGAGATCGAAGCTGCCGCCCGGCAGCAGCGCGCGCAGGTTGAACCCCGACACGCGACGCGGGATGTCGGGGTAGCAGCGGCGGATCGGCTCGGCGTACTGTTCGCCGAGCGCGCGCAGCCGGCGGTAGATGTCCGCTCTTCGGCCGCCTTCGGCGTCGATATGCGCAAACGCCTCCGGCTTGGTTGCGCCGACGCGGCAGCGCAACCCGTCGTAGGTGAGGACGTCGAGCTCGAGCACGTTCTCCTCGGTGCGCCCGCCCATCACCGAGTGCGGGCCGCAGGAGTTGTTGCCGATCATGCCGCCGAGGGTGTTGTGGCTGTGGGTGGCCGGGTCCGGGGCGAAGGTCAGGCCGATTGTTTCGGCCGCTTCGCGCAGCTCGTCGAGCACGACGCCCGGTTCGACGCGCGCGGTCCTTTTCGCGGCGTCGATGTCGATGATGCGGTTGAGGTATTTCGAGAAATCGAGCACCACCGCAACGTTGCAGCACTGGCCGCACAGGCTCGTGCCGGCGCCGCGCGACAGGATCGGCGCGCGGTGGCGCCGGCAGATCTCCACCGTGCGCACGACGTCCTCGGTCGAGCGCGGGATCACGACGCCGATCGGCACCTGGCGGTAGTTCGACGCGTCAGTCGCATACAGCGCGCGGCTGCCCGCGTCGAAGCGCACTTCGCCGGCGAGAGCGGCGCGCAGATCGTGTTCGAGCGCGGCGAAATTAACGCCCGCGCGCCGCGACAGCGCGCGGGTGTCGACGGGAATGCAGGGGGCCGTTTCATCGGCGCCATTCAGGGGTTTTCGAAGCATCGGGCGTCCTGTTCCTTGAACTCCAGGCCGAAGCCGGGGCGGTCTTCGGCCGGGGCGAGGCGGCCGGCGACCGGGTCGGGCGCGCCGTCGAACAAGAGGTGCTCGATGCGCACGTGGTCGTGGAACCATTCGAGATGCACTGCGGGCCGGGCGGCGCAGCACAGTGGCAGGTGCACGGTGCGCAGTGGCTCGACAGCGGCACGAGGAACGCTTCGTACAAGGCGGCGACCCCGAGAAAGCCGGTAACGCCGCCGCAGCGTGTCGCGTCGGCCTGCAGAATGTCGACCGCGCCCGCTTCGAGCAGGCGGCGGAAGTAAGGCAGGTCGTAGCCGTATTCGCCAGCGCTGAGCGCGCCCGCGCCGACGAGCATCGCCACTTTCTGCCCGGCGTTGAGAATCGCGGCCGCGCGCACGAGATCCTCCTCGCGCGGCACGATGCGGATCCCCGTGTAGCCGATGCCCGAATGGATCGTGCCGTGCTCGCGCGGCGGCCCCTGGTAGGGCAGATCCTGGACGTCGTTGGGGAAGATGATGCAGGTGACGGTGCGCCGATCGCGCGCGATGCGCATCGCCCGATCGACGACGTGGCGCACCTGCTCGGGCACCGTCACCATGTGCACGAACTCGTGCGCGACGTCCTTGAAGAGCGACAGCAGATCGACTTCCTGCTGGTAGTCGCCGCCGAGCGCGGCGCGGCTTTGCTGGCCAATGATCGCGACGACCGGCTGGTGGTCGAGCTTCGCGTCATAGAGGCCGTTCAGGAGATGGATCGCGCCGGGGCCCGACGTGGCCAGGCACACGCCCACTTCGCCGGTGAATTTCGCGTGCGCGCACGCCATGAACGCCGCGAGCTCCTCGTGGCGCGCCTGCACGAAGCGCAGCCCTTCGCCGTAGCGGCCGAACGCGCCCATGATGCCGTTGATGCCGTCGCCCGGGTAGCCGAACACCCGCTGCACGCCCCACGCCGACAGGCGCTGGAGCAGGAAGTCGCCGACTGTGTCGCTCATGATCGTTCTCCGTCCCGACCGTGTCGGGACCGGCCTGCAATACGAGTGCCGGGAGGAGCCGTCGAGAGGTTGGCAGCGCGTGCTGTAAAAGCTACCGAACGACCCTCGTGGCGTGTAAAACCGGCGCAGCCCTGCTGCCTGTCCGGCGCAGGCGTGGAGGCCTCGAGCTGCGGGCAACCCTGGAATTGCGTCTCCCGCAGCTTCGGGCAGACCAATTCGGCGACGGACACTGCGATGCCCTGGGCAGGCGATCGAGACGCAGACCGCACCTTGTGAAGAACTGCAAACTCGAGCCTGCGGCCGATGTCCTATTGCACGACCTTGCGCAGGCTGCAGGCTTGCGGACGGGAGGAGCGCTTGCGGCGATGCAAAAAATGCCGGGGCTGTCGGGCATTGGCGCCGAAGTGCTCTGTGTAAAACACCGGTTGGCATGAGGAGTCGGACTGATGCACAAGAGCCGTCTTGGGAACATCGTCATTGATTGCGATACCGACGATTTGATGCGAGAGGCGAAGTTCTGGAGTGCTGCGCTCGGTTGCCCATTGCCGCAGGAGGCGCAGCCTCACGACAAATTCATTCAACTCATGACGCGGCCTGGTGAAGTCCAGGTCATCATTCAACGGGTCGATCATGATCCGCGAGCCCATCTCGATATCGAGACGGACTCAATCGAAAAAGAAGTAAGTCGCCTGGAGAAGTTGGGAGCAATCCCCGTATCTCGCCATGACGGCTGGACGGTCATGCAAGCTCCGAGTGGGCACAGGTTCTGCGTCGGAAAGCCATACCGGGGCAGATTCGAGCAAGAGGCGAACGAGTGGACGTGATACCCAGTCAGGATGCGAGGCGGAAGTTGCCATGCCGATCAAACAAGTGCTGACCGGCCAGCGTGTTCCGGTGAAGATCTGGACCGAAGACGTCGACGAGAAGTCGAAGGCCCAACTCGCGAACCTCGCGCAAATGCCCTTCATTCATCATCATGTCGCCGCGATGCCCGATGCCCACGTCGGAATCGGTGCGACCATCGGTTCGGTCATCGCCACCCACCAGGCGATCATCCCTGCTGCGGTCGGGGTCGATATCGGCTGCGGCATGGTTGCCGCCAGGCTTTCGCTGACGGCCAACGACATTGACGAAAGGTCGCTCAAGGCTGTTTTCAGGCAGATCAGCCATGACATTCCGGTGGGGCGCGCGCAACACCGCGACGAGAGGGTGCTGGCGGAGGCGGTGCAGCCTTTCGAAGCCGGGCTCAAGGCGCTCACCGCACGCCATCCGCAGCTTCTCAAGGCATTCGGCAAAGTCTCGAAATGGACACACCAGATGGGGACGCTGGGTGGCGGCAATCACTTCATAGAAGTATGTCTCGACGAGGCGGACCGCGTGTGGGTGATGCTCCATTCGGGCAGCCGGGGTATCGGCAACGCCATGGCCGACTACTTCATCCAGCTTGCGCGCAAGGACATGGAACGCTGGATGATCCAGCTTCCGGATCGTGATCTGGCGTACTTCCCGGAAGGCAGCGAGCACTTCGGCGATTACGTCGAGGCACTGCAGTGGGCGCAGGACTATGCGCGACAGAACCGGCAGTGCATGCTGGATCTGGCGCTCTCCGCGCTGGCCCGACATCTGCCGCCGTTCGCGGTGACCAGCGACGTGGTCAATTGCCACCACAACTACGTCGCGCAGGAGCATCACTTCGGTGCGAACGTGTGGGTGACGCGCAAGGGGGCGATTCGGGCGCGCGAGGGCGACCTGGGCATCGTTCCGGGGAGCATGGGTGCGCGCAGCTACATCGTGCGCGGCAAGGGCAACGCGGAAAGCTTCTGTTCGAGCGCCCACGGGGCCGGGCGCCGGATGAGCCGAACCACGGCAGAAAAGCAATTCACCGAGGCGGATCTCGTGCGGCAGACGGCCGGTGTCGTCTGCCGCAAGGACAAGGGCGTCCTCGACGAGATTCCCGCTGCCTACAAGGACATCGACGCGGTAATGGCCAACCAGAACGACCTCACGGACGTGTTGCACACCTTGAAGCAGGTGGTATGCGTCAAAGGCTAGTAATCGTTCCCGGGCCTGAAGAAGCAAAAAGGCCAACTCTCAAGAGCTGGCCTAAGTGCTTGAATCTACTGGTGGGGGCAGTAGGATTCGAACCTACGACCTACTGATTAAGAGTTTGGAAGCATATGCTGTGCCAGTATTTGAATTAGACGCCAGAAAGGTGCTTACACGGCTGATTTTTCACGACTTAATGGTGAGAAATCAGAGGGGCTGCCGTGTTAGCGCTTGACACCATTTGGTGAGAAAGCGTGTTTGCGCTGTGGCCCGAACCACCCGGAGCCCACAGCATGAAGACCAAGATCACCCAGTCGCTCGCCGAGCGTGCCCCCTCCCCCGACAAGGGCAAGAGCGTCCTGTACGCCGATCCCGAACTCAGGGGGTTCTACCTCATCGTCACCCCGACCAAGCGCGGCTACTACGTCCAGTCGCTCGTCAACGGGAAGCAGGTGCGCGTGAAGCTGGGCGACCACCCGGCGATGGATGCCAAGAAGGCCCGTGACACGGCGCGCCACACGCTGGTGAGCATGCGCGGCGGCACCAACCCGAACGAGGAGCGACGCAAGGCTCGGGCCAGGGGAATCACGCTGAGCGAGGCTCTCGACCTCCACCTCGCGGCGAAGCCTCTGTCGCCGCGGACCACGCAGGGCTACCGCTACGGCTTCGACCAGTACCTCGGCGACTGGCTCGACACGCCCCTGGCCGAGCTAGGCACCAACAGGACGGGGGTGCGGGAGCGCCATCGCAAGATCACCACGGACCACGGCGGCCCCTCCGCCGACAGCGTCTTCCGCGTTTTCCGGGCCGTCTACAACCGCGGCCTGCGGGAGCATCCCGACCTGCCCCCGAATCCTGCCGCCAACGTGGACTACCACGGACTCAAGAGGCGGAAGGTCGACGTCAACGCTGAGCGCCTGCGGACGTGGGGTGAGGCGGTGCTGTGCCTCCACCCCGTGCGCCGCGACCTACACCTGCTTTTGATCCTGACGGGCCTGCGCAGGGCGTCGGCCTGCGAGGCGGCGACGAGGCACCTGGACCTCGATGACGGCCACCTGCACATCCCCAACCCCAAGGGCGGCGCGGTCCGAGCATTCGACCTCCCGCTGTCGGGACCTCTGCGGGACCTGTTCGGCCACCGACTGGCCGAGAACCCGAAGCTCCACCGCAAGAACCCTTGGCTGTTCCCCGCCGAGAGCAAGAGCGGCCACGTCGCCGAGGTGGCACAGCACGAGCTGGACGGCCTCACCGGACATGCGCTGCGGCATACCTATTCGACGCTGGCTGTCGAGGCGGGCGTCCCGCTACTGGAGCTCAAGTTCCTGCTGAATCACTCATCTAGCAACGTGACGATGGGCTACCTGAACCCGAGCCTCCCCCACCTGCGCGGCTACCAGGAGAAGGCCAGCGCCTACATCCTCGACGCGCTCGGCCTCGAAGCTACGCCCGGAGCGTGGCCGCCTAAGGCCCGAGGATAGCTCGTCGGCTCGCCCAGATGACCCGGGGCGGCCTCGGCGAGCCTCGGGCAGCTCGGTATCAGCCCGAGCCTGTGCAAGCCGACTCGGGACCGCTGTTGGCGATGGCCGTTCGGGGGTATACGCCCGCCGAGTGCCCCGGGTAGTATGTGAATCGTCGGACGGCTCCTCAGCGCCTCGACAAAGGCCTGCTCAGGCCCAAACGTGAGCGACCCGCCCCACCGACTGAGGGGACTAACGGGCCCATCTCTCCGACGCACAGGAGGCAGTCCCCGCCTCGGCACCTTGCCGCGACGGGGAACCGCTAACCTGGAACCCGAAAGATGGTCACGCGCATTACTCCCTCCCTCACCCCCGCCCAGATCGCAGAGCTCCACGCCCTTCCCGACGACGCGCTCGTCACCGAGCGGGAGGCGTCCGCGTTCCTGCGCCTGAAGCCCAACACCCTCGCCTGGTACCGCTGTAACGGCGGAGGTCCTGAGTACACCCGCCTCGGCCCGAAGATGATCCGCTACCTCATAGGCGACCTGCGCACCTACGCCGCGAAGGGCCGCCCGATGAGCGCTGGCGTGCGAAAGCTAGGGGCGGCCATGCTCGCCGGCCGCTTGGCCAAGGCCGAGGCTAAGTCCAAGGCGGGAGCATGATCATGGACGCCGCAAAGGAAAACGCCCGCGGGCTAGGCGGGCGTTCGGAGGAGGCGGAGCTGAGCAAGCATCACGACAGCAGTAATGATGCCGCGATCCGCTCCCCGATGAAACCATTGTTTGTAGGCAACGCCGAGCCCCTGCTGCGGGCGGGGCTGCAGCTGATCCCGCTCTACCGGTGGGACACTGTCGACGGCAAGGGCCGGCCACGCGGCAAGACCCCGCGGGATGCGTCCTGGCAGGCGAAGGAGTATGACAGCCGTGCCGTCGTGGCGGGCGCCGAGAAGAACGGCAACAACGTCGGCGTCAGGCTTCCGGCCACGGTGGTGGTGCTCGACGTCGACCCGCGCAACTTCCCGGAAGGCCGCGACGCGCTGGCCGAACTGGTCCGCGACGCCGGGCTGGACCTCTCGATCTGCCCGCACACGATCACCGGCTCCGGGGGTCACCATTACTGGTTCGCCAAGCCTGCTGATGTGCAGGTTCTGGACTCGCTGGAGGCCTACCCGGGCCTGGAGTTCAAGAGCCTTGGCCGTCAGATGGTCGCCGCCGGGTCGGTCCACCCGTGTGGCCAGCGCTACGAGTGGGACGACCTCGCCCCCGACATCGCCGACATGCCTGACCTCCCCGCGGTCCTGCTCCAGATGATCCGCAGGCCGACGCGGGCGCACGGCAAGGCTGCATCGGGTGGTGAGCTGACGCCCGAGATGCTGACCGAGACCCTGGAGCAGCTCGACCCCGAGGACTTCCGCGATCACGGCGATTGGCTCCCTCTGATGATGGCTTGTCACTATGCGACGGGTGGCGAAGGCCGGCAGGAGTTCATCGACTGGTCGACACAGGATCCGCAGTACGCGGACCATGACTGGATCGTCGGCAACCGGTGGGACTCGCTGCACGCCGAGCCGACGGGCGGGCGCCGTGGCCGGCCGGTCACCATCAAGTTCCTGCACAAGGTCGTCCAGGAGGCCGGCGGCGAGGTCGCGCGGACCGCGCCCGAGGACGACTTCGACCTGTGGGAGGACCCCGCCGCGGTCGGCCAGGGTGTGGACGATGCGACCCTGCGCGAGCCGCCGAAGCTCGGGGGTGTGGACGCGGTCATCGAGGAGCTCAACTCCAAGCACTACATCGTGCTGGACAACGGGTTCCAGGTCATCACCGAGGAGCGCGACCCGGTCTTTGACGGGCGCGTGCGGTACCAGCGCATGTCCAGGAGCGACTTCCGCTCGTCCTACGAGCACGCGCTGGTCGAGAAGAACGACAAGATGGTGAGCAAGGCCGACGCGTGGCTCAAAAGCCCCGAGCGTCGCCAGTACAAGGGCCTGATCTTCGACCCCTCTGGCAGGGACTACCCGGGCTGGCTCAACATGTGGAAGGGTTGGGCCGTCGAGCCCGCGCCGGGCGACTGGTCGCTGCTGCGCCGGCTCATCCGCGAGGTGCTGGTGGACGGCAACGAGGAGCACTTCGAGTGGGTACTCGACTGGATGGCATTCATGTTCCAGAACCCCGACAAGGTGGCCGAAGTCGCCGTCGCCTTCCGGGGCGAGAAGGGCACAGGCAAGGGCACGCTGGGCCGGGCGCTCTCAAAGCTGGCGGGCGCGAGCGGGCTGCACATCAGCTCGCCCGGCCACCTCACGGGCCGCTTCAACTCCCACCTGCAGAACTGCGTATGCCTGTTCGCAGACGAGGCGTTCTGGGCTGGGAACAAGGAGGGCGAGGCGGTGCTCAAGCAGCTCGTGACCGAGCCTACCCTCACCTACGAGGGCAAGGGCCGCGACGCGGTGACGGGCAAAAACCACGTGCACATCATCATGGCGTCCAACAACGACTGGGTCGTGCCCGCGGGCTTGGACGGGGAACGGCGCTTCGCCGTGTTCAGCGTCAACAGCAAGCGCAGGGGCGACAAGGAGTTCTTCACTGCGCTCAACCGCCAGCTCGACAACGGGGGGCTTGCCGGCCTCCTGCACGACATGCTCCAGCGCGACCTCGGCGACAGGCACCCACGCGACAACGTGCCTCAGACCAAGGCGCTCGCCGAGCAGAAGGCAATGAGCCTGGGGCCCGAGGAGTCGTGGTGGGACGGGCTGCTCGACACGGGAAGGCTGCCGAGCTTCCTGATGGACGAGCCGTGGGAAGACAGGCCGGTCGAGGCCGACAGGGACGAGCTCTACGCTGACTACGTCGCCCACGCGAAGATGCTCGCCGCCAAGCCGAGGACAAAGGCGGGCCTCGCAATGAGGATCAAGAAACGGGCAGGCTGGGACGACCACCAGGCGATCTTGGAAGACGGGCGCAAGGCATGGCGGTGGGTGCTGCCTCGGCTCGACGAGGCCCGCGACATTTGGGCCAAGAGCACGGGGACCATGAGCGACTAGGGCAGGCTCGACCACGGACACGAACAGTCGGCCGGCACTCCGAGTTGAGGGTCCGGCCGTTTTTTCTTTATGGATCAACGGCTTATGCGGATTCCGACCCAACGTGACCGCTGATTCCGAAATAGTGTGACCGGTGAATCCGCGGGTCGTGACCGCGGATTCCGATTTGATCGTGACCGATTTCGGCCAGTTGTCGGAATGGGCGGTCACGT
>Ga0209347_1000175_pt1 | contig 179389 bp, 147 predicted proteins | sample AutmiccommuBRH23_FD_187382 | JGI IMG/M metagenome (GOLD analysis project Ga0209347, IMG submission 187382) | Deep subsurface microbial communities from Mt. Terri, Switzerland - Autotrophic microbial communities BRH/23 (SPAdes) (version 2) | ecosystem: Environmental > Aquatic > Deep subsurface... | reverse complement strand
TACGCGCCCCACGTGCGCACTGTTGCCCACACCCACGGGGCAACGATCGAGCGGCTGGGCTATCATGTGACGGGGTATTACCTGAGTCACATGGATGAACTGCGCGATGTCAGCCCGCTGGTGATGAGGCATGCCGCGTTGGTGGCGGGCGATGGCAGCTATGAGAATGGCGTCGAAACACCGCGCATCCAGATCATCCTGGCGACGGGCATCCCCGAGGAACAGTGCCAGCGCGTGTGTATGGGCTACCGCGACCCGGCCACCATCGACCCGCAGGAATGGATGGGGCGCGAGGAGGAGGGCATCCTGGTGGTGCCGCGCGCGGGCGAGGTGTTGTACCGCGTGCGCGCCAGGTAGCATCCCTGGTAGGCGTGATGACGTATAGAACACGATACCACAATCCTCATGGTATCTATACTCCATCAGTAGACAAGGAGACCTATGGACACCTTGAGCGGTGTTTCCGAAACCGCGTTCATCACGCTGAGAGCACGCGTCGTCGAAGCGCAAAAGGAGCAGCCGGTGATCCACGATGAGGTGGGCGAGGAACTGCTGGAGCGCATCCGCTCGCGGCTACCAATGGAAGTCAGGCAAAGGGTGCTCGACAGAAAACTATCGGTCACCCTGACCGGCCATCTGGCGCTGCGCGCTCGCAAGTATGACAGGTACGCCCAAGCGTTCATCCAGCAGCACCCGCACGGACTGGTCGTCAGCCTCGGATGCGGCTTTGATACGCGCTATTGGCGCGTATCCAGCGAGCCGTGGCGATACATCGAGGTGGACCTGCCGGAAGTCATCGCGCTCAAAAAGCAGATTTTGGCTGATCGCATCGAGTATCCCATGATCGGGTGCTCCGTCCTGGAAGATCGCTGGATCGAAGAGATTCGCGTCATCCAGGACCAGGAGGTGCTGTTACTTGCCGAAGGGCTGTTCATGTACCTCCCCCGGGAGGCCGTGGTACACCTTTTCCACAAACTATCGGAGACTTTTTCCAGATCACAGATCGCCTTTGAAGTGGTTACCGAGAAATACACCAGGGAACCGTGGAAAAAGCTGGTCGAATCCAAGATCAAGCGTTCTACGGGGACAGAGGCGGGTTCCTCCTACCAGTTCGGCCTGCGGGATGCCCGCGAAATCGAGTCCTACGGCCAGAACATCAAGGTCCTGGAAGAATGGTCGTACTTTGAGGACCCGGACATCAAGCCGGGGTTCCTGAGGCTGTTCCGGCATATGAGAGCGATGACTCGCGCGCAGTGGACGATTCGGGCTAGCCTCGGCTGACGGATCAGCCCGGCATCAGGCGGGCGAGATAGCGCGGGGCGACAGACAAAAAAAGGGCCGCCGCAGACCAACGGGTCTGATGGCGGCCCTTTTGGCGATGCGAGCTTGATCGCTATCCCTCGGCCTGTGCCCTGGCCTCTCCCATCAGCCGGATGGCCTCCAGGTGGAAATCGCGGAACTCGGGCACGGTGGGCACCCAGGTGGTCATCAGGTAGCCCTTCAATTGGTCGGGATGCAGGACGCGCGCACAATGGGCCGCCGTCTTGGCCAGGTTCTCCGGGGATTTGATGTTGCTGACGGTGGGAATCTGGTCGAACCCCGCCCGGTCGAGCTTTTCGTAGGCCCGTAGAATGGTCAGGCGACCATCGCGCGCCTTTTGCTCGTCCTCGGTCACGAAATCCTCCGGGCGAAAGCCCTTGTCATAGTACCAGCTACTCACCAGCACCGAGCGCGGCACGCGGTCCAAGAACTCGTCCTCCATGTGCCAGGAGGCTTCCGGCGCCCAGACCTTGTTCCATGCCCCATCGCCCCAAATCCAGGCCCGCCCGCCGTGCGATTCCACGGCCTGTACCAGGAACAGCAGGTCGTGCCACCATAGCTCGCCCTGCCGCAGCACGATGTAATGCTGGCCCGCCTGCGTGGCAAAGATCTCTTCGTCCATGCCCAGGTGGAAGAGGCGGGGTTGCTGAAAGATGTCGGCCACTTCGTCAATCAGGTCGCGGCACACCGCATAGTATTCGGGAGTCGAGACGCGTCGGGCGTAATCGCCCATCCAGACGTCGTGGCAGGCGGAAAAGTTGAGCTTGGGGACGACCTCGATGCCCAGGGAGCGGGCCTTGTCCAATTCCTCTCGCAGCTTATTCACGGTCCACGCGCCCTGCACAGCGATTTCGGGATGGGTTTCATACTGCACCCCGTCGCCCAGGTCGAGCACGATCAGATTCATGCCCGCCGCGGCCATCGCGTGCAGCAGTTCATCCCAAACTGCCTGATCGAACCGCAGATAGGGCCTGGGACCGGCAATGGACAGGTAATCCAGGATGCCGTCGCCGTGCTGGGCGCGATACGCCTGGATATAGCTGCCCAGGTGGCCATAGCGCAGGACGCCGGGCAGCCCCTCAGGCGTGGGATGGTCGTTCCACAGGTTGGTACTGAGATGAAGCAGGTTGCCCCAGATGAACGAGTCCGTCGTTTGCGGCATGCAGATACCTCCTATCGGGTGGGTTGGGTCAACTCCAACGCAAGGGGTCTGGTGGCCCTACCATACTGCCACCAGACCCCTTATGCAAGTGCGCGCACGGTAAAAGCGATTGAACGGGACGGGCTGCTAGACGGGGTCCACCCACACCGGACTGGCCCAGGCGCGGTGCCCGTCCTCTTGCAGCAGCCGCAAGTAGTAATAGCTGCCGCCGGGGCGCGGGGCGGGTAGCTCGTCCTCCAGATCGACATCCCACGCGTGCAGGTCATAGCCGCGCACGCAACCGCCCTCCGAGATAATCTCCACCCGCTCGATGGGGGCGGTGCCATATAGCCGCGCCCGGAAACGGACCGGCTGATCGTGCTCCGCCTGGATCTCGCTGCCCAGGATGGCCCCATTCACCGTGAAATGGCACAGGATGGGCACGCCCGACGTGGCATAGGTGTGGCGCTCGTTCATCGCTTCCCAGATAGCCTCGCGGGTCAGTTCGCGCGCCAGCAAGCCGGTCATGCCGATATACTCCATCCCTTCCTGCGGGGTGGTGGGATACGACCCGCGTGTGGGGAATCCCTCGTGGTTGTCCGTTCCGGCGATGAACCCCAGCCGCAGGCCCAGGCCTAGCGCCGCCCGCACCGAGCTATCCGTGCCTCCGCGCGGCTGGATGCGCCAGCGGGCGTCTACCTCGTTGGCTTCGCTGCACCCCCGCACCTGTAACATCTCGACTAGGCGCGTGCGTCGCCCCATGCGCGACCAGTCCAGGGCAGGATGCCCCTTTACGTTGGTGGCGTGGGGCACCACGATCACATCTTGCGGCTCGTTCCACCCGGCCGGGTCATTCCCCGTGGTATCGTCCCAGGCGTGCGTGCCGGGGAGCGGGCTGAGCGGAGTGTGCGCAGAGCGCAAGTACACGTTATAGTGCCCCTCCTTCCGGCTGGATTCCCAGGCTGGCAGGGTCACCAACTGGCCGGGCTGGTTGTACTCTTCCAGGGCGGCCAGAATTTCGGGCCAGCAGCGGGCGGGTGTGTGGTCTGCGGGCGCGATGACGTCCAGATTCAGCAGGTTGCGGGCATAATCCAGGGCCTGGCGCAAATCGCGGTCGCCATCCCCGGAAAAGTGGGTATGAAAGTGCAGTGCCCCAAAGTAATGCCGATAGACATCCAGCGGGCCGGGCAGAATCGCCTGGCTGACCACCTCGCTGCCGGTGGCTTTATCCAGCACGCGAATGCGGGCCGCTTCTGTCCCGCTCACGCGCAGACCGGCCACCCGCAAGCGCCCCCCATCGGCGTGCCGCCAGTCGAGCGTGGCTGGCAGCCCCTGCACATCCCCCAGGGCTTCCAGTCGTACCTTCCCCGAAGGGCTGAGAGTGGGGTTGAACAGGTCGTCGGTCTGAAAGATGGTCGCCGACACCTCCCCGGCCTCGTCGGGCATGGGCTTGACCCGTACCTCGACACGCGCCGGGCGAGCGGGTAGACACTCCAGCACCACAGTCTGCCCCACCCGCTGATAGTCTTCCATATCGGGCAGGCGAACCTCCATCTGCATCAAGCCGCGCAGGGGCGCGTTGCCGAACCCGCCCACGCGCCCCTGCAGGCGACAGATCAGGCGTGCGCCGGAGCCCAGGGCCTCGGCCACACGCAACGCCATGAAGCAAAACCGATGGGGAGGATGCGGCTCCAGGCGAGAGCGCTGCATGGAGTAGAACTCGGTAAACGGCTCCTGTTCCATGACGGTGCGCCCCTGGCCTGTTACGCCGACCTCGACCAACTCCCAGGGCGTGCCCATGCGTCTGGCAATCGTCCGAAAGCCGCCGAGCACTACCCGCACGCGGGTATCTGCCGGTAGCCCCTCGGGGCATTCCAGCGTCAGTTCGTGGGGATAGACTTGGGGATCGTCGGCGCTGTAGCGCGTGCGCCCCGTATGCGTCAAATGCAAGTTTGCTGACACGTTCGCATCCTCCGAGATAGATTCGTTTGCTGTGATAGACCGCCGCTCGCCCTTGATCGCCTATTCCTTGATGCGCGGGTCAATGGCGACACTGTCGGCGGGCAGGGCGGCAAACGGACCGGGGATTGTCGTCTCGCCCGTGCGGGCCTGTCCCAGCACGTCCTGCTCCATTCCTGGCAGGATGTTGCCGCGTGGCAACTCGCCCTCCACCCGCACGCGCACCTGGAATGTCTCGGGGGCAAACTCGACGTCTATAGGCAGCTCGACGCTGTGCTCGTCCAGGCCGTGGAACTCTTGCCAGGCGGCCAGGTCCAGGTATTCCTCGTAGGCGTGCAGCCGGAAGGGGGCCAGGTCGCGGCTGAGGGTGAAGGCGTTATGGTCCGACTGCTGATCGTCGTTATGGAACTGGATCATCGTGCCGCAATCCACCAGCAGGTTGTTGAATACGCGCTGCTTGCGCCCCGTGGAGCCGCGTCGCGGGTTCAGCGTCAGGCGGTCGGCCTGGCCGCGCTTGAGCATGAGCGCCGCGCCGGTGCAGTGGGCCACCAGGTTATGGGCCACTTGCAGCCGCTCGACGTCGTGCTCATAGATGCCATTGCCCCGGATGTTGAAAATCAGGTTGTGGTCCACCAGGTCGGGCATAGTCTTGGAGACTTCGACAAAGATGCCCCCAAAGCCCGTTTCGATATCATAGATCAGGTTCTCGCAGCAGCGGGTGTTCTCAATACCCGCGTCCAGCCAGATACCCGAACCCTGGCGGATGTCGTGCACCACGTTGCGGCGCACCAGCGTGTTCAGCGTGTGGTGGAACTTGATGCCCGCCTGCTCATAGTTCTTTTCGATCTCGTGCCAGGCGCAGCGGGTGACGGTGTTGCGCTCCACCAGACTATACGGCAGGCCGTTGCCAGCGATGCCGCTCACTCCGCAATCGCTGACCGCATTGCGGCGCACGATGTGAAAGCCAAATGTCTTGCCCTGTTCGTACTCCAGGTGCTCGCTGTGGTAGCCCAGGTCAATGCCCACGGCGTTGATCTGGGAGACAGAGCAATCCTCGATCACCCAATGATGCCCGCCGATGGTTGCCACCGCCCCGACCGGCGGCAGGGGCCAGCCGTTGGCGGCCTGCTCGAGGGTCAGCCCTTGCAGCCAGAGGTAGCCCAGGTTATAGGCCTCCGGGGCGAACAGGCGCTCGCGGGCCGTCACCTCGAAGGTGGCCTCCCGCGGGTCGATGTCGCCATAGGGGCGCACGTGCAGGGTCAGGCCGTCCGATTCGACCCAATACGTCCCGTCTTGGAGGGACATATAGGCCTGGTGGGCCACCTGCTTCAAGCGGCGCCCGTTCTGGAATACCAGCCCGCGCTTGAGCAGGGTCGTGACGAGATTCCCCAGCTCGAACCGGGCACCGGAGGCGGGGTCTATCCGACGGTGGGCCTCGGCGGCTAGCTGGGCGCGGTTGATGGCATTAAAGGGGTTATAGCCGTCGAAAAACTTGCGCGGCATCCGCACGCACCAGATCGGCGCGTTGAGGTTGGGTTGCATCTTCAGAAAGGGTTCCAGCGGGATCTTTAAAAATCGAAAGTTCGTAACGAAATCCACCAGTTGGCGCGACTTGATCCAGAGGCTTGGCTCGATCATCTCGGAGCCTTTGATGACCACCTTGGCCCCCGGTGCGGCGTGATAGGCGATCATCCGATCGGGCGCGTCACCACCGCGTGGCGGACACACCCACTCGCGGTATACCCCCTCGCCAATCAGCACTCGCTCGCCGGGCTGCAAGACCTCCGCGGCCCGCTGAATCGTGCGAAAGGGGCGATCTTTTGTGCCGGGGTTATCGTCTGAGGCAGCGGGGTCGTTGGCGGAGACATAGTAAGTATGGGCAAAGCGCGGCACCGGCTCCCAAAAGAGGAAATCGGCCCCATCGGGTAGCTTCACGTTACGAGTATCTGCCATGAGAGACTCCTTTCGTAGCCTAGTCATTGCCGGGCATATGGAGAGGCGAGTTAAACCACACGGGGCTGCGCGACAATCACGCAGCCCCGTGTAGAGGTGCCACCTACGGAATGGCACGGAGCTTGCACGTCACTCCATGGCCCGTGTATCCCTGTACTTTCCCCCCAACGGGCCAGGCGGTGCAAGCCAGATTGCAGACTAGATATTCTGCAGCAGGCCTTCCACTTCGGAGCGGATGGACTTGTCCAGCGCCTGCTTGTTGATCAGCGCCAGCTCCATTTGCCCCAACTGGCACTCCCCGCCTGCGGCCATGTACTCGTTCACGTACTGGTCCCAATCGTTCGTGGGATCCTTGGCGCCGGTGAGGAAATCCAATCGCCATTTGTCGTTGGTAGCGCCCAACTCGGTGTAATCCTTGCAGGGGGTCATATCAGCGATCTTGCCGATGTCGGCAAGGTATTTCATGGTGCCCTGGCCGCTATTCTTAAAGATGTTGGGGAAATCCTCGCCCAGCCAGTCGAAGCAGATGGTAGGCGTCGCGCCGTAACCGGAGAAGATGCTGCCTGCTCCCAATTTCTTGGGATCGATACCCAACTGATCGGTTGCCTTCATGTACAGGGCGCCCGTCTCGTTGCGGTAGCGGTGCTCTTCTTTGCCATACCGCACATAGGTAGCCCACTCATAGTCCGCGTTCACCAGTTCGATCAGTTCCAGGATCTTGGCTTTCTTGGCCGAATCCCGGTCCACATGGCTGCCGATGGTTTCGCCACCATTGCCTTTGCCCCAACTGGGATAGCCATAGTCGCCATTCGGACCCTTGGGAGCGGGACCGAGCGCCAGTTCCCAGCCCTGGGGGGTGATGCACTCATAGTATTCGCCGCCCGGCAGCAAACGGTACCAGGTGGCATGCGTGGCCACGCCGAACTCGCCCTGGCAAAAGGCTGCGCCGTATTCGGTGTTCTTGGTGGTCGCCGACTCGGGGTGAATCAGCCCCGCCTTGTACCACTCCTGCAGCTTCTGCATTGCTTGCTGATGGGCCGGGTGCATGTACCCACTGACAACCCCACCCTGGCCATCGTCCGTCCAGAGCATGGGGATCGCCCCATAGGCTGCCCCGACTTCGGCACCCACGTGGGCCATAAAGTCTCCGCCGCGATAGCGAACGCCGTACTTGAACAGCCCGTCATCGACGAACTTTTTCAAGGCTGCTTCCATCTCGTCCAGAGTCGAGGGCACGCCCAGGCCCGCCTTGTCCAGGGCGTCTTTACGCCAGCCCATGGTGAACGGGAACAGGTTGTTGATGGAGTAGTAGCCGTAGGTATAGCGCACACCGTTATACAGGCCGCCGTAGAAGCACTCCAGCGAGCCGTCATCGAATTTGGCTTCTTCCTGGAAAAAGCGCGGGCAATGGATGGCAAAGTCGGTGATGGTGATCTTGCCCACCAGACCTTGATCGTAGAACGCGCTTGATGCAGCGGCCGGATAGTCTACAACCTCGCCGCCCGCCGCACGCGTGGAGAGCTGCTCCACATAGGTGCCGCGCTCCAGCCACCAGATGTTGAGCTTGATGTTGAGCGCTTTTTCGATATCTGTTTTGACCATGCAGTCATCGTCGGGGACGGGTATCGCCGAGCTACCTGCTGTGCCGGGGACCCATCGCCAGGTCAGGATTTCCATGGGGGCCACGGCCGCCGGGGTGGTGGTGACCACCTTCTCGACCACTTTGGACTCGCCCTCGATAATGACGGTTTCCTTGACGACCTTCTCTACTTCTTTTTCAACGACTTTTTCGACCTCAACGGTCTCTTTGACGATCTTTTCCACAACCTTGGGCTGGCAGGCGGCCAACAGGGAGGCCGTGGCGCCCACTCCGGCAGCTTTCAAGAACCGACGACGCGAAAGGGTCTTCATCTTGATCCTCCTATGAATCTGAAACGCATCATTCATCACACGCCGCGAACCTTCACGCATACCCGCCCCGAACAATCTCTCGAATAGGCAGCCTCCTTACAGATTGTAGCAATTGGCAGTGCAGCTTATCCCTTGATTGATCCGAGCATAATCCCCTTGACAAAGTAGCGCTGCACGAATGGGTATACCAGCAGAATGGGCACAGTCGTCACCATCAACAACGCGGCCTTGACCGTTTCCGAGGTTGGCAAATTTCTCGCCTGGTTGAGGGCCTCTGCACTGCCTCCCTGTCCCGATGCCAACTGGGCCATGTTCATGGCTTCCAGCTCGCTTTCCAGCAGCACGCGTCGCAGGATGATCTGGAGGGTATACTTGGCCCGGTCGGTGATATAGATCAGGACATCGAAATAGGCGTTCCAATGCCCCACGGCGCTCCACAGGGCGATGGTGGCCAGCACCGGCTTGGACAGGGGCAGGATGATCCGCCAGAAAACGCCCATGTCCGTTGCCCCGTCCAGCTTGGCCGACTCTTGAATTTCTTCCGGGATGGACATGAAAAAGTTACGCATGATGATGACGTTCCAGGCCCCGATCCCCGGCAAGATCATCACCATATATTTGTTGATCAAGTCCAACGACTTGCGTAGCAGATAGCTGGGAATCAGGCCGCCGCCGAACATCATGGTGAACAGGATCAACGCCGTAAACAGCCGCTTAAAGGGGCAGTTTGGCCGGGATAGCGGGTATGACATCATGGCTGTGACCAGCAAAGTAAAGGTAGTGCCCACTACCACGCGGCCCACGGTGACCAGGAAAGCGCGCGATAGCTCGGATGAATTGAGCACCCACCTGTATCCGGCCAGGCTGATGGGCCACGGAATCAGCCTGATCTCGTGCTTGGCAGCATCTATACGTGTGCTGAACGACAGCACGAATTGATCCCAGAAGGGATAGATAAAGGTAATGGTGACCAGTATCATCGAAAAATAGATGAACACGACGAGCATCTTGTCCGAAAGCGAATCGTGTTTAGAGAACATCGGCTGCCTCCGTGGATGGTTACGACAGATGGGTATTGCCAGACTACCAGAGCGTACCACCTCCGCCAACACGGCGGGCGATACTGTTGACAGTAAGGACCATGATCAGGCCCACCAGCGATTTAAACAGACCCACGGCGGTAGAAAAGCCGTACTCCATGCTAACCAGGCCAGCCCGGTAGACGTAAGTGTCGATGATATCGGACACCTCATAGACGCGGGAACTGTACATATTGAATATCTGATCAAAGCCCGCGTTCATGATGCCGCCCATGTTGAGGATGAGGCTGATGGTGATAACCGGCAGGATGGAGGGAACGTTGATATACCAGATGCGCTGCAAGCGGCTGGCCCCGTCTACCATCGCAGCCTCGTGCAAGGAAGGATCGACGCTGGATAGTGCGGCCAGGTAGAGGATGGAGCCCCAGCCCGCGCTCTGCCAGATAGAGGAGCCGATCAGCACCACCCGAAACCACTTGGGATCGTTCATGAAATAGATGGGCGTGCCACCGAGCGCTTCGATGATCTTGTTGACGATGCCATTGCTGGGCGAAAGCACAAAGAAGAAAATAGCAGCGATAACCACCCACGACAAAAAGTGGGGCAGATAGCTGATAGACTGGCTGACGCGCTTGTATACCCCATCCTTCATCTCGTTAATCATCAAGGCCAGTACGATGGGAATGGGGAAACCGCAAATCAGGCGCAGCATACTGATCTCGATGGTATTGCGCAGCACGCGCAGCGTGACGGGGCTGGTGAAGAAGCGTTGAAAGTGTTTAAAACCGACCCAGGGGCTGGCCCAGATGCCGTCCAGGATGCGATAATCCTTGAAGGCGATCTGCAGGCCATACATGGGGCCATAGTTGAACACCAATACCAGACCCATAGGAACTAGCATCATCAGCAGCAAATATTTGCCTTGCTTGATCTCGCGCCACATGCTCGCGAACCCCCTCTTGGGGATCACGCGGGGAACCGTCGCCTGGCTTACCACCACTGGATGCTCCATGGGCAGTCCTCCAATCATCATTGATACATGGGCAAGTGCTTTGCCAATAGATCAGGGGCATGCTACAATAAGGATGTGCCGGTATTGGTTTGTGAGTATCCTATCATATAGCATTTTCGAATACTCGACAATAACCCTGCGGTCGCATAGCGGACATGGGGTGGTCACACAGGGGACATGGAAGAATACGGTCTCGTAGAAGAGGCCCTGCAACGGGCACTCAACGATCTTTATGATCCTTTATCTCTGCGCAAAAGCCCTCTACTGGCCATGCTACACTTGCAGCAAGAGCCAGAACCCGCGCGGGCATTGCGCGAGTTACTGTTGTCCGCTATCGAGGCACTCAAGCCAGAGCCGGGCACGCCCTCGGTCTGCCATCGCTACTACCAGGCGCTACATTTTCGCTACGTGCAAGGGCTGACAACCGTGGACGTGGCCAACCAGCTTGGCCTCAGCCCGCGCCATCTGCGCCGGATACACCGCGATGCCATCGCTCGCCTGGCCGATTATTTGAGCAATCACTACAAAGTAGAACCGGGCCCATCCTCGCCCACACTTCCCGAAGACGTATCCCCCCAGAATGCGCAGGCTACAGCCACAGTGGACTCGGAACTGGCCTGGTTGCACGAGAGCCTGGTCAACCGGATCGCGCCCCTGTCAGACGGCATCGCCGAGACCCTGTGCCTGATGGCGACAATCGTCCAGGAGCGGGGCGTGCGCCTGCAATGGGTAGACCCCGTGCCCGATGTGGCCGTGTCCGTGCCTCGCACGGTCCTCAGACAGATTGTGCTCAGCCTGGTGACGATGGTCGTGCAGGCAATTTCGGGTGATAGCGCCGCCTTGCAAGAGGATGCCCCGCAGGGAGAAGTGCAGATACGGGCCTATGCCCAGGGAACGGGGGCGGTGATAGAGGTGCAGGCCAGATGGCCCGCAGCGGCCCCAGGCCCAAGGCTGCAAGACAACATGGAGCAGGCGGACATGGGCCGCCGCCTGACCGAGTTGTATCGGGGGCAAATCTCGATTACATCCGGGGCGGAGGAACTGGTGGCCTCCGTATGGCTGCCTCTCGCGCAGCAAATCAAGGTGCTGGTGATCGAGGACAACGCCGATACGGTGCAATTGTGGCAGCGATACGTGCAACAGACGGGCTTTCGGCTGATCGCAGAAAAAGACCCGCAATGCGCCCTGGAGCGTGCCGCCGAACTCGAACCGGATATCATCATCCTGGACGTGATGATGCCCGGCGTCGATGGCTGGGATCTGTTGGCCCAATTCCGCCACCACCCGGCCACCAGCAACACCCCGCTCATCGTCTGCACGGTGCTGCCCCAGGAAGAACTGGCCTTGGCCCTGGGCGCCAGCGACTTTATCCGGAAGCCGTTGACCCGAAAGGGTCTGCTGGACGCTTTGGAGCGCCAAATCGGGGGGGTAGAGCCTGGGTCAGAGCGTGCAGGGCCAGCATAAGCTCGCGGGCTGACAGGCCATTCTGCCGACTGACGACCAACTCCCTGCTGACGATGGGGTCCCGATCCCGATCGAGGGCCGAAATGATAATCACCGGTATGTCGCGAATAGTCTCGTCCCGGCTCATCTCCTCCAACACCGCAAAGCCGTCCACGTTCGGCATGACCAGATCGAGCAATACCACGTCCGGCTGCCTTTCCCGCAGCATTTCCAGCGTAATGGCCCCATCCATCGCGTACAGCACGCGGTAATCCTCGTCCGCCGAAGCCAGCATGCGTCCAAATAGCTGGCGCGCCTCGAAATCATCGTCGGCCAACAGGACCGTCTGCGCACCAGGCCCCAGCCTGCTGAGCGTCTTTAGCAAGCGATCTTTGGGGATGGGCTTGACCAGGTACTCCTCAATGTGCAGGTTGGCCCAGCGGGGATGCGGGCGGGGCACTCGACAGCGCACTACCGGGATATCGAAGGAGAGTTGGGGCAGCCAGGTTTGCAGGGCGTCATCGGCGGACAGGCCCGCCTCATCGATGAGCAACGCGGTAGCGCTGTACAACTCCACCGCAGTCTGGGCCTCTTCCAGGCTCTCCACCGAGTGGGGCTCTAGCTCCTCTACATACCGCTTGACGAACGCGCCCAGCGTTTCGCCTTGTTCTACGATGACCACGCTGGGCCGGGTGGCCGGGGCAGGGGCTGCCGAGGGGCGATCTCGGGCCGTGTACTCCTGATAGGGGCTGAACCAGCGCTGGACCGTCTCCACCGCGGTGGGCGGCTCGACGGGCAGGGTAAAGGCCACCGTGGTGCCCCGCCCTATCTCACTTTCCAGCCAGATGTGCCCTCCATGTAGCTCGACGAAGCGCTTGCTGAGGGCCAGCCCCAGGCCCGTGCCGCCGTAACGCCGACGAATCGAGGGGTCTGCCTGCTTGAACGGCTCGAACAGGTTGGCTTGTGCCTCGCGGGCGATGCCTGGACCCGTATCCGAGACGCGCAACTCGGCCACGCCCGCTCCCTGAGTGACCCGGATAGTGGCCCCGCCATGCTCCGTGAAGCGCCCCGCGTTGGTGAGCAGGTTCAGCAACACCTGTCGGATGCGCAGGCGATCACAGTGTATGTTGGGCAGGTCCGCAGCTACCTCGACGCTGAGAGACAGCCCCTTCTGCCGAAAGAAGGGTTGCACGATGCGGGCCGCTTCGTGGGCCAGATCTTGGATGGAAACGGATGTGAGGCTGAGTTGGGTGCGTCCGGCGTCCAGTTCGGCCAGATTGAGCACATCATCCACCAGGCCAGACAGGTGCTCGCTATTGCGCTTGATGGCGGCCACGTCGGCCAGCAGGGCCGCGGGCAATTCCTGGGCATAGATCTCGGGCGATTCCAGGATAATATCGCTAAAGCCGATGATCATGTTCAGGGGGGTACGCAGCTCGTGGCTGACGTTGGCGACAAATTCCTCCTTGGTGCGGCGGGCCTCCTCGACGGCTTGTCGCGCGGCGCTGAGCAAGCTGTTGAGCCGCAAGGTCTCCTTGGTTGCCAATGCCAGGTCGGCCAGGGCTTGTTTTAGCTCTACCTGGCGATTGCGGGCCGCCTCCAAATGCTGGCGCGCGTCCTGATAGCCCTGGAACGCCCAGGAGACGATGGTCTTGCGCGGGTGCTGGTCCAGAAACATGAGACCGGCTATCAGCCCGATCAAGCCTACCTGAAAGATGGGCGTCGTCGCGTCCGGTGTAATCGGTATCCACCACAGGTAGCCGCCCAGGATGGCCCCCGCGGATAGGAGGGCAAACAGAGGGATGGCCGCAATGGGCAGCAGCATGGCAGCCTCGATGACCACCAGGGTCAAGAGGTAGGGCACGTGCATGTCGGGGAACCAGGCCCAGCCAACCAGCAGCAATAGCAGGGTGGCCGCTGTTAGCGTCCAGGCGGCCAGAGACGGATAGCGATTACGCAACTGCCAGACGCCCACAAAGACCAAATCGGCCGCCAGTCCCAGGATAATCGCCAGGCCCTCGTTATGCTGGGAACCCACTACAATCAACAACTGGCCCAGCACAGCCAGCCCCCCCGCCACCCAGGGCAGGGGCTCGGCCCGCAAATCCGCCAGCATGGTTTCGCTCAGGCGCTCGTCCATACGCTCCCCGTTTCGTGCCAAAATGGGGGTGCCGCCCTTCCCCGACATAGCCCTCAGCCCAAGGGAGGGGAACACCCACAGGTTACAGTCGGCGGATATATGATAGCACGAAAAGGGGGAGAGGCGTAACGGGGGGATTTATGACGACCTGATGGGAGCGCCGCCCCGCTGGCTTGTGGGCGCTACCCCCGCTTCAGGACGATGCTGCCCACTGGCACGCCCGCATCACGGCCGATGACCGGACATTTGACCTGTAGCAAAAAGAAAACCCTGCTCCCCGCCTCGCTCAGCGTCTCATAGTTGGCCTGCCCTTTGGCGATGATCAGGTCGGCTGCGTGATACAGTTGCCGGAACTCGGACGAGCAGCGGGCCAGAATCGTGCCCGGCGCATCTGTGCCATTATCGACAACCTCGGCGACCTGATCCAGACCGGCGGCCACCGCATCCTCCCGCGTGGCATCGTTCAAGGTAGGGCCGCCCTTTACCACATAGGTTACCGGCACATCCAGGGTTTCGATCAGCACCCGGTCAAAGACGGTTTCTCCGGCGTTGTCGGCCAGATACAGCACCCTATCAGCCCGCCCCAACGCTTCTTTCAGGGCAATCCTGTCATCCAGGGCGAAGGGCTGGACCAGGATGCGCTGCACCACCTCCCACAGGTCATACGCGCGACCCGGCCCCAGGTCGATGATATTGCCAGCAATGCTCAGCCGCAGGGCGGTGTCCAGGGGATCGGACGCCTCGCGGACGAGCGCCTGCAACTGAGGGTAGAGGGCCAGCGCCTGTTGGGTGCTGGTATCCTTGATAGCCCGATAGGGGTCGCCATCGATAAGCTCTTGACGCACGAGGCGATGCACCTGATCGCCAATTTCCGGCGGGGTGCCGGACAGGTCGACGTCGCGCAGCAAATCGAGTACGCGGACCAGCACGCCGTGCTGCTGGCGCTCGTCCGCGCCGGTCATCCGCGCCGCTTCGAGGGCCTGGCGCAAGAAACAAGGGTAACAATCGAGATAGGTTTTCATACTTGCCTTTCCAGAGATACGTGTAGCATTTGACGGTGCGCCCGAGGGGCAGAAGGGGAGCCCCCGCAGGATACAGTCGGCGTACCCATGATAGCACGAAAAGGGGGAGAAGCGTAACGTGGTGTTTGTGAGGACCTACCGGGTACCCGCAGGTACAATCGAACGATGAAAGAAATACGAACCTGTACAGATTCGCGAATTAGGGGTTGAAAGTGGGCGCAAGATGAAGTAAGATGGGTATAGTTAAATGAAGTAAAATCGAATATCTGATAATTGAAATTGTTAACACTATCACTCGTTGTCGTGGCTTTGTTTCAGCAGAGGCACAGATCAACACCATGCCACAACGCACCTATTACCAGATTCTCCAAGTTGACCCCGAAGCCTCAATCGAGGTGATTGAGGCGGCATATCGCAGGCTGGCCAGGATCTATCATCCGGACGTAAACAAGTCGCCTGACGCTGGGTTAAAGATGCGGGAGCTAAATGAAGCCTACGAAACACTTCGGGATTTCGATAGGCGTCGGGCATATGATGCAAGCTTGCAGGCCAGCCATCGTAGCGAAACAACAGGGGCTGGGCACTACGCAGATCAGGACAACTCGGATCGCAGCCAAACAAGCACCCATAGCGATACCTTTGCCTCCCAAAGGTTTCCATTCCACTGCCAGAGGTGTGGGCAATCCAACGCAACTTTGCGCATCGCTGTCTTTCCCTATGTCATCAGCATTCTTATTGTCACCTTCCGCCGGGCATGGTCTGGAGTCTATTGTACTGAATGCTGCAAACGGAAGATGTTGTCGGCCAAGATATTGACGTTCTTTCTGGGATGGTGGGGCATACCTTTTGGCATACTGTATACACTTGGCGTCCTATTCAAGCCCAGTCAAGGGATGATTATAGGTGAGGCAAATGGACCATTTCTGGGCGCTCTCGGAGCACACTTCCTACAGCGTGGGCAACTTGCCGAGGCAGCACGAGCGTGGGAGGCCAGCCTACAATACCAACCGGATCAACAGTTACTCCACTTCTACCAACAAATTTATGGCAGCAAGCCAACGCTGGACAAGAAACCGTCTCATGGACAAGGGGCAGGTATACTATTTGGATTCGTTGCGGTTGGATTGGTTGCATGGATACTGTTCGGAGGTCAGTTGTTTGGAGCTGGCTCACCAAGCTCATACACCGAAGCCAAACAAGCCCAGCCAACGGTCACAGCAACATTAGAGACAGCAAGGGTTGTTCGCACCCTAACAGTTTGGCCGACATCGGTTCCCCCAACGCCCACTAACGTATCTCCATCTTTGGCAGGTATAACTCCGTACTATAACAGACAGGCGAATTTTCGCGCCACCATCCCGGGCGGTTACCTTGTTAAGGAGGAGGTTCTGGATGGTGACGATCCGGTGTACGAGGTGATATTTCAACCCACCGATCAAATCGAGGGATCAGACTTTTCCTCGATTCTAGTATATGCTTTTCCATTGCACGTTTCAGAGGGCCGTTCAAGCGTAGCTACCGAGTCACAGGTTGAGAGCTTGGCGCTGGAATGGGATGATAAGCGTGAAGGCTGGTCAAGAGTTTCGGCACCAACCACTTGGACTAGCAGCGGTAGGGTGATGGCTGAATGGATCAGTCAAAGTACTATCGAAGGAACTCGATTCGAAGTCGTATCTTATTCAATGTTAGTGTCGAGTCCCGGATGGCTTCACTACGTCGAGGTTGTGGGACTCGAGATCTATGCTGATGTCGTGAAAGAGTACTACGATGCATTCAAGGCGTCGTTCCAACCAGGATCGTAGACTGGGGGAAGGTAGTCTAGATTGCAAGTATTGCATATACCCTTCCGCCTCTTGTTACCCCTTCGACCACCCCTCCGCGTTCCGCAACAGGGCGCGGGCCTGCTCCTCGGTGGCGCAATGGGTCTCGATGAACAGCCCCCGCGCCGAAAGCAGCTCCAACGCCGGTTCGACCTCCTCCGGTGGGATGGTGATGTGCAGGTTCTTCCCCGCCGCCTGCACCAGCCGCAGCGTATCCAGATAGTGCAGCGGGCTGGGCTTGCCCGCGCCGGGCAACACCTGAAACGCTTGCAGGCGGGGCAATTCCAGCAGGGCCGGGAGATGGCGAAACGCGTCTACCCCGTCCGCGTGGTAGACCGTGTGGTCCAAGTAGCGGGTCTGGCGCTCGATGGCGGGCAGAAACAGGTTCGCGAACATACGCGGCGAGATCATGTAAGAAAAATCGCAGTGGGCCGAGTAGAACCGCCCCGGCGACCAGAGCGGGAACCAGCAGGTGCTACCCCCCGCCGCCTCGCGGATGATCTGGTAAAACGTCTCGTACACCTCGATCCACTGCTCCATCAAGTAGCGCTCGGCATCGGCCACTCGCTCGGGGGTCAGGATCACGTCAAACAGCAGGCGATCCGTGCCGCGCAGGGCGGCCAGCGTATCCCCGCAGCCGCCGAACGCGCCGATGGAGGGGATGGATTTGCCCCGGCTTTCCTGGGCGGCCCGCTTTAGCAGGGCGATGGTGAATCGCCACCAGTAACCGTCGCGGTCCAGATGCAGGGCGCGCACGTCCCAATCGTCGTCGGTCAGCGCCGGGTCCCACCAGCCAGTCTCCATGTCCAATGTCGTGCGGCAGCCCAAAAAGGCGGGGATGGCCGCATGGCCGGGATAGCCTCCGCTCCAGATGGGGAACGCCTCGCCGCCATAGTAGGTGCGCGCGTGGTGGTACTCGTTCAGAGCGGCAATGTAATCCAGGTCCGTCCAGCGCTGCAAAGCGGTAGCGGGGCGCGCGGGCGGGTCGCCCGCAGGGGTATCAGCGCGGGGTGCGGTCACGGCCAGGGCGCAGCGCCCCAACGCCTCGTGGTTCCACCAGGCCAGCATGCGCTGGCGGGCCTGCTCCCAATCGGGTTTATAGAGAAGCACAGTGATCCTCCGGTGAGATAATGAGATGACCCGTGCTGACCAGGGGCTACTGTCCTTGGCCGAGCGATCCAGGATAGTGTACCAAAGCTGAGAGGCGTGCGCAACCCATGAGAGGAACCACAGAAGACAGAGTGCATAGAATGAAAAGAGATAAATTGCGAAAGACGGGCAAGAGCATCGGGCCAGGTCCTTGCCCCTTTTCCGTGTGTTCAGTGTATTCTGTGGTTATGCTCTCCCCGAAAAGAGTTCTTTGGCACAAACTGGCAACCATGCTATAATCTAGTAGTTAGAATAGGATGAATGGCTGCGACGGAGACGAGTAGGCTGGCGAACGGCGTCCAGAGAGCCTGGGATAGGTGGAAACCGGGTGCGCACGGGCTGGTCCAAGATCCCTCCTGAGCCGACAACCGAAAGGCATGGCCGAGTAGACTTGTCCGGAGTTGTCCCACGTTATCGGGACGGGCCTATGGGAAGGGCGGTGATTCGCCGTTCCCGCAGGTCGGAAGAGTGGGCGATACGCCAATTGGGGTGGTACCGCGGGAGGTTTGCATGTAACTCTCGTCCTCACAGGAGGATGAGAGTTTTTTATTTCCCATCGCGCCTGTTTATCCCTCATCCTGCGGGGGAAAGGTTCCCCCAGGAATTGTTGCGGAGGTGACTGATTATGCCGTTTTTGGATGTACCTGCAAGAGTGGATTTCCCCGCCCAGGAGCGGGAGCTCATCAAGTTCTGGCGAGAGGGCCAGTCCTTTGAAAAGCTGCGCGCCCTGCACAAGGGGCAGCCCAAGTGGAGCTTTATCGACGGGCCGATCACGGCCAACAACCCGATGGGCGTGCACCACGGCTGGGGCCGCACCTATAAGGACCTCTACCACCGCTTCTGGACGATGCGCGGGCGCGAGACACGCTATCAGAACGGGTTCGACTGTCAGGGCCTGTGGGTAGAGGTCGAGGTCGAAAAGGACCTGGGCTTTGCCAGCAAAAAGGATATTGAGGAGTATGGCCTGGCGCGCTTTGTGCTCAAGTGCAAAGAGCGCGTGCTGCGTTATGCCGCCGTGCAGACCAACCAGTCCATTCGCCTGGGATACTGGATGGATTGGAACGACCCGGATCGGCTGAACTGGCTGGCGGACCGGCTGGTAGAAGACCCCAAGCAGGTGATTACTGTGCCAGGCCCCGACGGGCCGGTAACTGATAGCGTCGAGCAGATCGTGGGGCGGCTGGGATTGCCGGAGTTGGGCGGCAGCTATTTCACGTTCTCCAGCGAGAACAACTATATGATCTGGACCTTTCTGAAAAAGTGCTGGGACAAGGGTTGGCTCTATCGCGGGGCCGACGTCATGCCCTGGTGCCCGCGCTGCGCCACCGGCATCAGCCAGCACGAGATCGTCACCGATGGCTATCAGGAATTGACCCACCGCGCCGTGACGGTCCGCTTCCCGCTGCGAGGCCGGGACAAGGAATACCTGTTGGCCTGGACCACCACGCCCTGGACGCTGACCAGCAACGTAGCCGCCGCCGTAGGCCCCGACCTGACCTATGTCAAGGTGACGGACGGCAACGAGACGTTGTACCTATCCAAGGGGACCATGCACATGCTGCGTGGGCAATACCAGGTATTGGAAGAACTGAAGGGCAAGGACATGGAGGGCTGGCCCTACGATGGCCCCTTTGACGACCTGCCCGCGGCCCAGGAGCCGGGCGGCCACACCGAGCTGCGCGAGCTGACCAAGGGGATCGAGACCTCTGCCGTGGAGGCCCACCGGGTGATCCTGTGGGACGAGGTCGGCGAGGCAGAGGGCACGGGCATCGTCCACATTGCGCCGGGCTGCGGCGCCGAAGACTTTCAGTTGGGCAAAGAGTATCACCTGCCCCTGGTGGCCCCGTTGGACGAGGAAGGGCATTTCGTGGCCAAGTTCGGCTGGCTGACCGGCAAGCATGTGTCCGAGGTGGCCGAGCCGATCTTTGACGACCTGAAGCGCAAGGGTATTCTGTACAACATCGAAAAGTATACCCACCGTTACCCGGTCTGCTGGCGCTGCAAGTCCGAGTTGGTCTTCCGGCTGGTGGACGAGTGGTTCATCAGCATGGACGAGCTGCGCCACGAGATGATCGAGATCACCAAGCAAATCCGCTGGATTCCTTCCTTTGGCCTGGAGCGCGAGCTGGACTGGCTGCGCAACATGCACGACTGGATGATCAGCAAAAAGCGCTATTGGGGCCTGGCGCTGCCCTTCTGGCAGTGCGACGATTGCCACCAGTATGACGTGGTCGGCAACGAGCAAGAGCTACAAGAGCGGGCTATCGAGGGCTGGAAGCAGTTCGAGGGGCACACCCCACACCGGCCTTATGTGGACAACGTCGTGCTGGCCTGCCCGCATTGCGGCGGCAAGATGCACCGCATCACGGACGTGGGCAACCCCTGGCTGGATGCGGGCATCGTCAGCTTTTCCACGCTGAGCTATCGCCATGACCGCGATTACTGGCGTGCGTGGTATCCCGCCAACTGGATCAGCGAGTCGTTCCCCGGCCAGTTCCGCAACTGGTTCTACAGCCTGCTGGCAATGGCGACGGTGATCGACCACAGCGCCCCATTCCTGGAGAACTTTGGCTATGCCACGTTGCTGGCCGAGGATGGCCGCCCCATGCACAAGAGCTGGGGCAACTCCATCGAGTTCAACGAGGCGGCGGACAAGATGGGTGTGGACGTGATGCGCTGGATGTATTGCGCCAGCAAGCCGGAGAACAACCTGCTCTTTGGCTATGGCCCGGCGGACGAGGTGCGCCGCCAATTCCTGCTGCCGCTGTGGAATGTGTACAACTTTTTCGTGACCTATGCCAAGCTGGATGCCTGGGAGCCCTCGCAGGAGGGGTTTGACCCCGCCATGCCGGAGGGGCCGACGCCGCAGAGCGACAACCTGTTGGACCGCTGGATCATCGCCCGCGTCAACCAGATCGCCGCCGAGGCTACGGCGGAACTGGAGGATTCGGACGCCTATTCGGTCACGCTGTCCGTCGAGTTCTTCCTGGACGACTTGACCAACTGGTACGTGCGTCGCAGCCGCCGCCGCTTCTGGAAGAGCGAGCTAGACCAGGACAAGCAGACCGCCTATGCCACGCTGTACTATGTGCTGGTGCGCCTGGTCAAGTTGCTGGCTCCCTTTACGCCGTTCGTGACCGAGGCCATGTACCAAAACCTGGTGCGCGCGGTGCAGCCGCAGGCGTATGAGAGCGTCCATCACACCGCCTGGCCGGAAGCGGACGCCAACGCCGTGAACAGCGACCTGCTGGACGAAATGTTCCTGGCGCGGCGCATCGCCAGCCTGGGGCTGGGCGCGCGCGGCAGTGCCAACATCAAGGTGCGCCAGCCGCTCGCCAAGGCGCTGGTCTATGTCACCGAGGGGCAGAAAATGCCCACCGAGGAGATGCTGGACATCGTCGCGGACGAGCTGAACGTCAAGGCTATCGAGTTCGTCCAGGACGAGGGGGAACTGGTCAACTATCGCGTCGTGGCCGATGGCAAGCTACTGGGGCCTAAATATGGCAAGCAATTCCCGCGCATCCGGGCGGCGCTGGCCGAGATGGAACCCGCCCCCGTGGCCCAGCGCGTGCGGGAGGAACAGCCCGTGGCCGTGCAGGTGGACGGCGAGACGGTGGAGTTGCTGCCGGAGGAAATCCTGGTGGACACCGAAGCGGCCGAAGGGCTGGCTGTGACCGCCGACAAGGGGGTCACCGTGGCTATTGACGCGGTGATTACCGCCGAGTTGATGCAGGAAGGGCTGGTGCGCGACCTGGTGCGGTACATCCAGACCATGCGCAAGACCGCCGACTATCAACTCGACGACCGGATCACCGTGGGGCTGTTCGGCCTGGATGGTCAGGCGCGTGCGGCGGTCGAGGCGTTCCAGGACTACTTGTGCGAGGAGACGCTGTGCACCACCCTCGTCACCGAGGACCACGATGGAGCAGCCTGGGACCACCGCGAGCAAATCAAGCTGGCTGGGGAAACCATCGAAGTAGCCGTTAAGCGATAAAGCAGCATGCCCTCACCTGCCAACCGAAAGGGCAGGTGAGGGCACGTACCCGCGTCATCCTGGCGCGCAGCCCCCTCTATCTGACGCGCCGAAAGAGCGAGGTCACATGATGAACAGCCGGGTCGTATCTCATCCCGATTGTCCGTTCTGCGCCATTGCGAACGGCACCATGCGCTGCCACAAGGTCTATGCGGACGCAACCGTCACCGCGTTCCTTGACAAGAACCCGATCAACCCCTACCATCTGCTCGTCATACCCAATGTGCACGTGCCCGACTTTTACGATCTGGACGACGAAACGTACACCGCCGTGATGCGGGTTGCCAGGCAGATGGCCGTCGTCCTCAAGAGCGTTGCAGCGCCCAAAAAGGTTGGTCTGGTGATCGCCGGGTTCGACGTGCCCCACGCGCACGTCCACGTCATTCCGATGCACGAGTATCACGACATCACCTCCAGTCGCTATATCGAGGGCAGCCTGGTGCGGCCTGACGACGCCGAACTCGCTCGTAACGCCGCCGAGATCAAGAGTGTGCTCCAATCGGGCTAATTACCTACAACGGAACCGTCGCGGAAGCGGAACGCCTATCATCCCATTCAGGAGGCAGCTAGCATGGATATGACGCGTGTATCGTGTTGCACCTATCCTCTGCGGGAGCGTCCCATTACCGAGGCGATGGACGTTATCGCCTCGGCGGGTTTTTGCCAGTTGGATGTGTTGGGAACCATGCCTCACCTCTCCCTGGACCCGCGCGAATGTGACCCGGAGGCGCTGCTATCGGCAGCCCAAGCGCGGGGGCTGCGGATTGCCAACCTGGGCACCTATGCCGGGCGTGAGTTCGCCAGCGACGACCCCGCCGCGCAGGAACGCGAGCTACAGCAACTGCGGCGGGCCATTGACCTGGCCGCGATGTTCGGGGCGCGTTCCATCCGGGTGCGGGCGGGCAAAGATGACCAGGCTTGCATCCAGCGTATCGTGCCCTGGTTCCGACAGGGCGCGGCCTATGCCGCCGAGCGGGGCGTCTATATGGGGGTGGAGAACCACGGCGGAGGCATCTCTGGCAACCCGCGGCTGTGCGTCGAGCTGGCCGAGCAGGTGGGATCGCCCTATTTCGGTGTGTTGTACGAGCCGTGCAACCTGATGCAGGGCGGCGTGGATTATCGCGATGCGCTGGAGATCGTGCGAGACCACATCGTGCACGTGCACCTGAAAGACGGCGCGGTGACCGAGCGCGGCTTTAGCCGGACGATGTTGGGCGAGGGGCAGATCCATATGCGCTGGGTGGTGGATCAGCTCGCCGCACTCGGCTATCAGGGCACGCTGGCGCTGGAATACGAGCTGCCCAGCCCGCCGCCGGAGGTGGGGCTGAAGCAGTGGTACGACATCTTCCAGAGCATGTAATGGCTGCTGGAAGCACTTGTCTGGTCGCTCCTACGCCCAGGAATGAATTCCCGGGCTAGGAACTATAAAAGCCCGTTAAAACGGTTTAATTAGTTTTTAGTAGGCTTATGAACCTTCAAAAAATAATCCGGTAACCGTCGCCCGGCCCCACCTGGGACTGAAGGTCCCAGGCTGGGAGAAAGGGAAACCCATTCAAACGGGTTAACTGCATTCCAGTAGGCTTTAGCCTACTTTTTAACCATTAGCCCGGCACCTTCAGTGCTGGGTGTCGAGCACGGGCGGGCCTCGAACGTTAAGGCGTTTAATTTTGAATATTCATTAGCCTACTTTTTAGCTATTAGCCCGGCACCTTCAGTGCTGGGCGATGGCTCATTGGCTTATGGAAATACAAGCCATACATCCTACGAGGAAGGAATCATCCATGTCGCTTCCCATAACACAGCTTGGTTCCCTGCAAGTCTCGCGTTTTATCATCGGCGGCAACCCCTTCTGCGGCTTTTCCCATCAGACGCCAGAGCGCAACGCCGAGATGGTGGCCTGGTATACCGACGAGCGGGTGGTAGAAACTCTGTTTCAGGCCGAGGCGTTGGGCGTCACCACCTGTATCCTGCGCGGGGATACGCACATCACCCGCGTGCTAGACAGCTATTGGGATCAGGGGGGCACCATGCGCTGGGTGGCCCAGGCCGACGAGATGGGCAAGACCATCGCCGACGGGGCGCAGTTCTGCCTGGATCACGGCGCGTCTGCCGTCTACCTGCACGGCGGGCTGGCCGACCATTGGGTGGCCCACGAGCGGCGCGACCTGATCGACCTGTTCGTCGAGACCGTGCGTCAGGGGGGCGTGCCCGTGGGCATGGCGGGGCACATGCCCGCCGATTTCCTCTGGGCCGAGGAGCACCTGGACGTGGATTTCTATATGGTGTGCTACTACAACCCCTCGCCTCGCCGCGACGCCCCGGCCCACAACCAGCACGCCGTAGAACAATACCTGGAGGAGGACCGCCGCGAGCGGGTGGCGACGATAGCCAGGCTGACCCGCCCGGCCATCCATTACAAGATTCTGGCGGCAGGGCGCAATGACCCGGAGGAGGCATTCGCCTATGCCGCCCGCCATCTGCGCCCCACCGATGCTGTCTGCGTGGGAGTGTATACCCAGGAAAACCCGCACATGCTGGCGGACGATGTCGAGCTATTCCTGCGCTACGTCCGGTAACCTGGCGACTTTTGGGGAGATGAACCACGGAATACACAGAAAAAGCAGTAGGCGCGGTGCCCATACCGCGAAAAGCCGTAATCCAGCGCAGAAGGCGGTATGGATACCGCGCCTACGATCACCCAACGGCGCGGCTTTGGCGCAGGTGTATAGCTTTTCCTGACCAATACATATTCCGTGTATTCTGTGCGTTATTCCCTCCCCGCGCTACCACTTCTTGAAGACGAAAAAGACGGCGGCCAGAATCAGCGCAAACCCCACGATATAGTTCCAGCGCAATTCTTCGCGCAGGTAGAGCACCGAAAAGACGGCAAACACACTGAGACTGACGACCTCCTGGATCGTCTTGAGCTGGGCGGCAGAGAATTGCCCGTGGCCCAGGCGGTTCGCCGGGACCTGGAAGCAATACTCCACAAAGGCAATCGCCCAGCTTATGAGGATCACCTTCCAGAGGAGGGCCTCTTTGAAGCGTAGATGCCCGTACCAGGCAACGGTCATAAAGATGTTCGAGACGAGCAGCAGTAGAACGGTTTTCATGCGCGCTCCTGTGATGCGGGCCGACATGGGCGACGACCTGGCAGGGCGCACCCCGCTATGGGGTGTGGAGCGCTGTCAGACTGCGCACAAGGGCCAGGGATGGAATGTTGAATAGGTAGAGGCAGGCGGAGCGGATAGGGTCCGTCTGTCCGGTGCCGGGAAGAGGGTTCCCGGCAGACTGCATCGCAAGGGTCTTGCTATGCAAGGGGCTTGCCTTGCAGCTTGCGCGCATTGTAGGCCCGCGGTCGGGGTGCGTCAAATAGCGAGGCAGGGCGGGCCATGTTCCTCCTCTCGTGCTTTTCGTGGTAAACCTTCTGCGTATTCCGTGTATTCTTGTATTGGTCAAGCGGATGATGCACAGCCCCACCTGGGACTGAAGGTCCCAGGCTGGGAGAAAGGGAAACCCGTTCAAACGGGTTAACTGGGTTCTAGTGGGCTTTAGCCTACTTTTTAACTACTAGCCCGGCATCTTCAGTGCTCGGCCTACATGCCGCAGCATGCATGCCGCTGGCGCGGGATCGCCGCCTTGGCTCGCCAGTGTGCAATCTGATCTTGACCAACACATATTTCGTGCTTTTCGTGGTAAACCTTCTGCGTATTCCGTGTATTCTGTGGTCAATCCTCACCTCGCGACCTCGCGCCAGCCCTTGCTTTTCCCCATCCCGCCGATGTATACTGCTGGGCGAGAGTAGAACGCGCCTGCTGTGCGGCCACCCTGTCCACCATCGTGGCCCCGTTTACCCCTATGCCTGCTCTCATATCTTGCCCTTCAGGAAAAGCCACACCGTTATGCCCGATCAAGAGGAGCGACCCGCCAATAACCAGACGCCGATGTACGCCGTCGTCGTCGTCCATACCCCCCTGCAACGCAAAAAGGTCATTGCCGCGATGGACGAGGACGATCTGGCGGAAGAAGTGGACTATTTGACCAGGGCTTTTCATTACAACGTGCCCGATGCGCTGCGCCCCCAGGTAGCCGTGGGCCAACTGGTGTGGGTGCCCTTTGGTCGCCGCTATCTTCAGGGGATCATTGTCCGGCTGGATGACCGCTCCCCCGTGGAGGAAACCCGCGACCTGGATGCCATCGTCGATCCGCAGCCGGTGCTGTCTCCCCTGCAAATCGAGCTGGCCCACTGGATCAGCGAGCACTATTTGGCACCCATCCATCAGGTGATCCTGAGCATGTTGCCGCCGGGCGTCACCCAAAAGGTCGAGATCGTCCTGCGCCCCGTGGACGATGCCCCTATGGAAGAAGCCACCGACAAACAGCGCGAAATCCTGGCGCTGTTGCGGCAGGAGAAAGAGCTGACCCTGCAACAGCTGGGGCGGCTGACCAAACAGCGCAACTATCGCTCTACAGTAGAGCAACTGGTCAAGCACGGCTGGGCCACCAAGCGGCCCGAGATATGCCCCCCGCAGGTGCGCCCCAAGCTGGTCACCGTGGTGCGCGCCGTTCCAGATGCCGACCCGGAGACGCTGGTTGGCCGCGCCATCAAACAGCAGCAGGCATTGCGCTATTTGCTGGCCCAGCGGAACGAGGAGGCGGGCTGGTTGCCCTTGTCTGTGGCTGCCACCGAGGCGGACGTGACCGCCGCCCAAATCCGCGCCCTGGCAGATAAGGGCCTGGTCGAGCTGGAGGAGCGGCAGGTCTGGCGCGATCCCCTGGAGGGGCACGAGTTTGTGCCCATCATTCGCCCCCGGCTGACCCTGGCCCAGGACGAGGTGTGGAAGGTGCTTGCCGCCGACCTGGACGCGCCGGGCGGGCGGCCCTTCCTGTTGCAGGGGGTCACCGGCAGCGGCAAGACCGAGATTTACCTGCGGGCCGTGCAGCGGGCGCTGGCCCAGGGGCGCAGCGCCATCGTGCTGATCCCCGAAATCTCCCTGACCGCCCAGACCATCCGCCGATTTGGCGCGCGCTTTCCCGCCGAAATCGCCGTCATGCACAGCCGCCTGTCGGCGGGCGAGCGTTACGATCAGTGGCGGCGCCTGCGGGCCGGGGAATTGCGGCTGGTGGTCGGCTCTCGCTCGGCGTTGTTTGCGCCGGTGCGCTATGTGGGGTTGATCGTGCTGGACGAGGAGCACGAATGGTCCTACAAGCAGGAGAAAACCCCGCGCTATCACGCCCGCGAGGTAGCTATCCGCATGGCCCGGCTGGCCGGGGCGACCTGCGTGCTGGGCAGCGCTACCCCCGACCTGGAATCGGCCTATCGCGCCGAGCAGGGGGAGTATGTGCGGCTGCGCATGCCTCAGCGGGTCATGGGACATCGGCGCGCGTTGGAGCAGCAAGCTGCCTCCCTGCACCAGCCGCAGACGCGCTATCACCCCATCTCGCCCGACATGGACGAAGCCCTGACCGCCGAACTGCCGCCCGTGCAGATCGTGGATATGCGGGCGGAGCTGCGCCAGGGGAACACGAGCATCTTTAGCCGGTCCCTGCAAAAGGCAGTCGAAGTGGCGCTGGCCGCCGGGGAACAGATCATCTTGTTCCTGAACCGGCGAGGCAGCTCCACGTTCGTCCAGTGTCGGGATTGCGGCCACGTGCTCAAATGCCCTCGCTGCGACCTGCCCCTCACCTTTCACTCGGTGGAAGACGACCTCGTCTGCCACCATTGCAACTATCGCACCTTTGTCCCGCCCCAGTGCCCCCACTGCTGGAGTGGCCGCATCAAGTATTTCGGCATCGGCACGCAGCGGGTGGAGGAGGTGGTGCGCGAGCGCTTTCCCCAGGCGCGGGTGGTGCGCTGGGACCTGGACTCGACGGGGGGCAAGCTCTCCCACGAGCAAATCCTGGACCAGTTCATCCAGGGCGAGGCGGACATTATGGTGGGCACGCAGATGATCGCCAAAGGGCTGGACCTGCCCAAAGTGACTCTGGTGGGGGTAATTACCGCCGATACCATGACCAACCTGCCCGATTTCCGGGCGGGCGAGCGCACGTTCCAATTGCTCACCCAGGTGGCGGGCCGCGCCGGGCGGAGCATCCTGGGCGGCAAGGTCATCATCCAGACCTATACCCCCGAACACCCCGCCATCCAGTCGGCCAGCTTTCACGACTTTGACGGCTTTTACGCCCGCGAGATAGCCTTCCGCCGCGAACACTGGTACCCTCCCATCAGCCGTTTAGTGCAACTGGTGTACGTGCACCGCGACGAGAGCAAGGCCCGCGAGGCGGCTCAAGAGCTATACGCCCTGCTCATCAACAAGATCGCCCGCGAGGGCTGGTCGGACCTGGACCTGATCGGCCCGGCGCCCGCCTTTTTCGCCAAGCTGCGCAACAAGTGGCGCTGGCAGATCGTCTTGCGCGGCTATGAGCCACACCTGCTGCTGCGAGATGTGCGTCTGCCCTTTGGCTGGCGGGCGGACGTGGACCCGGTCACGCTGCTTTGATACGAACGGATATTGCTGCCGACTGGTAGCGCCAGCGGTGTGCGTCTTTTATCCATCACACGAGGAGACAGACCCTATGCAACCCTTCACGTTCGCCCTCTCGACAGGCACCCGCTCGCGCGGCGGCACGGTTTTATATTACCAACTCCCCCAGGGTATGGCCTGGACGCCGGGCGACCTGCTGCTGCAAATGGATACGGTCACCTTTCCCGGGCAGATCACCAACACGGGCGAGTTGTTGGCGATCCTGCCCGACCTGTCCGCGGGGGCCAGGGTGCAAGTACAGGCCACCCCGCAGCCCCAAGCCCTGGGCGTAGAATTGTGCCCGGCTGACGATTCGGTGGCCATCCTGGTCAACGGCGAGTTCCTGGCTGCGTACCACTATGCGCGGGAATATGCCAAGCCCTTCCTCGCCCCTATCGTGGGCCCCTATGGCGATCCGGTTACCCGGCCCATCAACCCCGCCATCACCGAGCACCCCCACCATCGAGGGCTGTTTCTGGCCCACGGCAGCGTGAACGAGGTGGAAATCTGGAACGAGCCGGAGGATCACGGTGTCTGCGTGCAGACGGGAATCCACCTGGAGCAAGGGGCCGTGGCCGCCCGCCTGACCACCGACAACGTCTGGCAGGACGCGCATGGGAAGGCGCTGATGGCCGACACCCGCTCTCTCACCATCTATGCGTTGCCGTCCGCGGCGCGCATCATCGATGTGGACCTGCTGCTCAAAGCCGAGTATGGCGATGTGGTGTTGGGAGCTACCAAGGAGGCGGGCTTCTTGGGGCTGCGCATGCACCCGGATATCAACGTGAGCAGCGGCAAGGGCGGCCAGATGGAGAACAGCTACGGGGCTGTGAGCGAGGCGGAATGCTGGTCGAAAAAGGCCCATTGGTGCGACTATCACGGCGCGGTGAACGGGCACCGCGTGGGCGTGGCGATTCTGGATAACGCGGCCAACCTGCGCTTCCCCACCCATTGGCACATCCGCGACTATGGGCTTTTCGCCGTCAACCCCTGGTACTGGGCCGGGGATTATACCCTGCCTGCTGGGGAGATGCTGCGCTTTCGCTACCGGGTGATCGTCCACGCGGGGGATGCGCACGAGGCGGGCATCACCGAGCGATATTTACAGTACGACCTGCCACCCATCGTGGAAGTGTTGGCGCCCGGCGCAAAGTAAACAACACATGGACCGCCGGCACCCTTGCCGGCTTTTGAGCCAATACAGACCCTACGGGTCTACGCTGGCGGCTGGTCTCGTAGCCGCGCTTTCCATCGGCTTGTAGCCGCGCGCGCAGAGGCCAGCAGGGAAGCTGCGGCGTATATGCTGGCGGTCCATTACACCTATACTGTCCATTTCCAGCGCCCAGATATACGCCAGAATGCCGATGAACAAGGCGCTCAAGCGGGTGGAGAATCTGCTATAATAGAGGGGCGCCAGTAAGCGCAACGCGTCTTAACAAATGAGCACGGGGCCAGCCTTTCGCTCATGGGGCATCCTCTCTGATTTTTGGCTGAGGCATGCTCCGGCGTGGCCTGTCGCACTTTGCCGTAGGGGGGCGCTCGCCCGGTTGATCGGTGAGCCGCCACCCTACCACATATCTCGTCGACAGGAGGCATGCGATGGACAAGCTCGGGCTGCATATCATCGAGGGTTTTCAGGGAAACCTCGCCATACATGGCGCTGGTGCGCCGCGTCTGGTCAAGCTGGTAGATGTCTCGGTAGCCTATGTGCTCCAGGTGCGAGCAGAAGTCGGGCCAAACTGCCTGATCATCGTGCGCTGGGTGGAAACACAACCGTTGGCGAACCCGGAGCAGGAGGCGATAGCCTGGTTTCAACGGCACAAGGCGCAAATGCAGGCGATGGTTGCGGCGGGCACTGGCGATCCGACAGATGATGATCCCTACATCGCCTTTGAGGGGTACAACGAAGTCCCCGACCATCAGGCGGAGCAGTACGTACGCTTTGAGATAGAACGCCTGCGGCAGATGCACGCCGCCGACCTGTACAGCGTCATTGGCAATTTCAGCGTGGGCACGCCCGACCTGCCCGTGTGGGCCACCTATATGCCGATGCTGAATGCTATGCGAGCCGGGGATTGGCTGGGCCTGCACGAATATTGGTCCAGCCGCAACGACCTGACCAACCCGTGGCACGTGGGCCGCTGGCGGCTGGTGCCCGAACTGGATGGCATCCCCATCATCGTGACCGAGTGCGGGCGCGACGTGGTAGAGGGGCAGGGGGCGGCGGGCTGGAAGCAGACGGCCAGCGCCGAGGAGTTCCTGGGGGACCTGCGACAGTATAATGCCCTGCTGGCCGAGTTCCCGCGCGTGCGCGGCGGGACGGTCTTTACCGGCGGGCGCATCTATGAGCAGTGGCGCGATTTCGACGTGAACGATCTCTGGCCACGGGTGGTGGCCGAGTATACCCCCGGCCCTGTGGAACCCCCTATCTCCATGCCGCCAGGGACCCCCGAACAGCCGGAAGAACCCGAACCCCCGGAACAACCGGAGGAGCCCCAGCCAGTAGTAGGGATTCCCCTGATCGACGCGATCCGCATGCCCATCGTAAACCTGCACAAAGCCTGGTACGAGGCCAGCCAGCGGTTTGGCCCGTATACGGGCCACCCCGAGCGGGCCGAGGATTGGAACCTGGAGACGGGCGGCAACACCGATCTGGGCGAGCCACTGGTAGCGCCGTTCAACGGGTTGGTGATCCACGCGGCCAACTATGGCGGGGGGTATGGGCTGATCCTCAGCATCGTGGGGGTTACCCCGCAGGGGCATTTGATTACCTGGCAGGGCCGCCACCTGCACACAATGGAGGTCAAGACTGGCGACATTGTGCGCATCGGCGACCCCATTGGCTCTATCGGCAATGCCGACGGGCGCTATGCGGGCGCCCATCTCCACGAGCAGATTACCCTGGGCGAGGTGCCAGGGGCCACGGAGGATTGGCTGAACGCCCGCTATAACTATGTCCGGCCCTCTGATTTCTACATCGAACACGGGGTAGATCGGGCGCTAGTGGAGCGCATGCGGCGGTGGGATGGCGCCTGATGCTAGGACCGCCGCCACCCTTGGCGGCTTGGACGTGTTGGCCGCGGAATCGTGGGGTAGGACGGCGCGCCTGCAAGGCGCGGCTACAGAGTGCCGCAGGATAGCTGCGGGTCCGTGGTGATCTTGTTCCATACTAATCATGTAATGGTCAGGATGAAGTTACACACCTGCGCCAAAGCAGCGATGGACGAAATGAGCGCCGTAATATGCGAGCCTCGCTCCGTGCCTCGCGCCAGCGGCATGTATGCCGAGCACTGAAAGTGCCGGGCTAATGGTTAAAAAGTAGGCTCAAGCCCACTGAAACACACTTAACCCGCTTCAGCGGGTTTCTTCCCCCAACCCGCAGGTTGGGGCACCCAGCCTGGGACCTTCAGTCCCAGGTGGGGCTGTGTATCATCCCCTTGACCAATACAGTTCCACACTAATCAATGAATCGCTTTGTACACACGCCGGATTATCGCTACAATGGCGCTAGTCCGGCGTTTCGCCTTGCCCCGTTTTCTGGGGTGCTCGTCCGTTGCAGTCAGGAGGAAAACCCATGCCACATCCGTTCGTTACACTCACCATTGCAGGAGGCGCGGCCACCGTGGCGGGCCTGGTCTGGACGATGATCCGCTACAGCCGCCCCGAGGCAGAGGGCGGCCCGGCGCTGGGGAATGGCGTGCAGGTACAGCGCGGGCGCTGGGCGCACAAGGGGCGCACCACCTCACCCGGCGGGCGCTTTCAGGGCAGGCAGGCGGGGGTAGCGATGAGCGGGAGCGTCAGCATGACCGCGCTCAAGGGGATGATCGTCGCCCGGCGCTGGGCCGACGCCGCGCCCCTGTTACTGATGACGATGGGCATGATCGCGCTGATCCTGTTCGGCGCGTTGGCTATCCTGGTGGGTCTGCCCAACAAGTTCGTGGGGGTGTTCTTTGTGGGCATGGCCCTGTATGCCATCCTCCGCACGTTGATCGGGTTTGCGCGCGCCTGAACCATCCCCCAGACAACCGCACACTGATGGCTCATCTTATCGAAGGGGGTCCGGCAGCCATGTCCCTACAACCCAACCCTTATCCCATCCTGGAACACGATCCCACGCGCCGGGCGCTGATGGAGCCGCAAGAGCTGGTTCCGCGCATGGACTTGCCCGAACGCTGCGTGCTGTGCTTTTTCGGCGACCAGGTGCGGCGGCTGGCCGAGGAAGGGCACGCCCGCCAGGTCTGCGAGCAGCGCAGCGAGATGGGGTCTCATCCCGTGTATGTCTTTTCCTATCAGGGGGAAGAACTGGCCCTGATGCAGCCGGGCATCTCGGCCCCGTTTGCCGCGGCGCTGCTGGAAGAACTGATCGCCCGCGGATGCAGCAAATTCATCGTTTGCGGCGGGGCGGGCGTGCTGGACCGGCAAATCGTCTGCGGGCATCTGCTGGTGCCCGATAGCGCTTTGCGGGACGAAGGCACCTCCTACCATTACCTGCCCCCCAGCCGGGAGGTAGCGGCCAACCCCCTGGCCGTGGCAGCCATCGAGAGCGTGCTCGCCGAGCACGAGTTGCCCTATCTGCGCGTCAAGACCTGGACCACCGATGCCTTTTACCGGGAGACCACGGCCCGCATCGCGGCCCGTCGCGCCGAGGGGTGTTTGTGCGTCGAGATGAAAGCGGCGGCCCTGTTTGCGGTGGCCCAATTTCGTGGCGTGCCGCTGGGGCAGTTGCTCTACGGCGGCGACGACGTCAGCGGCGAGGTATGGGATTCGCGCAAATGGCAGCACCGCCATAACGTGCGCGAACAGATGATCTGGCTGTCCGCCAAAGCCTGTCTGCGGCTATAGGGTGCGGCGCGAGCGCCAGCGGTGCTCGCACCGGCGGCGTTCGCACCGGCGGCAGTTGCACCAATGGGGAAATTGCGCCTTTTTGGGGTTGTCGGGTACAATCTCTGTGGAAAACAGTCCCCTCGTTGCGAGGGGACACAGACGAATAGGGCGCGTTCCGCAGTAAGGAGGGAACATGTCGGAAGAATACAGGTCCGAGGGACCGAGACCGGAAGAGCCGGATGTCGAGGAACATATCCGCACCGAGGAGATACACGTCAAGGGGGATGACCTGGTCGCCAAGGTCAAGGAGATCATCCACCAGGGCAACATCCGCCGCATCACCATCAAGAACGACGAGGGGCGAACCCTGATAGAGTTGCCATTGACGCTGGGTGTTGTGGGGGCCGTGTTGCTGCCCATGTGGGCGGCCCTGGGCGCGCTGGCGGCGCTGGTCACCAATTGCACCATCGTGGTGGAGCGGGTTGAGGAATAGTCGCGGGTAGACAGTCCTCCGTAGGGGCGCGGCGCATGCGGTGTCGCGCCCCTTACCTTGGGAAAGAAACCTCACCCTCGACCCTATGGGCCGAACCTGCGTGCCAGACTTGGCGAGGGGAAGGTGAACCGGAGGCCGGCAGAGGTGCCGGCGGTCCGTTCCCATCGCTGTAACCCGATTTCCCTTTGCGCAAGACCTTTATTGCTTGAGGAGCGGGAGGAGAGATGATTGCGGCCGAGCTGTTGATGGGGGCCTTGCCCCAGGTGGAATTGCGGCATTGGGGACCGCAAGCCTTCCACGGCGTCACCGATGATTCGCGGCAAGTGTCTCCCGGTTACCTGTTTGTGGCCGTGCCGGGCATTTACGTGGATGGGCACCGCTTTGTCCCCTCGGCGTTGACTGCCGGGGCCAGTGCCTGTGTCGTGGAGCGGCTGCTGCCCGAATTGGAGGGGCTGCCCACGGCTATCGTCCCCGATGCCCGCGAGGCGTTGGCCCATTTGCAGGCCGCCGCGCACGGCTTCCCCGGTCGACAGTTGCGGGTGATCGGCGTGACCGGCACAGACGGCAAAACCACCACCGTGCGGCTGATCGCGTCCATTTTGCAGGCGGCGGGCCACGCCGTGGGGCGGGTGGACACGGTGAGCGCCACCATCGGGGGGACAGAAGCGGACACTGGCTTTCATACGACTACCCCCACCTCTGCTGACGTGCAGGGCTACCTGGCCCGCATGGTCGCATCGGAGATGGAATACGCCATCCTGGAGACCACCTCCGAGGGGCTGGCCCAGCATCGGGTGACCGCCTGCGAGTTTGATGTGGCTGTGGTGACCAACATCACCCACGATCACCTGTATTATCACAAAACCCACGAGCATTACCGCGAGGCCAAGGCCCGCCTGTTCCGCTTCTTGGAGCAGGGCGCGCACAAGCCGGGCGTGCCCAAGGTAGCCGTCACCAATGCCGACGATGCCGCGTTCGACTATCTGCGGGCCATCCCCGCCGAGTGGCCTCTCTCCTACGGCTTGCGGCAGCCCGCCGACGTCTCTGCCCGCGAGATTCGCCTCTCGCCGGAGGGGCTGCACTTTGTGGCCCAGGTTCCGGGCGGCGAGCTGGCGGTGGATTCCCCGCTGGTGGGGCAGTTCAACGTGTATAACCTGCTGGCCGCCATCGCCGTGGCGCATTCCCAGGGCATCCCCGTGGAGGCCATCCAGGCGGGCATTCGAGAGATGCGCGGCGTGCGCGGGCGGATGGAGCGCGTTTATCGCGGCCAGCCCTTCACGGTGATCGTGGATTTCGCCCACACCCCCAACGCCCTGGAAAACGCCCTACAAACCGTGCGCACCCTGACCGACCAACAGGTCACGGTGGTCTTTGGCTGCGCCGGATTGCGCGACCTGGCCAAACGCCCCTGGATGGGCGAGATTGCCGGGCGGCTGGCCGACCGGACGGTCATCACGGCGGAAGACCCTCGCACGGAATCGCTGGACGACATTATGGAGCAGGTGGCGGAGGGCTGCCGCAAGGCGGGGCGGGTCGAGGGGCGCGACTTTTGGCGCATCGGCGACCGGGGGGAAGCCATTGCTCGCGCGCTGGCGATGGCCCAACCGGGAGATCTGGTGATGGTCACGGGCAAGGGCCACGAGCCGACCATGTGCTTCGGCCAGACGGAATATCCCTGGAGCGACCATCAGGCGGTGCTGGAGGGCCTGGCCAGGCTAGGGTATAGCTGAATCTTGCGGATGATGGGAATCCCCTCATCCACCCCTGACGGGGCACCTTCTCCCCAAGGAGAAGGCATATGGCCCGGCGTACGTGCCGCTCTCGCCCTATAGCCAACCTATCCATCTCAGGAGGACAAGATGAGTGTGCGAATTGCCGTCGTGCAGCAACAGGGAAACCCCGGCCAGGTGGGGGAGAATCGCGCCAAGGCGCTGGCCCACGCGCAGCAAGCCCTGGCGGCGGGCGCGGACATCGTCTTGTTTCACGAGGAGCTACTGATCGGCTATACCCCCCATATCGCAACCCTGGCCGAGCCGATGGACGGGCCTACCACGCAGGCGTTTCAGCGGTTGTTGCAGGGTAGCGACGCGCTGATCCTGTATGGCCTGACGGAGCGGGAGGGGGAGCGCCTCTACATCGCTGCCACGTTAGTGGGGGCGGATGGCGTCGTGGCGAACTATCGCAAAACGCACCTGTGGTGGAAGGAGCAGGGATTGCGCGATGAGACCCGCACCTATACGCCGGGGGACCGGCTGGTGACGTTCCAAGTGCGGGGGCACAAGTGTGGGGTGATGATCTGCTACGATGGCGATTTCCCCGAGATGGCCCGCTCCTATGCCCACCTGGGGTGCGAGATGTTGTTCTGGATGAACAACCGGAACAGTCGGGGGCATGCGGAAGTATGGCCCCTGGCGGCCCAAAACTCGCTGATTATTGCCGCCTCTTGTTGCTGCGGGCCGGATGAGGCCGGGCGCGTCTGTCGTGGCGGCAGCAACATCACCAACTATGACGCCAAGCTGCTGGCGGAAATCTGGGACCAGGAAGGGATCATCTACGCCGACGTCCAGCCGGAAGACGTCGCGGCCCACCGAGAGGCAAACCCCTGGTATCGCGGCCAGCGCCCGGAGTTGTACTGTTGAGAGGATCAGACCAAGTGCGATACGTTCAGGCACCGGCGGGATGGACCTACACCGACGCGAATCCCTTCACGCAGGATGGCTCCTATGGGACCGCCTGGAGCGCCTTTTGCCTGCTGGACAGGGAGGATGACCAGTTCTGCACCGGCCAGAGCGGTAATGGCCCCTTTTCCGCCCGCTTTGGGCGGCGGGTCGCCAACCTGGAGCGTCGCCTGGCCGATTTCCTGCGCTATGAGCACGCCCAGCACCGCACGGTGATTCTGTCGTTCCCGGAGCACGTGGACGTGGAGGCCTACGTGGCGCGTGCCTTGTCCAGCACCCCCGCTGCCCGCCTCGTGCGCCCGGACGATCCCCTCGTCATCGTACACGCGACGAGCCTATCCGCGTGGGAGGGCATTTTAGCAGACGGTGCGCTGCTCGCCGCGTCCGAGCTGACCGCTCGCGGGGAGCGCGCGCCGGGTAATGCCGACGCACCCTCCGAAATAGACCAGTACCTCCGCAACGAACCCCCCGAGTACAAGGACTATATCATGTTCGGGGAGATGGATGCCGTCACTCCCGAAATGGTGGTGGCCTCGTATCAGGCGGGGCGGTTTGTGTTGGACGAGCAGGCCACCTATGAGCCGGGCGTCCGGTTGTATTTCGATAGTCACCGGATCATGCGCGACAATCTGGGCATCCGCGATGGGCTGCACCTGATCAAGGTACACCGACGGCTCCCACTCCGCCCTTACCTGTTGGCCGCCATCCGCGTAGCGGACTTGGACCCGGCGGGCAAGGTCGCCAACTGGACGTTGCGGGCATTTCTGGACCAGGCGAACGAGGCATTCAGGCGCAGGCGTCACGGCGAGCAGTCATAACTGTATTCGATCCGCCCATAGGCCGCTAACCCCCGATAGCGGCAATACAGCCGGTTGAGCAGGGCATGCCAATCGCCGCCCGCCTGGTCGTACGCCTCCAGAAAAGGTTCCAGCGCGGCGAAATCGCCCAGGCAGAGGCGGCGAAATGCTTCCTCGCGGCCCGTCCGCGCCGCCCATGCCTTGAATGCTGCGTAGAGTTGCCGGTAGAACTCGTAGGACGACCCTCCCACCGGGCAGCCGCCCATCTTCGGGTCCTCGGCCGCCCCCTCGATCAACGCCCGATAGACCGCCAACAGCGGGTCCTCAGGATTGCCCCGCACGTGTTCGGCCAACAGAGGGTCGTGGGCGGCCTGCACGTTGTGCGCCGTTTCATGCTTCATCACCGAGTAAACTACTTGCTGGCTGCCCATGCGCTTTAGCAGATCGGCGTTCCAGAACTGGCAGAGGGTTCTCAAGCCCAACTGCGCGCACAGCTCACGCGCTTCCGGCACGTCCTCCAGGGCCGTGCTGGTAAAGTGAAATCGCTGCAGATGGGCCAGGATGGCGTGGTAGCGGGTGTTCATCTGCGGGTCGGAGGAGGTAAACCCCTCGTCCAGCGCAATGGCGATGACCCCCGTGGCTTCCGCCTGTTGCTCCAGGTAGGTCTGAAGCCACAGCCCCGGCGCTCGATAATCCTGCAATTCCTGGCGGGCCGCCTCCAGCGCAATTGCAGGCGTGGGATAGGGGGCGGGTATAGGGGTGTCCGTGGGCGTCGGAATGGGAACGGCAGCGCCCGCGGGCGGGGAATAGCCGATCAACACCAGGGGCGAAAATGCAGCATATGGCTGAGCAGCGTACGGCTGAGCAGCGTAAGAAGCCGCGCCTGCCTGTTCGGGGGGAGCATCAGCTCGCGCGGAGGGGATCAGGGATAGCATCGCCGTCACCAGCAAATACAGGCCCTTTTGCACCCCGAAGTTTGATCGTCGGGTCATGCTGCCCCCTTTTACCGTTGCGGCGCAACTGCCGCTGGTCATCGGGCCTGGGTCAAATGGCAACGCCGCCTGACCATCATCGCTGGTGGTAGGCGGCGCCGCCATCCGGCACGGGGTAGGGGTCTTGGCGGGATGGCACACCCCATATCCCACCACGCGAGCGAAGCGGAGACAGCAGATCATTCGCAAGGGCCGCGTCTGTCGGTTGGCTGTCAGCCAGCCGGGCCGGTACGCGATCCATCGCCCGCCAGGCCCCTCTAGAGTCAGTATAACCTGTAGAGTGAGGCCGGAACAAGGGTCAAAAGGCGGAACCCGGCTAGGCGTTTGTGCCGTTCTGACTTGTTCAGAATGGCACAAGATATGGTAGGGCTGCGTCAAAGTTACCATGAAGCCCGATCTTTCGGCTTGAGCGCTCCAGATAAGGTGGTTCGTTTGCAGTGTTTTGCCAGCAAGGGTGCTGGCGGTCCAACTTTGACGCAGCCCTGAAGATATGGTACAGCGTATTGACAGTCAAGATGATGAGTGCTATAAGTATATAAGCAATTACTTATAAGTATGGTGTCCCATGACTGATCCGAACCCTGTCTCCCTGTTCGCTGCGTTTGCCGACTCGACGCGCCTACGGCTGATCCAGATCCTGGCCAATCAACCGGCGGGGGCTGCGCTGTGTGTCAAAGGTCTGGCGATGCGGCTGGAGGTGAGCCAACCCGCCGTGTCTCAGCACTTGCGAGTGTTGCGGAACGTCGGCCTGGTGCATCCTGTCCGATGGGGACAGCGCGTGCATTACTACCTCGATCGCGAACGCATCGCCTGGCTCCAGCGATATCTTGGCGAACTGCGAGACGAAGACCATCCTACCGGGGAATGCCCCTGGCAAAAATCAGCGAGTTAGCATCGGCCATCACTTAGTCAAGTGGTGGCTGATGTGTTTTATGCGCTGGAGGGAAGCCTATGACCGCTGTGTTGGCTTTGTTCGCCCATCCTGATGACGAGGCTTTTCGGTGTGGCGGCACCCTGGCGCTGTTGGCGCAGCGAGGCGTTCGTGTCCACGTGCTCACGGCAACCCGCGGCCAGGCAGGCTCGTGCGGCGAACCGCCGCTCTGCCAGCCGGATAAGCTGGGCGTTGTGCGCGAGGCAGAACTGCATTGTGCCTGTCAGGCACTGGGGATCGAGCCACCTCACCTGCTAGATTACCAGGATGGCACTCTGGCCCAGGTGGAGGAGAAGCAGGCTATCGCTGAAATCATGGCGGTGTTGCGGGAACTCGAGCCTCAGGTGCTTCTTACCTGGCCTTCCCACGGCCTTTCCGGCCACTCGGACCATATAGCCGTGAGTAACTGGGCGACGGCTGCCTATCAACGGGCGATAGAGGAAGGACTGGGGGAGCTTGCCGCCATCTACTACATGGCGGTGCCGCACTCTGTCGCCAACAAGCTGGGCCTGCGCCAACTGCACGCGCTGCCCGACAAGGAGGTCAGCCTGGTCGTGGATGTAAATAACGTCTGGGAACAAAAGCTGGCGGCCATTCGCTGCCACCGCACGCAACTGGGCGAATCTCCCATCCTGCGAGCGCCCATCGAGCGACAAAAGCTTTTTCTCGGAGTAGAACATTTCCAACGGGTGATGGCACACCATTCCTACGATGTGCTTTTGGATCTGCACCAACGATAGGAGGCATGAACCTGATGGACGAAGCACAGCAATCACCGATTTCGCCACGCGGCGACCCGGTTGCTGGGCCGCCCGCCCGCCCCCAAGGGGCAGGCAAAGGAGCCGGGAAAGGGGGAATGCGGGGGGGAGGCAACGGTCCAGGAGGGGCTGGCCCGGGAGGGCGCGGCCCGCAAGCCTCGGGCACGGGACAGGCCGCTGCGGGCGCAAAAAGAGGCCCCAAGCCCGGCCCCAGTGGCCCGTTATGGCCCATCGTCAAGAGGCTGCTCGGTTATATGCGACCCCATACGGTGGGATTGGTGGGGGTGGTGCTGGCGATCCTGGTTACCACGGCCATCGAATTGGCTCCCCCGTGGCTCATCCGCTATGCGGTGGACCGCCTGATCCCCGATGCGCGCATCCAGTCCCTCCTCTGGCTGGCTGCTGGGATGATGGGGTTTGCCCTGCTACAAGGGTTGCTGGATTTCGTGCGCCTGTACGTGTCAGCAACCATTGGGCAGCGCATCGTGTTCGAACTGCGCAACGCCGTGTTCGAGCACCTCAGCCGACTTTCGTTCTCCTTCTATGACCAGGCCCGCACCGGCGACCTGATGTCCCGCGTAACCGCCGATGTAGACGTGCTGAGCGAGTTTTTTGGCCGGGCCGCGGTGATCGTACTGGGCAACCTGGTCATGCTGCTGGGCATTCTGGTCGTGCTGCTCCTTTGGAACTGGCAGTTGGGATTGCTGTACTTGCTCTTTCTGCCCGTCATGGTGCAGGCCATGTTGATCTATGCCCAGCGCGTGCGCCCCGCCATGGCCCAGGTGCGCCGCAAGCTGGCAGACCTGACCGCTGTGTTGCAACAGAGCCTGACCGGCGTGCTGGTTGTCAAGCTGTTCGGGCGCGAAGCCTTTGAGGAACAACGTGCGGATCGTCAGAGCGCGGCACTCCGCCAGGCGAACATCGAGACAACCCGCATCTCTTCCATCTGGATGCCCTATGTCAATGTATTAATGGGCATTGGCACAGGATTGGTGCTCTGGTTTGGTGGGTTGGGGGTCATCCATGACATCATCACATTGGGTACCCTGATCGGTTTTACCACCTACATCAGCATGCTGCTGCGGCCCATCCGCCAGACCGGGATGATGCTCAACGTGGTGCTGCGCTCGGCGGCAGCGGCAGAGCGGGTGTTCGAGGTGCTCGATATCCGCCCAGAAATTCAGGACGCGCCGGGCGCCTACCCGTTGCCTGCTGTGCAGGGGCGTGTCCGCTTTGAGGGGGTTCACTTTGCCTACGATGGCGAGCATGACGTATTGCGCGGCATCGACCTGGAATCCATGCCGGGCGAGATGGTAGCGCTGGTAGGCCCTTCTGGCGCAGGCAAGACGACCCTGGTGCACCTGCTACCACGCTTCTACGATCTACAAGCGGGCAAAATCACCATTGACGGGTATGACATCCACCAGGTCACGGTCAAGAGCTTGCGCGATACCATCGGGGTTGCCCTGCAATCCGTGTTCCTGTTCGACGCCTCCATCGGCGAGAACATCGCCTACGGTAACCCCCACGCGGGGCAGCACGCGATCGAATCGGCGGCGCGTACCGTGCAGATGCACGATTTTATCACCTCCCTGCCCCTGGGCTATGGCACGCCAGTGGGGGAGCGGGGCGTGCGCCTGTCTGGTGGCCAGAAGCAGCGCATCGCTCTGGCCCGAGTGCTTCTGCGGGACCCACGCATCCTGATCCTCGACGAGCCTACCTCCAGCGTAGACGCCGACACCGAGCGGCGCATGCAGGAAGCGTTGCGCCAGGTGCGCCAGGGGCGCACGACGTTCGTCATCGCTCACCGGCTGTGGACCGTACAGCAGGCAGATCAGATTCTCGTGCTGCGCGATGGCGAGATCGTGGAACGGGCGCATAGCTCCCCGGAACAGTCGGCCCATGAAGCTCTGCTGGCAGCCAACGGCTATTATCGGCAGGTCTTTGAGTTACAGTTCCAAAGTGAAAACCTGACAGGGACGGGAGGCCAGCCATGACTATTCGCGGCGGATTTATGGGAAGATTGCAGGGCGGCGAAGAGACGCCGTACCGCCTCTCGGAGTTGAATCGCCAGGCTCTACGCCTGATTGCGGGGTATGCGCGGCCCTGGCGGGGGCAATTGATCCTGGCAACGCTGGCGATGCTGCTCGTCACGGGCACATCGCTGCTGCTGCCCTATCTGAGCAAAGTAGCCATTGACCGCTATATTGCCCAGCGAGACGCGCGGGGGCTGGCGATATTATCCATCGTGTATCTGGCGTTGAACGGCCTGCACTGGCTGGGCGCCTATTGGCAAGGGTACCTGTCCGGCTGGGTCGGGCAGCAGGTTGTCTATGCCATTCGCAAAAACCTGTTCCACCACGTGTTGCAGCAGTCCATGTCGTTCTATGGCCAGGAGCGCGTGGGGCAGATCGTGTCCCGCCTGACCAATGACGTCAATGCGCTGTCAGAGGTGATTTCCAGCGGCCTGTTGAATCTGGTTGCTGATCTGCTGACCCTGGTTGGCATCGTGGTGGCAATGGCCTTGTTGAGCTTCCAGTTGACGCTCGTGACCCTGGTGTCGGTCCCCGTCGTCATCGTCAGCATGGGATACCTGGGCAAAAAGATGCGTAGCGCCTACCGCCAGGTCCAGCAAGAGATCGCGCACGTGAACGCAGGGGTGGAGCAGGGCGTTTCCGGCATGCGCGTCGTCCAGTCGCTATCGCGGGAATCTTTTACCCTGGAACAATTCGAGAGCCTGAGCCTGCGGAATATGAAAGCCAACCTGCGCGTTAGCCTGCTCTTTGCTGCCGTCTTTCCCACGATGACCATCACCAACACGCTGGGCATGGTCCTGGTGCTGGGCTATGGGGGTATCTTGGCCGCCGAAGGGACCATCACGATTGGTGTCCTGCTGGCCTTTTTTGCCTACATTCACCGCTTCTTTGGCCCGTTGCGTGAATTGAGCCTGGTCTACAATTCCCTACAATCGGCAGCAGCGGCCCTTGACCGTATCTCCGATTATCTTACCCGAGCGCCCGCGATTGCCGAACCTGCCCAGCCAACACTCCCCGAAGGCGGCTTTCAAGGGGAGTTGGAGCTAAAGGGGGTGACGTTCGCCTACGGTGAAGATCCTGTGCTCCACGGCGTGGACCTGCATATCGGCGCGGGCGAAACGTTGGCCCTGGTTGGGCCAACGGGCGCGGGCAAGAGCACTATCGCCGGTCTGTTAGCCAGGTTGTACGACGTGCAGGAGGGAGCGATCACTGTAGATGGCGTGGATATTCGCCAGATCGCCTCACGCGAACTGCGCCAGTTGGTGTTGATCGTGCCCCAGGACGTCTACCTCTTTCCCGACAGCATCCGCGAGAATATCCGCTACGGCAACCCGCAGGCCAGTGATGAGCAGGTCGAGCAGGCAGCCCGACGCGCCCAGGCGCACGACTTTGTCATGGGGCTGCCTGGCGGGTATGACACGACAGTGGGCGAGGGAGGCGCGCTGCTCTCCGGTGGGCAGCGGCAGCTAATTGCCTTTGCGCGCGCCCTGTTGGCCGATCCACGGGTGCTCATCCTGGACGAAGCCACGGCGAATGTGGACGCCTACACCGAAGCGATGATCCAACGCGCAATGGAGGAGATTGGCCGCAATCGAACGATGGTGATTATCGCACACCGCTTCTCTACCGTGCGCCAGGCGGACCGCATCGTCGTGATCGAAGATGGGCGCATCGTCGGCCAGGGATCACACGGGGAGTTGATTGAAGGCAACACCGTCTACCAGCGCCTCTATCGGCGACAGTGGGCCAGCGCAGACCAGACGGATGCCCCTGAAGGTTGAGTCGCCACCGGGGAAAAGATACCGGTGGCCCCTATGGCGGCCATCCGGGGCAGGTGGGTGTGCCGGGGTACGAGTGAAAAGATCGAGTTCGGGGAATCGAACGACAGACCGGGCCAGGATCACTTTTATAAACACGGGGGAGCACAAGTGCTGTGCTCCCCCGGATTGCCAATCTGGTACAAACCGCTGATCTAGTTCGCGAGCGCGCACCCGGCGCCGCGACCACCGCGCATGCCACCTCGGATACCACTCTGCGCGCCCTGAGCGCCGCCGCGTCCGCGACCACCCATGCCACCCTGAGCGCCTCGCATACCGCCGGGACCAGAGGCGTTCTCGATCTGGAGTTCGGCCATATCCTCGGCCCTCTCCAACATCCAGTCAGCCTGCTCCTGGGTCAAACGGCCATCCGCCAACGCCTGGTTGATGGCTTCCTGCTTGGCTGCGACGATGGCGTCCACCAGCTCATCCGTCGAGGCACCCTGCTGGGCCGCCAGGTCCGCGAGGGTCTGCCCCTCGGCGCGGGCCTCACAGATCTCTTCCGGCGTCATTCCCAGCACATCTGCCACCGCTTCCGCCATCAGCCCGGACCCTACGCCCATGCCGCGGCCAAGCGCCGGACCATAGCCACCATACCTCTGCGGGGTCACGGGAGCTGGCTCTTGCGCAAATACCGAACTGACCACCAGCAGCCCCAACAGTCCAACAACTACTACTGCTCCAATAAGCTTGCCAAATTTCAACATCGTCTGTTATTCCTCCATTTGATTGTCAGATCCTGGCCGATCTGCACCTCTAGTATGCCATCTGGTTGTGAGGAAATTGTGGAGAGGATGTGATTTTTTGGTCGAAATGGGGTCACTTGCCTATTTGACAGGGCCTGGCGCTCCCGCGATAATCAAGCCCTACTGTTCAGTCCAGCAGGAGGAGAGCCGCTCGCCATGAGCACCCAGACCCCCAAGCCATTCACCGCCCGCTACCTGGAGTCATTCCGCGCTCTGCTGAGGCGCATCCCCTACCCGGAACTGACCCCCTTGTGGATCGCGGTGTTCATCGATGTGCTGGGCTACAGCATTCTCATCCCGTTCCTGCCCTTTTTCACCCAGGAGTTTAGCGCTCCGGCCTGGCAGGTGGGCATGCTCCTCGCGGCCAATGCGCTGTTCGGGTTTTTCTTTGGGCCGATCTGGGGCAACTTGAGCGATAGACGCGGGCGCAAGCCGATCCTGCTGATCTGTCAGTTCGGTACGCTGGCCGGGTTCGTGATGCTCGCCCTATCCCGCAACATGACCATGCTGTTTCTGTCCCGCATCGTAGACGGCATTTTCGGCGGCAACTTTCCCATTGCCAAGGCCATCATCGGCGATGTGGTGGCCTCCCAAGACCGCAGCAAGCAGTTGAGCAACGTGGGGGTGGCCCATGTCCTCTCCTCGTTGCTGGGGCCGGGGCTGGGCGGCCTACTGTCGCGCTGGGGCATCGTGGCACCGGCCCTGTTGGCCTCCGCGCTGACCTGCATCACCATCGTCGTCACCTGGCTCTACCTGCGCGAGTCGAACCCCGTGTCTGCTCGGGCCTCCGCCGCCCCCCAACCGGCGATCAAGGCAGCGGCCCAACCCCCGCTGGCGCGCGAGTCGCTCTGGCGCAACCAGACGGCGCGCCTGTTGCTGGTGCAATGGGCCTTTCACACGCTGTCCTTTTCCCTGTATATCGCCTGCATCTCGCTCTTTGCCAGTATCAAGCTGGGGCTGAACGCCGAGGAAATAGGGCTACTATTGACCATCGCCGGTGTCGTGCGCGTAATCGTGCGCTTTACCGTCTTTGTGCCGCTGCTGAACCGCCTGGGAGAGCGCGCGACGGCCCGTCTGGGCCTGGGCATTTTTGTCGTCACCTACATGGCCCTTGGCTTTGTCGTCAACCAGTGGCAATTCGCCGTCATCGTCTGCGTGGTGAGCTTTGCCGCCTCGTGCACGCGCGGCGTGCTGACCAGCTTCCTGAGTTCCGCCGTGCCGCCGCAGCAGCGCGGTCAGGCGATGGGCGCGTCCGCCTCCCTCGACAGTCTGGCGCAGATCATCGGCCCTTCGGTGGGCGGGGCTGTGCTGGGGGCGATGCCGGTGTGGGTCTATGGGGGATTGGCGGGTATCGTGGCCCTGGTGGCCTTTGTGTTGGATTTCCGTTCGTGGCGGACCAAGGCGGTTGAGGCCGAGGCCCAAGTTGAAGCGTAAGCGCACACCGCGGGTATGCGCCTAAACCCTCCGCAGCCGCGCCACTCCGTCGATAATCTCCCCATACGTGCCGGTGAAACGCAGGCTGCCCACGTCCAGGGGCCACCCTTCCTGCGGCTCGTGGGTGTGGCCGTGGACCATCCGCTTGCCCCGATGGGCCGCCCGCATATGCGGCGTATCGCTGGGGCGCAGGCCGTGGTGCCCATGCTCATAGCGCACCCCGTCTATCTCCACGTGGATCAGCGACCCCGGATCATGATTGCCCGCCAGCCGGACCACGCCAGGCTGGGCCAGCAGTTCGGCCAGCGACGGCGCAAGCGTCTGCCAGATATCCGGCGGGTCATAGTAGGCTTCCCACAGATCACCCAGGCAGACCAACACGTCCGGCATATCCTCCAACGTCCGCTGGGCAAACGCTTCCAGCGGAGCACCATCCGGCGCGGACGCGCCAAACAGCATGGCGCACGTCTCGGGCGTGCAAACATGGGCACAGCTAAAGGCGATTACGCGAGCCACGCGTTTCCTCCTGCATGGGATAGAGCCAGTATACCCGAAATTGAGAGTCGATGACAGCCTTCTCGCACGGCGGCTGGTCAAAGCGGGGACAGGTGACTAGAATGAGTGGCAGGGAAGTGCTCTGGCATAGGCGTCGCAGCGTATAAACGTTGGCCGCGCAGGTGCGCGAGACCTGAGTGGCCCGTAGCTGCTCATAAGGAGGCTACCAATGGCTGGGTTCCGGTTCGCCTGTCATTTGATCCAGTTTGGCAAGCAGGCCCGCGAGAATCCCGAGCAGGTGTTGCGGGACGTGGCAGAGGCCGGTTGGGACGGTGTGGAGGGCCTGGGGGTCAGCGACCCCGATGAACTGGTCGAGATGGCTGTGCTCGCCCGCCGCTATGGGCTGCACCTGGTCAACCAGCAGGGCGGCCAGCCTGGGGGTATCGACGCGGTGCGCTTTACCGCCACGCTGGGCAACGATACTGTCGAAGTCCCGGCCCGCTGGCGGCGCGACTTTGGTGGGGACAATCCTTCCGACGAGGATTTTGAGCGGGCCGCCCGCTCGCTGGACGAGGTGCTGACCTTTGCGCGGCAGCTTGAGATCAAGGGCTTTCATCATTCCCACATGCGCACGATGATGGAGACGCTGGAGGACGCCGAGCGAATGATGACGGCAGCGCCCGACCTCTGGCTGCTCTACGATACGGGGCATCTGCTGGCCTGCGGCAGCGACCCGATGGGCGTGTTCGCCAGCGAGATTCTGCGCCATCGCATCGGCCACGTGCATCTGAAGGATTTCCACGCCGACGACCCCGCCGCCTGGAACCATCGCACGTGCAAATATGGGCAGACTGGCCGCTTTGCCGAGTTGGGCCAGGGCAATTTCGGCCTGGACGTGCGGGCCATATTGGAGGGGTTGCAGGAGGTGGGCTATCAGGGGTGGATTTCCGCCGAGTTGGACGCGCCCTACCCGCCGAAACCGGCAGCCGAGGCCGCCCGCGCGAATCGCGCATATCTGCGCAGCCTGGGCTACTGACAGCGCGTAAGCAGAATCGCGCCCGCGCCGGAGAATATGTAACCGCGTCATCGCCGGACCTGTAGCCCGCCGTACTACAGGTCCGACATGTCCGCTGGCACTTCTCAAAACGCGGCAGGATGCCGCACCTGCACCCAGAATCCGTGATGCGCCCCTTGGCGTAAATCCTTTTGCTTTTTGCCCGCCGCCGCGCTACACTGGCCCCATCTTGCAAACTCTCTGGCTATCTCGAACAGAGGTAGCCGGAACGACTACACGGATAGGGAGGATCACATGGCGGGAGAACTGGCACTACACGGAGGACCGCGTGTCCGCAACACCCCCTTCCCCTCATGGCCGGTTTATGGCGAGGCGGAGGAAAAGGCCCTGCTGGATGTGCTGCACAGCGGTAAATGGGGACGGCAGGAGGGCACGCAGGTCACCACGTTCGAGCAAGAGTTTGCCGCCTACCAGGGCGCGCAATACGGCGTGGCTGTGGTCAACGGCTCTGTGGCCCTGTGGGTGGCGCTGCTGGCTGCGGACATCCAGGCGGGCGACGAGGTGATCGTGCCGCCCTATACCTTTCAGGCGACAGCCGTCTCGGTGATCGAGGCCAACGCCGTGCCCGTTTTCGTGGATATTCACCCCGATTCCTACTGCCTGGACCCTGATCTGATCGAGGATGCCATCACCGACCGCACCCGCGCCATCATTCCGGTACATTTTGCCGGGCAGGCCGCCGACATGGATGCCATCATGGCCATCGCCCGCAAATACGAGCTGGTGGTGATCGAGGATGCCGCCCACGCGCATGGAGCCAAATACAAGGATCAGGGGTTGGGCGCTATCGGGGACATGGGGGCGTTTTCTTTCCAATCCTCCAAGAACCTCACCTCCGGGGAAGGCGGTATCGTGCTGACCAACAGCGAGCAGTACGAGCGGCTGGCCCGCTCGGTGCACAACTGTGGGCGCCTGCCCGAAGGGAACTGGTACGACCACTACATCATGGGCTCCAACTTTCGCCTGAGCGAGTTCCAGGGCGCCATCTTGCGGGCGCAGTTGACCCGCCTCGAAGAGCAGACCATCACCCGCGACGCGAACGGCGTATACCTGAACGAGAAGCTGGCCGAGATTCCCGGTATTCGCCCCTTCCCGCGCGGCCAGGGGGAAACCCGCCATTCCTATCACCTGTATATGTTCCGCTACAGTGCCGCCGAGTTTGGTGGCGTGCCCCGCGAGCGCTTCCTGGAAGCCCTGCGCGCTGAGGGGGTGCCTTGCTCGCCGGGGTACGGTTTGCCTCTTTACCGCCAGCCCTTGTTCGAGCAACTGGCTTTTGGGCCGTTCACCGGCTACCGCCAGACCGTGCCCGACCTGGATTACACCCGCGTGTCCTGTCCGGTGACCGAGCGCGCCTGTCGAGAGGAAGCCGTCTGGCTCACCCAGCCGATGCTGCTGGGCTCACAGGCGGATATGGATGATATAGTAGAGGCGGTGGCCAAGGTGTACGCCCATCGCCAGGAGTTGATGTGATGTGATGAATACGGGAGAACTGCGGGCGGGGACGGCGCAATTGCCCATTACCCCGCCGGTAGGCGTGGATTTGTCGGGCTTTGTGGCCCGCGAGCAGCCTTCCACCGGAGTGCACGACGAGCTATTTGTGCGCGCCCTTTATCTGGAGGGCGCGGGGGAGCGGCTGCTCTGGTTGCATTGTGACCTGCTGGCGCTGGACCGCGAGCAGGTAGCCCGCACGCGTCAGGCGCTGGGCGAAAGCCTGGGATTGGAACCTCGCCAAATCTTGCTCACTACCACCCACACTCATTCCGGCCCGGCCACGGTGCTGTTGCGGCAGTGCGGGACGGTGGATCCAGGCTATCTGCGCATGTTGGATGGCTGGCTGCTGACGGCTGGCCGGTGCGCTGTCGCCGACCATCGTCCGGTGACGATGCGCTTTGCCGAGGAGCGCTGTACCCTTGCCCAGGACCGCCGTCAGCCCAGCCTGTTGGCCCATACGGACTATCGACTGCCCGTCCTGACCCTGATGAACGAAAAGGGCAGCTATATGGCGGTGATTGCCAACTACCCCATGCACAATGTGGCTCTGTCTGCCGAGAATCGGCTGATCTCGGCAGATATGGCGGGTGCGGCAGCAGAGTGGGCCAGACAACATCTGCCGGGCGCGCCGGTGGTCTTGATGACTAACGGGGCGTGCGGCAACCTGAACCCTCCCAGCCTATCCGCGAACCCTCAGGGGATGGAGGACTATGGTCGGCAGTTGGGAGAGGCGATCCTGCGCGGCGCTCACGACGGAGAGGTTTGCCTGGCACCCTCGCTGGGCGTGGGCCTGCAAACGCTCTCCCTCCCACTGACGCCCCTATCGCAGGAGCAGGTGTTGGCGGAATATGACCAGTTGGCCAAGATGGTGCTGCTGGACCGCTGGCAGGTGGCGATGCGCCAGTGGCGCGATGATACGCTGGCCCTGCTGGAGCAGGGCGCGCCATCGGACGAACCCTGGGCTGTGCCCATCGACATCCAGGCGCTACGGATTGGGCCGGTCCGCTTTGCCGCGCTGGGCGCGGAGGTGTTCTCGCGCATGGCCGACGAACTGCGGGCCATCCACGGGCCGCATACCTATGTGGTGGGTTACGCCAACGGGGATATAGGTTATCTGCCCTTCCGGGAGGCGTACCCCGAAGGTGGGTACGAAGTCGAGACGGCGTTCAAGTTCTATGCCAATTTCATGGTGGCGCCGGGCAGCTATGAGCTGTGCCGCGACCTCGCCGTGGAGTTGTTGCTCAAGCTGGGGTGAGCGATAAGGTTGAAAAACGCCCGAACCTTGGATGGTTCGGGCGTTTTTAGTACGGACCGCCGGCTCCATCAGACTCGTAAGGTCTGCGCCGGCTCAGGCCCATCGTATATGGCGATTGCCGCCAGGGGTGGCGGCGCTCCATCCGGAGCCGGACATCTTCTAGCCCTTGATAACCCCCAGCGGGTGCGTGCGGGCCACCTTGCGGGCCATGCCCGCGTCATGCACCACGTTCACCACGTGATCCAGATCCTTGTAGGCCTCCGGGGCCTCCTCGGCCAGCCCGCGCATGCTCCCTGCGCGCACGACGATATGCTGCTGCTCTAGCTGCTGGCGCAGTTGTTGGCCGGTGATATTGCGCCGCGATTTCGAGCGGCTCATCACGCGGCCCGCGCCGTGGCACGAGCTCCCAAAGCTGATCTCCATCGCCCTGTTTGTGCCCGCCAGCACAAAAGAGCCGGTGCCCATGTCGCCGGGGATCAACACCGGCTGTCCCACCTCGCGGTACGCCTCGGGCACGTCCGGCTGGCCGGGGCCAAAGGCGCGGGTAGCGCCCTTGCGATGCACGCACAGCCGCATCTCCTTGCCGTCTACCTGATGGCGCTCCACCTTGGCGACATTGTGGCATACATCGTAGACCATGTGCAGGTCGCGGTCGGGGAAGTGGCCCGCCAATACCTGGTCGAATGCCTCGCGCACCTGGTGGGTGATGACCTGCCGGTTCGCCCAGGCGAAATTGGCCGAGGCGCTCATGGCCTGAAAGTATTCCTGGCCCTCTTGCGAGTTGAACGGCGCGCAGGCCAGCTCCCGGTCGGGCAGAGTGATCTTGTATTTGGCCGCTACCTGCTGCATGGTGCGCACGGCCTCGGTGCACACCTGATGCCCCAGCCCTCGCGAGCCGCAATGAATCCAGACGCATACCTGGCCGGGGAACAGCCCGTAGGCTTGGGCAATTTCCTCGTCGAATATCTCGGTGATGACATCTATCTCCAAGAAGTGGTTGCCCGAGCCGAGCGTGCCCACCTGGTCCGCCCCGCGATCCTTGGCGCGTTGGCTGACCGCGCTGGCCCTGGCTTCCTCCATACGTCCCTGGCTCTCCGTGTGCTCCACATCCTCCTGTCGGCCATATCCCTGACGCACCGCCCAGCGTGATCCCTGCTCCAGCAGCTCGGCCAGCTCCTTGTCGGACAGCTTGCCCGAACGCGAAGCACCCACGCCGGTGGGGACTCGGTGAAACAGGGCGGTCATCAGATCGTCCATATAGGGGCGAATCGCTTCCGCTTCGATGGAGGACCGTAGCAGGCGCACGCCGCAGTTGATGTCGTATCCCACCCCGCCGGGCGAGATCACGCCATCCGACAGGCTCATCGCGGCCACGCCGCCAATGGGAAAGCCGTACCCCTGGTGCACGTCGGGCATGGCCAGAGTATACCGCACCACGCCCGGCAGGGTGGCCGTGTTCACCAACTGCTCCAGGGAATTATCGTCCGCCGCCATCTCCAGGATGTAGTCATCCGCATAGACACGCGCCGGAACGCGCATATCCTCGCGGTAGCTGGCGGGAATCTCGTAAACCAAAGGCTCGACCTGGATCATGTCGCTTTTGGCAACCCTTCCGGCAGCCGTTCTGGTAGCCATTTTCGCTCCTCCTTACCACCCAACTATCGCCGTCCAGCCTATCGCTACACGTCAAAGGTCAGGACGACCTCATAGCCTTCCGCCGTCTCGGTAATGTGCAGGTTGGAATACGTGGCCGCTTTGATGCTGCGACCTGATGCTACCTGCTGGTACCCGCTGATCTCAGCCTCCACGGCTTGCGGCTCCAGGCGCAGCACGCGAACCTGGTCGTAGCATTCGTGGTTGGTTTCGCTGGCGTACAATAGCTCGTTCAACCATTCCACCAGCAGGGTTTCCTGGTCCGGGGCTTCCAGAGAGAGGCGGCGCGTGGTCGGCGTGGCGTCCTCCGCTGGCTCGCAGCGCATCAGGTGGAACAGGCCCTGCGCAGCATGGATCAACAATTCCGCCAGGTCGCGCCCCCACACGTGCAGGGCCAAGTCGGCGGTGTGCTCTATTTCCTCAAACTGGATAACATCCCTCTCGCTCATAGGGATTGGCAAACCTCCTTTGAAGGGGATTACCTATCCTGGCATTGCGGGCGGGGCGCTTCGGGGGTGAGTAATTGCCGGGTGCGCTCCACGTCCTTCTTAATCTGGGCGACGAGCGCATTGGCGCTGGGGAAGGTCATTTCGGGGCGCAAGCGTTCGACAAATCCCACACCCAGGGTTTCGCCGTACAAATCCCCCTCGTAATCCATCAGGTGCACCTCTAGCAGGGGCTCCGCACTCGCCCCAAAACTTGGGTGCACGCCCACATTCGCTACCGCCGGGTAGAGCGTGCCTTCGGGCAGGGGGCCAACTCCCAGGCAGACCCACACGGCATAGACCCCCAGAGCCGGAATGGCCCGGTTGGGATCCAGGCGCAGGTTGGCCGTGCGAAAGCCCAGGGCGCGGCCCCGCTGTTCTCCGGCGATCACCGGGCCCCAGATGGTATAGGTGCGACCTAATAAGTTGGCCGCCTCGGCCACGCGCCCCTCTTGCAGCAGCAGGCGAATGCGCGTGCTGCTAATCACCTCTCCACCCTCCAGCAGCGGCTCGACCACGTGCAGCGAGTAGCCCAGGCGCTCGCCCAAAACCCGCAGGAAAGGCACATCTCCCCGGCGGGCGCGCCCCAGGGCAAAATCCGGCCCCACCCACAGCTCGCGCACGCGCAATCTGGTGTATAACTCGGTGACAAACACCTCGGCGGGCGTGCGCGCTAGCTCCTGGGTAAAGGGCAGAATCAGCAACCAGTCCAGGCCCAGCTTCTCCAGGATGGCGGCCCGCTCTTCGGGGGTGGTCAGATAGGGGGGCGCGGCGGCTCCGGGAGCGATCACCGAGCGGGGGTGCGGGTGAAAGCTCAGCACGATACTGGCGCGGTTGTGGCGTTGCGCCGATTCGATCATCCCCCCAATCAGTCGTTGGTGTCCTCGATGGACGCCGTCAAACGTTCCAATCGTCAAGACGCTATCCGATTGTAGCTCGATCTGACTGATACTGTTCGCTATTTTCATCACGCCCAGATACTTTCGTCGCCCAGGGATTCAGAGGCTGAGCAGCACTTTGGATGGATGCCACCACTTGTTCGACGGATCGCGACGCAACAGGGCGAGGAATCCCTCTCTATAGGCATAACCAATATCCGAGTCGCCCTGTACATCCAACGCCACGGCCTGACCAAAGCTTATCCGTCGGGCGGTGTCCTCATCCACCATGATACCCGGCAAATGGCTTAACGCCAAGTGCATGGGTAACAGGTGACGCTGCCACTCCCCTTGTGCGGCCTGGCTCTGAAGCTCGTCCAGCTCTACCGCATCCTCCAGGCGAAATTGGCCCACGGCCAACCGCGTCAGTGCCGAGAGATGTGCTCCCGTCCCAAGCGCCTGGCCCAGATCATAGGCCAGAGAGCGTACATAGGTGCCAGTGGAGCAGTCCACGCGCAGGGTGAGTTCAGGTGGGGACCAGTTTTCGATGACTAGACGGTAAATCGTGACGGGGCGAGGCTCGCGCTCTACGGTGATTCCCTGGCGGGCGAGTTTGTATAACGGTTGCCCGCCGCGCTTGAGGGCCGAGTACATGGGGGGTACTTGCTGGATTTCGCCGGTAAACGCAGGCAACGCGGCCTCAATGGCGGCCAGCGTCAGACCGGACGCATCCCGCTCTTCGATGACCTCCCCCTCTGCGTCCCAGGTGTCGGTGATAACGCCAAAGCGCAGGGTGGCCCGATAGGATTTGCTGCCCTCAGCCACGTATTCGACCACGCGGGTCGCCGCTCCCAGGGCTACCACCAGCACGCCGGTGGCCATTGGGTCGAGGGTGCCCGCATGCCCAACCCGCCGTTGATGGGCGATCCGTCGCACGATAGCCACCACATCGTGGGATGTCATGTCGGGCGGCTTGTTGATGTTCAGCAGGCCCGTGACGGGCGGGTTGGCGGCTGACCCGCTCCGCTGGCCTGCCTCTGAGACAGGCTTACGCGGGGCGGTCATTTGTGCCGTCAGCCCGCTGGGTTGTTTGCTGGTCCGAGGGCGACACCGTCCACTGCTCTTGCAGCGCGGTGATAATCCGCTCGCGCACGTCGGACAGCGCGCCGACCACGGTACACCCCGCTGCCTGGGGGTGTCCGCCGCCGCCAAAGGCAAGGGCCACCTGGGAGACGTCCAGGGTAGGCACAGCGCGCATGCTCACGTCTACCCGGCCATCCTCCAACTCGCGAAAGACAATCGCCACCTGCGCCTCATGAAAAGAACTCAGGAAATTCACCAGGCCACCGGCAGCGGAGATATCTACCCCCGCCTCGCGCAGCATATCCTGGCTGATCTCGGACCACACGATGCCCCCCCGGCGCTGCACGTTCGTCAGCGCGGGTCCCCACAGGCGCAACGTATCCAGCGAGCGATGGTTGAACACCGCGTCGCTGATCTCGGATAGCGACGCGCCCGCCTCGACCAGCCGCACGGCAGCCCGCAAGGTATCCGCCGTGACATTGCTCGTGCGAAAGCCTCGCGTGTCCGTCACCACCCCCGTCAAAAGGCAAGTGGCGATCCGCAGGTCCAGCGGGACTTGCAAAAAGGTAACCAGATCCAGGATCAACTCGGCGGTAGACGCCTTGGGTAGAACTAGATTGATGTTCGCATATAACAGGTTGGTCACATGATGGTCGATGTTCACTACGGGGACGCGCGCAAACGCGGCCTCCCCGTAGATGCTTCCGATGCGTTCCAGATCACTGGAATCGACGATCAGGACAGCCTGTTCGTCGGTCAATGTCCGTGCAGCATAGTCCGTGACGCCCGGCAGGAACCAAAAGTCGGGCGGAACCTCGTCGGCGCAGGACAGGCGCGCCTCGATACCTCTGGCGCGCAACGCCCAGGCCAGCCCCAGGGCCGACCCGAGCGTGTCCCCATCCGGCATGATATGCGAGATGATCAGTACTCGCTGCACCTGTTCCAGCAGGTGCCGGATGTCACTCAGCGTCCTCGTCTGGCTCAACGCTCTCCTCTTCCTCCTGCTTTAACGTCTCTAGAAGGGCGTCAATCTTGGCTCCATACTGCCAGGAGCGATCCATGCGAAACTCGAGTTCCGGCGTGAACGGCCAATGAAGCTCATCTCCCAGCCGACGGCGAAGGAAACCCTTGGCGCTTTCCAGCCCCTCCAGTCCTTCGCGCACGGAATCTTCATCGGCAAAGGAAGCCACATACACCCGCGCGACCCGCCGATCCGGAGTCAGCTCGACTTCGGTGATGGTCAGCGAGGATACGCGCGGATCTTTGACAGCGTTCTGCAACAGGAGCGTCAATTCCTGCTGGATGAAACTATTCGCTCTCTCTCGACGGAAAGAGGGCATCTCAACACCCCCCGATCTTACTTTTCGACCCTTTTAACGGATTCCTGGGTGAAAAACTCCAGGATATCGCCTGCCTGAATGTCATTAAATCCATCGATGCCCACCCCGCATTCCATGCCGGTGGTCACCTCGCGGACGTCCTTGGTGAATCGCTTGAGCGATCCCACGCGTCCTTCAAACATAACCTTGTCATCACGCTTGACGCGCACGCGGCTGTTGCGATGGGCCTTACCCTCCGTCACCTGCGAGCCCGCGATATTGCCCACGCGCGGGATGCTGAATACCTCGCGAACGATCGCCTGGCCTTGCACCACCTCGACTAGTTCCGGCTCGAGCATACCGGCCAGCGCCAGTTGGATGTCCTCAATCAGGCGATAGATGATATTATAGGTGCGGATGCTGATCCCCTCCGCCTCAGCCAGTCGCTGCGCGGGAGGGTCCACATTCACGTTGAAACCGAGCACAATGGCCTCGGAGGCAATGGCCAGCATGATATCCGATTCACCGATGTTCCCGACCCCGTCGTGGATGAACCTGACCCGCAGGTCGCCGACGTTGATTTTCTCCAGGGAATTGCGAATCGGCTCGATGCTGCCTTGCACATCCGCCTTCAGGATCAGGTTGAGTTCCTTCACCTTACCGGCCTGGGCTTGGGCAAAGATGTCCTCCAGGCTCAGCTTGGGCGCCTGTTGAGCAGCTACCCCGCTGACCTCTTGCTGGCGTTCTTCCGCCAAATCGCGGGCAACGCGCTCGCTATCTACCTGCTTGAAGGTATCCCCGGCTTCCGGCACATCTTTCAACCCCATGACGACCACCGGTGTAGAAGGCGTGGCCCGTTTGATGGGATTGCCCTGATAGTCGAACATGGCCCTGATCTTGCCATACGTCTGCCCGACGATGATCGTATCCCCGGCCTTGAGCGTGCCTTCCTGCACGAGCAGTGTGGCAATGGGGCCTCTCGCCCGATCCAGCTTGCCTTCCACGATGGCGCCCTCTGCCTCTCGGCGGGGGTTGGCTTTTAGCTCGGCCATCTCGGCTACCAACAGGATCATGTCGAGCAGGTTATTGATCCCTTCCTTGGTCTTGGCTGAGACAAACACCTGGATACTATCGCCGCCCCAGTCTTCCGGTACCAGCCCCAAATCGGCGAGCTGATGCTGCACCAGGTCGGGGTTGGCCGAGGGCAGGTCCATCTTGTTCACCGCCACGATAATCGGCACGCGGGCCGCGCGGGCGTGGTCGATGGCCTCACGAGTTTGCGGCTGCACCCCATCGTCGGCGGCCACCACCAGGATCACCAGGTCCGTCACCTTGGCCCCGCGAGCGCGCATGGCTGTAAAAGCCTCGTGGCCCGGCGTGTCCAGGAAGGTAATGGCCCGGCCATTGACCTGGATCTGATAAGCGCCAATGTGCTGGGTAATACCTCCCACCTCCTGGCCCTGCACGTTCGTAGAGCGGATCACATCCAGCAAGGAGGTCTTGCCGTGGTCCACATGGCCCAGAATCGTCACTACGGGCGGGCGCTCGGTCAGGTATTTCTCTTCTTCCTCGGTATAGGTACGGCGGCGCACCGGCTCTGTGGTAGCGACCGGCTTTTCTTCCACCACCGGCGCGGGCGCCTGGTATTCCTTTACTTTATAGCCCATATCCTCGGCCACGATAGCTGCCGTGTCATAGTCAATCTGCTGGTTAATGTTGGCCATGACGCCAGCATTCATCAGTTGCTTGATCAATTCGATGGGGCTACAACCCATGTGCTCGGCCAGCTCGCGGAGGGTAACCTGCTGAGGAAGCTCCAACACCTTCTGTGTGGGCTCCACCTCGGCAGTCTTGGGCGCGGGACGACGGTCCTCGCGCTGCGCATTATTGGCGTCCGAACGGGGGCGCTGGGCGCCTGCGTTGCGGCCACCTCCTGGCCTGTTACCACGGCCGTTCGGCCCACCGGACGAATTGCCAGCCGGTCGGGCCTTGGCCTTGGACTGAAGGCCAGCAGTATTCTTGCCCTTCCCAGGGGATTGGGATCTATTCTTGTTCGAATTAGGCATATGATTCCCCTTTCTACTCAAAAAATTGTATATATCTATAAGCGATAGGTGACAATATCAAGCAGGCAAAAATCATCAAGCTCGTGTCGAGTTACTTTCCGAGCATCTCGAGACGAAAACCCTTTTTGCGTGCTTGATCGCTGGGATTCACTGGAGAACTAGTACGGTTCGTGGCCAGTTACCGTATGAGAGGAGAGAAGGGGAAACACTATCCGCCTATCTGGGCGCTTGGCTAGCAAATCAGCTTAACAAGCAACCATGATCTTCTCCCTCGCTGCACGATGGACTGCACCCCACCCGTTTTCCTCAACCTTCCAGGACATGATCATCTGCTCTGTGTCTGCCTGTCCAAAACACGATGAAACGCCATCCTCACTGCTCGTCCTTGGTCGTATCCTCTCCCTCAGGAAGCTGCGCCATATATTCTTGCAAATAGGCACATTCCTCAGGTGTCAGAGGGTGTTTCAATGCCTGGGCGATACGCTTACCATCCAGCGCAGCGCGCCAACACTCTCGACGGGGACACAGATACGCACCGCGGCCTGCCAGCTTGCCGGTAGTATCTACCTTGATCTCACCGGCTGGCGTGCGCACGATGCGCACCAGGTCTCCCTTGGTGGACATGCGTCGACAGGCGACGCATGTCCGTTGTGGTTTCTTGCGTACTTTGGGCATAAGAGTCGCGCTCTACGATCCTATTCCCAATCTTCGTCCCAAGCTCGTCGGCGACTGGGCTTGCGCTTTTTGCGCGCGACGACTCGACCGAGGCGCTCGTCAAACTCCAGGGTCCGCTGCCGATTCTTTCGCTGACGCTCCTTTGCAGCACGAGCACCCTCTTCGGAGTCGTCATCCGACTCGAAACCTTCGGTTTCCGTGTTGAGGTTTTCCTCGTCAGTCCCCACAGCTTCTCTTTCACCCTCTTCTTGATCTTGGGAGACTTCCTCGACGGCCTCTTCGTCGGGGCTCTCCTCTGCGACGGAAAGGTGATCTTCCGTCTCGGCTACTTCTTCTTGCTCAACATCCGCTACTTCTGCGGGTGTGGCTTCCAGTTCTTCAGGGAGCTCCTCAGACTCGACCTCTTCGGCGGCCTCTGCCGGTTCCAGGTCCACTTCTGCTACCTGTTCCTCCGGGCCTGCCGTCTCTGCCAACGTCTCCGGCTCAACTTCCGGCGCTGTGGCAGCCAGGTCATACTCGTTGGTGTAGGCTCGCTCTTCCTCTAGCCGTAGCTGTTCGGCGTCGAGCTCCTCTTCATCATCTTCCAACCCAACCTGGGCCTGGGCCAGCAATTCGGCGGCTGCCTTGCGGGCATCCTCCAACTCCTGAGCACGCGCAGCCGCTTCCTTGGCTTCGGCAGCCAGCCGATCCTTTTCGGCGGCGGCTTCCGTCTCGCTGCGAATGTCGATGCGCCAGCCGGTCAGCTTGGCAGCCAGCCGGGCATTCTGCCCTTCCTTACCAATAGCCAACGAGAGGGATTTATCGGGAACGACCACTTTGGCCGTCTTGTCCAACTCGTTCAGATAGACGGTGACCACCTTGGCCGGGCTGAGCGCGTTCCCAATGAACGTCTCGATCTCCGGCGACCAGGCGACAACGTCAATCTTTTCACCGTTCAGTTCATTCACGATATTCTGAATGCGTACTCCCCGCATGCCCACGCAGGAACCTACCGGGTCTACCCCCGGCTGCAACGCAGCAACGGCGATCTTGGAGCGCGAACCTGCTTCCCTGGCAATCGCCTTGATCTCCACGATACCGTTGAAAATCTCGGGCACTTCTAGCTCCAACAAACGTCGGAGCAACCCGTGATGCGTCCGGGAAACGGCGATCTGCGGACCGTGGCCTGTGCGGCCAACTTCGACAATATACACTCGAATCCGCTGATTGAAGCGATAGTTCTCCCCAGGGATTTGCTCGCTCTTGGGCAGCATCGCCTCGGCCTTACCCAGGCTGATCTGCACATTTCCCGTGCGCCCGTCTACATTGCGAATGACACCATTCACAATCTCGCCTTCGCGGTCGGTATACTCCAGGTACACCGAATCCCGCTCGGCTTCGCGGATGCGCTGCATGATAACCTGCTTGGCGGTTTGAGCCGCAATACGCCCGAAATTTCGCGGTTTCAGTTCAATCGATACGGTATCCCCGGCCTGGGCCTCAGGATTATACGTCCGGGCCTCTTCCAGGGGCATCTCGGCTTGCTCGTCTTCGACGGTCTGGACAGCCATCTTGTCGACGAACACGCGGGCCTGACCCGTGCGCGGATCAACCGTCACGCTGACGTTCTGGTTGGCTCCATAATTGCGTTTGTAGGCCGACACAAGAGCCGCCTCGATTGCTTCCAGGATTACTTCGGGCGACAGATTACGGTCTGAACAGAGTTGAGTGATTGCAATCTCAAACTCGCTCTTCATTTACTTAATAAACCTCCTGAACAAAGCCAGGTCCTTTACAATAAAAAAGTGGGATACGCGCCCCACTTTTGTCCAGAGGATCTTTGAATCAAGTATATCACGAGTCGACGAAAAGCGCAAATAGTTTTTGCCAGTCTAATGCAGACTTTCGGGGTAGCCTCTCATCCCAGCTCGACCGGCAGCCAGCGCAATCCCTCCCCGTGCGCGGCCAGCGTCAGTCCCCAGCCAAATGGCTCGCTCGCGCGCAGTGTCGCGCCCAGAGTGTGCGTTCCGGCGGAGAGCACCCGCTCTACCACGTGCTGCCCTGGCTCGATGTATCCCCGGGATGGCCGGTCGGCAAAGCCGTGGAAGGTGTGCTCGCCGTTGAATATCGTTTCCCCGTCCAGGGTCAGCGTCAGGGCGTCGCTAAAGCCAGAGGCCAGGGCCAGCGGCGTTTCCTCGGCCACTTCCAGGCGGCGCAGCAGCCGCGCCTCCCCGGTCACTGGCAGGTAACGGCCCAGGTTGAGCGTGCCGTTTGGCTCGCAGGCCACCGCCCCGTACCCTTCGAGGAACCAGTCGGTTAATGTCCCCATCGGCACGCGCGAGACATCCCCACAGGAGACATACAGCCCCGCGCAGGGCCGCACGCGTAGGTTGCAGAAATAGGCCGGGCGGAAGGCCCATAACCCCAAACGCCCCGTCAGGGACGCTGTCCCGGTTGCCCGTGCCAGCTTTTCCACCACCAGCGGCGGCTGGTCGTCTACCGACAGGGCCGCGCAATCGCCGCACACGTCCAGGCGCAGCCGGAACCAGCGTCCGGTGGGCACCTGCGCCACCCCCTGATAGCAAGCCCCGTGGTATACCTGCCAGGTGTTGGAGCCGTGAAAAACCGGGTCGTATTGCAGTGCATCCCACAGTCCGCTGGCGTGGGGCACGGCGTAGGCCAGTTCATAGTTCAGCACGTCGGCCACCCGAAAGGCCACCCCTGCATAAGCCGGTCCCTCGGCTCCCACCAGCACTTCCACGGTGGCATCCGGCATTTGCAGGTCGGGGATCAACGCCAGCCCGTTCTCCAGGCGCAGCGCCTCCCGCCCTTGCCACGTGACGAGGTCGCTCTTCTGGGCGCGCGTGTCCAGGCCGCGCCTATCCAGGCGGCGCATGTCCACGAGGTTTTCTTCCATCGAGATGCTCCTGCCACGATGGCGGGTTTATAGCACGTGGTATTTGTCGTAAACCTCGCGCAGCGATTTGCCCGCCAGCAATTCCTGGCGGGTGATCGATTCCGTGTTTACCTTTTCGCGGGCCAACTCCAATGCCTGCCCCTCCGCGGCCTGCGGCACGACGACGATCCCGTCATAGTCGGCGAAAATCAGCTCCCCTGGATGGACCAGGACGTCGCCGCAGCGCACAGGCACGTCGAGGGCCATCACCCTGGTCCGCCCCATCGAGTCCAGCGGGAAAATGCCCGTGTAATAGACTGGGAAGCCCATCTGGATGATGCGCACGCAATCGCGAATCTGGCTGTCACAGACGCAACCCACCGCGCCATTGCGTTTGGCCACCGTGCTCAGCAGTTCGCCCCAGGGCGCGCTGCTGCCCCCCAGGTCGGTGGAATGGACCACCACATCCCCCGCCTGTAACGAGTCCACCATGTCGATTTCCAGGCCGTAGGGGTCCTCGTCGACGACATAGTCCACTTCCATCCAGCGCGCTGTGCGGGCGCGCCCCACGAACCCGCAATGCTCGATGTCGGGCAGCAGCGGGCGCAGGCGTTGGTGCATGGCCTGCTGGCGATACCCCAGCCTGTCCAGAATATCGCAGACCGCCGGGACGGTCAGGTGCTGGCTGACAAAAGCGAAAATCTCTTGATCCTTGGCGTTCATTCTTCGCTCCTCGCTGATCTACCACCATCGTAGGCGGATCGTGGAATTGCTACGGGTCTGTAGGCGCGCCATTCTGGCGCGGTCTTGTGCCTGCAAGGTTTGCCAAGCATGGCGCGGCAGGATGCCGCGGCTACAGCAAGTCATTGCAGCGGGCGGGCCGCCAACAAGCGGCCCGCTCCGAGGGCCTCTTATACCAGTTGCCCGTTCGCACGCAACACTGCGCGGAGTTGCTGGACATCCACCCCGGTGGGCAGCACGCCGCCGTCTGCTGCCAGCGCCGCCGCTGTGCCCGCGGCCTGCCCGATGGCGATGCACGTCCCCATTACGCGCGCACCCGCCATGCCGTCGTGGGTGGCCGAGATGCAGCGCCCCGACGAAAGCAGGTTCGGCACGCCGATGGAGAGCAGGCTGCGGTAGGGGATGTCGTACCAATCTCCCTTGGGCGGGTACAGGTCTTTTTGCGACCACATACGCTCGTGTTCCGCTGCCCAATAGGGGCAATCCGCGCCCTTGGGGCATTCGACCACGCACAGATGCACCGGCCAGGTTTCTCCGCGTGGGCAATGGATGTCGATCCACCAGGAGCCGCGCGCGATGGCGTCCTCGAATTTGGTCCCGTTATGCACGTCCTGGCCGGTGAGGGCATACGGCCCCACGATCTGGCGGCTTTCGCGCGGTCCCACCTGGGGCGAGGTCTGCTGTACGTAACAACGAGCAAACTCGGGCACGTTGGCGCGCAGGTAGCGCACCAGGTCCCATATATCGCGGCGGACGCTCAACTCGGCGCGGGTCATATCGTCCGCCACGTCCGAGTTCCCGCCAAAGCGGGTCATGTTGCTGGCGGTGTGGTCCTTATGATAGGCGTTGCTGCCCACGAAATGGGGATGGTAGAAGGGGAAGCGCCCCTTATCCATCTCGGAGCCGAGCCAGGCGTTCAGTTCCTTGGCGCGCTGAGCGTCCACCGGCTCGTAACCGCCCAGGTGGAAGAAGGATCCCATCGATTCGGGGCGATGGTCAAAAGCGCGCCCGTGAGTGGTCGGCGCGCCCGCGCGATAGGCCACATCGGCGTCGCCCGTAGCGTCGATCACGATCTTGCCCGTGACTGCCTGCCGCCCGGATTTGTTCTCCACGATAATGGCGCCGATCTGCGCGCCGTCCATCACCACGTCGGCCACGTAGGTGTGCAGCATCAGCTCCACGCCCGCCTCGCGCACCATCTCGTCCAGCACGATCTTCATTGTCTCGGCGTCAAACTCGACGCCCCATTTGCTCAGGGTTTCCTCCCACGCGAGCGCGCCGTCCAGGGCGTGTAGGCGCTCGGTGATCTCGCGCAGCAGCCCCTCGACGATGGGGGTATCGCTGTTCGACGCGGCATGGCCCAGGATAGGGGCCACCAGGCCCGCCGTCGCCAGTCCGCCCATAAAGCCGTACCGCTCGATCAACACGGTGCGCGCTCCCTGGCGGGCCGCTGCGATGGCCGCAGAGAACCCGCCCGGTCCACCCCCACACACGACCACGTCTGCCTCGGCGATGACCGGAATCTGGCGAGAAGGTTCGGTTACGGTACGCATGGTTGTCTCCTATGAGATGATGATAAAGAAACGAGATGACACCCTCACCCGCCCTTCGGGCACCGGCAAGATGCCGCACGCTCCCAAAGGGCGAGGGCGCTTGGAGCGCCGCCACCCTTGGCGGCACTCGTGATATCCTGCGCGCTTGGGGCCGCCTGCGGACCCGTGGTCCGAGATGGCGGCGGTCCGGAGCGTAGGCACACCCTAGACCAATTGCCCATTTTCCTGCAACACGGCGCGTAATTGCTGGACGTTCACTTGAGCAGGCAATACTTGCCCATGTACCGCCAGGGCCGCCGCCGTGCCCGCGGCTTGCCCGATGGCGATGCAGGTGCCCATCACCCGCGCCCCGGCCATACCCTCATGCGTGGCCGAGATGCAGCGCCCCGACGAGAGCAGATTCGGTACGCCTACCGAGAGCAGGCTGCGGTAGGGAATATCGTACCAATCCCCATCGGGCGGGAATAACTCGGCGTGGTGGAACATGCGCTCGTGCTCCGCCGCCCAGAAGGGACACGCGTCCTCCTTGGGGCACTCGACGCGGCAGAGGTGGGCGGGGTAGGCCCAGCCCATCGGGCAGTGGATGTCAATCCACCAGGAACCGCGGGCGATGGCGTCCTCGAACTTTTGTGCCGTGCTTACATCTTGCCCCGTCAGCACATAAGGTCCCACGATCTGGCGGCTCTCGCGGGGTGTCACGCCGGGTGAGGTTTGCTGCACATAGACCTTCTCGAACCCCGGCAGGCTCTCCCGCAGGTAGCGCACCAGCTTCCACGTGTTCTCGCGGACGCTCAACTCTGCGCGGGTCATCTCCTCTCCCGAGTTGGGGTCGCCGCCATAGCGAGTCATGTTGGCGGACGTGTGGTCCTTATGGTAGGCGCAACGGTCTAAGAAGCGCCCGTCGTAGAAGAGAAAGCGCCCTTGAGCCGTTTCCTGCTGGATCAACTCCCGTAGCTCGGCGGCCCGGCTGGCGTCCACCTGCGGCAGGCCCCCCAGGTGGATAAAGGTGCCCATTGACATGGGCCGCTGGTCAAAGGGGCGGCCGTGGGTCGTGGGCGCGCCCGCGCGATAGGCCACATCGGCGTCGCCGGTAGCATCGACGAAAACCTTGCCCACCACGGCCTGCCGCCCGGATTTATTCTCCACGAGGATGGCGCCGATTTGCTCGCCGTCCATGACCACGTCGGCCACGTAGGTGTGCAGCATCAGCTCCACGCCCGCTTCGACGCACATTTCATCCAGCGTGACCTTGATCGCTTCGGCGTCAAAGTGGATGCCCCAATCCTGGATGGCCTCGGCCCAGCTTTCCGCGCCGCCGATGGAGTGCATGCGCTCAGTAAGCTCGCGCAGCAGCCCCGCGACGATGGGCGCGTGACTGTTGGGGGCGGTATGTCCGAGCAGGGGCGAGACCAGCCCGGCAGTAGCGGCGCCACCCAGGAAGCCATACCGCTCGATGAGCACGGTTTTGGCGCCCTGGCGGGCCGCCGCGATGGCGGCAGAAAACCCACCCGGCCCGCCGCCACACACGACGACGTCCGCCTCAGTGACGACTGGAATCTGGCGCGAAGGTTCGGTTATCGTACGCATGATCGCCTCTTGTGATGAGGATGTTGGGAGCGCCGCCACCCTTGGCGGCTTTTGTAGCCCTGCCTTACGCACGAGAGAGGCCGCCAAGGGTGGTCAATGGTGCTAACATTTCGGATAACGGGTTTAGTATACGTATTACCTATGAAAGGAATTAGCACCTTAACGTTCGGTGCTCGTCGCGTGCCCCGCATCCAGCACCGATCAAGTTTGACTATGGACTTGTAACTCGCTGAAGCCGTTGCGCAGCCACGCGCCCAGCACTGCAAGTGCCGGGCTAATAGATAAGAAGTAGGCTAAAGCCTACTAAAATGCATCTAACCCGTTTCAACGGGTTTCACCTTCTCCCAGCCTGGGACCTTCAGTCCCAGGTGGGGCGGCGGCAGCCGCGCCGAGCGGTGGGCGGCTACAGTATCTCCTCCCCAATGCTCATGCATGAGAAAATCGGGTAGCGTCGTGTCTATCGATAGCCTACACCTCTTTTTTCAGTGATAACCAAAAGTTAGCGCCATTGGGCACCCTGCCGGCAAATCACCGTAAACGAGTCACCTTACCTGGAATGCTCAAGCCCGAAAACCAGGCTCAGTTATGACTTTGGCGCAGCCCTGGGGCGGTAGAAGGAATGCGGACACTCTTGGAGCAGTAACTGGGGAATCCATGCGAAAGGCCAATAGAGGCGGGGAGAGCATTGGCTGCGCCCCGTATGGGGCGCAGCCAATGATATGCGGCTATTCCTCCTGGTGCTGGCGTTCAGTCTCGCTCACCGGCTCGAAATTCAGCGCCACCGAGTTGATACAGTAGCGCAGGCCGGTGGGTAGTGGGCCGTCGTTAAAGACATGGCCCAGGTGTGAGCCACACCGGTGGCAGACCACTTCCGTGCGGCGCATGAACAGGGTGTTATCGGGCCGCGCATCGACGCTATCTTCGCTGGCGGGCGCCCAAAAGCTGGGCCACCCGGTGCCGGAATGGAACTTGGTTTTGGAGCGGAACAAGAGGTTTCCGCACGCGGCGCACCGATAGGTCCCCTCTTCTTCTGTATCGGTGTACTTGCCGGAGAACGGGGGCTCGGTGCCTTTTTCTCTCATCACGTGGTACTGCTCTGGGGTCAGTTCCCTCCGCCATTCCTCTTTGCTTTTCACTATCTGCTCGTTCACGGGAAGCCTCCTGATGAATCCAACCTGCACCACCCGTACCTGGGTTTGACTCGGGCGTTTTCGGCGGGCAGGCGCAGATCATATGACACGATATCGGCATAGTGAGCAACGATGGCGTTGGATGGAAAGCGGGAGGATAGGGGAAGACGCTAGTAGCCGCGCCATCGTGGCGCGTGTCCCCAACGTGGCAAGATGCCGCGCCTACAGGGCGCAGCAGGGCGTAATTCGCCCAGAATTTTGGATGCACCCGATGCGGGGAAGACGCTAGTATGTCGGGGGTATTCTACATCGAGTTGGGTAATTTGTCCACGTGTTCGGGCGGCGTGTCAGGGCTGCTGCGTCAAAGTTGGAGCGTTCGGCATGCATGCCGCAGCATCCCTGCTCAATGGCGCCAACTTTTCGCGGATTATGGGTTCGTGTACGTACTACCGATGAAAGGGCTGGGTTCCGTAACGGCTAATGCTCGCCGCTCGGTATGTAGGCCGCGCCCCACCAGTGGCATGCATGCCGCGCACTCAAGTGCTGGGCTAGTGATTAAAAAAGTGTACTCAAGTGCACTAAAAGCTCTTTAACCCGTTTCAACGGGTTTCTCCCCCCAACCCGCAGGTTGGGGCACGAAGCCTGGGACCTTCAGTCCCAGGTGTAGCGGGCAATACGGCCTCTCTTCGCCAACGCTCCCTAACCGATAAATGGGCTGAAAACCGTTTCTATCGCGGAGTTGCATCTCTTTCCGTGACCACCAAATGTTAGCGCCATTTAGCATCCTTGCTGGCAGAACACCGCAAACCAGCCCGCTTGATTGGAACAAGTCCGAAACTCAGGCTTCATAGTGACTTTGACGCAGCCCTGAAAATATGCATGGGGATACGTCTCCCCTCGCCCCCAGTAGGGCCGAGGGGAGGATCGTCTACGAACTCGCAGGGGAGCTGCGCCTTTATTCCCCAGACAATTCCTGGCGAACGGTTCGCTCCACCAGGGAGGCCAGCGCATCCTGCAACTGGATGGTCAGCCCGCCGTCCACCATCAGCGCGTGGCCGGTGATAAAAGAGGACTCGTCAGAGGCCAGGAACAAGGCAGCCTGGGCGATGTCGATAGTGTATCCTGGTCGACCGATGGGGTACAGCAGCTCGGCGCTGCGCAACCGCTCGGGATGCTCCTGCACCATTTTCTCTGTGCGTTCGGTGATGATCCAGCCGGGGCAGATCGCGTTACAGCGAATACCCTGGTGGCCGTAATCCACCGCGATGGAGCGGGTCAGGTTGACGACGCCAGCCTTGGCCGAATCATAGGAGGAATAGTGGCGCGAGGCCAGCACGCCGTGCACCGAAGCAATGTTGATGATCGAGCCGCCGCCCCCCTTGATCATCTCGGGGATGGCGAGCTTGCTCCCCAGGAAAGTGGCCTTGAGCAGGACGGCGAACAGGTAATCCCATTCCTCCTCACTGATTTCCAGGACGGCGCCTGTCCTGCCCGACCAGGCGTTGTTGACCAGGATGTCGAGCCGACCATAGGTGTCTATGGCGAAGCGGATCAACGCCTCCAGTTGGCCGGACTGGGTGACGTCGCCGTGCAAAAAGCTGGCCGTGCCGCCCGCGGCACGGATACCTTCCACGACCTGCTCCCCCAACTCGCGGCGCCGCCCGTTGACGACGACCCGCGCGCCCTCCTGGGCGAATAGCTCGGCGGTGGTGCGGCCGATGCCGGATGTAGAGCCGGTGATTACTGCTACCTTGTTAGCGAGGCGATTCATCGTTGTGCCCTCCTCAGGACGGATGATGTAAGAACTAGCGTAGTGTGCCGGTCTTGCTGGCACTTGCCTCTTGTGTGCGTTCCCGATGGCCGTTGCCATTCCCAGATATGTCCACCAGCGGAGCCAGATGGGTGATGGCCCTTTCGGCAGAGCGAGGATCGTCGAGCGTGATCTCGATGGCTCGTTGCGGGCAAACCTCTACGCAGCGGCCACACCCCCGGCAATTGTCGTCAATTACTGCCTGCCCGTTTTTCAGGTGGATGGCCTGCACAAAGCAGACCCCGTCCAGGCAAGCCCCGCAGCCCACACACTGGTCCGTGACCTGCACGTGCACGCCAGGCATCCGGGAAAAGCGCTCGCCAATCGCGGGATACATATGCGGGAGAGTGTTCCACAGACAGCAGCAGGGGCAGCAGTTGCAGATGGTCATCAGCTTGTCCGCCGGCCCGATACCCAGCCATACCGTATCCAGCCTGTTACGGCCGATCATGTGCACCAGCCCTGCCTCCCGGCAGCGGCGCACGTGCTCACGCGCCTCCTGCTTGGTGACCAACCGTCCGAGTTTCGGGTTGATTCCCAGCACGGCCTCTCCTAGAAAAAGACAGCCCAGATCGATGGGATAGTCCTTGCACTGGTTACTCTGTCGACAGATGCAGGCGTTCATTATCCAACAATGGCTGGCCTGCTCGATAAAGTGATCGACTATCTCGGATGGAAGGACAGTATTCTCTGGTTCGGGGATAGCCTCGTGTATCCGGATCACATTGTCTTTGGGCAGAAAAAATGCCTGGTCCCCCTTGAACAGCAAGCGTTCCACAGCCTGACCGATCAGCGGTACTTGGGTGAGTTTGACTACCGGAACTCGTTTTGCATAGCTTTTTCTCAGAAAATCAACAAACCAAAGCGGTCGTGCCACCATTGCCTCCGTTGCATTTCAAGCGCTTGCCCGGCAGGCGTTCTCTGCGCTGCCCCGCCGTGTCTGGTTACGGGCGTACTGCAAGGGCAGCGGGCAGGAGCCTGTTGTTTTGCTCAGCGCGAAAGGGTTGTCAGGTTACGCGGGCCGGGGAAACGCTCGGAGGTTCCATGTCAAGGCCCTCGTTCCAGTCTCGTTTGCCGGAGAGCAACAGACGCAGTTCGCGCCTGTTGGCCCGTGCCCACAAGGCCATGCTCTCCTCTTCCAGAATGCCGCCCAAATAGTGCTGGATGTGTCGCCGCACATAGCTCATCGCCAGCATCTGGCCTGACTCCATCCAGTGGTCGGCGAGACCATACACCACATGCCGGATATTGCTCATCACGATAGCGCCCAGACACATAACGCATGGCTCCAGGGTGCTGTAGATCACGCACTGGCCGTGATGATCCGCAAGGAACTGCTCTGCCTCCAGCAGTGCGTTCAGCTCGGCGTGGGCCAGGTCGCTGCGTCGCTCCTGATGACGGGCGCGCCCTCTGGCCACCACCACGCCATCGCACACAATGACCGCGCCGATGGGGCGTTCCCCCTGCTGCCAGGCCAGGGTCGCCTCGTGCAGAGCCTCACGCATGAATTGTTCGTGATCCAGCGCATCGAAATCCAATGTCATCCCACTGCCCCGATGTAGGTGATGGCGGAATCCTTACACCATTCCGAATGGTCGCCTCAGAACATGTAGCCCCTGGCAACCCAGTAACGCCAGTCGTCTAGCGCCCGTTGCATCCCCTTGTCCGCGATGTCCAATGTTTCCAACTGGGCCAGTGGCACGGCGAACGTCCTATCGAGCCAGTGAATCATGACGAACATATCGCACATATTATCGTCTTCGGGCGGCATGCCTACCACCTCGACCTCCTCCCCGATGCGCAGGGGGGAGATATTCCGCTCCTCCGCACAACGCGCCCGGAAGGGAAAGTGCAGGTTCTCGTCCAGATAGACATACCAACCTAGGGCGCGCTCGACCTCATCGTACGCGTCCACGGTAACCTTCATGGCGATACGGTCCTCGCGCTCCTGATCCTGCTCAACTCGGGGCATACAACACCTCCACATCCTTCGTGGTCTGGCAGGGCCTGGCTACCGAATGACAGGCCGCGACAACCGATACAGATAAGCAAAGGCGCATCGAACCGTTAGTGGCATGTAACAGCCAATTGGGGCCTAACCCCGTCCCAGGTACTTTTGCGTGACAGGTAGCACGATGCTTTCCAGCATATTGACTTCGGGCGGCAGGGTAGCCATGAGCAGGGCCACCCGCGCAATGTCCTCCGGTGACATCATCGGCTCTGCCACATCCGCCCTGCGTTCGACCAACGTGTTGCCGGGATGCAGGCAACTGACGGCGATGCCGTAATCGCGGCCATCCAGCGCGCTGGCCTGGGTCAACCCCCAGATGGCGAACTTGCTGGTGGTGTAGGGCGCCATGTGCTCGCGCGAGTGCTGGGCCGAGATGCTGCCGATATTGAGGATGCGCCCGCCCCCGTTCGCTTTCATGATGGGAAATACTTCGCGGGTGCAGAGAAAGGCGGCGGTCACGTTGGTGTCCATCACCCGCTGCCAGGCTGCCAGGGAAATCTCGTCGATGGGGCCGCCGTCAAAGGCCCCGGCGCTGTTGACCACGATGTCCACGCGACCAAAGCGGGCCAGCGCCTCCTGAAAGAGCCGCTTGACCTGGGCCTCGTCGGTGCAATCTCCGGGCACGGCCAGCACCTCGCCCCCACATGCTGCCAGTTCCTCTGCCGCCTGATGCAGACGATCTGCGTTCCGCCCGGCCAGCACGAGGCAACACCCCTCCTGGGCAAAGGCCAGGGCGATCCCCTTGCCAATGCCACTTCCCCCGCCAGTAACGACTGCTACTTTGCCTTGCAGTTGTGCCATGCTTGCAGCTCCTATGAGGCTATTCTATCCGTCATGTTGCGCGAGTAGGTTGCACGGCCCCGTCGCCGCATGGCGCGTATTATCCTTCAGGCCCGCCCCTCTCGTCAAGTACAGTGTACCGGGTGGGGCGAAAGTTGCCCCCGGACCGCCCGGCCCGTAGCCACGGCATCGTGCCGCGCTCCCCCCGACCCGCAGGTCGGCCCCCTCTCCCTTTGGGAGAGGGCTCGGCATGTATGCCGCTGGGTGAGGCCCCCCCTCCGCCCCCGGCATACATGCCACGGTGAGGGTTCTGCTCACCCCCCGACCCCCTCTCCAAACCTGGAGAGGGGGTCGGGGGGTGAGGTTCTCTCTGCTCTGGGGGGTGAGGTTCTCCCTGGGCTAAGGTGAGGGGAATTCCCCTCACCCGTAGCCCGCATCCTTTTCCACGCGCCATCCAGGTGTGGTATACTCCTGGTGCAGGGTCGAGTTCGATATTGCAGAAGGGGGGTCCGCGCGTGGAAGCCAAATCTCGAGTGCTGCTGGTCGACGACGAATCGGCCATCACCGCCAACCTCGCGCCCTTTTTGCAGCGGGCCGGGTTCGATGTGGCCGTCGCCGCCGATGGCGAGGAAGCCTTGCAACAGGTGGCCGCATTTGCCCCCGACCTGATCATCCTGGACGTCCTCATGCCCCGACTGGATGGCCGCGAAGTATTGCGCCGCGTGCGCCAGGCCGACAACTGGACGCCGGTGATCCTGCTTACCCGGGTGGGCGAGTCCACCGAGCGGGCGATGGCCCTGGAAGAAGGCGCGGACGACTATTTGAACAAGCCCTTTGACCCCCACGAACTGGTGGCGCGCATGCGAGCGGTGTTGCGTCGCGCCCGACCGGGCCGCCCACCCCTGGCCGCTGCCGAATGCCTGCGCAGCGGCAACGTGACGCTGGATCGCCAGGCGCGGCGGCTCTATTTCCACTCCGCAGAGGTCAGCGTAACCCCCAAGGCGGTGCTGCTGCTGGAATACCTGATGACCCATCCCGATGAGTTGCTCAGCCGCGAGCGGCTGCTCGACGCCGTCTGGGGCTGGGACTATCCGGCGGGCACGCGCACAGTGGATACGCGGGTGGCCGAGTTGCGCCGCGTCCTCAAAGATTCGGCCACGACCCCCCGGTACATCGAGACCGTGCCGGGGCAGGGATACCGCTTTATCGCCGCAGTGGAGGCCGCGTAATGCGCTGGAAATGGCTGCTGACCCTGATTCCCGCCCTGGTGGGGCTGATCTGGATGTTCCTGGGAGACCGGGGCGTTGTGCCCAATCCCCGACCCTATCTGGTGGGCGATCTGGGGGTGTTGCTGTTCCTCGGCGGCCTGGTAGTGGCCGCGCTCTCCAGTGGGTATTTCGCCCTATGGGCCTACACCCAGCGCAAGCATGAGCAGGCCCTCTCGCAGGCGCAGGCGCAGGCAGCCCTGCAAGCGGCAGAAGAGCGACGGCGCTTTTTGCGTCGGTTGGACCATGAACTCAAGAATCCCCTGACCGCCATGCGCGCCGGGCTGGCCAACCTGACCGAGGCCCCCTCGCCGGAAGCCCGCCACGAGGCACTGGATAGCATCGAGGCCCAGACCTTGCGCCTCAGCAGGCTGTCCTCGGATCTGCGCAAGCTGGCCGAACTGGAAACCCGCCCGCTGGAATGCGAGCCGGTCAATATGGGTGAGTTGCTGGAAGAAGTGCTGGCGACGGCGCAGGAGCGCCCGGAAGCCGGGGATCGGCGGCTGGCCCTGACTTTGCCGCAGGCTCCCTGGCCGCTGCCCGAGGTGGACGGCGACGGCGATCTGCTCTTCCTGGCGCTGCATAACCTGATGGACAATGCCTGCAAATTTACGCGGGCCGGGGATACAGTGGAGGTGCGCGCCTTTGAGGATGGGGCCAGCGTGGTGGTGGAAGTGGCCGACACGGGACCTGGCATCGCCGAGGAGGACGTGACCCACGTGTGGGAAGAACTCTATCGCGGAGAGGGAGCGCGGGGCGTGCCGGGCAGTGGCCTGGGACTGGCGCTGGTGCGGGCCATCGCCGAGCGGCATGGCGGGCAGGTCAACCTGCGCAGCCGGGCGGGGCAAGGCACCGTCTTTACTCTGCGGTTGCCGGTTCGCCACTCCGGCCCCCATTGATCCCCCGTTTCCCGTCCGTGTTACCGCTCTGTAACAGCACATGACGGACCTGTGACGCCCTTGCCATACCGCCGTTACACGCGGCTGCTATACTAAGGGCAGTTCCGGTAGCCGCGCCATCCGAGGATCCGTAGGATCCTGGCGCGCACCGCCATCCTGGCGCGCACCGCCATCCTGGCGCGCACCGCCATCCTGGCGCGCACTGCCATCCTGGCGCGCACTCTCATTCTGCTGGTATGATCAGGGCAGAACAAACAGGTTCGTCATTTGTCCTTAGGAGGATCGCATGAACAAGCATACGTTAGTCTCTGTTGCAAGCAGATCGCTGTACTTGTTGTTGGTCGCTGGAATGGTGATCGGATTGGCCGGATGTGACCGCCTGGAGGCGGGCATCGAGCCTACGCCCACGGCCATCGCGGTAGTCGAGTCCGATCCCGTTGCCACTCCGGTGGAGTTGGAATCCACGCCCGTCGAGCCTACGCCGACCTCTGGCGGGGAAAGCAGCGTGCCTCAGACGCCAGTTGCCCCTGAGCCGGTAGAGGGTTGGACTGGTGAGATTATCGGCAACGCGCCGCAAGCCCAGTTCGATGACTTTTTCGTGCGCGAGGGCGAGAACGAGCACTATGGCATCGACTCCATAGACGACAGTGTCAGCGCGCAACTGACCCAGGCGCGCGACAGTGGCCGGACGGTGCGCGTATGGGGGCAGCTCGTGCGCGATGTGCCCGATGTGAACGGGGTGCAGATCGAGGTAACCCGCCTGGAAGTGCAGGAGACCAAGGCGACTCCTTCGGAAGATGGCGATCCGGTGGAAGGCTGGACCGGCACGATTATCAAGTTGGAGCCTGGCAACCAGTTCGGGCGCACCTTCCAGCGCGAGGATGGCGAGCAGTTCGACATCGGCGGCGTGGATGAAATCGTAACGCAGGGCATCTCTCAGGCTGCGGAGACGGGTGCTACTGTCAAGCTTTGGGGCCAGGTGTACTATGGCGTCCCGGCAGACAAGGCCCGCCATATCGAGGTCACGCGCCTGGAGATCCAAGATGGCTCGACCCCGGAGCAGGGCCAAGCCGTGGAAGGCTGGGTCGGCAAGATCGTCAAGCTAGAACCCGGCAACCAGTTCGGGCGCTACTTCGAGCGGCAGGACGGCGAGCGCTTTGACATCGGCTCGGAGAGCGACGCCGTGATGGATCTGCTCGGCCAGGCGCAGGAGAGCGGCGCGCAGATCAGGGTCTGGGGCCAGGTGTACTACGGCGTGCCCGCGGACCAGGCCCGCCATATCGAGGTCAGCCGCGTCAAGTTGCTGGACGACTCGACCCCCTCTGATGACGGCGAGGCCGTGGAAGGCTGGAAGGGCACCATTACCAAGCTGGAGCCAGGCAATCAGTTCGGTCGCTACTTCCAGAGGGAAGATGGGCAACGGTATGACATCAGTGGCACGAATGATGCCGTGAATGCGCGGATCGACGAGGCGCAGCGCACGGGAGCCACGCTGCAAGTGTGGGGGCGCGTGTTCTACGGCGTCCCGGCGGACAAGGCGCGGCATATCGAGGCGGAGCGAGTCGAGATCGTTTCCGGCCCGGCCACCGAATCTCGCAATCTGTCCCCGCTGGCCCAACCCAGCGCCTCTTCCGAGTTGCCCGCCGATGAGGGGGGCAATTATGCTGCGCCGATGAGCATAGACGGCCAGGTCGCGACGGCCTGGGTTGAGAGCGCGGATGGCTCTGGTCAGGGCGAGTGGTTGATGCTGACCTTCCCGACGCCGGTGACGGTGAGCAAGCTGGGCATCGACGTGGGCTATGATCGCACAAGCGCTACCTTTGCAGCCAACAACCGCGTGAAAAAGGCCACCGCAATCTTTTCCAACGGCAAGCAGATTCCCCTGGAATTCGCCGACGCGCGCGGCGTGCAGGTCCGGGAGATCGAGCCGGTGGAGACGACCTATGTGCAGATCGTGATTAACGAGGTGTATCCGGGCAGCGCCTATGATGACACCTGTCTGGCCGAAGTCCAGGTGTGGGGGACGGCCCGGTAGCTGATGGATCAATAGGGATGGGAGGAATATCACCATCACCGGAACCTTTACGGGGCCTATTACGTTATAGTAAGTGACGGTGTTACCAGACAAACACCCAGTCTCCTTTTCCTCTCTCTTGCAAGACCTCCAGGGTGCCAGCCCTGGGGGTCTTGCGTTTTCTCCGACGGGCTTGGTGCCGTCTTGCGCGTTCATGCAGGCTGGTGTATAGTTCACTGTGACTCCTGCATCGTGCAGGGGTGGCCTTTTTGTCTACCGAAAGGAAGTTTGGTGGCGCTCGAATACATCATCCTGTATGCTCTCGTCGTGGTTGTCGGCCTGCGGGCCATCTGGATCGGAGTCCGTGGCTTGCGCGGGCAGGTAGCTGTGCATTACCACTGGCCCCTAAACCGACTCGTCTCCGCGCAGGCGGTGGATGACCAGGACGAGAAGACCCGGCTCGTCCTGCGCATCGGTTCCGTGCTGCGCCTGCTCTTTGGCGTAGTGCTGGTGGGTCTGGGCGCTTTTGGCCTGTGGGCGGCCTATCTGCGGTAGATAGATAGCTCCGTTCTCGCCGGTGGGCGGGGATATGGATGCATGAGTGACGCGAGGTGCGTAGGAGGTGCTGATGCAGCGCACATTGGTTCGAGGCGTGGGGGAACACGTCGGGGAAGTTGTGACGTTACAGGGGTTCGCACAGACGGTGCGCGACCAGAAGCGGGTCCAGTTCATCGTGCTGCGCGACCACACCGGCGTGGTGCAGGTGGTCATCGAGCGTTCGGAGGAGAACGCCCGGTTTAATGATCTGGTCTCCAACCTCACTCGCGAGTCGGCCATCCAGGTGACCGGCCTGGTGGTGGCCGATCCGCATATCCGGCTGGGGGGGCTGGAGATCAGGCTGCAAGACCTGCAAGTGCTCTCTCTGGCGGACCCTGTGCTGCCCATCGACCTGTCTGATCAGACGACCACCATGATCGACAAGCGGCTAGATTGGCGCTTCCTGGACTTGCGTCGCCCCGAAAGCCTGACCATTTTCCAGGTGCAGACCACCGCCGAGCACGCGATGCGCGAGTTCTGGCTGTCCGAGGGGTTCCTGGAGATTCACACGCCCAAGCTGATGGGTGTTCCCAGCGAGTCGGGCGCAGAACTGTTCGAGTTGGCCTACTTTGGCGAGACGGCCTACCTGGCGCAATCCCCCCAGTTCTACAAGCAAATGGCGATGGCGGCGGGGTTTGATCGGGTATTCGAGATCGGCCCGGCCTTTCGCGCCGACCCTTCCTTCACGCCCCGACATGCCACCGAGTTCACCAGCATAGACATGGAAATGTCGTGGATCGAATCGCATGGGGATGTGATGGCGATGGAGGAGCGCTGGCTGCAATACATATTGCAGGCGGTGAAGGACAAGCACGGGGAGCAGGTGCGTGAGTTGCTGGGCGCGGAAATCCGCGTGCCCACCTTGCCCTTTCCGAAGTTCACGATGGCCGAAGCGCAGGAAATCCTCCGGCGGGAGGGGCATGTGCCGCCGCCCGGCAGCAAAGAGGGCGACTTGGACCCGCAGGCCGAGCGCACGCTGTCCGACTATGTGCGGCGCGAGTACGACCACGAATTCGTCTTTGTCACCGACTATCCCTTGACCGTCCGGCCCTTTTACCACATGTGCTACGCCGACCAGCCCGACATTACCAAGAGCTTTGACCTGATGTGGAAAGGGGTCGAGATCACCACAGGCGCGCAGCGTGAGCACCGCTACGACGTGCTTGTCGCGCAGGCGCAGCAAAAAGGGCTGAACCTGGAGCCGTTGCAGTTCTACCTGAACTTTTTCCGATATGGCTGCCCCCCACACGGTGGCTATGGCTTTGGCCTTGTGCGAATGTTGATGCTGATGCTGAACCAGGATAGCATCCGCGAGGTGACGTTTATCCATCGCGGCCCCACGCGGCTGATGCCTTAGGCTGATGCCTGGGCACGCCGAAAAGGAGGGGACATGGCGCTCTCGCACCGCAGCAAACCGTCCATCTGGCGCATCGTGCAGATAGATTATATCGCCTGCCTCGCCGTCCTTTTTCCATTGGCGGTCTGGGTTCTGAGCGTGGTTCTGTACTACACGGGCGGGCTGCCGGGCGTGCGCGGCCACGACCCCGTCTCGGCGGAGGAGGGGCTGCCCTTCTTCCTCTATATGGGGCTGATCGCGACTGCCATCGGCATCCCCGTGCTGCTCTGGCGCGTGCGGACGCTGCTAAATCTCTTTGCGCGCGGGCAGGAGGTGGCTGGCAGGCTGATTAGCGTCGGCTTTTTCCGGGACCGAGGGCGGATCGAGTACGCCTACGACTATCAAGGGCAGCTTTTCCAGGGCGGGAACGTCGTCATGCGCACAGGGCGTACCACGGCGTTGTCGGTGGGCGAGCAGGTCGTGTTGCTCGTGGACCCGATCCATCCTCACCGGGCGGTGATCCGAGATCTGTACGTTTGAGTGTGCGCGTTGTAGGTAGTGTCCAGGGCGTAGATGTACACACACGAGGAGTAGCACATGGCGGATTACGATATGCAGCGTGCCAATGAGGAAACCCGCGAGGCGTGGAACCAAAATGCGTCCTTTTGGGATACGCGCATGGGAGAAGGGAACGATTTCGTCGAGGTGCTGATCTGGCCCGCCGTCGAGCGCCTGCTGGACCTCAAGCCGGGGGAGCGGGTGCTGGACATCGCTTGTGGCAACGGCCTCACTTCTCGACGGCTGGCAGCCAGGGGCGGGCAGGTGGTCGCCCTGGATTTCGCGCAGGAGATGGTGGCGCACGCCATCGCTCGCACGCGGGAACACCGCGACCGAATCGAGTATCGCGTGCTGGATGCCACAGACGAAAAGGCGCTGTTGGCCCTGGGGGAGCAGCAGTTTGACGCGGCGCTGTGCAACATGGCGCTGTTCGATATGGCCGAGATCGCCCCCCTGACGCGGGCGCTGGCGCGGTTATTGCGCCCTGGTGGGCGGTATGTCTTTTCCGTGCTGCATCCCTGCTTTAACAACCCCCATGCCGTGCAGGTGGGGGAGCAGGAGGACCGGGACGGGCAGATCGTCACCACGTACTCGGTCAAGGTGCGCGGCTACATGAGCAACACGGTGAGCCATGCCCTGGCCATGCGCAACCAGCCGATGCCGCAACTGGTGTTTCACCGGCCCCTGAGCGTGTTGTTCGGCGTCTGCCTCTCGGCGGGGTTTGTCATCGACGGACTGGAGGAGCGGGCTTTTCCGCCGACTGTCGAGGCGGGGAATTATCCCCTGTCGTGGAGCGGCAAGTTCAGCGAGATCCCGCCGGTTCTGGTGGCACGGGCGCGACTGCCATAAGGGGTAGCCAAACATCTAGCAGACAAAGAAAGGGCACGTGCAAGGCCGCACGAACCCTTTCTTATAGAGAGGAACAAAACAATTCGGCAACCAAGGCAGTGTTGGCCTAGCTACCGCCCGCTCAGCCACGCCTAGGAATGAATTCCCAGGCTGGTCATTGAGAAACCCGTTGAAACGGGTTGAATCCTCCGCAGTGAATTTGAGTGCACTTTTTAATCCCTAGACTGGCACTTCAGTGCTCGGCATGCATGCCGCTGGCCATTAGCGCGGCCCACAACCACAGCGGGTTACCCAGATGAATAGCTAGACCTCACAGTGGTCTTGGCGTTTTTCGCGCCTGTCAAGCCGCGATTTGGTTGCCAACCCGAGTCCTATTCCAGACAGTCGACGTTATAGCTAGCAATCTCTTCGCGCGCCGAGTTGTCCGTTTCCTGATGCTGAGGTACCGCCGGGCCTTCGTCGAGTTCAATGCAGTATTCCAGCAGCCTCTGATCTGTATGTTCCTGATGGTGCTGCTTTTGGTTGCGAACGTATGCTTCGGCCTGAGGTCGTTGGTGCTGGCCCAAGCTCAATGCGCCGTATCCTCGTTGCCAGCCGAAGGAGCCGTTGGCGACTTCTTTATTCAAGTAGCGAGCACTGGATCCCTTCATTTGTTTCACGATGTCTGCAATGGACTGTTTGGGGGGAATCGCAGCCAGCACGTGTACGTGATCGCGCCACCCATTGATAGCGTAGACGATAACATCTAGTTCAGCGGCCTTGAGAGCAAGATAGCCATACAGTCTGCTCTCAATCTCCGAACTGATGAGAGGCTCCCGATTTTTGGTGGCCCATACGAGGTGATAGTACAGACGCCAGAAGGCCATGTTGATCCTCCAAAGTACGACGAGCCAGAGCTACGCCTGAGAATGAACTCCCAGTCTAATGATTGGGAAGACCGGTAAAACGGTCTGTTTATCTCGCAGTGCACTTGAGTGCACTTTTCATCCCTAGCCTGGCATTTCAATGCTAGGCGTCCTATGCCAGATCAATCTGCCGCTCGATGAGGGCCTCGCGGATCATCAGGTACAGCTCGCTGGTGATCTGGGAGGTGAGCAACGGGTCGCGGATCCACACCGCCAGTTGCATATCCATCCTGGTTTTGCCAAACCCCGTAAAGTAGATCGCCGGGGGCGGGCTGCTCAACACCACCGGGTTTTGCCTGGCTGTCTCCAGTAAAAGCTCTTGCACCACTTCGGGGTCACCATCGTACACCACGCTCACCTTGACCAGCACGCGTGTCCGCTGCGTGTTCTTGGAATAGTTGCGCAGAGCAGTCGTCAAAAAGGTCTGGTTGGGCACGACGATGGCGACATTGTCCTGCGTGCGCATGGTGGTGGCGCGAATGCTCAGGCTTTCCACCACGCCCATCTCGCCCGCCATGTTCACCACATCGCCCGGACGCAAGGACTGCTCGAATAGCAGCAGGACGCCGCTGATGAAATTGGCAAAGACCTGCTGCGAGCCAAAGCCGACAGCCACCGTGATACCGCCACTGATAAAGGCCAAGGTGGAGGTGTTGAACCCCAGGGTGCTCAGGGAGATAGATACGGCGATGATGATCACCACATAGCGGCCAATGGTCAGGGCGGCGTTGATCATTCCCGGTTCGGCTGTCGTGCGGGGGATGATCATCTCTTGCAGCATGGACTGGACGATGCTGGAAACGGTGAACAGGAAATAGAGGATGAGCACAGTGGTGATGATCGTGCCCATCCGGATGACATTATCAGAGACTTGCGCGATCTGTACTTGCGCCAGCGCTCCCAGGTCGATGAGCAGGCCCAGGCCGCGGCCCGCCAGAAAGAGCCAGAACAGGGGGGCGAGCACGCGCCGGTGCCACAAGCGGGCGTGTTTGTCGTCCAGGGTGACGCAGAGCAGGGCTACGGCCAGCCTGTAGGCCAACAGGATCCACAGCAGGAACGCGGACTCTTGCAGCAGGCCCACGGGCCATTGTTGCAGAATCATGATGGCGCTGGCCGCGTACAGGGTCACCAGTCCCACCAGCGGTAGGTCGAGTTGCGTAATGATCGTGGCAGCGCGCTCCCAGTTGTGGCGTCCCTTGATCTCCCAATGGGAGCGCAGGCGGGTAGACAGCCAACCGCCCATCAGATGGTGCAGCCCCGTGACCACACCCCACGCGACGGCGACGGCGATACCGAAGGCCAGCAGTTGCCGTCGCACGGGCACGCGCTGGAGAAATACCCAGATGGTCACCATCTGTTCCAGTAGGGCCTGTATTTCCGAGTTGGCGAACATGGGTCTATACCTCGCTATCCTGCAATTCCGTCGGTCCTGCGCGCCTACTGGTTACTGCCCCGCCTCCGCCTGTTCCTCAGAGTCGCCGGGGCGCCCGTTGATGATCTGGACCAACAGGGCAGCCAGTTGCTCGACATCCTCCTTATCCGAGAGGGCGCGGGCGTACAGGGCATCGCTGCGATTCAACAAGCTGGCCGTGTAGGTGGCGTTATCCAGTACGATGGCAACCCGTCCCTGAGTGGCAAAAGCGGCGATGTCCGGATGGTTGTCCAGGTTCACGCTGACATTAGCCGGAATGATGCTGGCCTGTTCCATGAGCAAGGTCTGGCTCTCTATATCCGTCAGATACCGGGCCAACTCAAAGGCCAGCTCGGCGCGTTTGTCGCTGGAACTCGCACTGAACAGCAACCCCTCGGTAGCCAGCAAAGGTCGGGATTCGTCCGCCGGTCCCGCCGGTAACGGGACCACCCCGATCTGGTCGGGTGCGGGCGCGTTGGAGCTTGCCCGATACCGCAGGTCTTGGAGTATCGTGGAATCGCCTACAAAGCAGGCCACCCGGCCCGCCGCGAACAGGTTTCGCAGAGCCATCGCGTCGTTGCTCACGATAACGCCAGGATGAGCGGCTGTCTCCCTCAGCCAATCCAGCCAGGCAGTTACCCCCTCCGGCACCAGCGCCACCTGCTGGCTCGCGTCCGTTGTCAGGCCGCCAAACGCGCTCAGACCCCAGAAGGCCGGGCCAAAGCCGAGGGGCAGACCCACTTGCCGTTCCGGCGTGGCCTGGCCCACCAGGTCGGTGAGCATGGCAGGGGGTTCGCTCATCAGGGAGCGATTGTAATACAGGGCCATCACGCGCAGAGATAACGGCAGACCGTACAGCCGCTCGCCCACCATCATCGTGCGGGGGGCGTTGGGCAGATACCGTTGCAGTAGATCGGGAGTGACCATACGCGTCACATCGCGCAGCAGTCCTTCCTCTGCCAGGGGGGTGACCCATTCATTTGGGCCGATGATCAGGTCCGGTCCCTGGCCCTGATCAACCGCTTCTCGATAGCGGTCGTACAGGGTGCCCGACTCGACCTGCACGATCTGGACATAGACGCCGGGGCAGCGCCGCATAAAACCATAGATTGCCTGCCGCAAGGCGACGGCCTCTGCCTGGGGCCAGCGGTGCCACAGCCGGATCGTCCCCTCCATCTCGCAGACCTGCTCGGCGCTGGCGCTTGCCTCTTGGGTCAGGCCATACCTGGCGTTCACCTGAGTGGATAACTGGTGGGCAGCTTCGGTAACGCTGAGCACGCCCGCCAACGCCTGCGCGTAGGCTTCGTTGCCGCTGGTCATCATGTCGGCGGTCTGGGGCAGATTGGGCAGCGCGACGGCAGTTCTGGCCTGCGCGGTAAATTCGACCACCATCGGGTTGATGCGCCGGTCCATGCGGACGCGGGTATTGGCCGGGATGCGCCCCAGTTCCCTGGCCAGTCTGGTTTGCTGCTCGCTATTAGTGAGGAACCTGGCCAGGCGCAAGGCCAACTCGCTCTGCGCCGGGGAGGAAGCGGCATTGATCATCAACGCGTCCACCCGCAAGGCGGGGCCGGAGGGGCCGTGCGGTCCCGCCGGGAGGGAGGTCACGCCCAGCTTGTCCTCGCCCAGGGTCTCTTTGAGGGTTGCGGCCTCGTCGGACCCGCCCACATAGTAGGCGGCCTGCCCCTGGGTGAACAGCGTGAAGCCTATTTCCCGGTCATTCGTCAGGGTGATGCCTGGCGTGTTCTGGGCGATTTTGAGCCAGCCCAGCCAGTTGGCGAACCCGCCTGCGTTCAGGACAACGCGCCCCTGGTCGTCCAGGGCCTTGCCGCCGAACGCCTGGATGCCCCAAAACGCCCGGTGGAAATCGGTATAGAGGACTGCCTGCTTTCCCTCGGTGGCGTGCGCCAGTAGTTGGTCCAGTGTGGTGGCGGGTTCAGAGACCAGTTCCTTGTTGTAATACAGCGCCATCGTTTGCAGGGAGAAAGGCAGCCCGTAGATCCCCTCGCCATAGCGCAGGGCCTGCACGGCGGCGGGCAGGTAGGCGGAAGTGTCGATTTGATACGGGGTCAGGTCTTGCACGAGGCCCGCTTCGGCCAGCTCAAACTGCCACTGGCCGGGCAAGATCAGCAGGTCAGGCCCCAACCCCATCGCCGCGCGGGTGGTAAACTGCTCCTGCAGTTTGTCCGCGGGGATGGCGGACTGCACGACGCGCACATCTGGGTAGACTTCCATGAACCGCTGCAAGAGTCCGGTGAATACCTGGGTTTCGGCCTCGTTCCCCCCGTGCCACACCAAAATCTGGCCGCGCACACGGCCATCAGTGGAGGGGGCGGCGCGGCATCCGGCCAGGAGCAAAATGAGGCCAAGCAGCAAGCGAAATCGGTGCATGATGTCCCTTTGAGAAGCTGCAATCTATTAGGATACTGTTCGCCGTCTGGTAGGGTAATCAGAGGCCCGATATTTACCGGGCTGGGGACGGCTTGTGTGTATAGTGCCAGGACGAGCATAGTCTGACCGCAACTGCGTTTCTATTGTAACCGTAAACAGGCAGGGCGGCAATTTGGGAGGCAGGATCTGCTCCCCTCGCCCTATGGGAGAGGGCCAGGGTGAGGGTCTGTCATCTATACATAAAATGCGCCAGCAATGTCTTCCATAGCGCGGTATGAAAACCGCTGGTTGTGGGGGATGACGAGTCCCCCACAACCAGCGCAAGCCTCGCTCAGAGAGAACGCAGGTACTGAATGGCTTTGGCGATGTCGCCGACCGGGTCCGCGCCGACTTCGCGCTCGATGGTCAAAAAGCCGTCGTAGCCAATCTCGTCCAACAGCGCCACCCACGCGGGCAGATTCACGTCCCCATCGCCCAGCGGCACCTCTTTCAGCACGCCCTTCATGCCGTCCTTGGCGTGGGTGTGGACGATGTAATCCTTGAGCACCTTCACCCCGCCCAGTTGGTCGAACCCGAACATGCAAAAGTTGGCCGGGTCATAGTTCACTTTGGCCCCGGCGCTGGTGATGGTGCGCAGGAAGCTATAGAGATGCTCCGGGCTTTCCGGGCCGGTCTCGGTGGCAAAGCAGACGCCGATGGAATCGCCGTACGCGGCCAGATCGGAGCAGGCTTGATAGGCGGCCTGCCAGCCGAGATCGTCGGCGCTCTCCGGCAGATGCCCGATGTGGGTGGTGACGACGTTGGTGCCCAGGTCCACGGCCAGGTCCATGCACGCCTTGGTCTTGGGAACCAGTTCCTTGTTAAGGTCGGCGTTCAAAAAGCCTTTGCCATAGTCGGCGCACAGGGCGCTGAACACCAACCCCTGGTCGGCCACGAACTGGCGAAACTCTTGGCGGGCCTGCTTGCTCAGGGCCTCCGGGGCCACCTCGCCGCCGGTGACATACATCTGGATGCCATCTGCGCCCAACTCTGCGGCTTTCAGGATGCCGCCTTTAGGCCCCAGCCGGAAGGATTCTACCATGACTCCGATTTTGCGCTTGCGCATCGTTGTTCCTTTCTCGTATACAGTGTGCGGTTATGCGTCGGTTGGTTCGTTGTATGCCATTTGCAGGATCGCGTCCAGGTCGGCGTTGATCTGTGCCAGGCGGCCCAGCGGGTTTGCCTGGTCAACGGGCAACTCGGCGGTGATATAGCCATCATAGCCGATGTCTCGCAGGGCGGCCATCACGCGCGGCCAGTCTACGCTCCCTTCGCGCAGGTAGGTGAACCGAAACGCCTGTGTATCAAAGCCCTTGACGTGCACCTTGCGGATGCGCGACCCCAGCGTGCGAATCCATTGGTGGGGATAACCATACAACAGGATGTTCCCCACATCGAAATAGGCCCCGACGAAGGGGTTATTGAAGCTATCCACATAGGCGGCAAACTCGACGGGACTGAGCAGAAATTTGTTCCAGACGTTCTCCACCGCCAGGGTAACCTGACGCTCCTCGGCCAGAGGCAGCACGCGGTGGAGGGCATCGGCAGAGCGCTGTAGGGCCTGCTCATAGCTCACGTCCGGGGTGACCACGGCGGGCACCACCAGCACGGTATCCGCCCCCAGGAAGCTGGCTGTCTCGATGGACTGCTCGATGCCCGCCAGCGACTGATCCACCACGGTGGGGTTCGGGTCTGACAGGGGGTAACGCCAGTGGTCCATGTTCATCACGCTGATTACCGGCAGGCCATAGCGTTCGGACAGGTCCAGCATCTGCTCCCGTTCTTCGGGCGTACGCAGGGTGTTTACCTCGATCCCTTGCAGGCCCACAGCCGCCGCGTGGCGGAAGCGCTCTTCCGCGTCAGCGCCAGGGATGCTCCCGATACAGATGCCCTTGTGCATTTCGGCCTCCTTGTCGTTGATGGGCTAACGAACCGGCACGGCCTGGCCGATGCGCCCCGATTCCTGGGCGGCCAGGATGACAGCCAACACCGAGCGGGCCTGCGCGCCGGTGACGAGCGGCTCGCTGTCCTGCTCGATGCAGCGCACGAAATGCTCCTGAATGGTTTCCGGCGGCTGGGCTTTCGCCAGAGCGGCGGTGTCTACGACCTGCTCCTCGCCGTTCCATAGCTTCTTTTGGACCAGCCCGGCGGCGTCGCTGATGAGGGTGCCCTCGCTGCCCACTACGCCGAAGGAGAAATGGCCGAGGTGGCTGGACCAGCTCACATCCACCGTGCCCATGCCCCCCTGCTGGAAGTTCATCAGCACCTGGGCGTGTTCATCCGAGCGGATGGTGGGGCGCACCCGGTCGAACCGGGCATAGACGCTGCGGACCTCGCCACCCTTCCAGTAGAGCAGGTCTACATCGTGGCTGCCGAAATCGAGCAGTACGCCGCCGCTCTGCGCCTGGTCGCCGTACCAGCGGTTGCTCATGTCGCAGGGCATATAGCGGCGCGTCCAGCAGTTCACCAATCGGCCCAACTCCCCCGAGGCGAACACCTCGTGCAGGTATTTGTGAGGCTGGGTAAAGCGCAGCACATAGCCCACCATCAGCTTGACCCCGGCCTGCCGGGCGACGTCTACCATCTGGTCCGCTTCGGCCAGGTTCAGGGCCAGTGGCTTCTCGGCAAAGATGTGCTTTCCGGCGTGCGCGCTGTCCAGCATGACCTCCAACCGGTAGCGGGGCGGCGTGCAGATGCAGACTGCGTCGACGGCGGGCAGCAAATCCTGGTGGTGGGTATACGCCTGGACGTTGAGCTGCTCGGCCAGGGCGGAGGCCTTTTCCTGGAGCACATCGCACACGCCCACTAACTCGACCTGCTGCATCTGGGAGAAGCGTTTGGCGTGATAGCCCCCCATGCCGCCGCAACCGATGATCCCCAATTTGACCATGATGGCTCCTTCCGTGGTGTAATTGCGTGATGGCCCGCACTCGCGGCATCGCTAACTTGTTGTCGTTGCAGGGCAGAGGCCGGCAAGGGTGCCGGCGGTCCAGATTCCGCCCAGGGTGGGCTAGCCGTTGGCGTGAATCTTGCGCGTGCGGTTCTGGTTGGGCAGGGCAATGCGCTGGCCAGTAAGGACGCTCTCGATTCCGGCGAACCCGATCTCGTGTACTGCTGCGAACTGGGCATTGGTGCAGTCGGGGAGCGGGCCCCCGTCCAGGTATTGCGCGATCTGGTCATACGCCACCTTGAACACGCTGGCGTTCTCCGGGATGGCCAGCTTTTCCAGGTCGATGGGATGACCATCCTTGTCCCACACAGCGGGCGGGATATAGATGCCCACGCGCGCGCCCCCCTGCGTGCCCAGCACCTCGGCGTAGAAACTGCCGTGGCTGGCCTGCGCGCCTACCTGCGTGCCGATGACCCCGTTGGGGAACTCGATTACCATTGCATCCAGGTCGGGCTCCGGCTCATAGCCATCGGGGACCGCCTGCTCGCGCACATGCCCACGGGCATAGACGGCCACGGGGTCATACCCGGCGAACTGGCAGATCAGGTCGGTGGTGTGGCTGGCGAACGAGAGGAAAGAGTGTCCGCAATAACCAACTACCTGGCGCACCTCGCCCACCAGGCCATTGGCGACCAATTCTTGCAGGCGTAACACGTGGGGCGCCCAATGCCGCGAGTAGGAAACGGTAACGGGCACGCCGACGGCCTGAGCAGCGGCCAGCATGGTATCCATTTCTTGCAGCGAGCAGGTGGGGGGCTTTTCCAGGAAGATGGCCCGTGGTCCACCTGCCTTGCCCGCCGCCGCGATCACGTTCATCATCACCGGGAAGTGGTAGGGGCCGCGGACGCAGACCGCCACGATGTCCAGTTGCTCGGCGGCCAGCATGGCCTGGTCACTGCCGTAATATTGGAGCGAGTCGGGGAAGGCGCTGCCCCACGTCTGCTGAAAGCGCTCCCGAACCTGCTCGGAAAGGTCGGCGACGGCGACCAGTTCGACCCTGTCGCTATGGCGGATGCCTCCCACGTGGCAATAGGGGAAGGAAGCTTGCGGATTGGCGTACATGGCGGCGATATTACCCAGGCCGATTACTCCTACGCGGTACATTGTCTAGTCCTTTCGTTCTATACAGGTCAGACGGAAGGTCGTGGGCCTCTCAGGCATAACCGTATATCCTGCGCGCATTGCTGGACCCGAATGAGCGGATGATGATTCTATCTTATGGCGGATTGGGGTTATTGGCAAGAGGGGAAATGGCGGATTTCCGGCGCGCCCGGCATGCATGTCGCCGCCACTTCTGGCGGCATCTGTAGCCGCGGCATGCTGCCGCGCGGGCCATCTGCTATGGGCCGATATCATTCCAGGTTCCGACGCACGTGGATGCGCGCCGGAACCTGGATAATAGCGGGATGCTGTTACTGGGTGGCGGTGACGCCGCCATCCACAAAGATATTTTGGCCGGTAATAAAGGCGGATGCGTCCGACGCGAGGAATACGGCGATCCCGGCCAGGTCGCTGGTTTCACAGACGCGGCCTAGCGGGATGCGCTGCACCAGTGCGCCGTAAAACTCGGGGTCATTCATATAGGATTCGACCAGGGGCGTGCGGGTGAAGGTGGGAGCTATCCCGTTGACCCGGATGCCGTACTTGGCCCATTCGGAGGCGAGTTGCTTGATCAGGATGCCCAGGCCACCCTTGCTGGCGCAATAGGCGGCATAGCCCCGGCGAATGCCCAGGCCGCTGCGTACGGAGGTGACGTGCGTGATACTGCCGCCGATCTGGTTGGCGATCATCGAGCGAGCCGCCGCCTGAGAGAGGAAAAAGGCCCCCCGCAGGTTTACAGAGAGCACGATATCCCAGGCTTTGGGAGTCACTTCCTCGGCAGGCTGTTCGATATGGGTGCCTGCCGCATTGATGAGGGCGTGTATGGGGCCAAGCTGCGCCTCTACGGTGGCTACCGTCGCCTGCAAGGCGTCGGGGTCCATCAGGTCCAGGGGCACGCCTATCGCCTTGCCTCCCCTATCGATGATTTTCTGCGCGGCTGCTTCGGGGTTCTCGGCAGCCAGCCCGGCCATGGCCACAGTGGCCCCACATCCGGCGATGGCAGCCGCCATCTCTCCGCCGATGGCCCCTGTCCCACCGGCCACCAGCACTACTTTGCCACTCAGATCGAACAGTCCTGCGTATTCCTCGGCAAGCATGATATTCTCCCTTGATATGATTGGTCTCTGCTCGGTCATGGAACGTGGGTCACGCGTCGATGGGAACGCCTGTCGCGCGGAAAGCGTTCTCTAGCGTGCGGTAGGCCAGCGCTGCGTGGGCCAGGGGATCATAGTCGGGGCGGCGCTGTACCTTCACGCTCACCTCGGCTACGATGAATCCCTGATATCCGGCAGCCTTCATGGCTTCCATATAGTGCACGAAATCAAAGGGGCCTTCGCCCGGCGTCAGGAACTCGTGCTTCGGCCATATCCCGCGCTGGTCTTTTACGTGGGTATGCACCGAGTAGGGCGCGAGTAAGGGCACCGAGTCGTCAATGGACACCCCCATCACGTCCATATGGCTGATGTCAAAGTTAAGCTTGACGTTGGGATGGTTCACCTGGTCCAGTATCCAGGTAACCTTGTCTGGCATGTCCATAGCCGTCCCGCAATGCGGCTCGAGGGCCAGGATCACGTTGCGCTCGGCGGCATAGTCGCCCAGGCCGCGGACCCGCTCGGCCAGCAATTCACGCCGTGGCTCCCAATCATCGGGTCTGCCGCCCACGAGACTGGCCATGATGGCCGGTTGGCCTACCTGTACCATCTCGGCGGCCAGGTCGATGCTGTCGCGCAGGCGCTGGAGGTTGGTGGAGTTCTTGTCCTCATCCAGCTCCACCATCGAGGTGTGCCCGGCGACGGCGGACAGGATCAGGTGGTTCTCTTCCAGCAAGCGGCTGATGGTGCGCTTGTACTCGGCGGTCAGGGAGTACAATTCGGTATTCCAACCGGGGGTAACAGCCAGTTCCACGCCCTGATAGCCGGTCTGGGCGAGAAATGGCAAGGATTCTTCCACGGGAACCTGGGGCATGCCCCACAAGCTATAGCCGATACGCATGATGTAAGCCTCCTCGTGCTTGAATGAATGGATGTCAGTGTAGACGAAAGAGCGCGCGAGCGTTCTGGTAGCAGATTTTCTCCAGATCCGTCTCGCTGATGCCCCGCTGGCGCAGGTCGTCCACCAGGCCCATGTAGCTGCGGGGCGGGCGCGGTCTGGCGAGTGTGCGCCCCACGTCAAACCCCTCGGCAGCGTCAGAGCCGAACAGGATTTTGTCTGCCCCCAGGGCCGCCACGCCGACCTCGACGATATAGGGCTCCATGTAGGTGGTATCCAGATAGACATTGGCATAGCGCCGGGCGAGGGGAATCGCCTCTGTGCGCAGGTGGGCCAGGATCAAGGCCACGTCGGGGAAAGCCCTGATCAGCGGCTCGTAGCAGGCGGCCGACATGGGCGTGCCGTCGCGGTCCGTGTGGGTGAGGATGGGCCAGCCGTGTTGCTGGGCGCAAGCGAAAATCGGCTCCAGCGCGGCCTGCTCCACAGCATAGTGATCGAGCACGGGGTGAATCTTGATTCCCAAGAAGCCATGCTCGACAGCGGTCTGCTCATCCTGCTGCCAGGCGGGGTCGTGTGGGTTGATCCACCACATGCCCCCCAGCCGGTCCCCGTATTTCTTGACCATTTCCACGGCTTCTGCCGTGCCGTATGCCTGCCCAATGGTGGTTACCGACGCAGAGGAAACCAGCATAAAGTTGGCTCCCTCCTGGTCGAGGATGTAACACAGGTCCTCAGGCGTGAATGCCTCTCCCACCACGCCGGGCAGATGCCCGATGTGGGTATGGCAGTCGATCAGGGGAATATCCAAGCGTGTCATGAGACCCTCCCGGTTGCTCAGTGGTAGGGGGACGGGGCGTCCTTGTATTTTTCGGCCCAATCCAGTTCTTCCAGTGCCTTGATCAGCGGCGGATGGTTCTCGCGCATCTCCTCCAGCATATCCACAATGGGCAGATGATGGGGGCAATGCTGCTCGCACTGGCGACAGTTGTCGCAGGCCTCCAGTTGGGCCATGCGGTGGCGGAAATGCCGCAGGACACTCCGTTTGGCCCAATCTGCCCAGGGGTATTCCAGGAATTTCTCCAGGCCGAGTGTCACATAGTGGTTGTACCACACGTCGTGGTGGAGGAACCCAGAGATATACAGGCCCTTCGGGCAGAAGGGCTGGCACAACTCGTCGCAGATGCGGCAGGTTTCGTGATCCAGCTTTTGCCGCCACTGTTCGATCTCGACTTCCTGCTCCGGGGTCAACCCTCCGGCAGCAGCGTTCACCTCGGCTACGTCTAGCTCTACGTGCTCCAACGACGCAACACCCGCCGCGATGGTATGGATCGGTTGTTGCACCAGCCAGGGGAGGGCGATATGGGCGGGGATGGTCCCGGCGGAGAAGGGCTTCATCACGGACAGCCCCACGTCCTGTTTCTGGGCCGCCGGAATCATGGCATCGAACGCTTCCCGCCGCACGATGTTGATGGGGAACATCACCACGTCTACCAGGCCCGTCTCGATTCCCGCGGTCAGCACGCTCAGGTCGCCGTGGCCCGACAGGCCGACGTAGCGAACCTTGCCCTGCTCGCGGGCGCGTAGCAACCCTTCCATGCTGCCGCCGGGGGCCAGGTGTTGTTGCAGCATCTCGTGCGTGTAGGTACGCAGGAGATAGACATCTATACAATCGGTCTGGAACTCTTGCAGGTCTTCCTCGACCCGTTGAATGGCTCTGTCGTCAGTGGTTTCATGAGTCTTGCTGACAATGACGCATTGATCGCGATGGGTCTTGAGCAGCGGGCGCAGTTTAAAGCTGCTGTCGCCATAGCGCCCATCAAAGTAGTTGACGCCCAGCTCAAAAGCGCGCTGGTAAATGCGCTCTCCTACGGATCGCTCCAGACCCGACAGGTATCCGCCACCTATACCGAGCACCGAGACTTGTAGTCCCGTTCTACCTAGACGACGATATTCCATGCTGTCCCTCATAACGTGTCGATGTCGTGGCCCGCGATGTGTATGCCATCATCGCGAACTAGATTTTCCAATGATCGTTGATAGGAGCCTCGTACGCGTTGGCCTGCTCCGCCTCGATCTCATCCAGGGTCACCGGGCGGTTGATCGTGCCGGACTCGAACGCGGCATAGCACAGCGACACGGCTTTGCGGCCCATCAGGCCATCCACTTCGGGCTGTTTGCCGGTCAGCACGCATTCGGCGAACTCGTAATACTCGATCGCCAGCAGCTTGCGATCCGCGTTGGGGAAGGGCATCTGATAAGACCCCATGCGCTCGCCCCCAAAGAGGTGCGTGGTGATCTCGTCCAGGTGGAAATCGGGCACCATGCTGAGCAGTGCCTCGCCGGTGACTTCTTCCTGACCGTCCATGTATACTCTGGGGGGAGTCCCACTCCGCGCCCCGCCCGGGATCATGCTGCCCTGGCTGCCGTAGATCGAGTGCGCCCCCATGCCCTTGCCGTGCCCGGCGCAGAACGACGTCCACTGGCCCACCGGGCCGCTCTCGAACTGGATGATAGATACCAGGGTGTCTTCGGCCGTCGCCTCGATGGAATCGGGCATTTCGGCGTACCACTCTTGATAGAACGGGGAAAGGTTGGAGGAACCGCCGGGCTTGTAGCGTATTGGCTCCCACTGGGCGGTGCGAGCATACACTTCGCTGGCGCTCCCCAGGTAATACTGCATGACGTCCGAGTTGTGCACGCCTGCGTCGAGGAGGATGCCGCCCAGCCACTTGTTATGGCGCCAGGGGAGGATGATGATCTGATTGCCGGAACCGGCGCTGACGTCAAACAGCATGTAGGGATTGCCGATGACCTTGGCATCGAGCAACGCCCTGGTCAGGCGGAGCATGGGGTCGCGGCGATAGTTCTCGGCGACGCTGAGCAGCTTGCCGGAGCGCCGCTGTGCCTCCAGGATCAGGTTGCAGGCGCGCACGGTGATGCCCAAAGGTTTTTCGCTGAGCACGTTTAGCCCCAGGTCAAACGCGGCGCAGATTACCTTGTGGTGAGAACCGGCGTCTGTAGTCACATCCACGGCTTGCAGATCGGGCAATTCGGCCACCATCTGGGCCATGCCCTGAAACACGCGTGGTCGCCGCCCCAGCAGCCGTTCGGCGTCATCGGCCCGGTGCTCGGCGTTGTCCCGGCGCAGGTCGCATACGGCGACCAGCTCTACGTTGGAGACATTTTCGTCTTGCAGTTCCTTCAATCCCAGGAGATGGCGTCCTCCCATCCCTCCGCAACCGACGATTGCTAATTGGATCTTGTCCATGTGCGCCCCCTATGGAAAAGTGAGTTGTTGTCCGCGAACGATGCGCCCCACAGGGACCGACACGCGTGTGTCGTTTGATCCCCGATGCTACCAGGAGCCTGCGAGCGGAGCGAATGGCTGCATTATGGAGTATCGGGAGGAGTTGTCAAGCGGCGGGTAAGGAACCTCGACCCGGTGCTGTCCCTTCGCGCATGCGTTGACGCCACCTGTTAACTGTGTTATCATGCGATTGTCACGGAACGAGGTACACTCTAGCCGTCGCGCCGGTAGTCGCGAGGTGGGCCAACCATCGGCCTGACCTGCGGCAAATCGGCTTCCATCGCGCCGTTCAGCCGACCATTTCCCGTGGTCGGCTTTTGTTGTTTCGGATACGCTCCTCGCCGATCTTCTCCAAGGTTAGCTTATTCCCTGCAGGGCTTTTCCGGTCGCAGTTTCCTCCCGCACCTGGATGATCGTACGGCTGTACCTCGTGGACAGTTTGAGCAGCTTGGCAAGGAGGATAGAGTGTTAGAACGGGTCGAGTTGGAAGAAAAGCGGCTGGATGATTATCGTGACATTATTGGTGAGGAGATTGTCTCCCAGATTCGGGAGTTGTCTGCGCCGCTCAGGGATGCCCGCATCTTGCATATCAACGCCACCTCCTTTGGGGGCGGCGTGGCAGAGGTGTTGGCCAGCCTGGTGCCGTTAATGCGTGACGTGGGATTGGATGCCGAGTGGCAGGTGATCGAAGCAGGCGACGAGTTCTATGATGTGACCAAAGCGTGTCATAACGGCTTGCAGGGGATGCCCCTCGCCTTTACCGACGAGATGAAGGACATCTGGCGGCTGTATAACCGGATGAACGCCGAGAAAATGGAGGGGCGCTATGACATGATCGTGGTACACGACCCCCAACCGGCGGGCCTTTTGCACTATAACGAGGGCGTCGTGAGTGATAACTGGGTGTGGCGCTGCCACATCGATACCTCCCGCCCCAACCTGGAGTACTGGGAATTTTTCGAGCGGTTCGTCGTCCAGTATGCGCTGAATATCTTTACCATGCCCCAATTCGTGGGGCCGGGTATCCCGCAAAACCATGTGTTGATCATCCCCCCCAGCATTGACCCTCTATCTCCCAAGAACATCCCGATGGACCCGGACAGGGCCCGCCATATTGCTACGGATATGGGGGTGGATGTAAGTCGTCCCTTTGTGACCCAAATCAGTCGGTTTGACCCCTGGAAGGATCAGCTCGGGTTGATTGATGCCTATCACATGATCAAGCCCCGCATGCGCGACTTGCAGTTGGTGCTGGTGGGGTCGATGGCGACGGACGACCCGGAAGGGTGGCAGTACCTGGACATGACCATCGAGCACGCCCAGAATGACCCGGATATCCACATCCTGAAGAACCGCAGCGGGGAAGAGGTGGGCGCGCTCCAGGCCATCAGTGATATCATCGTGCAAAAGTCGATCCGCGAGGGTTTTGGACTGACGGTCAGCGAAGCGCTATGGAAAGGGCGGGCAGTCGTGGCGGGCGACGCGGGGGGTATTCACCTCCAGGTGATAGATGGGGAGACCGGCTACCTGGTCGACTCGGTGCAGGAATGTGCCGAGATGATGCTGTACTTGTTGCAACATCCCGAACAGGCTGTACTCATGGGACAGGCAGGCCGGGAACACGTGCGCCAGAATTTCCTCACTACGCGTCACCTGATGGACTATTTGCGGCTGGCCGCTCGGATGCTCAACCCGGTGGCCGAGCCAACGGGCCAACCTGCGGCCAGACCGGCAGGCAGACCAACGGACGAAGCAACCAGGCGCCTGACTGCGCCCTGACACGACTCGGCCTTTTTGCGGTTTCTATCCTCCATTACCCCTTGCTACAATACGCCCACACCCGCGCCCCGATGGATCGGCCTGTGCTACCACGTTACGTGGAAAGCGAGAGGAATCGATAATGGGAAAGCAAAGGATGCTGGCAGGCGTGCTTGCGCTGGTGCTGGCGCTGTTGACCGCCGGGGGAGAAATGCTGGCGATACCCGCACGGGTTCAGGCGGCTCCGGCCGAGAATGGGCGGATTGCGCCGGGGCTGCGCGAGCTTGTACGGTTCTTGGAATCTGGCGAGCAGGTCACGGTGATCGTGACCTTGCGCAAGCAGGCCAGTTTGCGGGGGCTGGAACGCCTGGAGCGGGCGGAGCGGCAGCGACGGGTAATCACGGCGTTGCAGAGTCGGGCGCAGAGCAGCCAGGCGGGCCTACAGGCGTCGCTGGCTGTTTGGCGTGCACAAGGGAGCGTCGGGCGCGTAATCCCCTTTTGGGTTTTCAACGGGTTTGCGCTGACAGCCAACAAGGCGGTCATCCAACGGCTGGCCGAGCGCCCTGAGGTGTTGCGCATCACTTCCAACGTCACTTATACCGCGCCCGACCCGCTTGCTATGACAGAGCCAACAGCTCACGCCGCCATCGAACCCAACCTCGCCGCCATCCAGGCGCCCGCGCTGTGGGCGATGGGGTATCGCGGGCAGGGGATCGTGATCGCCAGCATGGACACGGGCGTGGACATCACGCACCCTGATCTGCGGGCGCGGTGGCGGGGCGGCAGCAATAGCTGGTTCGACCCGCACGAACAGCACCCCGATCTGCCCACTGACGCGCAGGGGCACGGCACCTGGACGATGGGGGTGATGGTAGGAGGAGACGCCGGGGGATCGGCCATCGGGGTGGCGCCGGAGGCGCAATGGATCGCTGCCAAGGTTTTCGATGATAACGGACAGACGGATGTTGTCAGCATCCATCGGGCGTTCCAATGGCTACTCGACCCAGATGGCGACCCGCAGACGCCCGACGCGCCGCATGTGGTCAACAACTCCTGGGCCTTTGAGCAAGTGGGTTGCGACCTGATGTTCCAGGAGGACTTGAGGGCCTTGTGGGCGGCGGGCATTTTGCCCATTTTCGCGGCTGGCAATGGCGGGCCTGCGGTCCAGACCAGTTGCAGCCCCGCGAACTATCCGGAGGCGCTGGCCGTGGGGGCCACGGACAATGGGGATGTGGTGTATATCCACAGCAGTCGGGGACCTGCGCTCTGCGGCGGCTCTTCCACGGTATTCCCGGACATCGTCGCGCCGGGGGAAAGCGTGCGCACCGCTGATCTGGGGGGCGACTATGGCTCCGTGTCGGGCACGTCTATGGCCGCCCCCCATGCGGCGGGGGCGCTCGCGCTGTTGCTGTGCGCCTATCCCGGTCTCTCGGTAGAGCAGCAGCGCGAAGCTCTGGTCAATACCTGTCTGGATCTGGGCGCACAAGGGCCGGATAACGACTATGGGTATGGTCGGCTCGATATATGGAGCGCCTATCGCTGGCTGGCCCGACTTGGAACGAGTGCGCGCGCGTATGTCTACCTGCCCATGCTCGACGTTAGCACGCACTAGCGGCCAACCTCGCCCCCGGCCCATCTGGGCGCATTTGGCGATTGACAAAATCATTCCTATCTGCTAATATAGCTTTAATGAGGCAAAGGCGCTTAGCAGAGCGCCTTTTTGCGTTTATGGAGTGGAATAGATGATGTCGGTTTCGTGTGCCACATTTCCTCATCTGGTAATGGCTATCAGGCCCAGGAGGCCGGGTTAATTCGCCCACCTTCCGGGCCAAGTGCGCGCGGCAACCGTCGCAGGTGACTAGCCAGCTTTCTCCCGGGAGAGCTGGTTCTTTTTATCTCTCACCGAATCCAGGATGCGGGGCCTCATAGGTCGGGTAGTTGTCGTGGTTGAGAGTTTGTGGATAGTACCCACAGTGGAGCTATAGGAGGAGTCGCCATGCTAGAGTTCAGTCCCAAGAGCAACACGTTGGAGCAAACCGAGTACGAGTACTCTTTGCAGGACGTGAGCGATCCGCATCTTTACAGGTTGTTGTACAATTACGACGAAGTCCCCAAGGTTCCGTTCAATCATCGTCACGTGCCCATGCGCCCGCCCGACCAGCTTTTCATTACCGATACGACTTTTCGTGATGGTCAACAGGCCCGCGAGCCTTACACGGTGGAGCAGGTCGTGCAGTTGTACAAGTTCATGCACGAGCTGGGCGGCCCCAAGGGGATCATCCGGCAATGCGAGTTCTTTTTGTACAGCCGCCGGGACCGCGAGGCCGTGGATGCCTGCCGGGCATTGGGATACGAGTTCCCCGAGATCACCGGCTGGATCCGGGCGAAGAAACAGGATTTCCAGCTCGTCAAGGAGATGGGAATTGCAGAGACCGGCATTCTGGCGAGCTGCTCCGATTACCACATCTTTAAAAAGCTGCACATGACCCGGCGGCAGGCGCTGGACGAGTTTTTGGGGGTCGTGAAGGATGCCCTGGCGGTGGGAGTCAAGCCCCGGGTGCATCTGGAAGATATCACCCGCGCCGACTTTTACGGATTTGTGCTGCCCCTGGCCTTTGAATTGTACAAGCTGATGGAGGAAAGTGGGATCGAAATCAAGATTCGCGCCTGTGACACGTTGGGATACGGCATCAGCTATCCCGGCGTGGCCTTGCCGCGCAGCGTGCCCGGTATCGCATACGGTCTGTGGCATTATGGCCGGTTCCCCAGCCATCTGCTAGAGTGGCACGGACACAACGATTTCCACAAGGCGGTGATCAATGCGGGCACGGCCTGGCTGTATGGGATCGGGGCGGTCAACTGCACGTTGTTGGGGATCGGCGAGCGCACGGGCAATACCCCGTTGGAGGCGATGGTCTTTGAGTATGCTTCCTTGCGGGGCACCACGGATGGGATGAACACCCGTGTGGTGACCGAGATCGCCGATTACTATCGCAAAGAACTGAACTATACGGTGCCCCCCATGATGCCCCTGGTTGGGGAAGACTTTAACGTCACGCGAGCCGGGATTCATGCCGATGGGTTGCTCAAGGATGAGGAGATTTACAACATCTTTGACACCGAAGCGCTGTTGAACCGCCCGGTGCGTGTCCTGCTCAACCAGTCTTCCGGGGCAGCGGGGTTGGTGCACTGGATGCAGACCCACTTTGGGCTGCGCAATGGCTCCAGCCTGGATAAGCGCGACTCGCGCCTGACGCCCGTCGTGAACTGGCTTCAGGAGGAATACGAGAGCGGGCGCGTGACGGCGGTGGGTGATGAGGAGCTGGAGCGAGTCATTGCCCGGCTCAGCCCAGATCTGTATACGCAATTGACAGGTGCTACGCAGCCGACGCAAGACGCGGCCCAGTAGTTGCGGCCAGTCAGCCGATTTGTACGTATCGCTGCTCCTGCGCGAACACCCCGCAGGAGCAGCGATACGTAGCCATCTTTTGCGCCTCACGCCATAAAACCAACAGTTGTCTTTTCCCCCTGGGTTGTGGTATCCTCTCCCTGAAGAAGCAAGTTTCCTAACGCCCAACAACATATGGCCGCTTTCCCCATGAAGAACACCAAGGAGGTATCATGGACAGAAGGACCGCGCCCTACGGTTTGTGGTCCAGCCCGATCAGCCCCATCAGCCTATCCCAGGGCAAGGCTATCCGCTCTGCGGCCTGGGATGATGATGGCGAGACGCTGGTATGGTTGGAGGGACGCTCCGACCGGGGCGTGCTGGTGGCTGCCGGTGCGGATTGCCAGGCCTCACGCGATCTGACGACAGAGCTTTCTGTGCGCGCGCGGGTGGGCTATGGGGGCGGCGATTTCACCGTAGCGCGCGGCGACGCCTATTTCGTCTCCGGCGGGCGCATCTATCGCCAGCCGCTCAAGGCGGGCAGCGCCCGGCCCATCACCCCGGCCTTTGCAGAGGCGGCATCCCCTATGGTATCGCCCGATGGGCGTTGGCTGCTCTACGTCTACTCCTACGAGCGCAAGGATGGCCTGGCCCTCGTGGATACGGACGGTTCCCTCTGGCCGCGAAAGCTGGTCTCTGGCAGCGATTTCTACATGCAGCCGGTCTGGCATCCTGGGGGGCAGCGCATTGCCTGGGTCTCCTGGAATCACCCGCAAATGCCCTGGGATGGCACCCAGCTCAGCCTGGCGACCCTGCATCCAGATGCGGCGGGCATGCCCACGGTAGCGGAGCAGACGGTGATTGCCGGGGACCGGGGAACCTCCATCTTTCAGCCCGCGTTCTCGCCGGATGGCCGATATCTGGCCTACATCTCGGACGTGTCAGGCTGGTACAACCTGTATCTGTATGACCTGGAGAGCGGCGCGCACCGCCCGCTGGTGGAGGATGAGGCGGAGTTGGGGTTGGCAGCCTGGGCGCAGGGGATGCGCACGATGGCCTGGCTCCCCGATAGCTCCGCCATCGTCTATTGTCGCAGCGAGCAGGGTTTCTCTCGGCTGTGGAGCGTGGACCTGGCGACCGGGGATCGCTCGCCCCTCTCGGCGCTGGCCAGCTACACAGATGCCTCCAATCCGGTGGTGTCTGCCAGGGGCAAGCTGGCGGTGGTGGCCTCGGCGTGGAACATCCCCACACGGTTGGTGACGGTTGCGCCCGCTTCTGGCGAGACCCGCGTGATGGCCCGCGCGGAGGGAGAGACGGTGCCGATCAGCACTCTGAGCAAGCCCGAACCCATCCAATGGATGTCAGGAGATGGAACCCCACTGTATGGCCTGTACTATACCCCGCACAGCGACCAGTATGTGAGTACGGGCAAGCCGCCGCTGATCGTGATGGTACACGGCGGGCCGACGGGCCAGTCTACCGCGGGCTATTCGGCGCGGGCGCAGTTCTTCGCCACGCGGGGCTATGCCGTGTTGGAGCCGAACTACCGGGGGAGCTCCGGGTATGGCCGCACCTATCGCGACGCGCTCCGGGAGCGATGGGGGATCTATGATGTGGAGGATTCGCTGGCCGGTGCGCTCTATCTGGCCGAACAGGGGTTGGTAGACCGGGACAAGATGGTGATTATGGGCGGGAGCGCCGGGGGGTTCACGGTGCTACTGGCGCTCATCCAGCACCCGGGCGTGTTCAAGGCCGGCATTTGCATGTACGGGGTGACGAACCTGTTCACCCTGGCTACCGATACGCACAAGTTCGAAGAGCGTTACCTGGATTCGATGATCGGCCCTTTGCCAGAGACGGCGGAGAGATACCGCGAACGCTCGCCCATCTTTGCAGCGGACCGCATTCGAGACCCGATAGCCGTTTTTCAGGGGGAAGAAGACCCGGTGGTGCCCAAGGAGCAGGCGGAGACGGTGGTCAAGGCGCTCCGGCAGCATGGCGTTCCTCACGAATACCACCTCTATCCCGGCGAGGGACACGGGTGGCGCAAGACGGAGACGATCCAGTCGTTTTACGAGTCGGTGCTCGCTTTCCTCACACAGAACGTCCTTTTTGCCTGAATCGACTAAGGGGAACGTATGAGCTTCTTGCGCCCATTGGACACCCTGTCTCTGACCGATGTTGCCGAGTGCGGAGGCAAAGCTGCGCGGCTCGGGGAGGCCATGCGCCTGGGCTGCCCCGTGCCGCCGGGGATCGTGCTCTCCACCGATCTCTATCGGCGTTTCATGCAGCAGGGGGGCTTGCACGGCGAGATTGCTTCGATCATGGCAGCCATGCAGCCTTCGACCCTGACCCACTTTCAGGCAGCCGAATGGGCCATTCGCGCCGCTTTTCGGGTGCGGCGCGTTCCCCAGGCAGTAGCTGATGCCATCCGAGAGGCTTATCGCGCGCTGGAAAGCACACTCGTCGCTGTGCGTTCATCGGCCACCAACGAGGATAGTCCTGAGCAAAGCTTTGTCGGGCAGCATTTCACCTGCCTGGATGTGGACAGCGAGGAAGCGGCTATCGAGGCGGTGATCGAGTGCTGGAAATCCCTGTTCAGTGCCAAGGCCCTTTCCTATGCGCACCATTTCGGTGTGGATTTGTTGTCCTCTTCGATGGCCGTTCTGATGCAGCAGGTGATCGTGCCCAACTCGCGCGGGGCGCTCTTTACGGTGGACCCCATTACGGGCAGTCCCGACGAGTTTGTGCTGGAGGTGCACGAGGGGCCGCGGCTGGGCGTCTATCGGTTGGACCCCTATGAGCGCCGCCCCGGCGAATCGCGGGCGTGGAGCCAGTTGCGGCATATCGGGCTGCTGCTGGATGAGCACGAGCGCAAGTACGAGACGGTGGAGTGGGGGATCACCGATAGCCAGGTGTATCTTTTGCGGGTGCGCCCGGTGACCAAGGTGCCGCCCTATCTGCCCGTATCGCCGAGACCTGCGGAGATGGAGGCGGGATCGCTGGAACTGGTGCAGCCGGTTGGCCGCACGCCGCGCGAGATGCGGCCCTACTCCTGGTATTATCGCAGCCGCAGCCAGCAGATGTGCGACGTTTATTTCCGTGAGATTCATCCTCTGTTCCTGCCCCACACTGGCCGAGACGAGCTGTATCTGCACGGCTTTCGGTATGCGCGCTGGCGGTTGGCCAGTGCGCCCACGGATGGCGAGATGAATGGCGTCTCACAATTCGTCCTGAGCATGCGCCAACTGAACGCGGCCCGTACCCTGGACCGGGATTTTCACCTGCTCTGGCAGCAGCATCATCCCCACCTGGAGGAGTTGGGCGAGCAAGACCTGACCAAGCTGTCCAATAAGGAGCTGAGCCAGCACTTGCACGAGGTGGTCGGGATCGGCGATGCGTTCCTGTGCCAACGCGGCAGGCTGGGGGACAGCCCCAAGACGCTGGCGGCCATCCTGCTGCACTTACAGCGCGCCTGGGTGGGAGAGGTGGACAAGGTCCAGATTCTACTCAAGAGCCTGGATGACCAACTCTCGCTGCGCGATCAGGAACTATGCCGCCTGGCGCAAAAAAGCTTCCAGAACGAGCAAGAGCGCGAGCAGGCGTTTCGGCGCTTTTTCCGGCGGTATCGGCATCTCTACCTGCGTGGCAATCCACTGACCGATGAACAAGACATCTGCGATCTGTCGGAGGAGGAAAGCCGGGCGCGGGCCGATTTCGAGGGGTGGCTCAACCACGCCAAGCCTTCTGCCTGTCTGGAGCGGGCGCACTTGTTGGCCAGGCGAGACGCCGTCGAAGCGGAGGTGCTTTCCAGCTTGAGTGGGGTTCGGCGGCAGGTGTTTCGTCGGGTGTTGTCCCTGGCGCGCCGTTATATGCCGCTGCAAGTGGACCGTGACGAGCCGGTGCTGCTGTGCCTGGTGCTGGAGCGGGACGCGGTGCGCGAGGTGGGGCGTCGCCTCCAGGCCGTGGGGTTATTGAGCGCCGTGGATGATGCCTTTTTGCTGCGCCATCGGGAAATTGTGGATTGGCTGAACGGCGTGTCGCCACGTGACTTGTTGGTGCGCGCGGTGATCGAGCGCAAGGACCAGTTGCGGCGTTGGTCGCGCTACACGCCTCCCAGGGTCATGCGCATGGAGACCAAGGAAGAGAATCCCACGGCGGACCGGATGGTGGGGGTCCGGGAAGTGTTGACCGGTCGCCCAGTTTCCCCTGGGGTGGTGACGGGCCGCGCGCGGGTGATCAACTCGTTGAACGAGGCGGCGAATGCGTTGCCCGGCGAAATATTGGTCTGTCGTGAGCCGCTGTTCGAGCTGAGCATCTTGTTCGGTGTGGTGGCGGCGATTGTGGCGGAAACGGGGGGGCTGCTGGACCACTCTGCTACGTTGGCCCGCGAGTATGGCGTTCCTGCGGTATTCGGTGTGGTAGGAGCCATGCACAAGATTCGCACCGGCGACGAGGTTCAGGTGGATGCGCGGCAGGGGTTAGTGGCGCTCAAGCAGCCGGAGCCCAACTGGGATTTCCTATAACCACAGAATACACAGAAAACAGAAGGGGAAAACCTCACCCCCAACCCCCTCTCCAGATTTGGAGAGGGGACAAAAGGCCGCAGCTATTACTATTCCGTGTGTTTCGTGGTCCATGTTAGCAGCAAAAGGAGGCTGTATGAAGCCATTGTATGGGGGTATCGAGGCGGGCGGCACGAAATTCGTCTGCGCCGTGGCCAGCGGGCCGGATGATATCCGAGCGGAGGAGCGTTTCCCCACTACCACGCCGGAGGAGACGCTGCCGCGAGCACTGGCGTTTTTCGAGCGGCAGGGAGGCGGCCAGGCTTTGCAGGCCGTGGGGATCGCCTCCTTCGGGCCGGTTGACCCTGACCCCCGCTCGCCAACCTTTGGCTATGTAACCAACACCCCCAAGCCGCATTGGGCGCACACTGATTTCGCCGGAGCCGTGCGTAGGGCGCTGGGCGTGCCGGTTGGTTTCGACACCGACGTGAACGTGGCTGCGCTGGGGGAAGGGCGCTGGGGCGCTGCTCAAGGATTGGATACCTTTATCTATCTCACCATCGGCACGGGCATCGGCGGCGGGGCTATGGTCAACGGCGAGTTGGTCCACGGCCTGATGCACCCAGAGATGGGGCATACGCGAATCCCCCACGATTGGCAAGCGGACCCGTTCCCCGGCTCCTGCCGAGTTCATGGTGATTGCTGGGAGGGGCTGGCCGCTGGCCCGGCGATTGAGGCACGCTGGAAGCAGCGGGGCGAGACGCTGCCCCCCGACCACCCGGCCTGGGTGTTGGAGGCCAATTACCTGGCGCATGGTGTAGCGAACCTGGTTCTGGTGCTGTCACCCCAGCGGGTGATCATGGGGGGCGGGGTGATGGAGCAGGCCCACCTCTTCCCGATGATCCGGCGGCGCGTGCAGGAGATCCTGAACGGCTACGTGCAGATGCCAGCCCTCCTGGAGGAGATTGACGCGTACATCGTGCCGCCCATGCTGGGCAACCGGGCGGGGGTGTTGGGGGCTATTGCGCTAGCGGAGAGAGCCGCCCGACAGGCCTAAAGTCACTCACTGACGTGATCGCCGCGAAATCGACGCGCGGCCAAGGAGGTCGTCATGAACATCGTCCTGATTGGGGCTGGAAGCCGTAGCTTTGGCCGCGGCCAGATCGCGGACATCCTGCAATCCAAAGAACTGGCGGGACGCAGCGTGACCCTGTCCCTGGTAGATGAGAACCCGCAGTCATTGGAGACCATGTTGGCGTTGGCGCGGCGGGTAGCCGAGCACACGGGCACGGACGTGGTGCTGCAAGCCGATACCGACCGCCGCCGCGCGCTGCTGGGGGCGGATTACGTGATCACCGCAGTGGCCCGCAAGCGGATGGAGTTGTGGGAGCAAGATTTTCGCGTGCCGCTGTCCTATGGTTTTCGCCATTGCCTGGGGGAGAACGGCGGGCCGGGGGCGGTGTTCCACGCCCTGCGCAGCCTGGAACTGGTGTTGCCCATTTGCCGCGACGTGGAGGAACTCTGCCCCCACGCGCTGTTGCTCAACTTTACCAACCCGGAAGCCCGCGTGCTGCACGCCATCTGCCATCTGACCCAGGTGCGCGCCATCGGCATTTGCCACGGTGTATTCAGCGCGTTGGATGCCATCGAGCGTTACCTGGAGCGGCCCATCGACACGCTGGACGTGGTCTCGGCGGGCATGAACCACTTTTATGCTATCCTGCGCGTGCGCGACAAGGCAACCGGCGAGGATTTGTTCGGGGAGCTATTGCAGAGGGCACTCAATGATCGCTCGCCCGCCGCGCCGCCCCTTTTCCGCAAAATGGCCGAGGTGTTTGGGGTGTTCACCTTCCCCTCGGACGACCACATCGGGGAGTATCTCTCTTTTGGCGCTGAATTTCACGGCGTGCAGTGGCCCTATGGGCGCGAGTCACAGCCGGTGGCCCTGGTCGAGCGCGCCTCCGCGCCCGCGCTGGAGGATTACGCGGCTGGCCCCATCCCGCTGGACGAGAGCGTGCTGCGTCCCAGTGGCGAGGTGACTGTGCCGATCATCTGCGACATCGAACTGGACCGCAAGGCGTGGCGCCCGGCGGTCAATGTCCTGAATAGCGGCCCCTACATCGACAACCTGCCTGCGAGCGGGGTGGTCGAAGTGCCCGCCATCGTGGACGCGGCGGGCATTCATCCGCAGCAGGTGGGGGCGCTGCCCGAACCGTATGCCGCGTTCGTCCGCACCCAGTGTGACATTATCGGGCTGGTGACTGAGGCGTACCGCACCCGCTCCAAGAAGCTGCTGTTGCAGGCGCTCTTGCTGGACCCGGTGGTGAACAGCATCACCGCCGCCGAGCAACTGCTGGACAATATGCTGACCCTTCAGCGCGAGTTCCTGCCCACCTTTGCATAAGAGAGGATCATCAACCGTGGAACCCATGTCACCGCGCCAACGCCTGGAAACCGTGTTCGCCCTGCAAGAGCCAGACCGCACGCCAATTCTGGGCGGCTGGATCGCCTGCCCATCGCACATCTGCGAATTGACGGGAGTTACGCTGGACGAATACTGGCAGAACCCGCTGGCCCTGTCTATCCGGGCCTATCAGATACTGGGCACTGATGGCCTGATTGATGTATTTATCCCCAAGAGCGACCGCGATTTTCGCTGTGTGGATGCCGATTCCTACGTGCACGCCCGGCCTACGCTCTCGCTGGACGAGGCGGTGGAGCGCATTGACGCCATGCCGTCGGCGGAGGAGGTGGAGGCGCGGTTCGATTTCGAACAGGCCTACGCTACCTTTCGCCAGTGGTTGGTCGAGCGCCAAACGCTGTGCGGGGAGATGGTCTGGATGCCCGCCCAGTGGTCTGGTGGGGCGCGGGTAACCTGGTATGGCGATTTCGGCTACGAGAACTTTTTTTGCATCATAGGCGCTTATCCCGACCGGGCACGCAAGCTGATGGAAGTTGGCGGAGCGCAGGGGTATAACGTGGGGCGGTTGATCGCGCGAGCGGTGCAGGAGGGGCTATACCCGCACGCGGTCCTGCTGGGGGAGGACATCTGCACGCAGCGCGGCCCGATGATCTCGCCCGCCTTTATGGAACGTTATTACGCGCCCCAACTGGCCCACGGCCTGCAACCGTTGCTGGAGGTGGGCTGTCGCCCCATCTGGCACTCGGATGGGGACGTGCGGCCCATCATGGACATGCTGCTAGACTGTGGCGTGCAGGGCTTCCAGGGGTTCCAGCCGGAATGCGGCCTGACGCTGGAGTATTTGACGCAAAAGCGCACGCGGGATGGCGAGCAGTTGGTGTTGTTTGGCCCGCTGGCGGTGACGACGGAACTGCCGCGCTATACTGCCGAGCAGGTGCGCGCCCGCGTGCGCGAGGCCATCGAGATCTGCCGGGGGCAGGCCCATCTGGTGATGTTCACTTCCAATACCATCTGCCCCGATGTGCCGCTGGCGAATATCCGGGCCATGTACGAGGCGGTACGCGAGGGAAGCGCCGCATGAGCAAGTTGGAAGCGCTGCAGGTCGGAATCGTCGGGGCAGCCGGGCGCGGCGGCAGCTTTCAGCGAGCGTTCGAGCTGCTGGAAGGGGTGCGCGTGCGGGCGGTTTGCGATGTCCGCGCCGAGGAGTTGGCCGAGGCGGCGACCCGGTTCGGTGCCAGCGAGAGCTATACCGACTATCAAGAGATGCTGGCGCACGCCAACCTGGACGCCGTGGTAATCGGCACGCCGATGCCCTACCATGTGCCGCAGGCCATCGCCGCGCTGGAACAAGGCGTCCACGTGCTCAGCGAAGTCCCGGCGGGCGTGTCTATCGACGAGTGCCGGGAGTTGGTGCGGGCCTGCCAGCGCAGCCGCGCCACTTACATGATGGCCGAAAACTGCAACTACTATGAGCAGGTGGTGCTGGTGGCCGAGTTGGTGCGGCGGGGACTGTTCGGCACGCCCTATTATGCCGAAGGGGAATACCTGCACGAACTCAAGGCATTGAACGAGGTCACCCGCTGGCGGCGCAAGTGGCAAACGGGAACCAACGGCATTACCTATGGCACGCACAACCTGGGGCCGATCTTAAGCTGGATGCCGGGCGACCGGGCGGTGTCCGTGTGCTGCATGGGGAGCGGCCACCATTACCGCGACCCGCGCGGCGACTTGTACGAGAACGAGGATTCCTGCGTGATGCTGGGCAAGCTGCGCAGCGGCGGCCTGGTGAAAATCCGCGTGGACATGCTGTCCAACCGACCCTATGGGTTGACCTTCTCGCTGCAAGGCACGGACGGCTGCTACGAGTCGGGGCGGGCCACGGGAGAGCGGGGGCGTATCTGGCTGCGGGCGCTCTCGGAAAAGCCAGAAACCTGGGTTGACCCGGCGACGCTGGCGGCGGAGTATTTGCCCGCCGATTGGCGGGAGCGGGCCAGGCTGGCCGAGGGAATGGGCCACGGGGGCGCGGATTTCTACGTGATCAGCGATTTCGTCGGCGCGATTCGCGCGGGGCAAGCTCCGCCCATTGGCATCCACGAGGCGATGGATATGACGCTGCCGGGCCTGGTCAGCCAGCAATCTATTCAAGAGGGTGGGCGCTGGCTGGAGGTGCCCGATTCGCGGGATTGGTGAGGTAGTTTCACTTCCCTGGCCACGGCTCAACGAACCGACATCTGCGCCCCCTCTCCAGATTTGGCGGGGGAAACCAACCTCACCCCCGCCCCTCTCCAAGTCTAGAGAGGGGAGACATGCGCTCCGCACGGCTGCGGTCCACAACGCCGAACAAGATAACCAACCCTGATATATTCGACATAATCAATCGCACATTCAAGGAGATTGCACATGGAACTCGACCTGACCTCATTGAATTGGACGCTGATCGGCTGGCAGCCCAACACCTGGGCCTGGATGCCTCCCGCGACGTTGCTGGCCCTGGATAACGACGCGCTCAAACAGGTCTGCGTGCCCGAAATCCCGGCCCGCGTGCCCGGATCAGTGCAGGATGACCTGTGCCGGGCGGGGTTGCTGCCGGACTGGAATGAGGGCCTCAACCCGCTCCTGTGCGAGTGGGTGGAGCACCGCCATTGGGAATACCGTTGCCGCGTGCAGATTCCCGCCGAGTGGGCCGGGGAGCGCATTCTGCTGGTGGCGCAAGGGCTGGACTACCAGGGCGCCATCATGGTGGACTGCAAGGTAGTGGCTTCGTTCCGCGGGATGCTCACGCCGCACGCGTTCGACCTGACCGACGTGTTGCAGCCGGGGCAGGAGCAGACCCTCTCGGTAGTGCTCGAAGAAGCTCCCCATGAGCAAGGGCAGATCGGGTTTACCTCGCGCTCCCATTTTTTCAAAGCCCGCTATCCCTACGTCTGGGACTGGTCGCCGCGCATGGTGCCGCTGGGCATCTGGGATGGGCTGCGGTTGCAGACGGTAGGCGCCACGCAGCTATACGGCTGCCTGCCCTATGCCGACTATGACCCCGATACCGACACGGGAAGCCTGTCTTTCCGGCTGGATGTGGAGACCCCACAGCCTGCGGCGATGAGCTGTCGCGTGCGCGTGCTGGATGGCGAGCGGGTGGCGGCGGACGAGACGGTCCGCTGTGCCTTTGCCCCTGGCCGCAGCGAGACGACCTTTGCCTTTCCGAAGCCCGTGGATGTGGAACCCTGGTGGCCGAACGGCATGGGCGCGCAAAAGCTGTATACCGTCACCCTCGACCTGATGGACGGAGAAGGAAAGACCCTGGACGGCTGGCAGGGGCGCGTCGGGTTCCGGCGGGTGCGCTGGCTCCCCTGCGAGGGCGCTCCGGCCAATGCCGAGCCGTGGATCTGCGAGGTCAACGGGCGGACGGTGTTCTTGCAGGGCATAAACTGGGTGCCGGTGCGCATCACCTACGGCAGCGTGACGCCCGAGATGTACCGGCAGCGGTTGGAGCTATACGCCGATATGGGTCTCAACATCCTGCGGGTCTGGGGCGGCGGCGTGTTAGAGAAGGAAGCGTTCTACAATCTGTGCGACGAGCTGGGCTTGTTCGTCTGGCAGGAATTCCCGCTCTCCTCGTCGGGCGGGGAGAACACGCCCCCGGATGATCCGGTGGTGCTGGCCGAGTTGGGGGCGATTGCCGCGTCTTACATCTGGCGGCGGGGCGGCCACGCCTCCCTACTGATCTGGTGCGGGGGCAACGAGCTGACCGAGCACGATGGCTGCAATACGCCAATCAACGCCTCCCATCCGGCCATCGCCCGGATGGCCGGGGTGTCCGCGCACCTGGCCCCATACACGCGCTTTGTGGTCACGTCTTCCAGCGGCCCCTGCTTCAGCTATCAATCGGAGCGGCGGGGGATGGGGCTGCATCACGATATCCACGGCCCCTGGAACATTGCCACAACGCTGGACGACTGGAAGGCCCATTGGGATGAGCATGACGCGCTGTTCGTGGCCGAGGTGGGCGCGCCCTCTTGCTCGCCGGTCGGGATTTTGCGGCGGTACGCCGGGAACCTGGAGCTATGGCCGCCCACGCTGGACAATCCCGCCTGGGGGCAGCGCTCGTCCTGGTGGGTGCTGTGGGACCACTTTGCCGAGGAGCACGGCTTTAGCCGCGACCGCGAGGAACTGGCGCGGTTCGTCGAGGTGACGCAGCAGGAGCAGGCCGAGGCGCTGTCCTATATGGTGGCCAGTTGCAAGCAGCGTTTCCCCTGCTGCGGCGGGGTGATCCTGTGGATGGGCCACGATTGCTACCCCTGTCCAACGAACACGGCCATCGTGGATTTCGATGGGCAGCCGAAACCGGCAGCCATCGCGCTGAAGAAGGTGTTTCGCGGATAGCCAGATCCCCTCACCCACGCTTCGGATTCCACGAATCCAAAGCTCGCCCTCTCCCGCCGGGAGAGGGTGCCCCGAAGGGGCAGGTGAGGGAAGCTCCGTGATAGATTGGCCGCCGACCCGCTACAGCATGGGTCGGCGGCCAATCTGTTTTAGGTTATTCCATCCAGGGCTGCCGCTCGGCCTGCACCGGCCGGCCGCTTTCCACCGCCTGGGCGATGAGGATGTCCAGGTAGCGGTCCTGGCACGCTTGCGCCAAGGAGTAGACCTCTGGCCCGCCCTCGACGTATACGCCCATCCCGGCCAGGCAGGTCGCGATGGCGATCTCGTCGTCGGTGAGCCTGCCAGGGGCAAAGGGATTGCGATAGACCCACTCCTCCCCCGCCAGGATGCCCTTTAGATAATATCCCTCCAGGTTCCCGTTGGCTCCCGCGCTGACCCGCTTGAATGTCACGTCGATGGGAGTGCAAAAATCCTGCAGGTAGCTGGCCTCATGGTTGTTGATCTCGCCCCGCTCGCCGCGCACCAGCAGGCGCTGCCCGCGTACCCAGGAGAAATACTGGTCGCCGGTGAAATCATACACCCCCAGCCGATCCCCGAAATCCAGCCAGGCGATGACCTGGGCGGAGGAGGTCACGCGCTCCTCGGGCGGTGGGCCATTGCGGCCCGGCCCGGCGATGAGCGGCGAGGAAAAGGCGCGGGCGGTAATGCGGGCGGGTTCATAGCTGACCCCCAAAAAGTGGCGGATCAGGCTGGTGCCGTGATAGCCGTGCGCCGCCGAGACCTGCGCCTGCGAGACGCCGCCCAGCTTGCCGCTGGTGGCCAGGGCCAGCCGGGCGGCGTGCATGGGCTGATAGATGTACTGCTCGGCTACCTGGATGCGCGCCCCTTGTTGAACCAGCGCCCAGAGCTGGGCCATGCGCTCTAGATCGGGCGCGGGCGGCGTCTCGGAGAGTACGGGCAGGCCGCGCTCGGCCAACTCGCGCACCAGACCGGGGTTGGTTTCCCAGGGGACGCTGGTGACGACAAAGGGGGGCTGGTGGGCCTGCAAGAGAGCATCCAGCGTGCGGTAGGTGGGCACCCCCCAGGCTTGCATGAGGTCCGCGCCCTTTTCGGGGTTGCGCACCACCATGCCGTCGATGTGAAAACGTTCGGGGAGCGCGCGGGCGATGCGCAGGTAGAATTCGGCCCGCCATCCCCCGCCGATGATGGCGAAATGTGTGGCCGTCATGTGGGTTCCTCCTTTGAGAGCAGGGTACAGCCGGAGCGCTCGGCATGCATGCCGCAGCGTCCTGGCGGCTGAGTACAAGCTGCCAAGGATGGCGACGCTCCAGGCTACATTCTACTCGGCGTTACAGCTTGCGCCCGTCGCGGCCACCGCTGCCCCGGTAAGGCTGGCCGGGGTGCCAGTCCGGTTCGGCGGGGGCGGTGAACTCGTGCAGGGGCAGCGTTACCTTGCAGCGGTGCGCGCTGGACAGGTATGCCCCTTCGCACAGCTCTAGCGCCACCAGCGAACTGAGGGGAATGGCATAGTCCCGATAGCCCTGGTCCATCTGATCCGCCAGGGATTCCAGATAGCGCTGATGGGCGGACTGGGGAAAGCGCTCTACCGCGAACGCCTGGCCTTCCGGCCAGGTGGGATTGGTGATCCGGTAGGCGCTCTCCCAGGCGTAGAACTCGATCGTACCCCGCGTGCCCACCAGGCGAAAAATGAAACCCTTGCCGGGCCGCCGGATTTGCACGTCGTCGCCGGTGTGCATCACGGCGCGCACGCCGCTGCGGGTCTGCACGTAGGTGATGGCCGTCGTCTCGACTTCCATTCCATCGCGGTAGGTGCGGGTGGAGGGTTCTGCCAGAGCCATGACCCAGTCCATCGGGTCGTTGGGGACCAGGTTCACGAAAAAGTTCAGCCAGTGGATGCCCGCGTTGATGATATCCCACTTGTCACACTCGATCTCCACCAACTCTAACGCGCCGATCTCCCCGCCGTGCACGCGGGCCAAAATCTCCTGGCCGTGGCGGGTTTGCAGCAGGCCGTGGGGCACGACCACCGGCAGGTTCGCCGCCTGGATAGCGTTCAGGATGTCGCGTCCGGCAGCAGCCGTGTCGCCCAGCGGCTTTTCACAGAGCAGCCCCTGGGGATGAATCTCCAGGGCGTCCAACACCACCTCACGGTGGGAGGGAGGCCAGGTGGAGACGCAGACCACGTCGGTGGGTGTTTGGGCAAACATCTGTTGGTGCGTCGGATACAGGCGGATGCCGGGATAGAGCGCGGCAAGCTGCTCGTGCACGTCCTCGCGCAGGTCGGCGGCGGCCACCAACTCGTAGCGGTCCGAGGCGGCCAGGGCGCTCAGGCTGAGCTTGCCGCCCGAGCCCCCGCCTACCACGCTGGCCGTGTACCGTTTGGGTGTGCTCATGGCAGTCCTCCTTGCACGGATACTAGACGATCAGGACAGCGCGCTGCTCGATTTGTTTCCAATCGGGCTTGTAGCCCATGCCCGGCTCGTCGGGTACGGTCAGGTAGCCATCCACGATGCTGAGCGGGCCGCTGTTCTTGATGCCCTTGATCTGCTCGGTATTGATGACCAGTTCCTCATAGTAGTCGTTGTTGGGAATGGCCGCGCAGAGGTGGGCGTTGGCCCAGCCGCCGCCGTGCACCTCGGCGCGCATGCCGAACGACTCGGCCAGGTGAGCCACTTTGATCGCGCCGGTAAAGCCACCCTTGAACCCGACGCTGGTGCGGATCATGTCCAGGGCGCGCTGCTGAATCCAGGTGGCGCCATTCCAGTGGCAGCCGTCGGGCGTTTCCGCCGCCAGCACAGGGATGTCCAGCGCGGCGGACAGTTGCGCGTAGGAGGGCAGGTCGAACTCGCGCATGGGTTCCTCGTACCAGAGAAAGTTGACTTCCTCCAGCACCCGCCCGAACCAGAGGGAGGTGACATAATCCCAGCCAGCGGAGCCGTCGAACATCAGGTCTGCGTCATCGCCCACCCACTTGCGCAGGTTGCGAGACAGCTTGGCGTCCCATTTGGCATCGCCGGTGGCGTGCAGCTTGAAGGCGAAAAAGCCCTCGTCGGCGCATTCCTTGATGTGCCGCTCGTACTCTTCCATCGTGTCCCAGGTGACGGTGGAGGCGTAGGCAGGCACCCGCGGGTTATAGCCACCCATGAGCTGATACAGGGGGATGCCGAACGCCTGGGATTTGATATCCCAGCAGGCGATGTCGATCAGGCCCAGGTCGTGGACGGCAAACTCTTCCAGGCGGTCGAGTTCCCACATGCGTTCCCAGAGCAACTCGGTGTTCAGGGCATCGCGACCGATGAACTCTTTCTTGAGGCGGCGCCGGACGATGTCAGCGATACGCGGGCCGCGCCCGCCGCCCGCCGTGCCGGTAATGCCCGCGTCAGTGTCCACGCGGACGATGGCGGTATAGGTGGTTTCGCCGGGAGGCGTGCCGTCGCCATCGCCGGGCAGTCCCTGCCGCCAATGGAAGCGCGGCTCCGGGGCGATGTGGGGTACTACATAGCACTTGATATCGGTGATCTTGATCATGGGTTCTCTCCTGATGAGTGTTTGGGTGAAGGTAATGGTCCTTACCGGGCAGGGGGCTGGGGTATCCCAGTCGCAAGCCTGTGGCGATTGTACTCTTGCACGGCGGGAGGGTCAAGATGCGTAATCATGAGCTATGGGTGCGCTGTCCCTTGCCAGGGTCGGGCTATCGGGGTACGATGGCTTCTGTAGAGAGGAAGGAGGAGGGCCTATGCGCGAGTGGTTTTCACGAGGGCGCGCCTGGTGGCGTACCCGGTTGAGCCGATGGTGGGGGCGATTCGGTCCCAAGGCGTCCACGCGCCGCCTGTGGCGGGCAGCGCGCGAGGCCAGGCAGCCCTGGTGGCGTTTCATCCATACCTACGCCTATGCCCGCTGGCCGTATGGCTATATCGGCTCGGCCATCGGCGAGCGCTGGCAGCGACGGCTGCTGCTGCCTTTCTTTGCTCCCTTTCTGGTGCGGGCGCTATTCCCTCAGCGCTGGGCGGACGAGTACCACGGGAAGGTGATGCCCCTGGAGCACGCCACGCGGCTGGTGCAGATCAAGGAGCCAGTGAATACGGTGGTTCCCGAACAGGTGATGACCTTTGAGGGGGCGCGCGACCTGATCCTGTCCGACCCCGACCACATCACCGTGCTGGACTGCCCCTGCCGGGTGGCCCGCAAAAACCCCTGCCTACCCCTGGATGTGTGCCTGATCGTGGGGGAGCCGTTTGCCAGTTTCGTCTTGGAGCATCACCCAAACAAGGCGCGCGCCATCACCTCCCAGGAAGCGGTGGACATTCTGGCGGCGGAAGCGGCGCGCGGGCACGTGCATCACGCCTTTTTCAAGCGGGCCATGTTGGACCGCTTCTATGCCATCTGCAATTGCTGTTCCTGCTGCTGTGGGGCCATGTCAGCCCACGCCCACGGAACGCCGATGGTCGTCTCGTCTGGCTATGTCACCCAGATCAATGCCCATGCCTGTAGGGCGTGTGGCGCGTGCGCCCAAGTTTGTCCGTTTGGGGCGATCCAGATGTCCAGTCGGCCTCAGATCAATATTGAAGCCTGTATGGGGTGTGGCGTCTGCACGCACGCCTGCCCGGCGGGGGCCTGTCACCTAGTACGCGATGAAGGCAAACCGCTGCCGTTGGATATACCGGGATAGAGAGCGGCCCATCGAGACGGAAAAGCACTTGAACAATATCTCTATCGAGCTTATAATGTGGAAGCAGAATGAGAGAATCTTAACTGGTGGAAGATACGAAATGACAGAGGTGAACAACCAGACGGACTCGGTGCATTTGCAGGATGCCACCTCCGCTGCTTTTCGTTCTACCAAGGAGCCTTCCATGCCCCCGGCAGCATTAGAAGTGGCCGCGAGTGAAGATGTTCGCGGCCTTTTGTTGCGGATCAGCCGCGAGATGGTCAGCGCCAGCAGCCTGGATCAAATCTTGCAGATGATGGTGGATGCCGCTTTGCAGATAGCCCCCTCAGCGGAAAAGTGTGTGATCCACTTCTTGAACGCAGAGCACACCCATCTGCGGGCGAGGGTTTGCTCGCAGCCATCGGTAATTGATGGCGAGATTTCGGGGATTCCGGCAGACGTGGGCATTGCCGGGCGGGCGCTGTTCAGTCGGACGACTGTGTGTGTGGATGATACCCTCTCGGCGGCGGACTTTGCGCCGTTGCATTCTGGGCCGGACCTGCGTTCCCTGCTGGTCGCGCCGCTGTTCGTCGGAGAGACGGCGCTGGGCACGTTGAGCCTGAGCAGCAGCCAGGTAGCCGCTTTTTGTACGACGGATCAACAGCATGTGCAGACTCTGGCAGCCCAGGCAGCTGTAGCTATCCACCAGGCCCATCTATTGCGGGAAGCCGTTACCGAACGGCAGCTCAGCGAAGCCATCATCGAGAGCCTGACGGATGGGTTGGTCATGCTCGGCCCGGACGGGCGTATTCTCCGCATGAACCCGATGGTGTACGACCTGCTGGAACTGCGTCAGGAACCCCTCTGTTTTCCCATTAACCCGGCCAGCGAGCGCGCCTGCCCGGCGCGGCTGCGGGCATTACTGGATCCCTCCGGCGGGCAGGTCGTGGGTCCCTACGAGGTGGAAGTAGACCTCCCTTCGGGAAACGCGGTCGGCCTGCGGGTGATCCCGGCCCCGTTGACGCACCCGGCGGACGGCGAGATTCGCATCATCCACGACGTAACGGCTGAAAGAGCAGCAGGGAGGGCGCTGGCCTCGTTCACCTCACAGGTGGCCCATGAATTGCGTACGCCTTTGCAGCATATCGTCAGCTTTGCCGACCTGATGAGCGAACTGGACGATCTGACGGCGGAGAGCTATCAGCATTTCACCCAGCACATTCGGGGGGAGACAAACCGCTTGGAGCGGCTGGTAGACGATCTGGTCCAGTTGTCACGGATCGAGACGGGCCACTTTGCCCTGCAACTCGAACGGGTGCGCGTGGATGAACTGGTAGCCAACACGGTAAACAAGCTCGCCTTGCGCACGCAACTCAAGGGGCTGACCCTGGGATTCTGCAACCCCCATCAGGCCATCTGGGTAATGGCGGACCCGCTGCGATTGGAACAAGTGTTAGCCAACCTGCTGGAAAACGCGCTCAAGTTTGTCCCGCAGGGAGGGCGAATTGACGTGTCGATCAAGCAGTCGGGCAGGCATGTGCTGGTCAGCGTGGCGGACACCGGCCCCGGTATTCCGCCGGAGGATCTCCCTCATCTGTTCGACCAGTTCTACCAGGCCCGCAAATCCGATCATCGCATTGGCATGGGGTTGGGGCTGTATATCAGCCGGGAAATCATGCGCGCTCTGGGGGGAAACATCTGGGTGGAAAGCGAGCTCAGCGTGGGGAGCGTTTTCTCGTTTCGCCTGCCCATCTTGCGCGATAGAGAGGAGCGCGCAAGCCGCTGAGGTCAGGGAAAAAAGAGACCGGCCAAATCCAACCGGTCTCGCGGGAAACAGCGTACGGGTGGTGCGTTACTGCTGTTTTGCCAGCATACGACCCAAGTTCGACTCGATCTCTTGCATGGCCTCGCCGATTTCCGCATCGGCTGCGAGGGCCAACTCGCTGGCCAGCAGTTCCTTCCCCTGGTCCAGGAGCTGCCGATCTATCGTGCCCAAAGAGCGCTGGCTGTTCATGAAAAACAGAATACGCACGACGCCTGCTACCTCGTCATAGGAGCCGGATTTTAGCTGTTCGCGCATCACTTCTTGCCGAGCGCGCAGATCGCGATTGATCTCTCCCTCGCAGGGGGTAGTGCAGTGATCGAGCAGGGTCTCTCGCAACTGATGTAGCTCGCCCACTGTGCGCAAGCCCAAGGACTGTGCCCGCTGCACAGGCACCATCAACTGCATGGATTTGGACTTGGTCTTGATAATATAGTAGGAGTGGCTATCCTCGCCGATGCTTTTCTCCTGAATGCGAACGACAATCCCTGCGCCGTAGCAAGGATGAACCACTTTGCTGCCAATCGAGTACGTAGCCATGTAATTTGTCCCCCCATGATACCGATCTACGCACGATGCCTATCACTAACAATCGCCTATCGTCAGATGCACTTGGGCCTCGTTAGTGGCCTGGCTGTGAATAGCACCGATATGAAAAAAAAGCTGTCACGCCTAATTATAGCGGCGGACAGCCATCTCCGACGATAGGGCCCTTCCACCCAGATACCTGGCGTCGAGAGGATGGCGCAGAATTGCTACCACCTCGCACGCCGGAACATAGCGTCTCGCAAACTACGTGCAGACCGCGTCCTCCTTCCAAGGCCCCCGCCGGTTGTGGATGCAGTGGGGTTAACAAATACTGTGCCGACCTCTCTATTATACCATCTAATGAAAGGAGTTTCAAACATTCCCGATGCGCAAAGTTATGTCTATCCTTTGGCTTGACCGGAAGATTGTTGGGGGTTCGGGGGGCTGTCTGGGGGTGCGGATGAGAGGACTTGCAGGAGGAGCCAAAAGGAGAGAGGGAACCGGAGGCCGGCAAGGGTGCCGACGGTCCATGACGGGGCAATCCCCTGATCGCCTTCAGGGGATTGCCCCGCGTTGCTGCTATTGGACGGGACGCGAGTGCTACCGCTCGCTCAGTGCGTCGCGTAGCCCGCGCAGATAGGCGACGCTCTCGGTGGTGCTGATGACGAAATCGGCCTCGCCCTCGTACTCGCTGAGCACGGGACCGTCATAGTCCAGGTCGTCCATCGTGGCGAGCAGGGCGGCCAGGTCCAGGTCACCGCGCCCGGCGGGGGACAGGGTCCACTCGCCGTCGATGAACTTGCCGTCCTTGATGTGCACATTCACCACCAGCGGGGCTAGCTCCTCAAAGAAGCCATAGGCGGTGTCGATGCTATGCCCGGCCCAGCAAAAGTTGCCCGTGTCCAGGGTGATGCCCAGGATGGGGCTGTCCACGTCGCGGATCAGGCTATAGAGATAGTCGCCGTGGTTGATCAGTCGCCCGTGGTTCTCGATGCCGATCTGCAACCCCCAATCAGCCACCTGTTCGGTGACGGCCTTGAACCCGGCGACCATCCGTGGGTACAGGTCGTCCACGCTATACCCCTCCAGCAAATCCCCGGCAAAGGCGCGCACAATGGGGATGCCCATCGAGCGCGCCACGTCGCAGTAGCCCACGAGCTGCTGGATTTGCTGTTCCAGGCCCTCGTCGCTGGGCTGGGCGAAATTGCTGTACCCGCCCAGGCTGGCAGCAGTCACGCCGCTGGCCTCGATCTGCTGCCGGATGGCGGCATAGTCGATGGGCGGCGCCCACAAGTTGCTGTGCACCGTGGGGCGGCCATTCAACTCCATCGCTTCGCAGCCCGCGGCAGCGGCTACCTGCAAGACTTCCTCGAAAGGCTTTTTCCCCAAACCCAGGGAGACAAAACCTATTTGCATCTTTTTCTCCTGTTCTATGGTCCCGGATCAGGCCGGGGACAGCGTCAGGCGCAAGGTGACCACCTTGTGCTGGCCTATCTCCACCTGGCAGCCGTGAGTCTCGGCATCCAGGTCGCGCAGATGCTCCTCCAGGATATTGACCTCCTCCACGCGCTCGACAGGCCAGGCCCAGCGCAGATTGGCCTGCGTCGGCTGACCGTGCATCTCGACGAGCCGCACGACGATGGCGTTGGGGTCGGACTCGGCGACCTTGACCGCCGTGACCATCACGCCCGCAGGCTCGCAGGTCAGCATGGCCTGGTTGGCCGGGATGCTACCGGGATGGCTGCCATCTACGGCGACCAGCAAGGGCTGGTTCAACTCGGCGGCGCGCCGGTCGGTGCTCGCCTGCCGCCAGTTGCCCGCGTGCGGATAGAGCGAGTAGGTAAAGGTCTGCAACCCCTGATCGGGCAGGTTATCCGGCTCGTAGGGGGCGCGGACGAGGGTCATGCCCAGCGTGACGCCGTGGGCCTGGTGGCCGTACTTGGCGTTGTTGAGCAGCGACAGGCCATATTCCCCGTCGGATACGTCGGACCAACGCAGGGCGGGCACCTCGTCACCGTCGGCGACGCGCTCCAGCCCGGCAAAGGGCACCTCAAAGGTGGCCTTGCCAGGGCCAAGCTGCGGCTTGAACGTGGCCCGCAGCATGGGCGCATCCTTGTCCTTGCCGCCGGACTCGTGCCAATCCAGTTCGTTCTCGATGTCGATCCGTCGCAACCCCGCATACAGGTGGTAACGCTGGGTGAGGCTCGAGTTGAGGAATTTGCGGCTGACCTCGACGGTGGCTCGCACGGGGCCGCGCTCGGTAACGCGCACCTGCGCGCCGGTGATCAGGTTGTCGGTGTGGGTGATGTCGCCGATGTTCCAGGCGGACATGGTGTGCGGGGTCTCCCACAGGACTTGCAGGCGGTTGATATAGCCCGCGCTCTCCTTGCGCTCCACGCCCTTCCAGGAGCCCAGCGTATCGATGGTTCGGCCCAGTTCCAGGTCCGCCATGCTATCGATGGCGCCGGATGCGGAATGCACGTGGAAACTGAGCAGGCTATTCTGCAAAGCGGCATTGTCCTCGGCGGTGAGGTCGGTATCCACCTTCTGGTTGGTGGGGCGGTAGACCCGGCAGCCCAACGCGGGCACGTCGCTGGCGATGAACAGCAGTTCGTCACCGGCTACCTGCACTGGGACCACCTTGCCCGCGTCGTCCACTAGAGCCGTCGGCACTTCTTTCAGGGCCTCGACGGAGAAGCGGGCCACGTCGGTGCGGGTCCAGGCCAGTTGGTTCCAGACCACGAACCGCAGGTCGTTATCCGTGCCCGCGCCGGTGTCCACGTTCTCGGCCAACTGCGCCAACGAGTCGGCGGTAAGGGCGGTCACGTCGTCCAGCATCGGCTGGAGCCTGCCCGCAGCCTCCTTATAGGTCGCGCCGATGGAGCAGCCGCAGAGGATATCGTGAAAGTGGTGGAATAGCAGCGTGCGCCAGGACTCGGTCAGGTCTTCCGCCGGATATTCTGTGCCGGTGAGGGTGCGGGCCAGCGTTGCCAGGCTCTCGGCGGTGAGCAGCTTGTTCTCGCCCTGCCGGTTGAATTTCTTGATGTCGCCGTGGGTGGTGTAGCATCCCTCAAAGGTGGTGTTCAGTTCCCCGCGGATCACCTGCAGATTCGACGCTTCCTCGCGGGCCGCGTCGTAGAACGAGATCACGTCGCTCATCTTGGCGTGGGGCAGCAGCGGGGTGGCGTCCAGTTGGCGGGCCCTTTCGATGTCGCGGGCCGTGCCGCTGCCGCCGTGGTCGCCCGCGCCATACAGGAACATGCCGCGCTTGAGCTGGTAGCGTCGGCTCAGGTCCAGGGTGATGAGGCTGACGCCGTCCGGCTCGACCACGCCGCCATAGCCAAAGGGATCGTTAAAGGCCAGCACGCGCGAGCCGTCCATGCCTTCCCACCAGAACAGGGGTTGGCCCTTGCCTGCCCGGCAGTGGTAGTAGTAGTCGATGCCCGCCTGCTGGAGCAGTTGCGGGAGGGTGCCACAATGCCCAAAGGTGTCCGGCTCCCAGCAGATGCGAGGTCGCACGCCCAACCTGCTCTGGATGTAGGGGCGAGTGAGCAGCAGATGGCGCACCAGCGACTCGCCGCTCTCCATGTTCAGGTCGCCCTCCACCCACGTGCTGGCGGTGACATCCCACTTGCCCTGGGCGACGCGCTCCTTGGCGCGCTCCAGTACCTCTGGCTGATAGTCCTCCATTGCCTTGTAGGTGGATGCCTGGCTCTGGGAGAAGCGGAAATCGGGATAGCGCTCCATCAGGCCATCCATCGCGACGAAATCGCGCCGGATGACGTCCACGGTCTCTTCCCAGGTCCACAGCCAGTTCATGTCGATGTGCGAGTGGGCAATGAGATGGGTGGTAAAGGTCTTGGCTTCCGCCTCAAAGGGGGACAGCGCTTGCCGGGCCTGATCCGCGCTGGCCCACCAGGCGTCCCAGGCGTTGGCGGCCAGGGCGGCGGTGTCGAGTTGGGCCACGGCCTTTTCCCAGAGGGCTTGCCGCTCAGGGCTGGCAGAATCGCCTTCGTAGGCCAGGTGATAGGTGAGGCGCAACTGGTTGAGCAGCACGTCCAGGCGAAAGATCATCTCCTCTACCGTGCTGACCTCGACCCGGGTGGCGATGGCCAGCCCAAAGCCGTCCCCGTGATAGGCGTGCATGGTGACCTGGATGTCTTCTCCCGGCTGATACTGCTCCGAGATGACCAGGGGCACGGCGCGGGTATCCAGCCAGGAAGGCTCGGCCACGCGCTCGACGCCGTTCACAAAGACGTTGCTGTGGATGGGAACCAGGATGGGCAGCTCGATGCGCGCCCCGGCGGTGGGGATGCCCTCGACCTGCTCCGGGAAGGAAAAGGTCTTGCGGAACCAGGCGTCGCCTGCCGCGCCCACCCAGGTATGGCTCAGGCGTACCTCCGGCCAGGCGCTATCGTCCAGACCCACGGCCTGCCCGTTGTCCAGGCTGCCCTGGTAAAAGCGCCATCGGCTGGCGTCCTCCGCGGCCCGCAGCGCCGCGCTCTTGTTCTTGATCGTCTGCTCTATGGCTGCCAAGCTCATGCGTACCCTCCTCGACGGTTTGGTTGTCCGTTAACTGACAGGTGATGGTGGTCATTATAACCGGGAATGGTGCAGAAACAAGCGTGGGCGCACTGGTGCGGGCGCGGAGGGAGGGCGTAACCACAGAATACACAGAAAACACGGAATGGGGAGAGGGAGGGAACCACGAAAAACACGAAACACGCGAAATAACACTCGTAGTCGCGGTTTCTGAGGACCCGAAGGGTCCACAACCGCGCTTGGGAGTTTGACCACAGAATACAGAAAACACGGAAGGGGAAGTGTGATAGAAATAGTGGCGCCCTATCAAAGCCGCCCAGATGTCTCTGCCTGCTTTTGTGTGTTTCGTGGTGAGATTCCCCTTTCAGTGTTTTCAGTGTTTTCTGTGTTCCATCCTCCTCTCGGTGGGGGCGCAAAACCGGGCGGGAAATGCCTGGTTGGCAGGGTTTTGTGAGTGTTTTGTGAGCGAGGCGTGCTATGCTGTGGCTGGTTGCCCGCCGGTGACAGCGAATAGCTGGCCTACACGACGGGCGCATCGGCGGGCAGCCAACTCGCGGGGTGGCACGAGGAGGTGCCCGCCCCGCGGCGACGTGTGAGCGCGCGCGAGTTGCGGTACAATGAACGCAACTCCCGCCAAGCAACTTTATCCAATGGATACAGGGCGGCGATTGCCCGCAAGTAGAGGAGCATCATGGTCATCTGCGATTCGATCTATGACAACCAGGTGGAGATTCCCAGGAGCAAATTGGTTTTCCGGGCCTCGGTATACGCTGTGCTGCTGCACGGGGGGAGCATCCTACTGGTTACGAACAAGAGCTCTGGCAAGTATTTTCTTCCGGGTGGGGGCATCGAAATCGGCGAACCCATCCATGACGCGCTGCGCCGGGAGGTGCGCGAGGAAACGGGTCTGGAAATCGAGATAGATCGCTTTCTGCACTTCAAAGAGCACTTTTTCTACTATGATCCGTTGGACGAGGCGTTTCACAGCTTTATGTTCTTCTACCTATGCCATCCCAGAACTGCCGAGCTTGTGGGGGATGAGGACGTGCAGGACGGGGAAGCGCAGGCGCCCCGCTGGCACCGGCTGGCCGATCTACGCCGGGATGAGCTGCAACGCCCGTTGTGGGATGTGTATGACGTCATGATGACGCTTTAGGTCTGCGAGAGATTTGATAGTATTGCCGATACAACAAACACAGTGAGGCTTGGCGACATGATGGAAGAGCAAATCAGCAAATTGCGCGAGAAGTACCTGCCCGTGGGTATCGTGAAGGGCAGGGAATTCCTGTTATCCCCGGAGGATGCGATACATTTCCTGCAGGATTTGGCGGAGATGGGAGTCGTAGTTATCGGCTGCGAGTTGTGGCAATACGTTGACCGCAGCAAGGGGTGGGCTATGGAATTGTGCGGTGCCGGGGGATGGGTGGGGGACGATAGATACCAGACCATTACGGCGACGGACGCTGCCGCGTTCCTGGAGTATTTCCTGGTGCGCCGTCCTTACGGCGACTATGATCTGGTCACGTTCATCTCGCGGGACGTGTGGATTAACGACTGGTTTGTCTGAGCATACCCGGCGGGGATAAAAGGGGGAGCAGGACGGGCTGCCCATCCCGCTCCCTCTTTTTCTACGGATTCGGGTACGGATACGCCACGGGCGTTGGGGTGGGCGCGGCGGGGGGGAGCGCGGGGCGCTGGTAGAGCATCGGCAAGAGCACGGCTACCGTCCGCTCGATGGGGGGGGATGGCGCGGTCTCCTGGCCCAATTCCACCGAGACGTCGTCCACGTACAGGGCGGTCACGCCGCCCGACCCCGAGTTGTATGCCCCAAAGCGCAGGGTGATCGTTTGGCCTGCATATTCCGACAGGTCGAAGGAGTGCAAAGCCCAACGGCGGTCGTTGGTGCGCTGCCACAAGAGCGTGCCCACCCAGGTCCCGCTGGCGTCCAGCACGAGCACGTACTGCGTATCTTCCGTGGACGCTGTGGCCGACACCGCCTCCGGCCCGCTGGACAGCATCTTGGGCTGGGCCAGCGCCGTGGCGGCGGGGTCGCCGCTCATCGGGTAGAGCCAGGCGCGCAGCGTGGCGGTGATGGCGTCCACCGGAATCTGGATCACCTGCTGGGCGGAGGAATAGCTGTAGGTGTTCTTGGCCGGGTCGATGATGCCGGTGAGCATGGCGCGCTGCCCCGTGCGCACGACAGCGGCGCTATAGGCGGCGGGGTAGGTGGTCTGCGGGAGCTGCCACCCCTCGCCCGACTCGAACCCGCCGTTGACGATGCGCTCCGTGGCATCCGATGGCACCAGTACGGTAAACTGGGCGTCGCCGTCTCCAGCGGGGTATGCCTCCAGATTGCTCGCGCCGTCCGTGGCGCGGGACCGCAGATAGTAGGTATAGCCGGGTTGTAGCGTCACCGGCTGGGTGGGACCAAAGGGCGCGGCGGTCAGGGGTGTATCGATGAGCCAGTCGGTCCAGTCGCCGGTGGGGCCTATCCGATATTGCAGGGAATAGCCCTGCACGCCCGTGCCTGGCGCGGCGTCGCTCCCCTCCCAGGCGATCTGGGCACTGCTATCGGCGGGGACTGGCTCCTGGATGGGCAGGACGCGCGACGTGGGGGGCGTGGTGTCCCCCTCCCGGTTGTCCGAGGTCATCAGCGAGCGGGAGAAATCCCAGGTGCCGCCGGGCCGATAGGCGGACTCGCGCGGGCTGGCCGGGTCGCCGGGCTTGGTCAGCGTGCCGTGGTACGAGACCTGGCCGTTGTGCGCCGTCCAACCGGAGAGCGCCAGTCCAGCGGCGGGCTGATAGACGTTGCGATACTTGACGGCAAAGTGCAGGTGCACGCCGGTGGCATTGCCGCCCAGGCAGGAGGGATTGCCCAGGTATTCCCCTTGTCCCACCATCTGGCCGGTTTGTTTGAGGCGGTTGGCCGTGTGGCCATAGACCGTCTGCCAGCCGGTGTTGACGTTCCCATCCCCGTCGTGGTCGATAACCAGAAAGTAGGGGATGATGTCGGTGGTCATTTTGCCCGGCGCGGCGGCGGCCACATAGTGGTCCGGCACGATGTTGGGGGAGCAACCATGATGGCCGGAGGGTTGAAAGTCCAACCCCTGCAAGTAGGCGTCATGGGGACCGGCGTTGAAATTCCAGCGGTCGCCGTAGGCCCAGGGCAGCTTGAAGACGGGCATAGAAGCCAGGTCGGCGGCCGTGGGTTGCGGGGCGGAGGTATAGCCCGCCTCAGGGTCGCCAAAGCTGGCGGCAAAGGTCGCGGGGAATTCCGCTTCCTCGAACGCGGCTTCCCCCGAACTGGCCTCCGGGACGCTCTCTTGCTGGCCGACGGCTTGCTGCCATTCCTGCTCGGTATCTACCACTTGCGCGAAATAGACGAGCAGGGCGTAAGTGGCGGCATTGCCCGCCTGAAGCGAGACGGACTTGCCGTCCGGCAGCGTGGCGGTGGGTTGGGGATGGCCGCCGTAATAGGCGTAAAAGGCGCTGCTCAGCGCGATGGTGGCTTTTTCCAGTTGGTCCCACAGGCTGGCGCCCTGCGCGGAGCGCAGCCCCATGAGATTGCGGTGGGCCTGGGCGTCGAGCGCCCCGCGAGTGAGCAGGCCGGAAGCGTGCTCCGCCAGGGTCAGCAGCACTTGCGGCGAGACGCCGTGCTTGTACCCCAAGAAGTCCACGGCATCGGTGAGGGTCCAGACGTGGCCGCTGGGATCGGCGAACTCGACGCTGGACAGGTTGGCCGCGGAACGGGGGAGCGCCGCGCGCACGGGCTGGCCGGTGGCGATGAATCGGGCATCGCTCATCAAAAGGCGGAGGGGTGTGCCGGGAGCGGGCCGGGTGGCCGCGTGGGTTGGCGATTCCAGTGGTTCGGCGGCGGCAGCAGGAGCCAGGGCCAGGATGACGGCGCTCAAACAGCAGATGAGGAAAGCGGTTCTCGATGACATGCAGACCCCTAGCATTGCAAGGATGGTGTAGCATGGGCGAGCGCTGGCCGGGAAGGCGATGTGCAGGCACAGGGCCAGCCACTACCACGATTATACCGCGATATTGGGCCTCTGGCAGTTAAGGGAAGGTGAAGAAACGGCTCTACGCGCCGTCGCCGGAGGATACGGGCTATTCGTGGAGGTGCGTGATTATACTTGGTATACTCCTATGCGCAAAAAACAATTGGGCAGTGGCGAGGGCGCGCCAGCGAAGGTCGCGCGCCAGGATGGCGCGGCTACTCCCGTGTGCCAAAATGGGAGGGATGGGGCGCTTGGCCGGCTGGGAGTCGGCGGTCCAGCGTTTGCCGCCTGCGGACCTGCGGTCCGAGATGGCGGCGGTCCAATATGGGTGGCTGGGAGTCGGTGGTCCATACGCCTTGTCTTGGGGGGTGTACGTGTGCTATACTGCGGCTAGGGAATCGTGAGATCGGGTCGTCGGTCCAGTTCACTCTCATGGAGGTAGCGAAATGCCATTCGGATATGCAGGCAAGATTCTACATGTCAATCTGACCACGGGCAAGATCGAGGTAGAGGAGCCGCCCGAGTCCTTCTATCGGATGACGATGGGGGGCAGCGGTCTGGCCATGCACTATCTTCTGCGCATGGTCCCGGCGCAGGCGGATCCCCTGGGGCCGGAGAACGTGCTGGTGCTTTCCGTGGGTGTGATGACCGGTGCGCCCATTAGCGGGCAGAGCCGGGTGATGGCGAACGCCAAATCCCCACTGACGGGGGGCATTGGTGACGCGCAAGGGGGTGGGTTCTGGCCTGCCGAGTTCAAGACGGCGGGGTTTGATGCCATCGTGGTTACGGGGCAATCACCCAAGCCGGTCTATATGTGGGTGCACGACGGCGAGGCCGAATTGCGTGACGCGGCCCATCTGTGGGGCAAGATCACCGGCGAGGCCGAGGCCGCGCTCCGCGAGGAGTTGGGCGACAAAAAGGTAGAGGTCTTGCAGATTGGCCCGGCCGGGGAAAAGCTGTCGCGCATGGCCTGTATCATTAATATGAGCAACCGGGCCTGCGGGCGCACGGGCATGGGTGCGGTGATGGGCTCCAAAAAGCTCAAGGCGGTGGCCGTTCGTGGGCATGGCTCGGTGGAGCTATTCGACAAGGAAAAGGTGCGCGACCTGGCCAAGTGGGGGCGCGATAACCTGGAGGAAAGCGGCGTCTGGTCGTTCCGGCTGCACGGCACGGCGGGCGGCATCAACGGCCTGCAGGCCATCGGGTCGCTGCCCACGCGTAACTGGAGCAGCGGGGTGTTCGAGGGCTGGGAAAAGATCTGGGGCCAGACCATGACCGACACCATCCTCAAAGAGCGGGACACCTGCTACGGCTGCGTGGTGCGTTGCAAGCGGGTGGTCGAGACCACGGAACCTTTTGCGGCGGACCCCCATTACGGTGGCCCGGAATACGAGACGATTGCCACCACCGGCTCTTATTGCGGCGTGGATGACCTCACGGCCATCTCCAAGGCCAACGAGTTGTGCAACAAGTACGGGCTGGACACCATTTCCTGCGGCGCGACGGTGGCCTTTGCGATGGACTGCTATGAGCGTGGCATTCTCACCCAGGAGGACACGGGTGGGATCGACCTGCGTTTTGGCAATGCCGCGGCGATGGTGCAGATGGTGGAACAGATTGCGCTGCGCGAGGGCCTGGGCGACATATTGGCCGAGGGGAGCTTCCGGGCGGCCCAACAGATTGGCAAGGGGGCGGAGGCGCTGGTCGTGACCGGCAAGAAGCAGGAATTCCCGGCCCACGAGCCGCGCGCCAAGCGTTCCCTGGCGCTGATCTATGCGGCGAACCCCTTTGGCGCGGACCATATGTCTCACGAGCACGATCCCGGCTATACCCCGACATCCGACGCCGGGACCCTGGCGAAACTGTCCGCGCTGGGGCTGAACAGCCCGCAGGATGCCTGGGACCTGTCGGAAGAAAAGGTGCGTTTTGCCCTGACTACCGAGTATGTGTACAGCGCGCTGGATTGCCTGGGGACCTGCCAGTTCGTCTGGGGGCCTACCTGGCAGTTGTACGATCTGGACCAACTGGTGGAGGCTGTGCATGCTATCACCGGCTGGCGCACGAGCGTCTATGAGCTGATGCTGGTTGGTGCGCGGCGGCTGAACATGATGCGGGCGTTCAACGCGCGCGAGGGCTTTCGGGCGGCGGACGATTATTTGCCGAAAAAGCTCCAGCTTCCGGCCAAAGGTGGGCCGACGGATGGCGTGGGCGTGAAAGAAAAAGATTTCCTGGCCGCCAGGGCCAAGTATTATCAACTGGCGGGCTGGGATAAAGAGGGCGTCCCGACGGCTTCCAAGCTGGCCGAGTTGAGCCTGGAGTGGGTCGCGGATTTGTTGGCCGACTAGCGTTCCTAACTGATGATCTTGACGTGGCGCGGCCTTGCCAGTGGTGGGGCCGCGCCGCGGCGTTTCTGGCGTCCGCTCAAATCAGGGGATCTCGCCGAAAAGTCAAAATACTATTGACTATGAGTAACAGGCATGCTATAATGCTGTATAGAACGAATATGGGACGGGTTTGCGGGGTAGTGCGGTTTGCTGAAATCCCGTTTGAGACAGGGTCCAATTGTGCGAACTGTGCTTCTCTTCCCCAACCGCTTGGATAGCTGCTAGTGAAGGCAAGGTCCATTCCGCGATAGTCTCTATCTCTTGGGTTACACCAGTCGTCGCATTGGGCGCCGCTGGATATCGTATCTGTTTTTCGTTGCTGTTACGCTAGGTGTAACAGGCCAGTCCAAAGGGGAGTAGGGAAATGGGGAAGAGACTGTACGTGGGCAATTTGCCCTATCGCATGACGGAAGACGAACTGGCCACGGTGTTTGCCGAAGTAGGTGAAGTCGTCGACGTCAACGTTATCATGGACCGCGAGACTGGACGATCCAAAGGGTTTGCCTTTGTCGAGATGGCTGAGGACGATGCTGCGGATACAGCCATCAACCAGTTCAACGGGGCAGAGGTAGGAGGAAGGACGCTCAAGGTAGCGGAGGCCAAGCCGCGCCCCACCAGAGGCAACTACGACCGTAACTAATCCGGAACGTCCGCTCGGAATGCGCCAGTAGGAAAAACAGACCCCAGGTCGAATACTTCGGCCTGGGGCGTTTTGTATGCTGTTTGTTTATGCCTGGTAGGGCGCTGCTCCTGCGAGCGCCGCTCGAAAGAGCAGCACTCGCCAGGCTGTAAGCGCAAGCAGAGGTTGGCTACTCTTCGGCTGCCGCTCCTGGTTCCTCTTCGGTCGCGGCTTCCTCTTCCACCTCTACCTCTTCTTCCTCTTCCTCGGCGGCGGCATGTGGCACGGTGACGGCGATCACTTCGGCATCCGGGTCATCCATCACGGTAACCCCTTCCGGAATGGCCAGGTCGGCGACGCGAATCTGGCTGCTGAAATCCGTCAACTGGCTGATGTCGACGGCAATCTCGGCGGGCATATCGCGGGGCAGACACTCGACTTCCAGGTTATCCATCAACTGCACGACGACACCGCCCTCCTCGACCACCGGCGCTTCGCCGTGCTGGACAATGGGCACCATGTTGCGCATGGTCTCGTTCGCCACGACGGCGAGCAAGTCCACATGCAAAATCTGGCTGGTAACCGGGTCACGCTGCACGTCGCGAACGAACGTATCGTGGGTCTCGCTGTCACCGTCGATACTCACCGTTACGAGACGGCTGGTGCCTGCATGCAGGGTCACAAGCTCGACGCTTCGATAGTCGAACTGGACGCCCACCGTCTCGAATCCGTGTCCGTAGATCACGCCGGGCACTTGGCCCGTGCGCCTGAGGGCTATTGCCTTGAGGCTTTTGTCTCGCGGCGCAGCCTTGAGAGAAATAGTAGTTGCCATGGCCTTTATTTATCCTCCCGATGCGAATCACCAGAGCTGGTCACGTACACATCCGTAGGGCATAGAACTGTAACAATCAACTAGGGCCATGAATGGACGAGCATGGCCCTAGCCAGGGGACGAATGTATATCAGCATACTGCTCTATCGGCAAATCATTATAACGGTAACCAGAGGGCGCGTCAAATGTACGTGGATGGGAACAGCCTCATCCCGTGGCGACCCCGACGGATAGTTTGGGGGGAGCACGCTCTATTCGCCGCCCACGTCCAGGGACTCGATCAACTCCATCGCCACGATGCGGTCCAGGCGGAAATTGCGGCGCGCCTGACGAAGGTAGCAATAGGCGACGATGGAGAGGTTGCCGCCCCAGGTAGTGAGCTTGAGAGGGCGCACCAAGCGGTCGGTGATCTCGCCGCTCTCGGCGGAATAGGAGAGGCGCAGCAGGGCGTTCTTGCGCAGCGCCTCTTGCACCAACGGAGGCACATCGCGAGGCGGGGCAATGTCATAGCCCGGCAGGCCGCCCTGCGCCTGCACAAACGCCTCCAGGGTGCGCACGCCTCGCCGCCAGAGCTTGTAGGCGATGCGGTTGAACAGTTCGCGGGTCAGGAGCACATCGGCCATTGCCCGGTGGGCGGTGTCTATCTCGATCCCCAAAAAGTCGGCCAGGCGCGTCAGGGAGTAGCTGGGAAAGACATAGCAGTGTCGCGCCAGGCGGCAGGTATCGAGGGCGACTGGCTCTGGCAGCGTCAGCCCGATCTGTGCGAACTCGGCTGCCAAAAAGCCCAGGTCAAAGCCCACATTGTGACCGACGATGACCGCGCCCTCCATCAGGGGCAAAAGCTGGTCCATGATCTGGTGGAACATGGGAGCGTCGGCCAGCATCTCGTTCGTGATGCCGTTCACAGCAAAAGCCCCACTGCTCACGCCCCGCTGGGGATTGACCAACTGCTCCAAGGAGCCGACGATCTCGCCGTACTCGCAGCGCAGCGCGCCCACTTCAATGACGCGGTCCCCGTAGGCCGGGTTCAGGCCGGTGGTCTCTACATCCAGGTAGAGCAGAGGGATATCATCAATCGATGACTCAGGAGTCAGCATTTGCGTGCTCGTGGAGACAGCGAATGGGTTCAAAAGTATGACGGTGTTCGCAGGTGGGGCCGAGGGTATGCAAGGCCGCCCGGTGGCGCTCTGTGCCGTAGCCCTTGTGTTGGGCCAGCCCATAGCCGGGGAGGGCCTTGTCCAGTTCGATCATCCATCGGTCACGGGTGACCTTGGCGATGATCGAAGCCGCCGCAATAGAAAGGCAATAGAGATCCCCCTTGGGCATGGCATGTTGGGGGATGGTAAGCGATGGCAAGGTTACATAATCTAGTAGGAGGTAGTCAGGCGTCTGGGCAAGGGCCGCGACAGCCTGGCACATGGCCTGGCGCGTCGCAGGGGCAATGCCGATCCGGTCTATCTCCGAGGCAAGAGTATACCCCACGCCATAGTCCAGCGCGTGTTCCACGATAAGGTCGTAGCATCTGTCCCTGGCCTGGGGGGTAAGCAATTTGGAATCGCGGACGGGTTCCAGGAGTTCGGGCAAGTTGGGGAGGTGGGACGGCAAAACGACGACGGCCGCGACGACGGGCCCTGCCCATGCACCGCGACCTGCTTCGTCAATGCCAGCAACACGCACCCTTCCCCGAGCCCACAGTTGTGCCTCCAGAGATAGGTTCGGTTGCTGGCTCACCGTTTGTCACCCCTTTGCCGACGGAGGTAATAGCGCCTATTTCCCTCTCAGGCGTTCGAGAGCTGCGCGATCTTCCTTCAAGCGGGCGGCCTTGCCGCGAATTTTGCGCAAAAAGTACAGTTGTGCCCGGCGCACTTTGGCCCGGCGCAGCACTTCGACTTTTTCCACGCGCGGGGAGCCGTTCAGGAAAGTGCGCTCTACGCCGATGCCGTGGGAGGCAATGCGCCGCACGGTAAAGCTGCTGTTGATGCCGCCCTTACGCATGCGCATGACGATTCCCTGGAACACCTGAATGCGTTCCCGGTCCCCTTCGACAATGCGAGCATGCACCCGGACTGTGTCGCCGGGTTGAAGATCAGGAATATTCGGATTTGGCTCAGGGTTGAACGAGCTTATGATATCAGTCATTTTAGACTCACCACCTTTCTTTCCAGGTCACGAAAAGTGAGTATAACACAACACTGGGCGAGCACCAAATCTACTGCCATTGCAAGAAGGGCACCGGCTTGGTTGCAGGTCTGTGGGCGCTGGCGAGGAGAGACACCCCAGCCGCGCCCAAAACGGGGGGATCTTACCACGAAATATACGAACAGTGCGAAAGGGCACCCACCCGTCGGCAGCCTCGCCCAGGAACGCTACATCAAGTCCGCGTAGACCCTTCATTAAAAACGTTTGCGTTCGGACATTGAATGTGATATAATCTATTTGAAATACAGGCACTGCTTCACTCCGATTGAACCCTCCTTTTCCTTTACCGTGGCATGATCTCGTTTACCGACATCCTCCGCATCACATACGCTGTGATCCGCTTGGCTTTGGGCAACCTTACAAGCAGGAGGAAACGCGATCAGTGAGCCGTCCTAGATCCTGCGTTCCAAGAAGCGTTTGACGGACCGTCTTGCGCAACACTCCCTGAAAGACCAATTACCCGCCCACCAACTCGCCGCCCAATGGCATCAAACCCCGTAACTACTGCTCTACGCATCCTTATCCCGCACTTGACTGGCTCTTCTCACCCTGGTGATCGTGGCCCTTCTGCCTTGTCTTTCAAATAGTGTGCAGATTAATAAAAGGAGTCGTTATGGCCGAGTCGGACCGTATAGTCATCATCGACGAGGCAGGCTCGCGTGGCACCGTGATTGGCAGACGCGAGGCCAGGAAGGGTACCCCGGTCACTGTGGTGGTAGAGCTGACCAATGGGGATCATTACGTGATTCCCTGGGACAGTGTGGCCCGCAGGGATAACGGGTACTATTTCTCTGGTCGCTTTGCCGAGATGGAACGGCAGGATTTCGAGGCAGGCGAGCACACGACTATCCCGGTGGTCGCCGAAGAACTGGCAGTGAGCAAAGCTACTCGCGAAACCGGGCGTGTGCGCATCACCAGGACCGTTCGTGAACGGGAAGAGACTGTAGACGAGCCGCTCGTTCGCGAACAAGTGCAGATCGAGCGGGTAGCCATCAACCGCCCTGTGGAAGGCCCCATGGAGAGCCGTCAGGAGGGCGACACCCTGATTATTCCGGTGGTAGAAGAGGAGCTAGTCGTTCAAAAACGCCTTCTTCTGAAAGAGGAAATCCGCGTTACCAAACAACGCAAAGAAGAACATCACCCGCAAAAGGTCACTCTGCGTCGCCAGGAAGTGGAAATAGAGCGTGTTCCAACCCAGGAAGGGGAGCAGGAACCAGTGCGCTAGGGACAATCGCTCAACCACCAATCGCCAGGAGCTTTTTCCGTGATTCCTACAGCCTGGCGGGTGGGCGTGAATGGGTTTAATGATAGTGAGTGTATGTAGTAAAAGGAGTCAGAAATGGCAAAGACAGCGATAGCCTTGTATGACAAGATGTCGGATGCACAGTCCACGGTCCAGGACCTGACAAACAACAACTTTAGCCGGGACGAAATCAACATGACGATGCCGGGTCCCAATGCTGAGCGAGATGCCATGCGTGATCTATCCGACCTGGAACTGCCCAGGGATGATGCCATGGTCTATGCGGAAGGCGTCGAGCGAGGCGGCACCCTGGTCACCGTAGATACCGATGACAGGCGCTCGCAAAAGGCAGCCGATATCCTGAGCAAGCACAACCCTGTAGATATCGACAAGCGAGAGGAGCAATGGCGCAGGGAAGGCTGGAGCCCCTCTGAGGAAGGCAGGCCTGCTCGAGCGGCTGGCGTGGCCGGTGTAGCCGGTGTTGCCGCCGAGGAACAGCGACGTACCAGAATTGAGCAGCCTGCGACCACCGAACGGATTGAGGCAATGGCACGCGAGGAGGGCCGTACTTTCGAGGAGATTCAGGAGGAGATCAGGGCCGGTACTCGCGTAATTCCTCGCGGCAGGGTACTGGTGCACACGCGCATCATTGAGGAACCTGTCGAGAAGGAAGTGACCGTGCACGAGCGGGAGGTAGATGTCGAGCGTAGAAAGGTGAGCCGTCCTGCCACCGCCGAGGAACGTGAGATGCTGGGCAAGGCGGGGGAAGAGACCTACGAGTTCACCGAGATGGGTGAAGAGGCAATCATCTCCAAGGAAGCCCGCGTCGTCGGTGAAGTCGAGGTCGAGGAAGAGGTCACAGAGCATCCCGAGCGGGTTCGCGGCACCGTCCGCCGTCGGGAGGTGGATGTCGAGCGAACCGGGGAAGGTCGGGCCGAAGGTCGAATGGAATACACAGCGTTCGAGAGCTATGATGATGCGTACCGTCGCCATTTCGACAAGACCTACGGTAGCCGTGGTGTGTCCTACGATACCTATCGCCCAGCCTATCGTTACGGCTATGACCTGGCGACATCTTCCCGTTACCGCGACCAGAGCTGGAGCGATATCGAGTCTGACGTGCGCAGCCGCTGGGAAGACCGCAACCCTGGCACCTGGAACGACTACAAGGATGCCATTCAAGAGGGGTGGCGCGAGGCCCATGCTGAAAGGCAACCGATGCGGTAGGGACCGCCCTATCTGTCGGCAGCAGAGTATCAGAGGGGATCCACGAGATCCCCTCTGTTGCCCATGCTGATGGGCGTGTGATGCGTCCGTAGCCTGCGCCTCCTGGCGAAAGCGGGTCGAACCTGCGAAAAGGAGCGTGAAGGAGTGATGAGATGGCCAGAACCGTTGTAGCCCTATACGATGATGGGTCCGACGCACAACGCGCTGTCCAGGACCTGGTCGATAGTGGTTTTGATCGCGAGAGCATTAGCGTATTGGCCCGCCACATCGAGGAAGGTGAGGCCACGCCATCCGGGAATCAGGCCGCCGAAGGCGCGGGGATTGGGGCCGCCATTGGCCTGGTGTTTGGCGGGGTCGGTGGCTTGCTTGTGGGTCTCGGGGCACTGGCCATTCCGGGTATTGGTCCCATCGTGGCGGCTGGCCCGCTGATTGCTGCCCTGACCGGGGCGGGGATCGGGGCTGGCACGGGGGCGATCATCGGCGCGTTGGTCAATCTGGGTATTGCCGAAGAAGAGGCCAACATCTATGCCGAAGGAGTCCGGCGTGGCGGGACGCTGGTGGCGGTGCAGACCTCGGGCCAAATGGCCACTCAGGCCGCCAATATCATGGACCACCATCATCCCGCCGACATGGAGCAAAGGGTCACCGAATGGCGGGCTGGCGGATGGACCGGCTTTGAAGCCAAAAGCCAACCGCCCGAACTGGAAGAAGAGGAGACCCAGGTGCCGGTTGTTGACAGGGACGTGCGCCATCCGAGAAGTTGAGGCAGAAAGGACCATATGAAAAACTTCCAAGCCTATGAGGAAGCCTTCCGCCGTCACTTTCAGCGAACCTACGGTGACGGCGATTATACCTATGACGCCTATCTCCCGGCTTACCAGTACGGCTACGACCTGGCCACTTCAGACCGCTATGGAGACCGGGAATGGGCAGAGATCGAGCCCGAAATCCAGGAGCGCTGGGAGCAGCGCAATCCCAACACGTGGGAAGATTACCGGGGCGCCATCTATGACGCCTGGTATGAGGTGCGCGGCGCGCGAGAACGTACACACTAGCCACAGGTTGGCTGCACAGGGCGCACAGACTGAGGGGAGCCTGATGGCTCCCCTCTTTGTTGCACTAGAGCTTGTATCCAATCGTGCGCAGCAGCTTCTTGCGCCAGGCAATGCCTGCCTGATCCTCGACTCCCTTGGGCGGGAAGCCATCTACCACTCCCATGATCCCGCGGCCTTGCTCCGTCTCGGCGATGATGACCTGGGTGGGGTTTGCTGTGGCACAGTAAATCCGGCATACCTCCGGGACCATCTTGATGGCGTTCAGCACGTTGACAGGATAAAAACCCTCTCCCAAAAAGAGGATGAACGAGTGCCCGGCCCCGATGGTCAGGGCGTTCTTTTCCGCCAATTCGGTGAGGGCATCATCGGTCCCGACAGAGCGCACCAGACAGGCGCCCGATGCCTCGCAAAAAGCCAGCCCGAAATGGATTCCCGGCACGGCATTCACCAGGGCCTCGTACAAGTCCTCGACGGTCTTGATAAAGTGCGTTTGCCCAAGAATAAAGTTGATCTCTCCCGGTTTCTCGATCTCGACAATCTTGAATTCCATCAGCCTCCTCCCCAGCCTTTTACTTGCGAGTTCCGTCTGACAAGTACCTGGCCCATTATATCGCGGCTATTGTAAACTGGTCAATGTTAGGCGGTGCAACCCCATGCTCTTGGGGCGTTTCCTTGACGCTTCCCTGGGAATAACCTAAAATGCTCCACGGTTGGGTGCGTTCCGCTAGAGTGCCGCACCCCTTCGCCTCTTGAATGCTTTGTCGTCGCCCCTCGTTCTTTCCATTGGCAAGCATCGCGGGCAGATTATCGCATCGCCCCTTTTCTGATCCATTTCGCCCTATCCCGCTGCTGTGTCGCCGCTTTTCCGTCCTCCACTGGGCAAGATAACCCGCTGGGAATTGGCCGAGTCGTTCGGTAACGTTTGCTAGCAGCATGTATGTCGAGGAGGTAAGTATTGGATGCAGGATGACGTCAAGACGTATGACGTGCTGGTGATCGGCACGGGCAGCGGGATAGAAATCGTCGAGTCAGCGCTGAACAACGAGATGACGGTGGCTTTGGTGGGTAAGGGGCCTATCGGGGGCACCTGCAATTACCTGGGCTGCATCCCCTCCAAGATGCTGATCGCCGTGGCTGACCGGGTGATGGAGATCAGGGAAGCGAGCAGATTGGGCATCTCTGCCGAGGTGCGCAACGTGGATTTCAAGTGGGCGATGGAGCATATGCGCTCTATGCGAGCGGACGATGCCGAGCACATCCATTTCGGGCTGCATCATACCCCGAACCTGGACTTTTACCATGCAGTGGGGCGCTTTGTGGACGAACGGACCATGCGGGTGGGCGATGACGTGATCCGCGGGGAAAAGGTGTTCATCGTCGCTGGGGCGCGTCCGGCCATCCCCCCCATGGAAGGGCTACATGCCGTGCACTATATCGATAACGAATCGTTGTTGGAATTGACCGAATTGCCTGACAGCCTGCTGATGGTTGGGGGCGGGTATATCACCTGCGAATACGCCCACTTTTTCGAGGCGATGGGCACCAGGGTGACGATTCTCCAACGTGACGAGCGGCTGGTGCCAGACGAGGAGCCGGAAATCTCGGAGCTGCTGGCGCACAAGCTGTCCGAGCGAATGGAAGTGCACACCTCTACCGAGGCGGTGGCGGTGCGCCGGGCGGGTCATAGCCTCGTGGTTACGGGGCGCAACCCCCAGACCGGGGAAACCCGCGAATTCCGGGCCGAGCAAATGATGGTTGCTACGGGCCGCACTCCCTATACCGATCTGCTGGAGGTAGAGAAAACCGGCGTGGAAACGGATGCGCAAGGGTACATCCGGGCGAACGAGTTTCTGGAGACGAACGTGCCCAATATCTGGGCCTTTGGTGACGTCATTGGCAAAAAGATGTACCGGCATTCCGCCAATCGCGAGTCGCTCGTTGCCTGGCATAACAGCGTGCACGACCACCGGGTGCCTATGGACTATAATGCGGTCCCCCACGCCATCTTTAGCCATCCGCAGATCGCTTCCGTTGGCCTCACCGAGGCCGAGGCCAGGCGAGATCATCAGATTCTGGTGGGAATCTCCAAATATACCGATGTGGCCAAAGGCATCGCTCTGCGCGAGGAGGACGGCTTTGCCAAGGCCATTGTGGACGCCGAGACGGAGCAAATCCTGGGCTTTCATATCATCGGTCCCTATGCCCCCATCCTGATTCAGGAGGTGATCGACTTGATGGCGATGGGACACGAGGCCGCGGATGTGCACGTAGGGCTGCACATCCATCCCGCCATGTCCGAGCTAATCCCTAGCACGCTAAGTCGACTGGATGAGCCGGAATAAGGTTGCACGCAGCCTGGCCTGGGTGGCGGCCTCTCAGCCGTCGCCTCTCGGTGGCCCTCAGGTTGTTGCTTGTGGAAGGAGGAGCAGATGAGTGACCAGGGATTTGTCCCTGTTGCCAAGCATTTGGAACTCTATTACCGGATTGCCGGGATGGGACGAAGCGTTATTCTGATTCCCTCCGCCGCCTGGCTGGAGGCGGACCTGGAACCGCTCGCCCAGGGGCGGACCGTCGTTTTCTACGATCAGCGGGGTCGCGGGCGTTCTGATGCCGATCCAGACCCGACCCGCGTCTGGATAGATTACGAGGTAGAGGACATGGATGCCATCCGCGAGACGGTGGGCGCGGAACACGTCTCTGTCCTCGGGTGGTCGTACATGGGCGCGGTGGCGGCGTTGTATGCCAGCGCATACCCCGACCGGGTGGACCGCCTGATCTTGATGTGCCCGATTCCGCCGCGCAGCCCTGCCCCGTATGATGACTCGCAGCTCGCCGAGGCCAGGGCCGGTGAGCGCGTGCCCCTGTCGGCCCGCGAGCGGCTGATCGAACTGCGCGAGGCGGGGTTGGAGGCTACCGACCCCGTGGAATACTGCCGCGAGTACTATCGGGTCCATGCCCCCCGCCAGATGGCTACCTCGGAGGCCATACGGCTCATGCACAGCGACCCCTGTCGTTATCCCAACGAGTGGCCCCAGAACCTGGCCGAGCATCATCGCCAGCACTTTCCGCCCGATTCGCGGACGTGGGATTGGCGGGAGCAGGTGGGGAATGTCCAGGCTCCCGTGTTGATCATCCACGGCATGGAAGACCTGACACCCATGGATGCTTCCCGCGAATGGGCCAGCAGCCTGCCTGACGCTGGCTTGCTCGTGCTGCCCGATGTGGGCCATTTCCCCCATCTGGAAGCGCCGAGCACGTTTATGAGCGCCATCGAGCACTTTATGCAGGGAGAATGGCCGACTGGTGTGGGGGAGCACGAACGCGCCGCCCTGGTCGGGAAAGGGTGATCCCAATTTGGCAGGGCCGAATGGCTGAGAGGCATAGGAGCTGCAGTCACATCAAGTTTCGATCTTATCTAAAGGGAGAGCAAGTTGGCAGATTGGCGGCGTGTGTTGGTGCATCTGGTTGCCAACGCGGAAGAGCGGTTTGACGAACTCAAGTATCGGCTCGTCTATGCGCTGGGTGGCCCAGACCCCATCAAGATCGTGCCCTATCGGGGCTATGGGAACCGCCAGCGGTTGTACCTGAAGGGGCGCGTGTTGGAGGACCAGGGGATCATCGAGAGCAGGGACAACGATAGCCTGTGGAATAACCTGGTCAATATGTACCGCCGCATCGAGAGCGACGAGGTCCCTCACGCCCATCTCAAGGCCCGCTTTCAGGAGGTGGAGCAGGATGTGCTGGCAGACGAGGAGGGCATGTTCGATGTATGCCTCACGCCGCGCTATCCGCTGCCTGCCGACCGCATCTGGCATCAGGTGGAGCTGGAGCTGGTCGAGCCGCTATCCCCCAAGCAGAGCGGCCCCGTGCGAGCCATCGGTCAGGTGTTGGTGCCCCCGCCGAGCGCGCGCCTGGGAGTCATCAGCGATATCGATGACACGGTCATCGAGGCGGATGTGGCCCATCTGCTCAGCCTGGCCCGCAATGTGTTCCTGGGGAACGCGCACACTCGCCTCCCATTTCCGGGCGTCGCAGCCCTCTACCGGGCGTTGTTCCACGGTCCGCAGGGCGATGCGACGAACCCCATCTTTTATGTTTCCAGCAGCCCCTGGAACCTGTACGACCTGCTCAGCCAGTTTTTCCAACTGCACGAAATCCCCATTGGCCCCGTTCTGTTTCTGCGCAACTATGGCATTTCGGAAGAGAGCATCTTTCCCCTCCACCATCGGGAACACAAGCTCGGCATCATCCGTCAGATGCTCGATTACTACCCCGACTTGCCCTTTATCCTGGTGGGAGATAGCGGCCAGGAAGATCCCGAGATTTATGCGGAAGTAGTGGCCCTGTACCCCCAGCGCATCCTGGCTATCTATATCCGTAATGTGAGTCTGGAGCGCGCGCGCTCGGAGAGCATCCGCGAACTGGCCGCCAGGGTGGCCGAGGCGGGCAGCACCCTGATCCTGGCCGACGATAGCCTGGCGATGGCGGAGCACGCCGCCGCACAGGGCTGGATTTCCCCCGCTGCCCTGAAGGACATCCGCGCTGAGAAGGAGAGGGACGAGCAACCGCCCAGCCCGCTGGAAAAACTGCTGGGAGCCGAGGAGGAAACCCCCGAGATTATCATCAAGGGCCAGAACGCCGGGGAGATACCAATCCCCCCGGCAATGAAGCAGCCGGATGGCGGCGGGGGCGGCTGAATAGCCGGGCGGCTGAGTGCCGGGTGGTTGAGTGGCCGGAACCATTTGGCAGAGGATGGCTTCCGGTATTATACTCTGCCCACAAAGTAGCACGCCGTCTACCAACAGCAGTTCCCTTCGCGGAGGACCAGATATGTCGATGCAGCAGGAACAGGTGCAGGCCAGCAAACGCGAACAACGCCGGGCACGCCGGGCGCTGGCCGCATTCCTCAGGCGTTTGCAGCGGGTATGTGAGCGCCTGAAGGAGGTCGAGGAATTCGCTGAACTGGTAGACCGGCTCGACGCCTTGTTGCAGGAGCATGGGCACGCCATCCCGGTCAGCTACCAGCAGCGCATGCAAAAGGCCGCCAGGGTGGGGGAGGCCGGGCGCGCCGGGGTGCGGTTCTCTTGCAAGGTGCTGCAATCGGAGGTAGCCAACACCATCAGCGCCCTGCCCGCCACGGGGGGAGTGATCGCACCGATTCTGGTGGGGCTGGCGCTGATCAGTACCCTGGTCATTGGCGGGCTGGCTGCCTACTTTAACGCCACCGCCGTCGAAGTGGTAGTGGTGAATAATGGCTGTGCGCCGTTGCGCTTTTACCCCGGCGTGCATTGGGCCATCGATACCGCCATCGCTTTTGTGGGGGGGGACCTGCCGATCGAGATCCCCTCCAACGAGATCGAGACGATTCGCCTGCCCCGGGTCAAGGTCAGCCTGGATGCTACCCAACCTGACCGCCTGGTCATTGGCTATCTGGGGCGCACGCTGCCCCTGGATATCGCCGGGGTAGGCCGCATCGAATGGGATGGGGTGTCGCAGTTGGGGCAACTCACCACCGTCGAGATTGGCTCGTTGCCCCAGCACGAATTGGTGCTTACCTGTCAGTAGCCGTGTCCGGTTCCCTCTCTTTGGGGCTTACCATTATACGTAAGTCATACCCTCACCTCGGCATACATGCCGCGCCCTCTCCCAGTGGGCGAGGGTGTTAGCCCGCCTTGGTCCCGGCATGCATGCCGCCTTCTCCCCCTGGGAGAAGGTTAGGATGAGGGCGCAGCTTATGGCCAATTCCCCATCCGTAGCCGAGCCGGGCCTGGGCCAAAAGATACGTATAATGCTGAGCCCAAGGGGCGAGGGCAGGGAGGCCGCCTATGTCGGCGGTCCGTGTAAACCGCGTGTTCTCTAATCCTTCTCCGCAAATGCTTCCATCGCGTCCAGCAGCCTCAAGGTGACGCCTTGCCGCACGCCGGGGTCGCGCCAATCCACAAACTGCTCCAGCGCGGCGTGGATGGCCGGGTCTGCCACCTGCTCCAGCGGGCGGTTCATCTTCTCGTACACTGCCCCGCCGTATGCATCCACAAAGCCGAGTTGCTGCTGATAGGGCCGCACCACCTTGAGCAGTTTGCGAATGGCCTGGGCGTCCACGGGCGCGGCCTGGGCGAACTCGGTCAGCGCCGCCCGCATCTCCAGGTTCATCGCCAGGTCGTTGAGAAAGCGGTTGGGGTCGCCAAACAGCATGCCCTTTAGCTCGCCCATCGGATGGCTACCACCCGCCTGCGCGCGCACCTGTTGGGCCAGGTCTCGCTGGATGCTCGGCTCTGCCTTGGTCAGCCCTTGCCACGCCTCCGCGATCAGCTCCTCTAGCCCAGGCAGCAACCGCCGGGCGAAACCAGCCAGGTCCGCTGATTCCACCGTACCCCCCTGTGCCAGATGGGAGAACAGGTAGAGATGGGGCAGTTGCAGGCAGTGGGTCTGCGCGTTCGCCATCGCCCCGCGCCTCGCCTGCTGCGCCACCGGAGAACTCAGGCCGCGCTCCAGGCGGGCCGGGTCCCACTCGGTCAGGGGGAACGTCGGCTCGCCCTCCACCAGGCCATAGGGGAAGGCCAGCGTCTTGTTCTCCAGGCCCAGGGCTGTCACGGCGGTCAGGTGCTCTGGGATGCCAGCCGTCAGCGACCACGGCTCGGCCACCTGCTCCCGAATCATGGTCAGGGTTTCGGTGTACACCCCCGAATCCAGATCGATCCAGGGGTGTGGGTCGCCAGGCTGCCAGGCCTGCGCGGCTGCCCAGAAGCGGTTATAGTTCTCCCAGCCAAAGAGCATCCAATACATCAGCTCCGCCGACGGGTTAAACTCGCGAAAGACGTCGATCTGACCCTTGAGCAGTGCCACAAACTCGTCGTTCGTCGAGCCGATGTACCCGCCTGGGTCGCTGTCGATGACCGCCAGCACGTCCGCCCCGGCCAACGGCTCCAGTTGCCTGCGTCGCCCCGCCAGGAACGCCTCCACGGCGGCCTTGTCTGCGGGATTGACCTTTTTCTCGCAAGAGAAATAGGGGCGCTCCGCATAGGCATAGCGCTCGGCCCGCTCGTTGCCGATGGTGTTCGGGCAGGTGATCACCGCCACCCGCATGCCGAACCGCCGCTGGGCCGCCTCGATGGCCTGCGCCACGAGCTGCAAAAAGGCCCGGTCGCTGGCGTTGGGGTTCGGCGGCATGCTATCCAGCAGGGGCCAGATCATCAGGAAATCATAGCCCAGACCGCGCAATCCCTCCAGATAGCCCTCCCAATCCGCGCGAGTCCAGGTGCGCGCCGCGTAGGGATGGTTGTAGCCCCAGTGTGTGTGTACATATACGCCTAGCATTGTCGTTAGCCCTCCTTGGTGGCTCCCCAGGTTGTGTCCAACGTTTCCAACGGCAGGGCGCTCTTGGCGGTGATCCCGCCGTCCACCACCAGAATGTGCCCGACCATATAACTGCTTTCGTCCGTGGCCAGGTAGACGCAAGCCCTGGCAATATCGATAGGATTGCCCAGCCGCTTCCAGGGCACCAGTCTTTGTCCCACATCCTCCGGGTCGAGATTCGGGTTGGCCTTATAGTGGCTCTCTACGAGAATCCACCCCGGCGCGATCCCGTTGACGCGGATGCCCAGCGGGGCCAGCTCGACGGCCAGCTCGCGGGTCCAGGACCAGATGGCTCCCTTGGTGCCGTCGTATACCGAGTGCTCCACAAAGCCGGTGCAGCCGTGGATGGAGGTCATGTTGATCAGGATGCCCTTGTGCTCCTGCTTTAGCATGTACTGCACCGCGCGTTGGGCGCAGAAGAATTGCCCGCGCACGTTCACTCCATACAGCAGGTCGAAATCCTGGGGGGTGACCTCGACGAACGGCTTGGAGGCGGTGATCCCCGAGTTGTTCACCAGGATATCGATGCCCCCCAGCAGGCTGACGGCACCATCCACCAGCTTGCCGCAGTCCGCCGGGTCCGCCAGGTCCGCTTGCAAGACCTCGGTCCGCCGCCCCATCGCCCGAATCTCCTCGACGGCGCTGTACGCGCCCTTGGCGCTGTGGCAGTAATGTAGTACCACGTCCGCCCCTTGCCGGGCGAACTCGAGCGCAATCTCCCGGCCCAAACCGGTGCCCGCTCCCGTAACCAATGCGCGCTTACCGACTAGTTTGCCCTGATTTTCCATGCTATGCCTCGTTTCTCATACCATGCGTCGCGTATTTATGGCTCCGAACTGCACCGCCCCTGCCTGCGAAGGCTTGGGAGACCCATCGAGTGAAATGTCTCGAAGGCGCCCCAACACTTGCGGATGGACTTGCAGGGATAGCCCAAAGGATAGTACACTCCCGCCAGGGATTCAAGGTCGGGAGGATGCTGGCAGCCGTTGAGGCCCTCATGTTGAGGCCCCCATATCGTAGAAGCATAGGAGGAATCATGCAAGTCCGTATGGATTGGCAGTCGTTGCAGGTATTTACCGCCGAGATATTCACCCGGGCTGGTCTGACGCCCCAGGATGCCCAGACGGAAGCCGAAGTGCTGGTGTGGGCGAACCTGCGCGGCATTGATTCGCACGGTGTGCTGCGCGTTCCGCAATATCTGCGCAACATCGACCGAGGCGGCATGAACCCGCGCGCCGAGATCCGCGTGGAAAAGGAAACCGCCGCCACTGCCCTGGTGGAAGGGGACCACGCTTTCGGCCCCGTCGTGACCAAGTTTGCTATGAACCTCGCTATCACCAAGGCCGCCGAGGTGGGCATCGGCTGGGTGATCATTCGCAACACCACCCACCAGGGGGCGATGGGCTACTACACGATGATGGCTGCTGACCGCGATATGGCCGGGCTGGCGTTCGTCTGTAACCCGCCCAATATGGCCCCGTATGGCGCGAAAGCGGCGGGTCTGCACAACAGCCCTATCTCCATCGCCGTGCCCGGCAACAAGCATCGCCCGCTGGTGCTCGACATGGCGACCAGCGTCGCCGCGATGGGCAAAATCTCGCTGGCGATCGACAAGGGCACGCCCATTCCCCTGGGCTGGGCCCTGGACAAGGAGGGCTTGCCCACCACGGACCCCAATCTGGCGTCCATCTTGCTTCCCTTTGGCGGCTACAAGGCCTCTCATATGGCGATGATGTTCGAGTGCCTCTCCAGCCTGATGGTCGGCAATTGCTTGCTCGAGCCTACGTTGCTGCACCAGGACCCGGTGAAACCCGGCACGCAGAACAGCGTGGTGGCGGCTATCAACATCGGTCTGTTCACCGACATCCAGGAGTACAAGCAGCACATTGACTCGCTGGCAGAAGGAATCAAGGGCCTGCCCAAGGCAGAGGGCTTTGACGAGATTCTCGTGCCCGGCGAGTACGAAGATCGGGTCGGCGAGGAACGGCTCGCTGAGGGCATTCCCCTGCCTCCCGGCACGGTGGACAACCTGCGCGAAGCGGCGGCCCGCTTTGGTATTCCCTTGCCGCCCGCCCTGCAAGAAGCAGCCGCGTAGCAACTGCGTTTGTGACAATCGGGGAGCCTTGGCAGTTCAAGGCTCCCCGATTTTTAACCACAGAATACACAGAAAACACGGAAGTTTAACCACGAAATACACGAAGGGTGTATTGGTCAAGAACAGGTTGCATAGTTGTGCGGCAAGCTGGCGATCTCGCACCAGCGGCATGCATGCCGCCGCCCACCGCGCCCAGCACTGAAGGTGCCGGGCTAATGGTTAAGAAGTAGGCTAAAGCCCACTGGAATGCAGTTAACCCGTTTGAACGGGTTTCACTTTCTCGCAGCCTGGGACCTTCAGTCCCAGGTGGGGCTTTGCCCGTGGTTTACTTGACCGAGACTTCCAGCCCTTCGACGTCCAAGATCATGTTGACGCTCGCCATCATATGCGCCTCGTCTCGCACGTACTCCAGGTAATACTTGAGCCGGTCTGCGCAGTTGACGCTATTGTGCGCCAGCACCACGCCGCCCTTGGGGATGCGGTCGTAGCACGCTTCCAGGATGTCCAGGTAGACCCCTTTGCCCCGGCCACCGGCGCCATCCGCGTCGAGATACAGCAGATGGATCGGTTCGGTGAACTCGGTCACCACGTCTACCGCGTCTGCCGCCACGACCCGCGCTACCCCCGTGGGGTCGATGCGCCGCACGTTCCGCTCGGCCCGCTCCGCCTCCTCTGGCTTGATCTCCACGCCGATCAGGTTCTTGGCTGTGTAGCTGGCTCCCGGCCCAACCCCTGCCCCTGCGTTGGAAATAAAGGTATTGCCGCAAAAGACGCCCGCCGCAATCATGTTCTGCGGCTGCGTGATGGCGTTGATGGCATATAACAGGCGTTGCATGCGCGGGGTGATGGCCGTCCAGGGGATTTCAAACTGCTCGCGCACCGCCTGGCGCATGGCTTGCAGCTTACTCTCGTCGTATTGGGTATGGGGCAGCATTCCCAGCGCGTAGAGCGTCTGCAGCGCGCCGTTAACTATCGCGATTTCCCGCTCTGGCGGCTCTAGCTCGACAAAGGGGTTGTGCCAGTCCATCCGGTAGGTGTTCCAGTCATCGGTCTGATACGTGCGCAGCATATATCCTCCTCGAAGGTGAGCATGGCGGTATAGCGGATGCTGTCGGTTCCGACTTCTGGGGATTGTAGGCCAAAAGGTGCCCGCGTCAATCCAAGCGGAAGGGAATGCATCGGGCCACACGCGCCGGGGGAGGATCGCTGGGGCCGCGCGCGACAGGCAAGCGCGTTTTCCAGGGAGGCGACTGCCAGGCGGGATTAGTCTACAAGGCGATGCTTTAGCGCCAGGGCAACGGCCTCCGTGCGGCTGGTGACTTCTAGCTTGGACAGGACGTTGCTCACGTGAAATTTGGCCGTCGACATACTCATGATCAGGCGTTCGGCGATCTGCCCATTGCTCAACCCCTCCACCATCAAGGCCAGCACCTCCCGCTCCCGCTCGGTCAGGTCGTGGCCCGGCGGTGGGGGCTGGGTAGTGGCCTGGATGAGGGCCTGCGTGGCTTCCGGGGCCAGGGTGGGGCGGCCTGCGTGCGCCGCACGGATGGCCTGGGCCAGTTCGTCGGCAGAGACGTTCTTCAGCAGATAGCCGATAGCCCCGGCTTGCAAGACCCCCTGCACCAGGTCTTGCTCCGCAAAGCTGGTTAAGGCGATCACCTGGACGCGGGGATGCCGCGCGCGGATGATGCGGGTGGCTTCTACCCCATCCATTTCGGGCATAACCAGGTCCATCAATACCACGTCCGGGCGCAGCGTGTCGCACAGCGCCACAGCTTCTTTGCCCCCTGCGGCCTGCCCGACGAGTTGCAGGTTTGGATAGGCCAGCAGGAAAGCGGCCAGCCCGCTGCGCACGACGGCATGGTCATCCACAAGTAGTACGCGAATGGCTCGAGATTCCATAGGCCCTCCTTCCATGCTGACCTCACCCCCGCCCCTCTCCAAATCTGGAGAAGGGAGAAAGATGCGCAGGATGATGGGAAGTATAGCATGCCTCGCCGTTGGGCGGCAAACACACACAGCCGTTTTTGTTGACGTACACAGAGTGGTGTGTTATAATAAGTTAATCTTTATCTGATAAGTCAATAATAGCTTGCCGGGAGATTCTCGGCAGCAGGAGATACACAATATGTCGCATTACAAGCCGGACAAGTATCTGCGCGAGTCTACGGCATCTGCGAGGGTCGAGACGGCTACCTTTGCCTTGGGTTGATTCTGGGGGCCAGACTCCCAGTTCGGGAGTTTAGAAGGAGTCGTGCGCACGCGGGTAGGGTACGCGGGTGGCTCGAAACCGCACCCGACCTATCATAACCTGGGCGATCACACGGAGAGCATCCAGATAGACTATGATCCTGAGCGGATCAGCTATCAGGACTTGCTGGATGTGTTCTGGGATAGCCATCTCCCGACTTCGCGGCCGTGGTCGCGCCAGTACGCCAGCATTATCTTTTACCATAACGCGGAGCAAGAGAGGCTGGCGCTCGAGTCCAAGCGCCGGGCGGAGGCGAAATGGGGCAAGACGATGCACACCGAGATCGTGCCGTTTGAGAGGTTCTACCTGGCAGAGGGCTATCATCAGAAGTACTATCTGCGGAGCGCGCGGGACCTGATGCAGGAATTCAGCGCCCTCTACCCCGACGAGGAGGAATTCGTCCACTCGACGGTGGTTGCCCGCGTGAACGGGTATTTGGGCGGCCACGGCACGCCCGCCGCGATGCAGGAGATCCTGGACAGCGTGCCGCTGTCTCCGGCGGCCAAGCAGCGGCTCCTGCAAACGGTGGCTCGCATCCGCTGCTAGGTCGAACGCACTAACTATATAACAAGAGGGGCGCCCGCGGGCGCCCCTCTTGTTATATCTGGCGTAAATGCTGATAGTGGAACTGCGTGTGTGGGGTCCGCGTTACTCTTGAAAGGTGATCGTCTGGAATTTGGCGGCAATAAAGAGCACGCCCAGGGCCAGCGATACCAGCTTGGTCTTGTGTGAATCCGAGCGAGAGGCCACCACCATCGGCGCGGTCCCGCCGACCACGATCCCGGCCATTTCCCCGTGGGCGAAATAGGTCAACCCCTTGGCCAGCATATTCCCCGCCTCGATATCGGGGACGATCAACACATCCGCCTGTCCTGCCACGGGGCCGTTGATCCCCTTGACATGGGCGGCCTCCTCCGAGATGGCGTTGTCCAGGGCCAGCGGACCGTCCACCAGCGCGCCGCGAATCTGGCCGCGCTCGGCCATCTTGGACAGGTTGGCCGCATCCACTGTAGAAGGGATTTTGGGGCTGACGAACTCCGAGGCGGCCAGGATGGCGACCTTGGGGGTCTCGATGCCCAGGCGGTGGGCCACCTCGATGCTGTTCTGGACGATCTCGATCTTCTGATAGATATCCGGCGCGATTACCACGCCGCCATCGGAGATGATCAGCAGCCGGTCAAAGCCCGGAATCTCGTACACCGCCACGTGAGTAAACAACCGACCCGCGCGCAGCCCCGTATCGCGGTCCAGAGCTGCCTTCAGGAACGATGAGGTGTCCAACGTGCCCTTCATCACCACCTCAGCCTCGCCTTTGCGGGTCATGCCCATCACCGTGGGGGCGATTTGGTCGCGGTTGCTCACGTGCACGATGGTCATGTCGCTGATGTCGATCTGAGAGGCATCGGCGGCTTTCTGGAGTGTGTTCCTGTCGTCCACCAGGATGCAGTGGGCGATGCCGCAGGATTGGGCATCGCGTGCGGCGGCTAGCACCTCGGCGTTAGCCGCCGCCGCGATGACTACCTTTTTCGGGCCGACCCAGGTGGCTTCATATTCGAGTTGTTTGAAGGAGCGGATGGGCATTGGGCCTCCCGGACGTGGATTGGTTTAGCGTTTGGCCTGCGAGTTCTGCGTGGCCGCCTTGGCCCCGCCCTTGCCTGAGCCTTTGGCGGCTGCCTTGGCAGCCGCCTGTTCTGGCGTCAGGTTCTCGCGCAGGCAACATTGTTTGTACTTTAGGCCGCTGCCGCAGGGGCAGGAATCGTTGCGGCCCACCTTGCCCTTGTTGGTGCGCTTGGGGCTGGGCCGCTCGCTGCCCGCACTGCCCCCAGAGGCCCCGGAATAGTGCACGGGGCGGGCGGGAACTTTCGGGGCCACCTGGATGCGGGTATTGATAACCAATCCTGCCAGGTCGCTCTCGATGTTGCCCATCAGCGTCTCAAAGGCGTTAAAGGCTTCCCGCTTGTATTCCACCAGCGGGTTGCGCTGCCCATAGGCCCGCAAGCCGATCCCTTCCCGTAGTTCGTCCAGGTCGGTCAGGTGGCGCACCCAGCGGTTGTCTATCACCCGCAGCATGAGCAGCCGCTCCAACCGACGCATATTCTCCTCGCCCATTTCCTGCTCGTGGGTGTCGTAGGCGGCGTCGGCCAGGTCCAGCACCTGCTTCTCGATCTCGTCGGCACTCATCTTTTCCCACGTCGCCACCGAATGAGCGGGGGGTAGATGGATCAACCGATCTACCGCGCCGTGCAGGCTCTTCAGGTCCCAGTCGTCTTCGGCGGGAACGTTGGTGAACGTCTGCACCAGGCCACGCAGTTCCTTGTGCAGGATATCGCGGATAATGGGCTTTAGATTCGCTTCCGACAGGATTAGCCGCCGCTGGTCATAGATCACCTGGCGCTGCTGGTTGACGACATCGTCGTATTCCAGGACGTGCTTGCGCAGGTCAAAGTTATGACCTTCGACGCGAACCTGGGCATTCTCGATGGCCTTGGTGACCATCGCGTGCTCGATGGGGATATCCTCATCGACTCCCAGCCGATCCATGATATTGGAGACGGCCTGTCCGCCGAAGCGGCGCATCAGGTCGTCTTCCAGCGAGACGTAAAACTGCGACGAGCCGGGGTCGCCCTGGCGTCCCGCGCGGCCTCGCAACTGATTGTCGATACGACGGGCCTCGTAGCGTTCCGTGCCCAGCACGTGCAGCCCGCCCGTGTTCAGCACCACCTCGCGGTCGGCGGCGGTAGTCTCTTTGGCCTGGGCAAATGTCTCTTCCCAGACTCCCGGCTCGAGTGCATTCAGGTCCAGGCCCTTGTGGCGCAATTCCTCGCGGGCCAGGCCCTCCGGGTTGCCACCCAACAGGATGTCCACACCACGCCCGGCCATGTTGGTGGCAATCGTCACTGCGCCAGGCCGCCCGGCCTGGGCGATGATGCCCGCCTCGCGTTCGTGCTGCTTGGCGTTGAGCACCTGGTGCTGGATGCGCCTGCGATTCAGTTGGTCGGACACCATTTCCGACGTCTCGATGTCCAACGTACCCACCAGGATCGGCTGCCCGGCCTCGTGCCGCTCCTGAATATCGTTAAAGATGGCCCGGAACTTGGCAGCGCGGGTCTTGTAGACCTGATCGGCTCTATCATCGCGGATCATCGGCTTGTGGGTGGGAATCGCCACCACATCCAGGTTGTAAATCTGGGTGAACTCTTCCGCCTCGGTGAGCGCCGTACCGGTCATGCCCCCCAGGCGACGGTACATCCTGAAATAGTTCTGGAACGTGATCGTCGCCAGGGTCAGGCTTTCCTTCTGGATGGGAACGCCTTCCTTGGCTTCGATGGCCTGATGTAGCCCGGCGGAATAGCGGCGGCCATACATCAGACGCCCCGTGAACTCGTCCACGATGATGACTTGCTTGTCATCGGACACGATATAGTCGCGGTCCCGATGGAACAACACCTCGGCCTTGAGCGCGTTGTCCAGATAGGGCGTCAATTCATAATTCTCGGGGGCGTACAGGTTGGTGATGCCCAACGCCCGCTCGACCTTGTTAATGCCCTCTTCGGTGATGGTTACGCTGCGCAGTTTTTCATCCATCACATAGTCGGTCTCTGGGCGCAGAGGCCGGACGATGCGCGCAAACTGCTGGTACTGGCTGGCGGATTCCTCTGCTTCTCCAGAGATGATCAACGGCGTGCGGGCTTCGTCGATGAGGATGTTATCTACTTCGTCCACGATGGCATAGTACATCTCGCGCTGCACGCACTGATCCAGCTCCCAGACCATGTTGTCACGCAGATAATCAAAGCCGAACTCGTTGTTCGTCCCATAGGTAATGTCGGCCTCATACGCTTCCCGGCGCGAGCAGGGTTGCAGGTGCTGATAGCGATCATCGGCTGCCGTAAAATAGGGATCGAACAGGAACGAACTCATGGCCGGGTCCGCCGCCAGTGATTGGACCACGCCAACGCTCAGACCCAGCAGATGATAGATCGGTCCCATCCACTGCACGCCCACCTTGGACAGGTAGTCGTTAGGCGTGACCAGATGCACGCCGCGTCCGGTGAGCGCGTTCAGGTATAGTGGCAGGGTCGCCATCAGGGTTTTGCCTTCGCCGGTTTTCATTTCGGCGATTTTGTTCTGATGGAGGACGATGCCGCCGATAATCTGCTCGTCGAAAGGACGCTGTCCGATGGCGCGGACGGCGGCCTCGCGAACGGCTGCATAGGCCTGCGGCAGAATCGCGTCCAGGATGGCCTGCTCCTCTTTGTCTCGCCGGGTTTTGACCTGTTCTATCTCCAGCCGGAGGTGGCGACGCTCATCCTCATCCTGCTCGTGGTCAAGATCTTCCTGCAAGGTATCGAGTTCGGTCTTGCTTTTTTCGGTTGCCTGACGCAGACGCTGCTGAAATTCTCGGGTGAGTTCTTGCAACTGCTCATCCGAACGCTTCTGCATTTCTGCTTCCAGGGCGTTGATCTGATCGACCAGCGGCTGCAAGCGTTGCAGCTCGCGGGCGTTCGGATCGCCCATCAGGCCACTCAGAAATCGCTTAAACATTAACTCTTCTCCACATTGAAACTATCAAAGGTTGCCATGACCACAGCCGGGTCAACGCTGGCCGGAAACGAGGTTTCTCCGTCGTCTTCCGCAGGGACCCATCATCCAATGGTTTGTGGCCCGATGCAACGTAGGTGTTCTAGCACATTCCTTTTATTATACCACAAAAGCGGAAAAGGGCAGATCAGGCGATACGCGGTGATAATGGGCGCGCGCGCTCAGTCGATGCTCGCCATATCCATCGTGTATTCTGACAGGGTGTGGCCTACGGACATCCCCCGGTGTACCGAGTCAATCACCCGCGCCATCCACGACCCCAGATGGATAATGGTCAGGTTGGGGAGTTGCTTTTCCGGCGGGATGGGCTCCGTGTTGGTGCAGACAATCTCCTTGAAATCCGAGTCGGCCAGGTTGCGCACGGCGTTGTCGGAGAAGGTAGGGTGTACAAAGCAGCAGGAGATCTCCCTGGCCCCTGCGCGGCGGAGGATTTTGGTCGCCCCCAACATGGTACCGCCCCGGTCCACTTCATCGTCCACGATGAGGATGTTCTTGCCTTTGACGTCGCCGATGATGGCGAGGCTCTCTACCTCCTTACCGCTGCGCCGCTTTTCCACAAAGGCCACCGGCACACCCAATTCCTGCGCAAAGTTGCGGGCTTTTTTGGCGAACCCCAGGTCGGCGGCGACGACTACCAGATTGGGAATGCGCTTCTTGCGGAAATATTTGCTGAGGAGGGGAAAGGCGGACAATTCGTCGCCGGGCATGCTGAAAAAGCCCTGGATTTGTCCGGCGTGCAGGTCTACCACCATGAAACGGTCAGCCCCGGCCACTGCGACCATGTCGGCAATCAGGCGGGCGGTGATGGGCACGCGGGGCATATCCTTCTTGTCGCTGCGGGCGTAAGAGAAAAAGGGCACCACGGCGGTAATGCGGCCCGCGGACGCGCGCCGGACGGTGTCGATCAAGATCAATAATTCCATCAGGTTATAGTGCACGGGGGAACAGGTGGGCTGGATAATAAAGACATCCTGGGAGCGGACGGTTTGCTGCAACTGCACAAAAATGTTCTCATTGGAGAACGTGGTGATCGTGACATCGTGCAGAGGAACCTGAAGGGCATCGCTGATCTCCTGGGCCAGTTCCGGGTTGCCGGTGCCGCCGATCAAAGCCAACTCGCCATAGATTTTCAGACCTTTTTCCATTTTCTCTGCTCTTCTCCTCCAGTGCAGACCTGATGGGCTGATGGTTCACGGGATGTAGCTGCATTGCTGTCGCAAAGAGTGGATGGTTCGGGGGGCGCCCGGTGGGCCGGACTACTACGGTCAAGAGTTCGCCGTACTCGACTCATCTGGGATGATCTGGCGCGTGATTTCGCGCGCGGCGGAATAGGGGTCTACCTCCCGGGCGAGCAGGCGGTCAACCAGGCGGTGATACTGCTCGCCAACGTGGGCCAGGGCTGCCTGTAACAGATCGTCGCGCAGGATGGCCTCCAGTTCTGCGGCAACTCGCACCCGTTCGGCGCGAACGCGATCACTATGCTGCCAGTATGCCACATGCCGCTCTATCTCGTCAATAGCCAGCGAGACGCCCGCGCCGGTGGTCGCCACGGTTTTGATGACAGGTGGCCGCCAATGCGCGGCTTCGGTCGCTCCCTCGCCCTCGGTACTCTGGAGATCGAGCGAGGCTTTCAGGAAGCCAACCGTTCTGTCTGCGCCTTCCAGGTCCGCCTTGTTGACCACGAACAGGTCGGCGATTTCCAGAATACCGGCCTTGAGCATCTGGATGTCATCTCCCATGCCGGGGACCTGGGTGACGATGGTAGTATGGGCCGCGCGGGCGATTTCCACCTCGCTCTGGCCCGCCCCGACGGTTTCCAGCAGGATGCGCTGGAAGCCACAGGCATCCAGCACGCGCACCATGTTCGTGGTGCTGCGCGCCAGGCCACCCAGGCTGCCCCGACTGGCCATGCTGCGCACGAAAACGCCGGGATCCCCGCCCAGGGAGCGCATGCGCACCCGATCCCCCAGCAGCGCGCCCCCGGAAAAGGGGGAGCTGGGGTCCACGGCGATAACCCCCACGGTCATCCCGCGCCGACGATATTCCCCGGCCATCTGATTCACGAGCGTGCTTTTGCCGGAACCGGGCGGGCCAGTGATGCCGATGACATGGGCCTGGCCGGTGTGCGGGTACAACCGGGCAATGACCTCGCGCGCCTCCGGTCCCCCATTCTCCACGATGGTCATCAGGCGGGCAATGGCGCGTTTTTGGCCGGATAGAGCCGCGTCAACGAGAGCGTCCATGCAACTCCCCGCGAATGGATTCCACGGCCTGTTGGACAGGCGTGCCTGGGCCGAACACCTGCCGGACGCCCGCCTGGGCCAGCGCGGGGATGTCCTCTGCGGGGATGATGCCCCCCACAAAGACGGGCAGGTCGCCCAGCCCTTCAGCTTGCAACAGGGCCAGGATGCGCGGGACCAGGGTCGTATGCGCGCCGGACAGGATGCTCAGGCCGATGGCGTCTACGTCCTCCTGCAGGGCCGCTTCGACGATCATCTCCGGCGTCTGGCGCAGGCCGGTATAGATCACCTCCATCCCGGCATCGCGCAGTGCTCTGGCGATGACTTTGGCCCCCCGGTCGTGACCGTCCAGGCCCGGCTTGGCAATCAGGATACGCAATCTCTTCTCTGACATAGCAGGTCCCCGCTCTCAACCCAGCTTGGGTTTCTGGCTCAGTTCCAGGAGCACGCCATTCGCGCTCTTGGGATGGATAAAGGCCACCAGCGCGCCTCCCGCCCCCTGGGCGGGTTCCTCGTTGATCAGCCGCACCCCTTGTGCTTTGAGCTGGGCCAGTGCCGCCACGATGTCCTCCACCTCGATGCAGAGGTGATGGATGCCTTCGCCACGCTTTTCCAGGAACCGGCCCACCGGGCTATCTGTGGTCAAGGGTTCCAACAGCTCGATCTCTGATTCACCCAGGGGAATAGACATCACGCGCACGCCCTGGCTGCTGACCGTCTCGGTCTTGCCCGTCTCCAGGCCCAGGCCGGCGGTATACAAGGCAGCGGCGTGCTCGATGTTCGTTACTGCGATCCCGATATGGTCTATTTTCATCCTACCCACCCCTTTTCTAGATGGTGGTTACCTGATCGTACTCGCCGAATACCCGCCGCAGCGCATCGCTAATCTCCCCCAGGGTAGCATAGGCGCGGACGGCGTCGAGGATATAGGGCATGACGTTGTCCTCCCCGTGCGCAGTCTGCTCCAGCGCGGTGAGGGTGCGGGCGACAGTGGTGTTATCGCGGCGGGCCTTGAGCTGGCGCAGTCGCTCCCGCTGTTCGTCTTCCACGACAGGGTTAATGGTCAGGCGGGGGATGCTCACCGGCTCCTCGTCCACGTACTGGTTTACGCCCACTACCACCGAGTCCCCCGCATCAATGGCCTGCTGGATGCGGTAGGCGCTCTCCTGAATCTCGCGCTGGATATAGCCCGTCTCGATGGCCGGGATGGCGCCGCCCAGCTCGTCAATGCGCCGGATGTATTCCCGCGCCCCGGCTTCCAACTGGTCGGTGAGGCTCTCGACATAATAGCTGCCGCCCAGCGGGTCGATGGTCTCGGTGACGCCACTTTCGTGGGCAATGATCTGCTGCGTGCGCAGGGCAATCTGCACGGATTCCTCCGTGGGCAGCCAGAGCGCCTCGTCTCGCGAGTTGGTGTGCAGGCTTTGCGTGCCCCCCAGCACGGCGGCCAGGGCTTGCAGGGCCACTCGCACGATGTTGTTCTCCGGCTGCTGGGCGGTGAGGGTAGCGCCCGCCGTCTGGGTGTGGAACCGCAGACGAGCAGAAGCGGGGCTATGCGCCCCAAAGCGCTCCATCACCAGGCGCGCCCACAACCGGCGGGCGGCGCGGAATTTGGCCACCTCCTCGAACAGGTTGTTGTGGGAAGCAAAGAAGAAGGAGAGCCGCCCGGCAAAGTCATCTATCTCCTGGCCCACTGCCAGGGCCGCCTCGACATAAGCGATGGCGTTGGCAAAGGTGAAGGCAATCTCTTGCACGGCATCGCAACCCGCCTCGCGCATGTGGTAGCCGCTGATGCTGATGGGGTTCCATTCGGGCAGGTGTTCCGTGCAATAGCGGATGGTATCGATAATCAGCCGCATGGAGGGGCGGGGGGGATAGATGTAGGTGCCGCGCGCCACATATTCCTTCAAGATGTCGTTCTGGATGGTGCCACGCAGCGCGCGGGGGTCTATGCCCTGTTGCTCGGCCACGGCCACGTACATCGCCAGCAGCACCGCTGCCGGGGCGTTGATGGTCATGGATGTGCTGACCTTGTCCAGCGGGATGCCCGCGAACAAGGTTTCCATATCTTCCAGCGAGCAGATGGACACTCCGACCCGACCCACTTCACCGCCAGCCAGGGGGTGGTCGGCGTCGTAGCCGATCTGGGTGGGCAGGTCAAAGGCCACGGACAGGCCGGTTTGCCCCTGTTCCAGCAGGTATTTGTAGCGCTGGTTCGACTCGCGGGCCGAGGCGTACCCCGCGTACTGGCGCATGGTCCAGAGGCGACCGCGATACATGGTGGGCTGGACGCCGCGCGTATAGGGGTATTCGCCGGGGAAACCCAGGTCTTGCAGGTAATCGCCGCCCGCGTCCTCCGGGGTATAGAGCCGCTGGACCGGCTCGCCCCAGGAGGTAGTAAACGCCTTGCGTTCAGGAAAGCGCCGCAAGGTGGGCTGCACCTGCCTGGCGTCCCATTCCTCTTTTTTCCGCGAGATGCCGGTCATTCTTTCCCTCCCTATTCGCCAAGATGCCGAACGAGACCACGGGGGTCGCGCTCGGCATCTTTTGGTCAGGTATGAGGTTGGAAGGCTAGACGTGAGTAGACAGTAGAGCCAACACCACACCACCGGCCAACACAGAGGCGATCTGCCCCGACGTATTGGAGGCCATGGCGTGCATCAGTAAAAAGTTGGAATAGTCCTCATCGTGCCCCATTTTCTGCACGACACGCGCTGACATGGGGAAAGCCGAGATGCCGCATCCCCCCAGCAGCGGGTTGATCTTGCCGCCCGACAAAAAGTTCATGAACTTGCCGAACAACACGCCAGCCGCCGTATCTAGGATAAAGGCGAGCAGGCCCATGCCGATGATGAGCAGCGTTCTCCCATTCAGGAACTTTTCGCCGACCATCGTCGAGCCGATGGTGATGCCCAGGAACGTGGTCACGATATTCGCGATCTCGTTCTGCGCCGCGTTGCTGATGCGCTGCACGACGCCCGCCTCACGCACCAAGTTGCCGAACATGAGCATGCCGATCAAGGCCACAGCCTTGGGCACGAGGATACCGGTGATCACCGTGACCATGATGGGGAAGATGACGCGCGTCGCCTTGGAAACGGGACGCGACGTGTAGGGCATGCGAATCCGACGTTCCTCGCGGGTGGTGAGCAGTCTCATCACCGGTGGCTGGATGATGGGAACCAGGGACATATAGGAATAGGCTGCCACGGTGATGGGGCCAACCAGGTCCGGGGCCAACTCGGAAGCGACAAAGATGGACGTTGGGCCATCTGCCGCCCCGATGATGCCGATGGAGGCCGCCTGATTGATGTCAAAGCCTGCCACGGTAGCCAGTAACAGCGTCCCAAAAATACCAAACTGGGCCGCTGCCCCAAAGAGCATGTATTTCGGATTTTCCAGGAGCGGACCGAAATCGGTCATGGCTCCGATGCCGATAAAGACCAGACTGGGGAACAGTTCGTTCTCGATCCCCGCATCATAGAGTACCTTAAGGAGGCCCCCCTCGTCAAGTAGACCTGTGCCGGGGAGGTTTGCCAATATAGAGCCCAGACCGATGGGCAGTAGCAACAACGGTTCGTACTCGTATTTGATGGCCAACCAGATCAGTACACCACCCACAATCATCATGATGATGCGCTGATAAGTCAGCCCTTCAAAGCCGGCCAGTAATGCATTGAGTTGACTGAGATCCATGACGTTTATCCCTGCCTAACCGACTGTGACCAGGGGATCGTCGTTTGCCACGTTGTCACCCACGTTGATGTGGATGGCCTTTACCGTGCCACCGGCGGTCGCGCTGATGGGCATTTCCATCTTCATAGCTTCCAGCGTACAGACTGTGTCCCCTTCGGCGATCGTATCGCCTACTTTGACCCGGATGGACAGGATCTTGCCGGGCATAGGGGCCTTGATAGCCGCGCCCTCCACGGAACCTGCTGGAACTGCCTGGGGAGCCGGTTCCGGCTCTGGCGCAGGCGCGGGGGCAGGGGTTGCTGCGGCGGGAGCGGGCGCTGGGGCAGCGGGCGCTGGAGCAGCGGGCGCCGATGCAGCGGGTGCCGATGCAGCGGGTGCTCCCTGGACTTGCCTGAACTCGACCATTCGCCGCTGGCCGTTCACCACGACCTCCACCGACGAGCCGGAGATTTCCCCGATTTCGATGGTGTACTTTTTCCCGTTGACGGTTATCTCATAAGTGCTCACGATCGCCTCCACTAGTGCATTGAGCTCAACCGACCCTGGCCACTCCACACGCCGGGACCGGAATCAAACGTTGTCACGGTGACTACTTCGCCAACGGCCTCGTGGTCGTCTTCGGGGGGCTGTTGGACTGTCTTCTTGGCCTGCATTTGCTTCTGCTGTTCCAACGCGATTGCCAGGGCGATGGCCGTGGCCTCATCACCGAGACTTTCGGCGACGGGCTGGGCGACAGCCGTCTGGGCAGTCGATGGGGCAACGGCGACTGTCGCGGTCATGCCGGTGGTCGTGCGCACCGTCGCGACGGTAGCCTTCTCAGATTCGGGCCTGAACAAACGGTCCAACAGCCGAATGGCGAGCATCACGATGATCAGCGCAACGAACACCAGCGCCATACCGATGGCTGTTACCTGTAGCCCCATCTGGAAATTGGGCCAAACTTGTTCCCACACAGTGCTTCACCTCTCCTATGATGCCTGGGCCGGTCCAGTGACCGGCCCAGGAATATGCCTAGCGCCTGTTCTGCACCCGGTTAGCCAGCTTCCACAGGGAGTAATTCGGCTGGGGCCGAGTGGGCCGTGTGGGGGCGATGGCGGTGGTTACAGTCTGCGAGGCCGCCTCGCCAGCGGGCTTGACCGCGGGGAAGATGCGTGGCTGTTCGATGGGCGCAGCCTTGCCAGCCCGGCGCAGCTCAAAGAACTCGCGAGCTTCTCTGGGGAAGAGGGCATAGGAAATCACATCCTCTTCGCTCTCGGCAAGATTGCCGATTTCCTCTTTCGCCGCCTCAAAGCCCGGCTTGAGGAGATCAGCGGGGCGGACTGTGATCCGCTCCTCGTCTCCGATGGCCTTTTTGATCAACTCGGGGTTGACTGGCGCGGGCGGACGCCCGTACAGGCCCTTGCAGTAGTCCTTGACCTCTTTGGAGATGATCTTGTAGCGCTCACCGGTGAGGACGTTCACCACGGCCTGCGTGCCGACGATCTGGCTGGAGGGCGTGACCAGGGGCGGGAAGCCCATGTCCTCGCGCACTCGTGGCAGTTCCTTGAGCACGTCCTCGTAACGGTTCTCCGCACCCTGCTGGCGCAACTGGCTCACCAAGTTAGAAAGCATGCCGCCCGGAATCTGGAACAAGAGCACGCGGATGTCGGCGGTGTCCAACCCGGACTCGAACTGGGCCAGATGGTCGGTGCGGATGCCGCGGAAATACTGGGCGATCTCGTTGAGCAGGTTCAGGTCCAGCCCGGTATCGCGCTCCGTGTTCTGGAAGGTTGCCACCAGCGACTCGGTAGGCGGCTGAGACGTACCACCGGCCAGGGAGGAGATGGCCGTGTCCACGATGTCCACGCCCGCCTCGGCGGCCTTCATCAGGGTAGCCAGGCCAAAGCCGGACGTGTTATGGGTATGGAACTGCACGGGCAGGCCCACCTCCGCCTTGACCTGCTTGACCAGATCATAGGCGACGTAGGGCGTGCACAGCGCGGCCATGTCCTTGATGCAGATGGAATCGGAACCCAGTTCCTTGAGTTCCTTAGCCAGCGCCACAAAGGACGGGATATCGTGCACGGGGCTGATGGTATAACAAAGAGTGCCTTGCACGTGCCCGCCATACTTCTTGACGCATTTCATCGCCCAGGCCATGTTGCGGGTGTCGTTCAGCGCGTCGAACACGCGAAAGACGTGCATGCCGTTCTTGACGGACAGCTCGACAAACTTTTCCACGATGTCATCGGGATAGTGCTTATAGCCCAGGATATTCTGGCCGCGCAGCAGCATTTGCTGGGGCGTGTTGGGCAGCCGCTGGTGCAGAATGCGCAGGCGCTCCCAGGGATCCTCTTTCAAGAAGCGCATGGCCGAGTCGAACGTGGCCCCGCCCCAGGTCTCTAGCGAGAAGTAGCCTACCGCTTCCAGTTTTTCCACGATGGGCAACATGCTGCCCGTGGACATGCGGGTGGCCAGCAACGACTGGTGTGCATCGCGCAGGATAGTATCGGTGATCTTTAATGGGTTAGAACTCATCTTGACCTCTTTATCTTACAGCGGCATATTGCCGTGCTTCTTGGGCGGGTTACTATCACGTTTGTTCTGGAGCATGCGTAGCGCGTTGACCAGGGTCGCCCGGGTCTGGCTCGGCTCGATGACGTCGTCCACATAGCCCCACGAAGCTGCCGAGTAGGGGTTGGCAAACTTGTCTTTGTATTCGGCGACGAGCTTTTTCCGGAGAGACTCGGGATCAGCCGCGCCGGATAGCTCCTTGCGATGGATGATATTGACCGCGCCCTCGGCGCCCATCACAGCGATCTCGGCGGTGGGCCAGGCCACGTTGAAATCGCCGCGAATGTGCTTGGAACTCATCACGATGTAGGCCCCACCATACGCCTTGCGGGTGATAACCGTGAGCTTGGGAACTGTCGCCTCGCAGTAGGCATAGATCAACTTGGCGCCGTGACGGATGATGCCGCCGTGTTCCTGAGCAACTCCGGGCATGAACCCCGGCACATCCACAAAGGTGATGACGGGAATATTGAACGCATCGCAGAATCGCACAAAGCGAGCCGCCTTGACAGAGGCATTGATATCCAGCACCCCGGCCATCGCGGCGGGCTGGTTGGCTACCACGCCGACCACCATGCCATCCAGGCGGGCGAACCCGATCAGAATATTGGGAGCAAAGTGCTCCTGCACCTCAAAGAAGCTGCCCATGTCCACGACCTTGGTGATGACTTGCTTCATGTCATAGGGGTCGTTGGGGCTGCTGGGCACCACCGTGTCGAGGCTGGCCTCGGCGCGGGCCGGGTTATCCTTGGGGGTAACCGCCGGGGGGTCTTCCAGGTTGTTCTGGGGCAGGTAGCTGAACAGCGTGCGCACCATGTCAAAGCAGGCTTGCTCGTCGTCTGCTGCAAAGTGCGCTACGCCGCTGGCCTTATTGTGGGCCATCGCTCCGCCCAGGTCCTCGGCGCTCACGTCCTCATGGGTCACGGCCTTGATCACATCCGGGCCGGTGATAAACATCTTGCTGGTGTCCTTGACCATGAAGGTAAAGTCGGTCAGGGCCGGGGAATAGACTGCCCCGCCAGCCGACGGACCCACGATGACAGACACCTGAGGGATCACTCCCGAAGCGAGGGTATTATTCAAAAAGATCTCGGCATAGCCACCGAGGGCCAGGATGCCCTCCTGGATGCGCGCACCGCCGGAATCATTGAGGCCGATAATGGGGGCGCCATTCTTCATCGCCAGCTCTTGAACTTTGACGATCTTGGCGGCGTGAGCCTGACCAAGGGACCCGCCCGTCACGGTGAAATCCTGGGCAAACACGTAGGTCAACCGGCCGTGGATGGTGCCATAGCCGGTGACGACGCCATCTCCCAGGGAGACGCGCTCGTCCATGCCATAGTCTCCCGCGTGGTGGGTGACCAGGGCGTCCAATTCCTGGAAACTGCCCTCATCGAGAAGCTTGGCCAGTCGTTCGCGGGCCGTGAGTTTGCCTTTTTCGTGCTGTTTGGCAATGGCATCGGCCCCGCCGCCGAGCTTGGCCTCCTCCTTGAGCCGACGCAGTTTCTGAATACCGTTGTCGGAAGCCATCGTTCCTCCTTAGATCGTATTATACAGCCGGATTATTCCCAAACTTCCAGGAGCACCCCCGCCTCGTCGAGCATGTTGCGAGAGAGTTCGTCGGGATAGGAGCTGGCACACACTATCCGGACGACACCCGCGTTGATGCTCATCTTGGCACAGGTGATGCAGGGTTGATGCGTCACGTAAAGGGTCGCACCCTCTGTCGAGACGCCGTGCAGCGCCGCCTGGATAATGGCGTTCTGCTCGGCGTGCAGGCCGCGACAAATCTCCTGTCGCTGCCCCGACGGGATGCCCATTTCCTCGCGCAGGCAGCCCACCACGTCGCAGTGTTCCATGTTGCGGGGGGCGCCGTTGTAGCCCGTGCAGAGAATGCGTTTGTCTCTGACGATCACTGCACCCACGTGGCGTCGCAGGCAGGTGGAACGGGTAGCTACCTGCCGGGCAATTTCCACAAAGTACTCGTCCCAGGATGGTCTCATGGTTTTAGCACCGATTCCTCAAAAGCGGAGGCTGTGATCGGCATGACCTCGTGGAACATGCGCAGGATGGCTTCGGCATACTGGCGGTGTTCCCATTGAGCGCCCTTGTCCAGCCGTTTCTGTATCCAGTTCATCAACGACCAGGCGTTCACCGTCCAGATAAACTCGGTATAGACGGCGGTGCCCAGCACGGCCCGGGCCTGTTCTCGCTTCCAGCCAGCCGCAACGAGCTGCTCGTAGAGGTCAAAAGATGCCTCCATATGAGCGGTATAGGTCTCACGCTGGGGAAGATCGCCCTGAGGGGTGTAATACTCGCGGTCGGCGAGGCAGTAGCGTAATGACTTTTCGTTGAAACTGCACACCCTGTGCCTCATCCATTGTCTCGCAACAAACAGGGGGCACTTGACGCCAAAACGAAAGACGGCGTGCTCAAAGACGGTGTTGTGCTTGGGTTCGCTGGCCATCAATCGTCGGATCAAGCGCTCATCAGCCTGGGGGGTCCGGGCTTCCGACTGATAGCAGATGCGAGCGCCGCGAATCACGGCGGCATCGCCGCCCATGCATTCTTCGAGTTGGACCCAGCCCTTGTCCAGAACAGGTTGCCTTGTCGGTGTATGGATGGTCACGTTCTTTCAAACACTTTTTGCAGTAAGAGGATGCGGTCCACAAGGCTCTCGCCTGGATGAAATGCTGGCGTCTCATCTGCCCGATAAACATGGGCAGGCACCTCTATAGGAGTGCCTGCCTCGGCATTACGCTAGTTGTGGAACGCCATATTCCACCAGTTAGATATTGTAGCAGAAATCACAAATCTTGCCTAGTCGGGGGTTTGCGTCGTTTGCGTCTGCGTTACGAGGCACTTGCAATCGAACAGCGGCTTGAGCCTGGCGTAGGATTGTTCCAGCGCCTCGACGATCACCCGCGTGTCGGCGAGTACCGGCATAAAGTTGGTATCCCCGGTCCAACGCGGGACGATGTGCATGTGAATGTGATCCTTGATGCCTGCTCCAGCCGGTGCGCCCAGATTCATGCCCACATTGAACCCATCCGGACGCATGGACTCTTTTAGGATCTCGATACTCAGGCTGACCAACTGCATCATCTCGACCTGTTCCTCAAGGGGCAGCTCGTTGAGCATGTCGATGTGCCGGTAGGGCACCACCATCAAATGGCCGTTGTTATAGGGATAGCGATTCATGATCACAAAATTGTGCTCGCCACGAAATAGGATCAAATTTTCCTGATCCAGGTTTTCCCGGCATTTCATGCAAAAGATGCAACCATCTGGTTTCTTTTGCAGGATGTACTCCATACGCCACGGTGACCACAAATCCTTCATTGCCGTTCCTCCTGTCCATCTTCCCACACCAGTCTGGAACGATGGATAGTATACCGCGAAACAGGTATCTGTATTGCCTCTATGATCTCTTCGGGGCGACCCGCGCCGTGGGAACCGCAGGCCAGGATCATGGATAGCGCATGGCTGTCCCCCTCCTGGGCCTGGTACTCCAGGCTCTGAATCAGCGGGCGCAGATCATAGTCCTTCATCTCTCCCTTGCGAATGCGTCGCCGGATCACCTGTTCCTGCCCCAAAAGGTGCGCCAGGGCCGCCTCGATCTCTGCGCGTGTGGCGGGAGACCAGAGGCGCACCCGATAGTGAGCCAGGCGCATGCTCGATTGGGGCGCAGGAGCCTTGAGCGGTACCTCCTCCACCTGCGAGATGGTCAGGCCCGGCGGCGCGTGCCGCTCGATGGCCTCCCGAAAAGCCTCCGGGTCCATCGTTTTGCCTAGCAGGATGTCGATCAGTTCGCACTCGCTGCTATAGCCTACCGGCAGGGCCGAGGCGAATTGCAGGCGTGGGTGCGGGCTGAATCCCTGGGTATACGCCAGCGGAATCCCGGCGCGTCGCAACAGCCGCTCCCACAAACGCCCCATGTCCAGGACAGAAGTGTATATCAAAGCGCCACTCACGCCAAAGGTCACGCGGAATCTCTGCACGACATCGGTATGCATCAGGACGGGCACCTCCAGACTGGCGTTTGCTGCTCTGGGAAGCTCTGCTGAATGCCACAGCCGTGACACTGCTCCCGGCAGTTGGGAGTCAGCTCCCCCTGGAGCGCACGCTGATACTCTCGCCAGAGGAAAGCGCGGTTTACCCCGACGTCAATATGGTCCCAGGGCAGAACCTCGGTGCGGTCGCGGTGCCGTCCGGTGTAAAAGTCGGGGTCCACACCCTCGTCGGCCAGCGCCTGCCGCCAGAGTTCGGGCCGGAAACGCTCGCTCCAGGCGTCGAACTGGGCGCCCGCCTGCCAGGCGCGCCGGATGACGGCTCCCAGCCGCCGATCCCCACGGCTCAGCAGGGCCTCTAGCCAGGTGGTATCCCAATCGGACCAACTGATGTGCACGCCTCGCGAGCGCGCGCCGTCGCGCAGTAGCTTTTGGCGCTGCTCGACGGTAGCCCGATCCACCAGTGGAACCCACTGGAAGGGCGTATGCGGCTTGGGCACAAAAGTCGAGGCGCTGATGTTCAGATCCACCATGCGGCGGCGGGTGGCCTTGCCGCGCCCCTGGATTTGGCGCACCAGCCGCGCCATTTCCAGCACGTCCTCATCGGTCTCTGTGGGCAAGCCCAGCATGAAATAGAGCTTGAGCTTGTTCCAACCGCTCTCGAACGCGGCCTGAGTGGTGCGCAGCAAGTCCTCCTCGGTCACGCCCTTGTTGATCACGTCGCGCAGGCGTTGGCTGCCCGCCTCTGGGGCAAAAGTAAAGCCCGTCTTGCGCGTCTCCTGGATCATCTCGGCCAGCCGCACGGAGAACGAGTCAATCCGCAGGGATGGCAGCGAGATGGACAGCCCTTCTTCGGTATGGGCAGCCATCGCCTGGGAGATGATTTCCTCGATTTGGCTGTGGTCGCTGCTGCTCAGGGACAACAGGGAGGCTTCCGAATAGCCCGTCGCCTTCAGGATGTCGTTAATCCCCGCCAGCACCTCGTTCATCGGGCGTTCGCGAATGGGGCGGTAGATCACTCCCGCCTGACAGAAGCGACATCCCCGGCTGCAACCGCGCTGAATCTCGACCATCGCGCGGTCATGCACCACTTCCATGTTGGACACGATAGGTTGCGCGGGCACAGGCCCCAGTTCGGGGAGGATGCGCTTGCGCACCCTACGGGGCACACCCTCCTCCGTTGGCTCGATGGCGGCTATGGTCTGGTCGTCGTTATATTCCACCCGGTACAGGCTGGGCACATACACGCCAGGAATACGCGCCAGTCGCCGCAATAGTTCCTGCCGCCCAGTGTGCGCCTGATCGCCCATTTCGGCCTTGTACGCGCGGACACATTCCAGCAACTCTAACAACACTTCTTCCCCTTCGCCGATGGCGAACGCGTCTATGAAATCGGCCATCGGTTCGGGGTTGTAGGTGCAACTGCCGCCCGCCACGACCAGGGGCAGAGCATCCGTGCGCTCGTGGGCCAATACGGGAATTCGCCCCAGCTCCAACATGCTCAGCACGTTGGTATAGTTCAACTCGTACTGGAGGCTAAAGCCGATCACGTCAAAGGCGTCCAGCGAGTGCCGCGTTTCCAGGGAGAACAGGGGCACATCCGCCTCGCGCATGGCGGCGTACATGTCGTTCCAGGGGGCATACACGCGCTCTGCCGCGAATTCGGGGCGGCGGTTGACGAGATCATACAGGATGGACAACCCCAGGTTGGACATGCCGATCTCATAGAGGTCGGGGTACGCCAGTGCCAGCGTCACCTGCACGCTGCTCCAGTCTTTGGTAATGCTATTTAGCTCCTGTCCGACATAGCGGGCAGGCTTTTGTACCTGCGTGAGAAGGGTATGCAGGCGTTCCTCGGGTATCTGCAAGGCGATTCTCCTTTCCATAATCAAGATATTATATCCGAAATATCCTTCAAGGGGAAATTCTCAGGGTGCATCCAATTGTAGGTGTGAGCGCCTTTCTCGCAAATAAGCCGCTGCAGCCCTGGCATGTTGCGCGCTCGTTTTGCGGAGTGTCGCCTTTATTGATCGATTCACCCATTTTCAAAGCGCGTACTCTGCCGATAGGACGCACATTCGTATTCGCTATCTTTTGACTTTTTCTGGCTAAAAGGCATATAATACTCCTAATGGCTGGCTTCACTGAGTTCTGATCTTGTTTCGGTCCTCCCTCGCCATCCCTCATTCGGTACTTGTCCCAATATCTTTTGTTTGCTACGGTATATTGCTCCCAAATATTTATCCTGCATGCATTGGGTCAGGATCTTTGGTCGGTAGGCCCCATCACCGATCATAGAAATCCGCATGCGTCGGAGTATCATCCCCATTCGTCACCCCGCGTCCCTGTCTCATCGCGCCCAGGCACAGCCACCAATTTTTTATTCGAGGAGGCAGGATTTATGATTAGGCGACGTTTCTTGATGGTGTTGACTTTGCTTTTTTGTCTTATCCCTACGGTGACGGCTCTGGCTCAGGAGGAGGGGGACCACCACACCCGGTTGTTGCAGTATTACAAGGAGGTGGCTCGTCTGCGGGTGATGCACGCCTCACCCGACGCGCCAGAGATGGATGTAGTAGTCGATGGGGCGGTAATGGCGACTGATCTGAGGATGGGAGACATCTCGGAGTATGTGTCATTGCCGGGTGGTGCTCACAACGTGCAGTTTGTACCGGCGGGCACAGATGGCCCGGCGCTCCTCTCTACAGAGATGACGCTGGAAATGGACAAGGCCTATACGCTGGTGGCGGCCAACAAGCTGGCCGCTGTTACACCCCTGGTTTTTGAGGATGACAAAAGTTGGCCCAGAGCAGGGCGCGCGCATGTGCGCTTGATCCACGTGTCTCCCGATGCGCCCGCTTTGGACGTGTCCGTGGTCGGCGGGTCTCCCTGGTTCTATAACGTCTCTTTTGGGGAGAACGGCGGCTATGACTCCATCGACGTGGGAACGTACGATCTGGAATTGCGCGTGGCGGGCACGGATACTGTGCTCAAGACGATTCGGGGGGTGGCTTTGCAGGAGGGGGCGACCTACACGCTCTTTCCGGTGGGGCTGACCAGCGGTGCTCCGGCGCTCGACCTGGTGCAGAGCACCGACGCGGGCGTGGGAGCCATGCGGGTAGCGCACATGGCGCCAGGTGGGCCATCCATCGATGTATTTGTGGATGGAAGCCGGTTCTTGATCAACGTGCCCTATGAGGGATTCGCAAACTATAACTATTTCCCGATTGGTACGCACTTGATCGAGGTTGTCCCCACCGGCACAACCGGGCCGGTCGTTCTTACCGTTACCGTGAACATTGGTCTGGATCAGGAATACACATTGGTAGTAGCTGATACATGGCCCAGTATCACCCCTTACTCCTTCGTGGATGACAACCATCTGCCCGCCCCAAACCAGGCCCGCCTGCGCGTGGTAAACGCTTCGCCCAATGCGGGCGCAGTGGACGTGTCTCTGCGATACGGCCCCGAACTGGCCAGCAACCTGTTCGCTGGTCAGGCTGGGGGATACCTGAACGTCGCAGCGGGGAGTTGGACTTTGGAGGTAAGGCAGGCTGGAACGGACAATGTGATTCTGACCATGCCTGGAATGCTGTTCAGTGAGAATACTGTATATACGCTCTCTCTGACGGGCCTGGTGGGGGGGGAGCCGCCCCTGGAAGCGGTGTTGAAGGCCGACAAGGGGCTGGCGCGGCTGCGTCTGATCAACGCTTCGCCTGATTCCCCGGCCCTGGACGTGACGATGGGGGGCATTCTCTACTACGAGAACCTCACCTATTCCCAGATTGGCGAGTATCAGACGTTCCCCAGCGGGCGATATTGGGTTGAAGTCATGCCTACCGGGGAGTCAACCCCCATTGTGCTCTCCTCTACCTTGCGGCTAGATCCGAACATGCAGGCCACCATCCTGCTGGCGCATGAATACGAGCAATTGGCGGTGGGAAAGATGATCGAGGATAACAGCACCCCGCCGCTGGGGCAGGCTCGCGTGAAGGTGGTCCATTCGGCTCCAGGCGGCCCCAATGTGGACGTGGTGCTCAGCGGCCCGGCAGAGGCGCAATTCGAGGACGTGGCTTTTGGGGAAGTAACGCACCCCACTGAGCTAAACGCCGGGACCTTTACTCTGGAGCTCCGACGGGCGGGCACGGAAAGGGCCATCCTGGAATTGCCGGATGTGACGCTCCAGTCGGGCGCGGTGTATACCGTGTTCCTGATGGGGCTGGATAATGGCGCATCTCCCCTGACAGCCACCGTACACCAGGATGTGCAGTATAACTATATGCTGCTCCCGCTGATGACGCGCGCAAACGTCAACTTTTAGCGAATTCTTGCGATGACAAAGAGGTCGGGTTCACCAACCCGACCTCTTTGCTATTACGTGTTCGCGATCAACACGCTGACCCCGCGCTCCTCCAGGTTCAGCCGGTCTTCTGCGGGCAGGTGAGAATCGGTGACCACCGTGTCGACCTGATCGGGGGTGGCGTACCGGGCAAAGGCCCGGCGGCCAAACTTACTACTTTCTGTGACCACCACGACCCGCCCGGCGCTGCGGATCATGGCCTGTTCCACGCTGGACAGGTGCACGTCGGCGGTATAGAACCCGGCCTCACTATCTGCGCCATCACAGCCGATGAACAGGATGTCCACGTGCAGGGCGGCCAGGTTGCTTTCCGTCAGTGGGCCGTAGAGCGAGGGGAACCCCTTTTTCAGCAGGCCACCGAGCACCAGCACCTGAATGGAGGACGGATACAGGGCCTCGGCCACGCTGAGCGAGGTCGTGGCGACGGTCAAATTCCAGTCGGCGGGGAGGTGGCGGGCCACTTCCAGGGCGGTGGTGCCGGTGTCCACCATGACGGTTTGCCCGCGCTGCACCAGGGTGGCGGCCAGCCTGCCGATAGCGGCTTTGGGCGCGGTGGGGTGGGGGGCCAGGGCGCTCTGCGGGGCGGGGGTGGGCGGGATGGCCCCGCCGTGCGTGCGGATCAGCAACCCCTGGCTTGCCAGGTCGGTCAGGTCGCGCCGGATGGTCATAGGCGAGACATCGAAATGCTCTGCCAGTTCCCCGACCTTGATACCCGGCTTCTGCCGGACCAGTTCCAGGATGGCCGTTTGTCGTTCGTTCATCTGCTCTCCCCGCCTCAGTGGCGCGTATGTGCCAGTCGGATGTTCATTTTGAACATAACCCATCATAATGGGAACGCCCCTTTTGTCAACTTGTGGACCGCCGCCATCCTTGGCGGCCCAGTAGCCGCGCTTTCCATAGTCAATTTGTCCCGTAGCCGTGCTTTCGATAGCGCGCACCCCGTGGAGATCGCACCTACGCCGTCTCGCGGTATGGAAACCGCGCCTACGGATCTATGGGGCGCATCCCAGTTGACAGGCGCGGGAGATGGGCGTATCATTGTGAACATCGACAGATCATTTCGAACATATGGGAGGAATGGATATAATGGCTAGCTCGGCTCCTGCTTGGGCGCGGGTGGACCCGCGCGACGTTCCCCACCTCGTTACGGACACGATTCCTGGCCCGCGCTCTCGCGCGTATAACGAACGTGGCATGACGTACATGGTCGGCTACTCCAGCCAGGTGACCCTGTTCCCGGTGGTCTTTGACAAGGGGCATGGCGTCACCCTGACCGACGTGGACGGCAACGTGTACCTCGACTTTTCCAGCGGCATCTATGTGACCACCCTGGGCCACTGTCACCCCAAGGTGAGCGAAGCCGTCGCCTTTCACGCCAAGAACCTGATGAACTGTCACGATTTCAACACGCCGGTCAAAGTGGCCCTGCTGGAAAAGATGGCCGAAATCCAGCCCTGGGACCTGACCGGCATGCAGTTGTACGACAGCGGCACCACCGCCGTCGAGGCGGGGCTGCGCGCCTGTCGGGCGGCCACAGGCAAGGACGAGTTCATCTCCTGCTTTATGGATTTCCACGGCAAGACGGGCCACGCCGTGAGTTGCGGCAAGATGAACAGGACCAACGGCTCTGGGCGGACCCAGGGATTCTACATGGTCCCGCGCCCCGACCCCTACCGGCCCATGTTCACCAAGGCCGACGGCAGCATTGATACCGACGCTTATATCGCCTTTTACGATCAGTTCATCACCAACGCAACCACCGGTCAGATCGCTGCCTTTGTGCTGGAGCCGGTACAGGGGTGGGCCGGGTCTATTTTCCCGCCCGATGACTTTTTCCCCAAGCTGCGCGCCTTTTGCGATGAGCGAGGCATCCTGCTGATGGCCGACGAAGTGCTCACGGGCATGGGCCGCACGGGCAAGTATTTCTGCATGGAACACTGGAACACCGCCCCGGATGTGGTTACCGTGGGCAAGGGATTCGGCAACGGTTTCCCCGTGACCGGCATGCTCGTCTCGGCCAAGTACCGGGACAGCCTCAACGGCATCTCGGCTTCCAGCAGCTACGGCGGCAACCCAATGGCGTGCGCGGCGGCCCTGGCCAGCCTGGAAGTGATCGAGGAGGAAGGGCTGTTGGAGAATGCCACCCGCCTGGGCGATTATTTCGACCAGCGCATGCAGCAGATCAAGGCGGATCACCCCATCGTCGGCGACGTGCGCGGCAAGGGGTGTCTGCTGGGCGTCGAACTGGTCAAGGACCGCGCCACCAAGGAGCCGTTCGCCGAAGCGGGCAAGCTGGTCTACCAGCGGGCGTTTGCCAAGGGGCTGGCCTGGGTTCCGGCGGGCCACATCCTGCGCATGTCTCCGCCCATCGTGATGGACCTGCCCATCGCTGCCAAGGGGATGGATATCATCGAAGAATCCATCGCCGAGGTCGAGCGCGAGTTCGGGTACTGAGAGGTCGAGTTGGCGCGAAAGGGCCATTTGCGCGATAATGGCCTTGTGAAACGATGATGCCAGACGTCAGGAGATCGATAGCGCATGTCTCTGTACCTGACTTTTGACCTGGGCACGACTGCGTTGAAAACGGCGCTCATCGGCGACGATGGGCGCCCCGTGGCCGTGCATACGGGCGAGTATACGCCGCAGACGCCGCGCCCTGATTGGGTCGAGATGCCGCCGGAGGAGTATTGGCGGGCAGCGGTGGACGGCACGCGGGCCGTATTTGCTTGCAGCGGCGCGCATCCATCGGACCTGGCCGCCATCGGGTTCGGCTCGCAGGGGCAGACTTTTGTGCCCATCGACCGGGCGGGGCGGCCGCTCTATAACGCCATCGTGTGGGTGGATAACCGCGCCCAGGCCATCGCGGATGCCTGGGAGGCGGAATGGCTGTCGCGCGAGGCGTACCGGCGGATTTGTGGCTATCCGTGGCTGCCCGCCGGATTGACGCTGTTCAAGGTGGCCTGGATGGAGCAGCATGCGCCACAGGCCCATCGTGCCTGGAAGTTTCTGTTGCTCCCCGACTATATCCTCTATCGGCTGACAGGCGAGACCGCCACTGACCGGGTGATCGCCCAGTTCAGCGGCATGTATGACCTGCAAACAGGCGACTGGCACCCCCGGCTGCTGGATGCTGCCGGGATCAGCGCCGAGCAGTTGCCGCGCATCCTTGATCCGGGGGACGTGGCCGGGCAAGTGAGCCAGCGGGCGGCGGAGGAGCTGGGCATCCCAGCGGGCGTGCCGGTCTGCGTGGGAGCCAACGATCAGCTCGTGGGGGCGGTGGGCGCGGGCAACGTGTACTCCGGCATGGTCAGCGAGACCACCGGCACGGCCTTGGCCCTGATCGCCACCACGGATGAGTTACTGGACGACACGCGGGTCTGCGTGGGGCGACATGCTGTCCCCGATGCCTTTTTCGTCCTATCCTTCACCACCACGTCGGCCATCGTGCTCAAGTGGTTTCGGGATTTATGCGAGCCGGGCGCAGACTATGACGCATTTCTGCGCGGAGTCGAGTCTGTGCCGCCGGGCTGCGAGGGGCTGACGGTGCTGCCCCATTTCGCCGGGACTGGCGTGCCGACGTTCAACCCCCATGCGCGGGGGGCGTTCGTGGGCTTGAGCCTGGGCCACACGCGGGCGCATCTCGCGCGGGCCATCATGGAATCGTGTGCCTGCATGTTGCAGGAATGCCTCGAACCGGTGGCCGGGCGGGGATTGGCGATGCACGCCATTCGTTCCCTGGGGGGCGCGGCGCGGAATGACCTGTGGTTGCAGATCAAGGCCGACCTGCTGGGCGTTCCTGTGGAGCGCCCGGCCTGCGCGGATGCCGCCTCGCTGGGGGCGGCGGCCCTGGCCGCGGCGGGCGTCGGACAATATGCGTCCGTCCGCGAGGCGGCGGATGCCTGGTATCGTCCGGCGCGGGTGTTTGAACCCGACCCGGCGCGCTATGCCATCTACCGCGAGGTATACGAGCGGTATCTGGCCTTGTACGAGCAGTTGTACGCCGGAAAACCACCGGCGGGTTCGTGAGAGAAGGGGGAGTATGGACACTCTGGGAGTGGGCATTATCGGCTTTGGGTTTATCGGCAAGGTGCACGCCTACGGCTACCTGAATATCCCGTTGTTCTATCAGCCCGCGCCGGTGCGCACCCGATTGGTGGGGGTGGCGACGTCGCGGGAGGAAACCGCCCGGCGGGCCGTGGAGCAGGCGGGGTTTGAGTTTGGCACGGCAGACTGGCGCGAGTTGATTGCCAGAGACGACATTCAGATCATCAACATCTGCTCGCCCAACAGCCAACACCTGGAGCAGTTGCTGGCGGCCATTGCTGCGGGCAAGCACATCTACTGCGATAAGCCGCTGGTAGTCACTGAAAGCGAAGCGGCCCAGGTCGAGCAGGCGCTGCGCGGCTATCGGGGCATCGGGCAGATGACGCTGCAATATCGCTTTTACCCCGCTACCATCCGCGCCAAGCAGCTCATCGACGAGGGCTTCTTGGGGGAGGTACTCAGCTTTCGGGCGAACTACCTGCACGCGGGCAGCGTGGACCCCAAGAAGCCGATGGGGTGGAAGCAACTGGCGACGGAGGGGGGCGGCGTGCTGCGCGATTTGGGCGCACACATCGTCGACCTGATGGACTATTTCGTCGGCCCGTTCCAGTCTACGCTGACCCAGACGCGCATCCTGTATCCTCAGCGGCCCAACGCGCAAGGGCAGATGGTGCCTGTGGAAGCGGACGACCAGTTCTTGATGTGGGTCAAGCTGGCGAACGGGGCGCTGGGCAGCATCGAAGCCTCCAAAATCGCCACGGGAGCGGAGGACGAGCTGCGGTTCGAGATCCACGGGGACCGGGGGGCGTTGCGTTTCAACCTGATGGACCCCAGCTATCTGGAGGCGTACGATCTGCGCGAGCCAGAGCAGCCGGTGGGCGGGACCAGGGGCTGGCAAAGGATCGCCACGGTGCAGCGCTATGGCAAACCGGCGGCTTTCCCCGGACCCAAGTTCGCCATCGGATGGATTCGGGGGCACATGCACTGCCTGTACAATTTCTTGCAGGGGGTGGCGACGGGCGAACCCGTCCAGCCTTCGTTGCGGCGCGGGATTCAGTTGCAGCGGATGCTGGCGGCTGCGGCGCGTTCGGCGGAAACGGGCACCTGGCAGGAGATGCCGGGGCACCAGGGATAGCACTGTCGCTGAAACGTACATCGAGAGGAGACACCCATGTCTTTTTATTTTCGCGATCAATCCTGGCCGCAGTTGGAGGAGCACATCCGCCAGCGGTCGTTGCTGATTTTGCCGGTGGGCACGACGGAAGAACACGGCCCCCATTTGCCGGTGGACACGGACGCCCGTATCGCCGAGGCGTATGGTCGGCGGCTGGCCGAGGCGCTGGAGGGGAAAATCCCCACGCTGTTGATGGACACCATCCGCTACGGCTACTCTATGAAGATCATGCGCCAGTGGCCGGGCACCATCGTCCTGCGCTCGCGGGTGTTCATGGACATGGTGTTCGACATCTGCCGCTCGGTGCTGGATATGGGCTTTGACAAGCTGGTCCTGCTGGACTGCCACGGCCACCACAGCGGCCCGCTGAACACCGTCTCGCGGGAGTTGTGCGATGCCTGTGACAAGGCCATCGCCATCATCAGTCCGGCGCGGCTTTCGCGGGATGCGTTCCAGGGCGTGCGCCGCTCGCCCCAGGGGGGCGCCATCCACGCCGGGGAGTGGGAAACCTCGCTGGTGCTCCATCTGAACCCGGAGGTCGTGGATATGTCCAAGGCCACGGACGCGGACGCCATGCGCTACCATTCCGATTTCGTGGCGGGCGACGGGTTCATGGGCAGCCAGCAGGTGACCTGGTCCACCTGGTACCTGCAACCCAGCGAGTCGGGAACCTATGGCACCCCCACGGTGGCTACGGCAGAGGCGGGGCAGGTTATCCTGGACGCAGCGGTAGCCAACGGCGTGCGGTTCCTGCAGGAGTATTGGAGCAGGCGGTGAGTAGCCGCCGCGTCCGCGGGGGCACTCGCGGACGCGCTGTCGGCAAGGGAGGCGTGATGCGCGAGGCGTTGTTCGAGTTGCTGGCCGGACGTACCCCGGAGGACGTGGTCTGGACGGCGGACATCAGCTATTGGATCGCCGGGCAGCTTCAGTTGGGCGAGGGAGACCCCGCCTGGAACACCGAGGAAGGCTATCTGGCCCTGAATCAGCAATTGGGCCTGCTGCCCTATTACTGGTACGCCAAATTCTGGCTGGGCGAGCCGGAGTATAGCCCGGAAGTGGAACACACCGTCGAGGTCAAGGGGCAGGCCACCCGCCGCGTCTGGCGCGCGCCCATCGGGGAGTTGGTGCAGGAGGAGCAGTTCATGCCGGAGAGCTGTTCTACCGGCTGCACCAAGCACGCGGTGGAATCCGAGCGCGACCTGGACATCCTGCTATACCTGCTGGAGCATCGCCGCCTGCGGGTGAACGCGGTGGACGACTATCCGCAACGGATGGAGCTGTGGGCGCGGTACGATGGGCTGCCCTCCATTGCCATGCCGCGCAGCCCGCTGCCTGCCTTTGTCTACGAGTGGGCGGGGGTGCAGAACGCCTTTTTGTTGCTGATGGACTATCCCGACAAGGTCAAGGCCATCCTGACGCTGATGGAGGAGCAGGAGCAGCCGGTACTGGATGCCGTTTGCCAACTGGCCCCGCCGCTGGTACACTTTGCCGACAACCTTTCCAGCGAGAGCCTAACGAGTGCCTATGATGCCTGGATGCGAGGGCCGCATCAGCGCCGGTTGGAGCGGCTGCACGCGGTGGGTACGAAATGCGCGGTGCATCTGGACGGCACGGTGCGCGGACTGCTACCCAAGCTGGCCGCCGTCGGGTTCGATGCGGTAGAGGCGCTCACTCCCCAGCCTGCCGGGGACTTGCCGGTGGAGGAGATGCGGGCCGTGGCGGGCAGCGATACGCTGATCCTGTGGGGCGGGGTGCCAGGGGTGATGTTCGCACCCCCTTATACGTGGGCGGATATGGAGGCCCATCTGGAGCGCGTGTTCGATGCGTGGGAAGGGACGCCCTTTATCCTGGGCGTGGCGGACCAGGTTCCGCCGGACGGGGATATTGCGTTCTGTCGGCGGATTGCCGAGTTTATCCAGCAGCGAAAGTACAAATCATAGAGGAGTTGCCATCATGCAGATGAAGAGCCATCACATTGCGTTGCGCACGCCCGATTTCGCCAGGGCCAAAGCATTCTACACCGAGACATTGGGTTTATCCGTCGTGGGGAACATCCCCGGCAAAGAAGTCATTTTCATCGACATCGGCGGCACGACCATCGAACTGGTGTCGGGACCGCAGCCGGAAAAGTGCGAGCGGCCGGGGATGGGCCTGATGCACCTGGCGTTCGAGGTGCAGGATGTGGACGCGGCCTACAGCGAGTTGGCGGCCAAGGGAGTCCAGTTCTTTATCACGCCGACCAGTGTGGGAGACATCCGCCTGGCCTTTTTCCGCGACCCGGACGGCAACGAGTTGGAGCTGTTCCACAGCCCCACGTTGACCTGGTGCAAGTAACCGCTTCCTGATCTGACAAGAAAAACGCTCCCGCAACCAACAGGCTGCGGGAGCGTCTTGTGTGGCGTGCTCTGCGGACCGCCGCCATGTGTGGCGATTTCCAGTCAAGCCGGCAAGGGTGCCGGCGCTCCAGTACGAAGCCAGCAAGGATGCTGGCGGTCCATATCGTAGGCGCGGTTTCCATACCGCGAAATGGTGTTTCGCCATTACCCGGCCCAACGCGGTATGGAAACCGCGCCTACGGAAGGCGAGCTATTGCAGCCCGGCGATCTGCCAGATTTTGTTCATGGACTCGGCGGTAGCCGCCACGGCCTCGTCGGGCGGGAGCTGGCGCACTCGCTCGGAGAAAGGCTCGGCCATTACCGGGCCGGTATAGCCCATCTGCTCCAGCGCGCCGAGGAAGGTGCGGATGTCGATGACGCCCGTCTCGCCGGGCATACCGCGCACGTTGTCCATTTGCTCCTCGCGGGGCACACCGACGGGAGCGTCGTTCACGTGCACGACCACTACCAGCCTATCCGAGAGCTTGGCCAGGTCGCTGGCATCCTCTCCGGCGGCGTACCAATGGTAGGAATCAAGCAGCACGCCCAGGTTGCCCTCGTCCACCGCCGCGATCAGGTCCAGCAATTGGTCCAGGTTGTGGATAAAGGGATTGGGCCGCCCCTTGCGCATGGTGGCCGGTCCCACGTACTCCAGGCCGTAGCGTAGGCCGTAGGACTGGAGCACCTGGCAGATGCGCTTGGTGCGGCGGCGCAATTGCTCGAAATTCTCCTGGTAGGACAGCGTCTCGTGCCAGGGCATCAGCCAGGTAGCGGCGCGGGTGCATCCCAGCGCGGCCATCGTCTCGGCAAAGTGTGGCAACCCGGCCATGCCCTCCTCGAATTTGGCCTCATCCTGGCGGAAATTGACCGGCATGCCCGTAAGGGCGGGCAGCAGGTGATGGGCCGCCAGCATCTCCCGAACCGTCTCCAGGCCCAGGCTTTCCACCGGACCCATATCCACCGAGATACCCTTGAATCCGTGCTTGGCCGCCATCTCGACAGCCTGCTCGAATGATGCCTTGACGCCTATAGCGCCAGGGGCCAGTGCCTGATACATGGGAACGCTCCTTTTTCAAAAGAATCGTGTGCCTGCCGTTCGGCCAACGCCGTACCGGCGGGCATCACATAGAAAACTGGCCGGGAATCTGCCGGTGGCTCCCCTCGGATGGGCGACCTGGGAATAACGAACAGCATCGCCAGGATGAACAGGATCAGCAGCACAAAGAGCAATAAGCCGCAACAACCACACCCGCCGCCGCCCCACCGACCTCCACCCCACCGACCGCGACCCCAGCCACCCCAAGGGCTATATCCGCGAGGGCCACGATTCCAGCGTCCAGGCCCCCAGAAGAAACTGCGCATTTTTTACTCCACTATCATGCGCCGGTCCGTGCATCCCCCTAGAAATAGCGGGTGAAATCTTCGCAGGGGCGCCCCGTGACCTTTTGCGCCCAATAAGCATTCGAACGATACAAACTCTCAAACGTACCTGCATCAGACCAAAAGCCGTTGAGTTCGGCCCAGGTCAGGCCCCCCTCCTGGATGTACTTGTTATTCACGTCGGTGATTTCCAGCTCACCGCGCCGCGAGGGGATGATGGTGCGAATATAATCGAAAACGCGATGATCGTACAGGTACAGCCCGGTTACAGCGAACTGGCTCTTGGGCTGTGTGGGCTTTTCCTCGATGGCGGTGATGCGAGAAGGGTCCTGCGGGTCGAACACCGGCACGCCGAACCGCTCAGGGTCGGGGACGCGCCGCAAAAAGACTCTGGCCCCTCCGGCAAAGGTCCGCACCGCCTCCGAGATGTTGGCGTCGGTGGTATTATCTCCCAGGATGACGGCGACGTCCCCGTTGTCGGCGAAATCCTCGCACAGGGCCAACGCCTGAGCGATGCCGCCCTCGTGCTCCTGGTAGGCGAACTCCAGGTGTTTCAGTCCCAACTCTTTACCATTCTTGAGCACGCGGATGAAATCGCCCGCGTGAGGCCCGCCGGTTACCACGATCACCTCGGTGATGCCCGCCTCTACCAGCGTGCGGATGGGGTAAAAGACCATGGGCATATTGTAGATGGGGAGCAGGTGTTTGTTGGTTGCGTAGGTCAGTGGATAAAGGCGCGACCCTAATCCACCCGCGAGAATCACACCCCTCATAACAGTTTCCTCCTGTGCGTTGTGCGCTGCTGTGTGGCAAAGAACTAGCGCAAGGCCTCGTCCAGCATCGTCAGATAGTTGGCTACCGGGATATAGGATGGGATGGAATTGCCCGAGCCGATGGCGAACCGTCCCCGGGGATGGCAGGCATCGATGATGCGCCGCACTTCGGCCCGCACCTCGTCGGGCGATCGGCGGCCCAGCACATCCACGTCCACCCCGCCCAACACCCCGATCCGGTCGCCATACGTTGCCTGGAATTCATCCACCGGCATGATGGCGTTCTCGTACGAGTGCTTGGCATCAATGCCGACCTCGTTGATCAGGTCGCCCATGATTTCCCGCAGGTTACCGCAAGAGTGCAGGAAATAGGGCAGGCCATGCTCATGGGCCAGGCAGGCATAGCGCTTGTGCCAGGGGAGGGTGTAGGTGCGCAGCGCATCGGGCGGAATCAGCGTGGCAGAGCGAAAGCCCATGTCGTCCCCTGGGAAGATGGCGATGACGTTGGGCAACTCGACCAGTTGCCGATAGAAGGCGTACATCGTTTCGCCCAGGCGTTGGGCCACCGCCTGCACCAGGTCGGGATCATCGTACAGCGCCAGGCAGAGGCCCTCGTAGGAGAACAGGGTGGAAAGGTGCTCGTAGATACCTCCGGCGTGGCAGACTATCAGACCCATCCCCTCGGGCAAGTGGGTGGCGAGGTATTCGTAGGTCGCCATGCTTTCGGCGGTAACCTGCGGCCACAGGAAAGCCTCGAAATCGCCCCAATTGCTGATGCTGCCCTTGTGCAGGTCGCGCCAGTGGCGATGACCGTCCAGCGCCGTCTGGTCCTCGCTGGCGAGGGACGTCTGAGCAAAGGGCAACGATTCCTCGTAACGCACGAAATCATAGCCCATGCCGTGCCAGAAGGCGATAAAGTTGTCCAGGTATGCTTCCCTGGATGTCCGGTCGCCGGGAACCGGTTCGACCCATTGGCGGCCCAATAACTCGGTGGTGATGGGCTTGCGCAGGGCGTCATCTACCAGGTACTCGACCAGTGGGGGGCGTTCCGGCTGTGCCCGGCCCATAATGGTGTCGATGAACCGCCGGGCATCCGGTTGGGCCTTGTCCAGAGGGAGATGAGGGAAGGGATGGGTCATGTTGGCCTCCTACCAGCAAGTATAGCCGCCATCCACGAGCAGCAAATGCCCGTTGATCAGGTCGGCGGCGGGTGAAAGCAGGAACCGCACGGCAGCCAGCACATCGGTGGTCGTGCCAAAGCGGCCAGAAGGGATCTTGGGCAGGTTCTCGGCGATAAACTCCGGGTTGGTGAACATGGGAACGGTGAACGCGGTAGAGACAAAGGTGGGGCCGACGGCGTTTACCGTGATGCCCTTGCACCCCAGTTCCACGGCGAATGCCTTGGCCATGTGGGCCACGGCGCTCTTGGTGATGGCATAGATGGAGCGTTCGGGCATGGCAACGGTAGCCAGTTGGGATGCCATGTTAACGATCTTGCCCCGGCCCTGCTGCGCCATCTGTTTCGCGACGGTCTGAGAGCAGAAAAAGGTGCCCTTGAGGTTCACGGAGGCGATCTTGTCCCACTCTTGTTCGGTGTATTCCAGCACGGGCTTGCGGATATTGACCCCGGCGTTGTTCACCCAAAAGTCTATTCTGCCGAACTCACGAACGGTAGTGGCGACGACGTTTTCAATGGAAGAGATGTTGGTCACGTCCAGATCGAGCACCAGGGCACGCCGCCCGCGGGCACGCACCTCTGCCGCCGTTTCCTCGGCGTGCTCGCGCTGCGATGGCAGGTCGGCGATGACGATGTCGGCCCCGGCGGCTGCCAGGCCGACGGCGATGGTTTGCCCGATGCCGTTGGCCGACCCGGTGACTACCCCGATCTGATCATCCAGGCGGTAGCTGACTTCTACGTTGTCCATGAGTGTCCTTTCTTGGAAAGGTGTCTGGCCTATGATAATCCAACGAGCGCTTTTTGTCGAGCAACACGGGGAGGGAGAGAGAACACAGAATACACAGAACACGCAAATAGATGTAGGCGTGGCATCCTGCCGCGCCGGTCCGCCGTACAACGGAAGCCGCGCCTACGAGTCTCCATTCGTGTGTTTCTGTATTGGTCAAGCGGATGATGCATAGTCCCACCTGGGACTGAAGGCCCCAGGCTGGGAGAAAGAGAAACCCGTTCAAACGGGTTGACTGGGTTCTAGTGGGCTTGAGCCTACTTTTTAATCATTAGCCCGGCACCTTCAGTGCTGGGCGGGGGCACGGAGCGAGCCTCGCATTCTACGGCGCTCGTTTCGTCCGTCGCACTTGGGCGCGCAAGTGTGCAACCTGATCCTGACCATTACATATTTCGT